>OHJP01000387.1_pt1 | contig 24409 bp, 18 predicted proteins | sample 1568591 | NCBI WGS metagenome assembly OHJP01 (sample SAMEA3879567, study PRJEB24766) | human gut metagenome | biome: human-associated habitat; feature: feces | place: USA | collected 1985/1987
GGAACCAGAACCGGAACCGGAACCGGAACCAACCCCGGACGTCCCTACGGATATCGTCGGGGTGAATGCCCCGGAGGTCCGTGTAGGGTACTCCGATGGCCTATTGCGTGTCTATACCCCGGTTCCTGCCTACGTAGCGGTCTATAGCTACGGAGGCTCGCTGATTAGCTCACGGTCTGTCCCCGCTGGCGACACCACGATGCAAACGCCTGCCGGCCCTTGCATCGTACGTGTAGGCGATAAGGTATTCAAGATCATACACTAACCCAGTTTGTTTTTCAAATATAACCCTTAGTTGTTTGAGGCCGCCCCATTCATCCCACGTTGGGGCGGCCGATGGCAACGATTAGACCATGTTCTCTGAAATACTCGGAAGGATCTGAAATACGAGGAAGAATAGGGAAGACGAACGGGAATTTCGTTATCTTTGCCTCTCATGAGTAGTTTCATGGCGAGACCTGTGGCATTGACGCTGGATTGCCGGCGAAAGATGACCTGATATTTATAACGTAAAACATTTCAGCTTATGACACGTCCTGAGATAGTGAACCGCATCCGAGAGGTACTTCGCCAAGTCGCTCCCGATGCCCAAGCGATCCTTTATGGTAGCGAAGCCCGTGGCAACGCTCGCCCGGATAGCGATATTGATTTGTTGATACTGGTCGATAAGGACCGGGTATCCTTGGAAGATCGGATGAAACTTGTCGAGCCTCTTTATGATATCGAATTGGAAACCGGTATCCAGATAAATCCTTTCATCGAGGTTATTAAGGAGTGGGGCAAGCGCTTTACCCCGTTTTATGAGAATGTCATGAAGGAAGGAGTAATGTTATGATACCTGAACAACGTTTTGACATCGTGCTCTACCGGATAACCTCGGCGAAGAGGTTACTTAGAGAGATTGAAGACCTCATAAGGCTGGGATATTATAATACTGCTATGAACAGGATGTATTATGCTTGCTTCTATGCCGTAAGCGCTTTATTGCTTCATGAAGAGATTGATGGCGTGAAAACGCATGAGGGAGTACGGCAGATGTTTGGCAAGCATTTCGTCCAGACGGGTATAATTCCTCGTGAGTGGGGACGCTTCTATACAGTCATGTTCTGTAGCCGTTCCGCTGCGGATTATGAGGATTTTAAGGATTATGACCTGTGTACGGTTCAAGAGATGTGCCCTAAAGTGAAGACATTTGTAGAACTGATAGATAAGTATATGTTTGCAGATAAATAAAGTTCGTTTGCGACTCGAGGCTATCTCGAGATAATCTCTTGTATCATCCGGATCACTTTCGGAACCGCCGCCTTTACCTCGGGTGTCAGATCCATTCCGACCTCGTTGATATGGAGGGCGGAGATGACGATCAGGTGGGTCTCCGGGAGATCGTCGGTTAGGATCATGGCATCGATCATATCTTTTAGGCCGATCTCGTGGGCGCTCATGAGCGGAGGAAAATCGGTGGCGTAACGAGGTTGGATCAGACGGACGGTACCCGGAGGATTATTATCCAGCGTGGCGTCGATCATGATGATACGGTCATATCCTTGCAACCAACTTAATAAATGAAGCCCTCCCGTGCCCCCGTCCATCAAATGGACGTGAGCCGGGAGCTTCTCGTTTTCTAAAGCCTTGATAACATGTATGCCTACACCTTCGTCTTTCAGCAATAAATTGCCTACTCCTAATACTAACGTTTCCTTTTCCACTTTCATCCTTTTTTAGCGATCTTGGTGATAGTCTCGGCCGTCTCGGTTACCTCTTCCTTGTCCGCTATTTCTTCCTCGATAAACTTCCAGCCACCGATGATGGAGGAGGTTTCGCCGCGTTGCTCGATATAATCATGGTAAAATACCAGATAAATATGAACGATGGCGAAAAGGATGAAGAACCACATCAGGAAATGATGAATCTGGCGAGCCATCAAGTCGCCGCCCATCAAGGGAACCGTCCATGCGAACAGTTGCGGGAAGAAAGACTGGCTCATCTTGGCGTATAAGCCGAACCCCGTGATACTCTGCAACAAGAACGCCCAGAAGGTACCGAAATAAATTAAGCTAGCCAAGGCGTTATGCCCGATACTGTCTACCGGTTTGTTCTTAATCATCAAGATATCTACCTTGATCACCTCCAATACCTCTTTCCATTGGGATTTCTTTAAAGGGATGAAGTTATTCCACCTGGCATAACGATTCCCGACGAATCCCCAATAAAGCCGGAATACGAAATTGAAGAAGAACACGAACGCCGCTACGAAATGGATAAACCGGACTACGCCGAACCAATAGCTGAAATAGGCCTCCGACGCGGACATGATGGCCGGAGGATCGGCGATGATAAAGCCTGTCACGCAGAGTATGACGATACAGAGCGCATTCACCCAATGATAGATACGTACGGGTAATTCCCATACATACACTTCTCTTAAACGTTTCTTACGACTCTTCATGACTCTATTGTTTTTTAGAATGTATCAACTTGGTGCACATATTTTCCTTCCTCGTCATACAGATGCACGGCACAAGCCAGGCAAGGATCGAAAGAGTGGATCGTCCGAAGGATCTCTAGGGGTTGCTTCGGGTCGTATATCGGCGTGCCGATCAAAGCGGACTCATAGGCGGACAATACGCCGTTCTCATCCCTCGGTGAAGCGTTCCAAGTAGTAGGCACTACCATCTGGTAGTTCTTTACCCGGTTTTTATCGATCACGATGAAATGGGCTAACGCTCCACGGGGAGCCTCGGCCAATCCTACGCCTTGTTCCTGATCGGGCCAATCGGATCGTTCCCATTCGGCGCTGTTCGCCATCCGGGAATCTCCGTTCTCTAGGTTTTTGATCAATTGGTTGAAAAATTCGAGGGCCCAGTCCGCAGCCATTCTACATTCCAATCCACGAGCGGCGGTACGTCCTAGGGTAGAGAATAAGGCGTCTACCGGTAAGTCAAGCTGACGTAAAGTCTCGTCTACGATACTCTTTTGGGGTTCCTTCCCTGCGGCGTAGGCTACGATCAAACGAGCTAACGGACCCACTTCCATTGGCTCCTGTTTCCAGCGTGGCGTCTTGATCCAACTATATTTATCCTCTACGTCCAGCAACTTATAGGGGGGACGAGGGCCGGTATATTCCAGATGGGTCTCTCCCTCATAGGGGTGTAAACCCGCTTTGTCTCCTTGCGTGTATTTATACCATGAATGGTAAATGTACTCCTTGATTTCCTTCGGGGAGTTAGCGTCTACGGGATGTACATGGCTTAGGTCACGATCCAAGACGATTCCTTTGGGGATCTTATAACTTTCCACTTCCCCGAGATCGAACATCGGATAGTCTCCGTAAGACAAATAGTTTCGTACTCCTCCGCCAATCTTACTCCATTTGTCTTTATAAACGTTGGCGATCATCAATAAATCCGGGATATACACTTGATTGATGAACGTTTTCGCCTCCTCTAGTTTCTGCTTTACCAGCGCGAGTCGATCCGCGTTGATCGCGTTGGCCTCATTTAAGTCGATGCTGCAAGGCATACCGCCTACGATATAGTTTGGGTGCGGATTCTTGCCCCCGAACACGGCGTGTACCTTGACGACCTCTTTCTGCCATTCCAACGCGTCCAGATAATGGACGGTAGCGATAAGGTTCTGCTCCGGCGTAAGTTTATAGTCCGGATGTCCCCAATACCCATTGGCGAATATACCAAGCTGCCCGCTGGCTACGAACTTCTTCAGCCGTTCTTGGGTAGCGGTGAAATAACCCTCGGTATTCTTTGCCCACGGAGAAAGCTGCTGGGCAAGCAAAGCGGCGGCTTTCGGATCGGCCTTTAAGGCGGATACCACGTCTACCCAATCCAAGGCATGCAATTGATAGAAATGCACCGTATGATCATGCATATACAATACGGCTTGCATAATATTACGAACCATACTGGCGTTGGGAGGGATCACGATGCCCCGTGCGTTCTCGACCGCCCGTACCGAGGCGAGCGAATGGATGGAAGTACATACGCCGCAAACGCGGCCTACGAAAGCCCATACATCCCGGGGATCCCGGTCTTTTACGATATTCTCGATACCCCGCACCATGGTGCCCGAGCTATAGGCGTTCTTGATCGTGCCACCTTCTATTTCAGCCTCTACCCGTAGGTGGCCTTCTATACGGGTTATGGGGTCTATGACAATTCTTTCAGACATGTTAGTAGTGTTTTATTAGATGGTAGATTTACTTTCCGGCTCATCGTTGTCGATAAGCTCTTTTTTCCGGATGTTAGTCGCTACGGCATGTACGGCGATACCGGCGGCGGTAGCGGCTCCTAGAGCCAGACCGATCTGATCTGCCGTGGCCTCGATACCGAACCCGTGTACATCGGGCATACGCTTATAGAACGGGCTGTTGTCCCAGAAATTCTCCTCGCTGCAACCCAAACAGGGGTGGCCGCTCTGGATCGGGTAGCTGGTGCCCTCGTTCCATTTGATGATACCGCATGAGTTATAGGTGCTCGGGCCTTTGCATCCCACTTTATATAGGCAGTAGCCATGCTTGGCGTTCTCGTCGTCGAAGCTCTCCACAAACAAGCCGGCGTCGAAATTCGCACGACGGTAGCAGGTATCATGTACCCGGCGGGAGTAGAACATCTTCGGACGGCCCAATCCATCCAATTGCGGCATACGTTCGAAAGTCAACATATAAATAATGACACCCGCCATCACGTCGGCGATCGGAGGACAGCCTTGTACATTAATAATAGGTTTACCTTTGATGACTTTATGGATACCTTTAGCGCCGGTAGGATTCGGGTTCGCCGCTTGCACGCAACCGGCGGAAGCGCAGTTGCCCCAAGCGATGATCGCTTTAGCTCCCGCGGCGGCCTCTTCGGTGATCTGCAAGGCACTCTTGCCGCCTACGCAACAATAAGCCTCGTCCTTGGTAGGTAGCGACCCCTCGATCATCAGCAGATAATTGCCGTAATACTTTTTCATGGTCTCTTCCTTGGCGGCCTCGGCCTGTTCGCCGGCGGCGGCCATCAGCGTCTCGGTATAGTCTAGGGAAATCTTGTCTAACAACAAGGTCGCCACGATCGGGTGGGCGGCACGGATAAACGATTCGGTACAGCAGGTACATTCCTGTAGGTGTAGCCAGATGATCGGAAGGCGGGGTTTCGTCTCCAAGGCATTTACTACCTGTGCCACTCCCGAAGCCTCCAATCCCATCAGGGCGGCCATGGTGGTACAGAACTTCAGGAAGTCCCGGCGGGAGATGCCTTTCTGACGGCACTCTTCGTAAACAGACGGTCTTTTATTTTCCATATCTCAGCAATTAAGTATTCTAACAAATACGGGGGAGTTGTTCCCCGCTTAGCATATCGATGATCCGGTAGTTACCGTATAATGTCTTCATCTTGACCCGGGCTTGCTCTCCGCTTTGCTTGGCGATACGGCCGATGACGGTCGCTTGCCTGCCCTCCTCGAAACGTCTCATAAGGGATAATGCTTGTTCCGCACGGCTTTCCTGCAGGATCACAAGAACCAATCCTTCGTTCGCTATATAGAGCGGGTCTAATCCTAATATCTCGGATGCGGCACGTACCGCTTCCGGAATAGGCAGGGCTTCTTCGTCCAGCAGGATATCCACGCCGGCGTCTTGGGCGATCTCGTTGAGGGTTCCGCTTACGCCACCTCGGGTGGGATCACGTAAGACATGTACCTCTCCTATGGTATGTAACAGCTCAGAAATCATAATGTTTAGCGAAGCGGTATCACTTTTTAGATCCGTCTCGAATCCCAAGCTTTCCCGTGCGGAAAGGATCGTGATACCATGTAGACCAATCGGGCCGCTACAAATGACGACATCGCCGGGAGTGGCTTGGTTTGGGGCGATTCGTATGCCCGGAGGGACGATCCCGATCCCACTGGTGTTGATAAACAATTTATCGCACTTGCCCCGTTCCACCACTTTTGTGTCCCCGGCTACGATCTGTACGCCGGCACGCTCCGCCGCACGTTTCATGGATTGTACGATACGCTGAAGATCTGCTAGAGGCAAGCCCTCTTCCAGTATAAACCCGGCGGTCAGATACAAAGGACGGGCACCACAACAAGCCAGATCGTTAACGGTCCCGTTGATCGCCAGATCACCGATATCTCCTCCGGGGAAAAAGATCGGGTCTACCACGAAGGAGTCGGTAGAGTAGGCCAGCCGCCCTTCTTCCATAGGAAACACGCATCCGTCATGATCCTGCTCCAGTAAAGGGTTCCGGAAAGCCGGATAGAATACTTGGCGGATCAGTTGGTGTGTCATGCGTCCTCCCCCTCCGTGCGCCAGTAGCACACGGTCTGAGTCGGTAAAAGGAATCGGGCAATTCAAGTGTATATCCATATCTTTCTATTTATATCTATAGTAAGCGGCACAAACCCCTTCCGAGGAGACCATCGGGGCTCCAAGCGGATGGGTGGGATGGCAAGCTTTCCCGAAATGGGGACAGTCCGAGGGCTGTCTCAATCCTCTCATAATCAGACCGGCGATACATTCGGATGCGATCCGGTTTTCTTCCGGACGCAGTTGAAATCTCATTCGGGAGGAATATCTTTTATATTCGGATCGAAGTTGAAGCCCGCTAGAGGGGATGATCCCGATGCCCCGCCAGTCTTGGTCGCAGGGTTCTAGCATCTCATCCATGAGCCGGCGGGCGGCGGCATTCCCTTGCTCGGGAACGGCCCGTTTGTAAGCGTTCTCTACCTCATAACTTCCGGCTTCCAACTGGGAGACACAGCGGTAGATACCATATAATAGATCTACCGGCTCGAATCCGGTGACGACCATCGGGATTTTATATCGGGCGGCCAATCGGTGATAGGCTCCGTTGCCTGTGATGGCGCAGACATGCCCGGCTGTCAGGAAACCGTCCACTTTGCTTTCCGGATCGGATAAGATGGCCTCGATAGCGGGTGGTACCGTGAATAAGGAAGTCAAGATGGAAAAGTTCGGGAGCTTCCGGCGTATGGCTTCTTTCAAAGCCATGAGGTGGACAGGTGCGGTCGTCTCAAAACCAATGGCGAAGAATACGATTTCCTTGTCCGGGTTCTCCTCGGACAGTGATAGGGCATCCAAAGGTGTATATAGCATACGGATATCCGCCCCTCTCGCTTTTGCGCTCAATAAATCCTCCTTACTTCCCGGAACTCGCATCATATCCCCGAAAGAGGCTAGGATTACATTTGGCTGTGCCGCCAACTTCAAGGCGTAGTCGATAGTCTCGACCGGTGTTACGCAAACCGGGCAGCCCGGCCCATGGAGCAGGTGAAGATCTGGCGGCAACATCTCTTCCAGTCGATAACGGGCGATAGCATGCGTTTGTCCGCCACAAATCTCCATGATATACCAAGGCCGTGTCATCTTTTTGCGGATGGCCTCCAGAAGAGTTTGTACCTTCTCGTTGCTCCTATATTCGTCTACGAAACGCACTTTTGTAATTCTTTAAGGTCTTTCAGTGTTTCCTCCGCTTCTTTCTCATCTACCACGGATATAGCGATTCCTGCGTGAGCGAGGATATAATCTCCCTCTTTCACCTCTACCCATTCAATACATATATTCTTTAGGATGCCTCCGAAATCGACTTTTGCCATGGTCATTTCAGGGATGCTTCGATCGATCGAGATTATCTTTCCGGGTACCGCTAAACACATATCGTTCCAATTTATTTAATAACTTCAAAGATACTTAATATGTTTAAGAGAGAAAGATAAAATTGATAAATATTATTTATAAGATGATAGATAATATCTCTTTGGTAAATAGGGTAGTCGATTCGTGCCTGATTAGACATTTATTCCTATATTTGTGCTATGGCGAAGAATAAAGTATATGCGTTGATTATTCAAGGCTTGGTTCAGGGGGTTGGTTTTCGCCCCTTTGTCTACCGGATCGCTAAGGATCTGGGGATGAAAGGTTGTGTGGAGAATATGAATAATGGAGTGCGTATCTTGGTTGCCGCCACTCCGGATGATCGGGATTTGCTGATAAGCCGTATACGGACCGAGCATCCTCGTGTCGCTTATATCCATCGGATCTCTTATACATCTACGGAAATGGATGAGGATGTTTTTGATGATTTCACGATTACGCCCAGTCATTCGGAATCGGATGAGGTCACGCAGGTCTCCCCGGATATCGCCGTTTGCCCGGATTGTATGCGAGACCGGACTACGCAACCCCACCGGATCGGATATCCTTTTATTAATTGTACGCATTGCGGCCCTCGTTTTTCTATTATCCGGGACCTTCCTTACGACCGTTCGCAAACAACGATGGCCGGTTTCAGTATGTGTCCTGATTGCGAGAAAGAATATACGAATGTTGCCGATCGCCGTTTTCATGCCCAACCGATTGCTTGCAATCATTGTGGTCCCACTTATTACGCCACCTATAACGAGGAGACTTATACCGATTACGAGACCTTGTTGAAACTAACCTCTCGCCTATTGCTCGGTGGAGAGGTCATCGCCGCTAAAGGTATCGGAGGCTATCATTTGATTTGTGATGCCTCGAACGAGAGAGCGGTTGCCCGTCTGCGAGAGATAAAGCAAAGGGACACCAAGCCTTTCGCCGTTATGTTCCGTGATTTGGAACATTTGCAGGTCTATACGGCTACGGAACCGATGGAGGAGCAATGCCTCGTCTCGTGGCGCCGTCCGATCGTACTGCTGAGGCAACGGAGCCGGTTGGCATCCGGGATCAATCCGGGTATGCATACGTTAGGATGTATGTTGTCTTATATGCCGATTCATTACGATTGGTTTGCCCGTACGGGGATACCAGCGTTGGTCATGACCAGCGGAAATGTAAGTGATTTGCCGATAGTGATCACCTCGGAGGACGCAGAGGCGCAATTAGCGGGAAAGGTAGCGATCATCTTGCATCATAACCGCCCGATCTATAACCGGGTGGATGATTCTGTATTGCAAGTCTGTGGAGGACAACCTTTCTTGATCCGTCGTTCCCGGGGGTATGTGCCGGAGCCTTTTTTCACGGATACGAATGTGGAGGGGATCATGGCTTTCGGCGCGGAGAAAGTGAACACGTTCGCTTTGGGAAAAGGAGAGACAATCTTGCAAAGTCAATATATTGGCGACTTAAAGAACTGGGAGACTTTCCGGTTCTATGTGGAATCCATGGAGCGGTTCCGGCATTTGTTCCGTTTCAGTCCGCGGCGGTTGGTGTGTGATCTACATCCGGATTATCTTTCCAGTCAGGAGGCGGAACGTATGTCGAAAGCTCATTCCTTACCTTTATTAAAGGTACAACATCATCATGCCCATGCCGCCGCTTGTATGTTGGAGCATGGATTGAATGAGCCGGTTCTCGCTATCGTGATGGATGGGACAGGTCTGGGTGATGATGGTAAGGTTTGGGGAGGCGAGTTCTTCCTTTGTGACCGGGCGAAATACCGTCGCCTTTCCCATTTTGAGTATGTTCCGTTGCCGGGGGGCGACAAGGCGGCCGAGGAACCTTGGCGAATGGTTGTCGCCTATTTGTGGCATTATTTCAAGGATGAACCGTCGGGTATTCCTTATCCGGCCGATTTCGTGGAACGTATAGGCACGGAAAAGATCGCTATGCTTGAACGAATGATGGAAAAAGGCGTGAATACACCCTATACATCCAGCGCTGGCCGGCTGTTTGATGCGGTAGCTTCTTTATTGGGGATTTGCGATGTCTCCAGCCACCAAGCGGAGGCACCGGTCTTATTGGAGCAGGCGGCGATGGGAGAGAGGAACGCTTATGCGTACCCCGTCTCGGCGGAGGGAGAGGAAATCTCTTTTTACGCTTTGTTTGAGGCATTATTGCATGATAAGGCGAACGAGGTCCCGGTGAGCTTGATAGCCGCCCGTTTCCATACGACATTGGCTTCCTTGTTTGTGCAGAAAGCCCGCTTGTTGATTAAACGGACAAAAGCGACACAAGTGGTTATCTCGGGAGGATGTTTCCAGAATAAATTATTGACGGAGTCGATGAGGAGGCAGTTCATCATGGCTGGAATCCCCGTCTATATTCCGTCTCGTATACCTTGTAATGATGGGGGGATAGCCGTGGGGCAATTAACGATCGCCTCGGTGACTCCCTTCTAAAAGAGATTTTATATGCATGAGTTATCTATAGCCCGTAGCATCGTGGAACTGGTCGAGGAACAAGCCGATAACCGGGGAGCCTCGGTGGTCGAGGAGTTAGAGCTGGAGATAGGACGTTTGTCTGGCGTAGAGATCCAGACCTTAGCGTTCGCTTTGGATAGCGCCATAAAAGGTAGCAAGCTGGAAAAAGCCCGGATTATCCGTCATTATATCGAGGGGGAGGGACAATGTAGCGATTGTGAGACCATTTTCCCAATGAGCGCTTTGTTTTCCGCTTGTCCCCATTGTGGTTCCTATTTAGTTAAAATCCTTAAAGGGAAGGAACTTCGGGTGAAATCGATTGTTATTAAAAAGGAATGATATATTAATGAAATAAAAACTTAAAATACTATGTGCGGAACTTGCGGATGCGGAGAGCATCATCACCATCACGATCATACGCATGAGCATTCTCATGGCCATGAACATCATCACCATCCTGATGAAGGGATCGTAATCAATCTGGAACAAGATATACTTCAACGTAACAACTTATTGGCGGAGCGAAACCGGGGATATTTCGAGGCTAAGAACCTGTTCTGCCTGAACTTGATGAGTTCGCCCGGATCCGGTAAGACAACCTTGCTGGAAGAGACGATCCGCCGTTTGGAAGCGAAGCGACCGATCTATGTGATAGAAGGCGATCAACAAACCTCAAACGATGCCGACCGTATAGCGGCGTTGGAGATTCCCGTGTTTCAGGTAAATACCGGTACCGGCTGTCATTTGGAAGCCGACATGGTCAATCATGCCGTTAAGCATCTGAATCCGAAGGAGGGAGCGATCCTTTTTATAGAGAATGTCGGCAATCTGGTCTGTCCGGCCATGTTCGATCTCGGAGAGTCCAAGAAAGTGGTTATCGTGAGTACGACGGAGGGAGATGATAAACCGTTGAAATACCCGCATATCTTTCAGGAGGCGGATATCTGCGTGATCAACAAGATCGATCTGGCTCCTTATCTGAATACGAAAGTGGAAGTGCTTCGGGAGAATGCCTTGAAGGTAAATCACCATCTCGAGATATTCGAGGTATCCGCCACGAAAGGAGACGGGATGGATGCATGGTGTGACTGGTTGCGGACAGAGAGTGTGAAAAGTAAATAAATAACGAACTAATCAAAATGTTATGATTAACCGAGAATTGATTAATCCTCAAAGCATCGTAGTGGTGGGAGGTTCCAACAACGTACATAAACCGGGCGGTCGTATCGTGCGAAACCTGTTGGATGGAAAATATAAAGGAGAATTATGTGTGGTAAACGCCAAGGAGACAGACGTGCAAGGCGTCAAGTCTTATCCTTCTGTACATGATATCCCGGAGACGGAGTTAGCGATCATCTCGATTCCGAGTAAATCGTGCCCCGAGGTGATGGAAGTGCTGGCCCGGCAAAAGGGGGTAAAAGCTTTTATCGTGATCTCGGCCGGCTTCGGCGAGGAGACACACGAGGGTGGTATCTTGGAACAACAGATGCTGGATGTCGTGAATGAGGCGGGAGCTTCCTTGATCGGTCCGAACTGTATCGGGTTGATGAATATGAATTATCATGGCGTGTTTACCCAACCGATACCGGAATTCCATCCCGATGGCGTGGATTTCATCTCTAGCTCCGGCGGTACGGCCTTGTTCATTATCGAGTCGGCGCTGACCAAAGGGCTGCGTTTCTCTTCTGTTTGGTCGGTTGGAAACTCCAAGCAGAATGGGGTAGAGGATATCCTTGAATATATGGATCGGAACTTTGATCCGGTATTGGATTCCAAGATCAAGATGTTGTATATCGAGCAAATTAAGCAACCGGATAAATTGTTGTATCATGCGTCTTCCTTGATACGTAAGGGATGCAAGATCGCCGCTATCAAGGCGGGAAGTACGGAGTCAGGGAAACGGGCGGCTTCTTCGCATACGGGCGCTATCGCTAGTTCGGACTCTGCCGTGGAGGCTTTGTTTCGTAAGGCGGGTATCGTGCGTTGTTTTAGCCGTGAGGAATTGACTACCGTGGCGAGTATCTTTACCTTGAAAGACGTGAAAGGGAAGAATTGCGCGATCGTGACACATGCCGGAGGGCCTGCGGTAATGCTGGCGGACGCTTTATCCAAGGGGCGTTTGAATGTCCCGAGTTTGGAAGGCCCTATCGCGGATGAGTTGAAATCCAAACTGTATCCGGGTGCCGCTGTCGGTAATCCGATTGATATTATCGGTACGGGGACACCGGAACATCTGGCTACAGCCATCGATTTCTGTGAGAATCGTTTCGATAATGTGGATTTGATGATGGTCATCTTCGGTAGTCCCGGTTTGGTAAAACTTTATGATACCTACGAGGTGCTTCATAAAAAGATGGAAGAGTGCAAGAAGCCGATCTTCCCCATATTACCGTCTATCGTGACGGCCGGGCCGGAGGTGAAGAGTTTCGTCAAGAAAGGCCACGTGAACTTCTCGGACGAGGTGACATTGGGTACCGCCCTTTCACGGGTGATCAATACGCCGAAACCGATGAGCACCGATATCCAGCTATATGGCGTGGATGTGCCGGAAGTCCGTCGTATCATAGACCGGTTGCCGGGTAGCGGTTATTTGAATCCGGAGGAAGTACGTACCTTGTTGCGTGCCGCTAATATCCCGTTGGTAGAGGAATATGCTTCGGATGATAAGGATGCGTTGCTGGCTTTTGCCAAGAAGGTGAAATATCCGGTGGTGGCCAAGGTCGTAGGGCCTGTGCATAAGAGCGATATCGGCGGTGTGGCCTTGAATATCCGTGGAGAAGAGCATTTATTGTTCGAGTATGAACGTATGATGCGCCTGCCGGGGGTTACGGGGGTCATGGTACAACCGATGTTGAAAGGGCAGGAATTATTCTTGGGAGCTAAATATGAGGATCGTTTCGGACATGTGGTGCTTTGCGGATTGGGAGGAATCTTCGTGGAGGTATTGAAAGATGTGTCTTATGGTTTGGCTCCATTGTCATACGATGAGACTTATTCAATGATTCGTTCCTTGAGAGGTTATCCGATCATTAAAGGTACACGTGGGCAAAAGGGCATCGACGAGCAACAATATGCGGACATTATCGTTCGCCTCTCTACCTTATTGCGTTTTGCCAGCGAGATAAAGGAAATGGATATAAATCCGTTGGTGGCTACGGATAGAGGCTTGTTCGCTGTAGACGCCCGTATCCGTATAGAGAAATAAAAAACAAGCTCCTTTCACTACTGAACGCTAATATACTTAGCAGAGGTGAAAGGAGCTTTTCTTATTTTTTAGTCTTCTTCTTTTTCTTATCGGGAAGATACTCTTTCAGGAAGCGTTTGAAGCTACTTAACGATACATTGTATTTCTCCGCTATCTGGGCGTAAGTCAAGCTCGGGTCTTTCAAATCTTTCTCGATTTGCTCCTTATAAGGTTCCAAGCGTCCCATTTGTTGACTACCTTTCGGACGGCCCAGCACCACGCCTTTACTTCTGATCAAGGCTAGGGCTTCCTTCGTACGGATGGAGACCAGCTTTCGCTCGATCTCAGAGACCAGACTGAAGGTGAAGGCCAAAGTCTTACTGTCGATATTATCCTCGAACACATATCCGTCGCTTACGCTACGAAGCGTTACCTTTCGCTCGATACAAAGCAAAATGATATGGATGATCTCGATCATCTTACGGCTCACACGGGATATATCGGACACAAGTATCTCATCCCCGGGACTTAAAGATTTGACAATACTTTCCAGTCTGCGGTTCGCACGAGGACTATTTCCCACCTCTTTAGCCCACTTCCCGATCTCTATCTTCTGAGATTCTGCAAATTCCCGGATCACAGCTTCTTGGACCTCGGAGTTTTGCTTATTGTTATATGTTCGGATAAAAGCAATTGTCATAATGTATATATTTAATTATCTCCTTTTAATAACAGATCGACTTACGATAAGTTCAAATATGACAAATATATGAAACACTTTAATTCGGTTGGCTTAAAAACAAAAAAACCAACTAATAAATTTATTAGTTGGCTCTTTGCGGAAGCGGGGGGATTCGAACCCCCGGTACCCTTACGAGTACGTCAGTTTAGCAAACTGGTGGTTTCAGCCACTCACCCACACTTCCTTGTGTGTTCTGTGCTTCTTCCTTAGAATTGCGATGCAAAGGTAGAACTATAATTTTAAATAAACAAGGCTTTGCACATCATTTTTTTCGAAAAAAGATACTACTTTTGTGCCTTATTCTGATATTCAATAGATTATTCATGGATTTGAACAAACAAATTTTATCGAGGCGTCCGATAATTATCGCCTTGATAGCGATTCTCGTTGTATTGATAGGCGGTGGAGGTTTTTGGGTGTACCGTTTGGCTTGGGCTCCGAATTTTAAGCCGGATAAGACGGTCTATGTCTATATAGATGATAAAAAGGATTTTGATGATCTTTGCCGGCAGTTGAGGGATTCGGCGAACTGTCTCCGTATCGGTAGCTTTAAGCAATTGAGTGGATTGTTGAAGTATCCTGCGTCCATGCGTACCGGTCGATACGCCGTGAAGTCCGGCATGAGTAATTTAACCTTATTGAATGACTTGCGGAGGGGACATCAAGTAGCGGCCCGTGTTACTTTTAATAATATACGTTTCAAGGAAGATTTGGCGGAACGTATAAGTGATCAATTGATGTTCGGGAAGGAAAATCTCCTGCGTCTATTGAATGATTCTGTGTATTGCGACTCTTTAGGTTTTACCCCGGAAACGATCGATGCCCTCTTCATTCCTAATACCTATGAGATTTATTGGAATATATCCGCGGATAAATTTATACGTCGCATGAAACGTGAATATGACGCTTTCTGGACACCGGAACGATTGAAAAAGGCAGAGGAGATCGGGCTTACTCCGGTCGAGGTATCTATCTTGGCTTCTATCGTAGAAGAGGAGACGGCGGCATCGGACGAATATCCAATCGTGGCGGGTCTTTATATCAATCGTCTTCATGCCGGTATTCCTTTACAGGCGGACCCTACCGTAAAGTTTGCGGTGGGAGATTTTTCTTTGCAACGTATCTTATTTGAGCATTTGGAAATAGATTCTCCCTATAATACCTATAAATATGCGGGCCTGCCTCCCGGTCCTCTGCGGATTCCTACGATCAAGGGCTTGAATAGCGTCTTGAATCATACGAAACATAAATATTTATACATGTGCGCTAAGGAGGATTTCTCGGGGCGGCATAATTTCGCCGTGACCTTGGCGGAGCATAACCGCAATGCCAACCGCTATAGGGCGGAGTTAAATCGGAGAAAGATACGGTGATAAATCATAAATCATAAATCATAAATCACAACATTTTCATTACCTTTGGCGGCTAAATAGTGTGAATAGTCAATATTAAGAAAACAGATACAGATGGAAAAACATTTATTTTTGGGGGACGAGGCCATAGCGCAAGCCGCTATAGACGCCGGTATCTCCGGGGTATACGCATACCCGGGAACCCCTTCTACTGAAATCACGGAATATATCCAAGGTTCTCCGGTAACGAAGGAAAGAGGTATCCATTGTCGCTGGAGCGCGAATGAGAAAACCGCCATGGAAGCCGCTTTGGGTATGTGCTATGCCGGTAAACGTGCGCTTTGCTGCATGAAACATGTAGGCTTGAATGTAGCCGCCGATTGCTTTATGAACGCCGCTATGAGCGGTATCAACGGAGGTATGATCATCCTTACGGCCGACGACCCATCCATGCACTCTTCCCAGAATGAGCAAGACAACCGTGTTTATGGCAATTTCGCCATGATCCCGATGTTGGAGCCATCCAGCCAGCAAGAGGCTTATGATATGGTATATCATGGATTCGAGCTGTCCGAGAAATTAGGGTATCCTATCTTGCTGCGTGTAACGACCCGTATGGCGCATTCTCGTGCCGGTGTCGTAACCAGCCCGTTGAAGCCGGAGAACCGGATGAATTGTCCGGAAGACGGTCGTCAACGTTTTATCTTGCTTCCGGCATTGGCCCGTAAACGTTTCAAGACGTTGCTGGCAGCCCAAGAGGTTTTCACGGAAGCTTCCGAGAACTCCGCGTATAATACGTATTTCGATGCCCCGAATAAAGACTTGGGTATCATCACGACGGGTATCGCTTTCAATTATCTTTCCGAGAATTATCCGGATGGTTTCGAGCATCCCGTATTGAAGATCTCCCAGTATCCGCTTCCGAGAAAGCAAGTGGAGAAGATCGTTGGCGAGTGCAAGGAAATCTTGGTGCTGGAAGAGGGTTATCCGGTTGTCGAGGAGCAATTGAAGGGTTTCTTGGCGAAAGGCGTGACGGTTCATGGCCGTCTGGACGGTACGCTTCAGCGTGACGGCGAGCTTACGCCGGATGCCGTAGGTAAGGCCTTGGGCAAGGAGATCCAGAGCTATTACGCGATCCCCGAGGTGGTTGAGCAACGTCCGCCCGCGTTGTGCCAAGGTTGCGGACATCGGGATATGTATGAGGCCTTGAACGAGGTGATCGCCGAGTATAACGGTACGGCTAAGGTCTTTGGCGATATCGGTTGTTATACCTTGGGAGCTTTGCCTCCTTTCCGCGCAATCGATTCTTGTATCGATATGGGCGCCTCCATCACGATGGCGAAGGGCGCTTCCGACGCGGGTGTATTCCCCGCTATCTCCGTGATCGGCGACTCTACGTTTACCCATTCCGGTATGACGGGTTTATTGGATTGCGTGAACGAGAACACGAATATCACCATCGTTATCTCCGATAATGAGACAACGGCCATGACTGGAGGGCAGGATTCCGCCGGAACGGGACGTCTGGAGTCTATCTGCGCCGGTATCGGTGTGGACCCGGCTCACATCCGTGTGATGGTTCCTTTAAAAAAGAACTTCGAGGAGATGAAGTCTATCATCCGTGAGGAAATCGAGTACAAGGGCGTATCCGTATTGATCCCCCGCCGTGAGTGTATCCAGACATTAACCAGAAAGAAAAAAGCAAGCAAGAAATGAAAACAGATATTATACTATCAGGTGTAGGAGGACAGGGTATCCTTTCTATCGCCGCCGTTATTGGAGAAGCCGCCTTAAAAGAAGGTCTGTATATGAAGCAAGCGGAAGTACACGGTATGAGTCAACGGGGTGGAGACGTGCAGTCTAACCTGCGTCTTTCCGACGAGCCGATCGCCTCGGACTTGATCCCGAAGGGCCACGCCGATTTGATCATCTCCTTGGAACCGATGGAGAGCTTGCGTTATCTGCCTTACCTGAAGAAAGAGGGTTGGCTGGTGACGAACTCCCGTCCGTTCGTGAACATCCCGAACTATCCGGAGATCGAGAAAGTGAACGCTGAGTTGGACAAGCTCCCTCACAAGGTCGTATTGGACGTGGAGGAGATCGCCAAGGAGGCGGGTTCTGTCCGTGCCGCCAATATCGTGATGCTGGGTGCCGCTACCCCGTTCCTAGGTATCGATTACGATAAGATCGAGGCGGGAATCCGTCAGATATTCGGGCGTAAGGGCGAGGAGATTGTCAATATGAACTTAAAGGCATTGAAAGCCGGTTATGACTTAGCGCAAAGCCTGCGGTAAATCTTTCTCCGGGTTTGAATGGTATCAGCGTACGTGGCATCTATGGGTCTCACGTACGCTTTTTTTAACATCTAGCCTCATAGAACTTTTGGAGGCGCTGTCGAGGGGTAGGTACAGTGTCAAAAAAACTCCGTAGGCGCTGTCGAGGGGTAGGTACGGCATCAAAAAAACGCTGGAGGCACTGTCGAGGGGTAGGTACGGTGCCAAAAAAACTCCGTAGGCGTTGTCGAGGGGTAGTTGCGACACCGTAGAACTTTCGTAAGCCTTAGAATTATGCGGTTTGATGAGAATTTTAATGTATCTTTGCCGCAGAATCCTAAACGAGAAACGATTAAGGTTATGAAGAAGTATTTATTGGCTAGTTTACTAGCGTTATTGGCTTTCGTAGGCAAAGCCCAGGAGGATAACTCCGATATCGTGAAGGTCGGCGATACCATGCCGTCATTTACGATTATTTCCGACAACGGGAGTAAGTTGCAGTCCGCTTCGTTGAAGGGAAAAGTGATCCTCGTGAATTTTTTCGCCACTTGGTGCCCTCCTTGCCAAAAAGAATTGGCCGCTGTCCAACAAACCCTCTGGCCCAAATACAAGAACAACAAGGACTTCGTTCTCTTGGTGATCGGGCGTGAGCATTCCGATGCCGATCTACAGAAATATAACGAGAAAAAAGGCTTCGATTTTCCTTTGTATCCCGATAAGGACCGGGCTATTTTCGGCACTTTCGCCAAGAACTTGATCCCTCGTGGCTATTTGGTTGGAAAAGATGGGAAGATCATTTATACGAGCAAAGGCTATACCGATGAGGAATTTGCCGAGTTGATGACTAAAATAGAGGGCGCGTTAAAATAAGAATCATGAAATATAGTAACATACATTTAATTTATTTTTCTCCGACACACACGTCCGCCAAGATCGTTTACGCGATAGCGGAAGGAATGGGTGCCACTTCGATGTCCGAGTCGGATGTCACTTGCGAGTGTCCGGATATGGAAGAGCATATTGATGATGAGCTGACGATTATAGCCGCTCCTGTATACGGTGGCCGTGTGGCGGAGACGGCCATGGAGCGTTTTCGCATGTTCCGCTCTGCCCACCATGCGCCGGTAGTCCCCGTGGTACTGTATGGGAACCGGGATTATGAGGATGCCTTGAAGGAGCTTTGCGATTTAGTGTCGGAGCAGGGTTTCGTGCCCGTGGCTGCCGGAGCGTTTATCGGCGAGCATTCTTTCAGCCGCAAGGGGATGCCCATTGCCGAGGGGCGTCCGGACGAGTCGGATCTTAATCAGGCTACGGAATTCGGGAAAAAGATTATCGAGGAGCTGGAGAAGGTTTCCTGCGTGGAATGCTTGTCCGCCTTGGAGGTGAAAGGCAATTTCCCGTATCGGGTGAAAGGTCCTTCCACTCCGCAGGCCCCGGTTACGGATAACGATCTATGTACGCAATGTGAGTATTGCGTGGATGTGTGTCCTACGCATGCGATATCCTTGGCAGACGAGGGTATGTATAGCGACCCGAACCTATGTATCAAATGTTGCGCCTGCGTGAAAGAGTGTCCCGAGGGCGCGCGTACTTTCGATACTCCTTACACGGCGATGCTCCATAAGAACTTTAGCGCGCGCCGGGAACCGGAGATATTCTTCTAGAGGAAGACCGGATATTTCGGTATAGGGTGAGGGAAAGCGTCAAAAGGCAAAAGTTCTTTTGGCGCTTTCTCTTTTTTTGTACCTTTGTTCGGATCGTTAATCTCAAATAATACCGTGTTTGTATGAAAACCTATTTATTCCTTTTGCTTTTTGTGTTTCAAGCCTTCTCCCTTTCCTCCCAGATTAGCCTGAAAGGGTATAATCAGGAGAAGATCGATCCTTCTCTTTTCGAGGGACGATGGAAAGCCCGTTGGATCTCCTACCCGGGTGAGGTCCCGAATGTATATGGGGTCTATCATTTTCGTAAATCGTTCGATCTGGAGGTGGTTCCTTCCCGGTTTATCGTCCATGTTTCCGCCGATAACCGTTATAAATTATATGTAAACGGGAAATTGGTATCCTTGGGCCCGGCTCGTGGGGATGTCTATAACTGGAGTTTCGAGACGGTGGATCTGGCTCCTTATCTGAGGAAAGGGAAGAATACGCTGGCCTCCGTCGTCTGGAATTATGCCGAGCGGAAACCTGTCGCCCAGATCAGTTATGATCAGACGGGTTTTATCTTACAAGGCAATACGGAGCATGAGGCGGTGGTAAATACGGATACCACTTGGGTCTGCCTGCGTAATAAGGCGTATGCTCCTTGGACCGAATGGCAGGTATTGGGGTATTACGTGGCTGGCCCGGGCGAGGAACTGGAAGCCTCCGCTTATCCTTGGGGCTGGGAACAACCGGATTACGATGATAGTAAATGGGAGAAGGCCGTACGGGGCATGGAGGGTGCCACGAAAGGATCGAGAGATTACCCGGGACGGCTGCTGGTTCCTAGCCCGATCCCTCCGATGGACAGCCGGATCGAGCGTCTGGCCAAGCTCCGCCAGTCGGAAGGGATCGAGTGCCCGCGAGGATTTCCTTACTGGCCAAAAGCCTTGACGATCCCGGCGAATACGGAGATACGCCTGCTTCTGGATAATGATTACCTGACGACGGGTTATTTCTCCTTGGCCTTCAGCAAAGGAAAGGAGGCCGAGATTCGTATCGGTTATTCGGAAGCCCTCTATAAGCAAGAAGAGGAATCGACCACTAAATCGTACGCGCTGAATGCCAAGGGGCATCGGGACGAGTTGACGGATAAGCGGTTTATCGGATACGAGGATAAGATACTGGCTGATGGGGGAGATAACCGTCTCTTCACGTCCCTGTGGTGGCGTACATGGAGATATGTGGAGTTGAAAGTGAAGACGGCCTCCGAGCCTTTGGTGATCGAGGATATGTATGGGACTTTCTCCGCCTATCCTTTCCGTAACGAGACCGCTTTCTCCGCGCCGGGACATGAGGAGCTGGGCCGTATGCTCGAGATAGGATGGCGTACCGCCCGTCTATGCGCCAATGAGACGTATATGGACTGCCCGTATTACGAGCAACTGCAATATTTCGGGGATACACGCATACAGGCAATGATTTCCATGTATAATACATCAGACCCTTATATGGTGAAGAATGCCATAGAGCAAGGACGGCAGTCCATGGTGGCGGAAGGGATTACGATGAGCCGATATCCGTCTAGCGTACATCAGTTTATATCTTCGTTCTCTCTCTGGTGGATTTGTATGGGGCACGATTATTGGATGTACCGTGGGGATGAGGCATACATGAAGACCTTGCTTCCCGCTTACCGTCAGGTTTTGTCGTGGTACGAGCAATGGTTGAAGCCGGATTATAGTTTGTCCTACGTTCCTCATTGGTTCTTCGTGGATTGGGCGGCCGGTTTTGATTATGGCGAGCCGATACGGGAGAAAGAGGGAAACTCGGCGCTCCAAGATTTGATGTATATAATGACCTTGGAGTTCGCGGCGGAGATGGAGCAAGCGATCGGTCTCCCTGCCATGGCGGATCATTACCGGAAGATCGCTACCGGGATGCGTAAGACGATCCGCCCGAAATATTGGGACGCTGCCCGTAATCTATTCGCCGATACGCAGGATCATCGCGGCTATTCCCAGCATGTGAACGCCTTGGCGATCTTGACTGGGGTTACGAAAGGGGAGGAGGCCGTAAAGGTGATGAACCAAACCTTGGCGGATACGAGCTTGATCCAGTGTACGATCTATTTCCGTTATTACTTGAATCAAGCGTTGAAAGCTTCCGGTTTAGGGGATCAGTTCTTGGATAACTTACAAATATGGCGGGATCAGATGGCGTTGGGATTGACCACATGGGCCGAGATGCCGGAGCCATCCCGTTCTGATTGCCATGCTTGGGGAGCCAGTCCGAATATCGAGTTTTACCGGATCTTGTTGGGGATAGATAGCGATGCTCCCGGATTTAGGAAGATACGGATCGCTCCGTCTTTGGGAAAACTGAAGGAGGTTTCCGGTACGATCCCACATCCGCTTGGAAGCATGACCGCCGTTTATAAATTGGATGAGAGAGGTGAGGGAACCGCCCGTCTGGTCTTGCCGGAAGGTACTACGGGTATATTTATCTGGGATGGAAAAGAAATCCCGTTGAAACCGGGCGAACAGGTTATTTCGTTATCTTCGCGTCATTAATCTATCTAAAATCCTGATATGAGACGAGTTTATTCAATTGCCTTATTGCTGCTGGTCGCTCTCGGTCTGTCGGCGACAACGAAGGAAGTCAAGTTGAAATTAGTGGAAACCAGTGATATCCACGGAAACTTCTTCCCGTATAATTTTATCGAGCAGCGGGAGTGGGGAGGAAGTCTGGCCCGAGTGTATTCTTTCGTGCAGGAAGAACGCCGGGCGTATGGCGATAACCTTTTGCTCTTGGATAATGGCGATATCTTGCAAGGGCAACCTTCGGCGTATTATTACAATTTCATGGATACGGTCTCTACGCATCTGGCTTCCGCCATGATGAATTATATGGGATACAACGTAGGGAATATGGGTAACCATGATGTAGAGGCTGGCCATGCCGTTTTCGATCGTTGGATTAAACAATGTGATTTCCCTATCTTGGGTGCCAATATTATCCGTACCTCCGACCGGGAGAACTATTTAAAGCCCTATGAGGTATTTGAGCGTGACGGTGTGAAGATCGTTGTTCTAGGTATGATTACTCCTGCCATTCCTGTATGGTTGCCGGAGACTCTGTGGCAAGGTCTTTATTTCGCCGATATGGAAGAGACGGCCCGTAAATGGATGAAGATCATTCAGGAGAAGGAGAAACCGGATGTTGTGGTAGGTATCTTTCATGCGGGAAACGAGGCTCGTACCATGTCCGGCCAGTACCGTGAGGATGCGTCGATGGAGGTTGCCCAGCGCATTCCGGGCTTCGATGTGGTGATGATGGGGCATGATCATCGCCGGTATTGTGGTAAGGTGGCGAATATCGAGGGAGATTCCGTGTTACTGATAAATCCGGCAAGTAATGGGCGTGTAGTCGGTTCCGTTGATGTCGTGTTAAAGATGGAGCATGGAAAGGTTTTGGACAAACAAGTATCGGGTGTTTTGACGGATGTGGATAAGTTGGAGCCTAGCGAGGAGTTTATGGAGAAATTCGCTCCGCAATACAAAGCGGTGAATGATTTTGTCTCCGAGAAGGTGGGAACTTTTACGGAGAGCATCGCAACCCGTCCCGCTTACTTTGGGCCATCCGCTTTTATTGATTTTATTCACTCTTTACAATTGGAGTTGACTGGTGCGGACGTCTCTTTTGCCGCCCCGTTATCCTTTGACGCAAAAATAGATAAAGGGGATATCACGATCAGCGATATGTTCAGTCTTTACAAATATGAGAATATGCTTTATACGATGAATTTGACGGGAGCCGAGATCAAAGGTTTCTTGGAGGAATCGTACGCTATGTGGACCAACCGGATGAAATCTCCGGACGATCATCTCTTATTATTGAAAGAGAGAAAGAAAGGACAGGAGAATTACGCCTCGTTCGTCAACTTCAGTTTTAACTTTGACTCTGCGGCCGGTATCATTTACACTGTGGATGTAACGAAACCCAAGGGCGAGAAAATCACGATCTTGAAAATGGCGGATAGTAAGCCTTTCGACGAGGATAAAATGTATAAGGTAGCCCTTAACTCTTACCGGGGTAACGGAGGAGGCGAGCTATTGACGAAAGGGGCCGGCATTCCCCAAGACGAGTTAAAGAGCCGTATCATTCATTCGACCGATAAAGATCTCCGTTATTATATGATTCAATATATAAAGGAAAAGGGTGTACTTAGCCCACAACCTTTAAACCAATGGCAGATGATCCCTCAGGATTGGACGAGACCGGCGGCTGAACGGGATTGTAAGTATCTTTTCGGGGAATGATTATCCGTTCTTTAAGTGTCGGGTTTGCGATAGGATCTCAATGGGATAGGGTTGGAAAGTCAATGGAATGGAGATGTTATCTCAATGGCTTTCCGGTGTTATTTCAATGAGATTCTATGTCTCGGATAAGTCTTTACGCAGGTAGGGGGTGCGCAAGGGTGCGCAACTTTACGTGTTTTCTAAAACTTTTCCTGTATACATAATTTATTATCTATCTATAGAGTGTGATGTAATTATATATTCTTTAAAAATGTTTTTGTGAACACGTAAAGTTGCGCACCCTTGCGCACCCCGGTATATTGAAAGCGGGCCTCGTTCTTGCCTTATGGTGTGGATTATCAGGTGTTTGCCCGGTACCTCTCGTTCATCCCATCCCTTGTCATCGGGGTGTGCAAAAAATAGCGTTTTACTCGCTTTTGTGTGGCTGTACGACGTGAAATCGAGTGCATTTCTCATGATTTCATGATCTAAAAACCGTTTTTTCGTGTGATTTCTTATCGGGGCCAAGATCATGTTTATGGCTTTTATTACGTGTAAATGTGCTCGTGAGACACTTGTTTTAAGTACACGTGGTGACACGTGAGGCCACGTGGTGGGGCACGTGAGCCAAGATATGGATATCGACGTATTATTAATGTACGGGATCCCCCTCGTGAAAAAAATATTGCAAAAAAGTTCCGAAAATGTTTGGAAGTTATGTTTTATAACACTACTTTTGCACCCGCATTCGAGAGAGAACGCCGGTACAAAATGATGAAACAA
>OHJP01000390.1_pt1 | contig 24160 bp, 24 predicted proteins | sample 1568591 | NCBI WGS metagenome assembly OHJP01 (sample SAMEA3879567, study PRJEB24766) | human gut metagenome | biome: human-associated habitat; feature: feces | place: USA | collected 1985/1987
AGCTGGAAGAAATCGCAGAGAGCTAGGAAAAAATGCTCTGTATCACGCAGAGCTGGAAGCGATTGACGGCGCTTGCAAAGCCTTGGGCGGCTGGCGGCTGTGGCAGTGTGACCTGTATGTTACCCTGGAGCCATGTCCCATGTGTACCGGCGCTATCATCAACGCCCGGATTCGGAGACTTTGTTACGGCGCTAAAGATCCAAAGGCGGGTTCCTGTGGGTCAGTCGTCAATCTTTTTGAGCTTCCGTACAATCATAAGCCCCAGGTGATATCCGGTGTCCTGGAGGAAGCATGCGCTGAAAGGCTGAGCGGATTTTTCCGGTCACTGAGAGAAAGAAAAAAGAATGGCGAAAGATAAAAACTCCCCTCTTCGATTTTATCCAAAGAGGGGAGTTTAGCTTATCATCGATAATTTACATTTCTCTCACAAATTCGTTTTTATCTAAAAAGAACCGGTCGCCGTTAAAAGAAAAATGATAGGTATTGATTTGTTCTTTTCCAAGGACAGAATAACGAATTTCAATTGTGCCGTTTTCGTTTAAGACATAGGTTCCAGGAAAATCGACAAAGCCGTAGGTTGTAAGAATTAGATTTTGATCGTCTAAAAAGCTGTATTCTGTGAGGCCGTATGTATCCTTCCATTGGCCTTGCAAGGGATTCTCAGAATTCGGTTCCAACGTGGCGGAACAGCCGGCAAAGAGGAAAAGAGAAACGGAGAGCAAAATACCGGCAAGGAGTTTTTTGAATTTTTTTCGCAATCGGCACACCTCCTGACGAGATATATTGTAGCATATTGGCAGAATGGGAGCAAGGCGGAGTTTATGGGAGAAAAAGTGACAAAACTTGACAAGGGCTTTCGCCGCGGGTACACTTATACTATCGCGGGTATAGGAAAGGGGAGTGGGAAATGGTGGTACTGACAGAAAATGCAGTCTTCATCTCGAAGCTGGTAATCAGCTTTGCCTTATACAGCTTATTGGGATGGGCATGCGAGTCAACCTATTGCTCAATTCCAGCTAAAAGGTTTATTAACCGGGGTTTTTTAAACGGCCCGTTTTGTCCTGTGTATGGGGTAGGAGCCTTACTGGTCATTTTTCTTCTGCGTCCCTTTACTCAAAATCTATTGGTGCTTTTTGTGTTTGGCGTACTCGTGACCAGCGTCCTGGAATATATCACAGGCTTTTTGCTGGAAAAATTATTTCATACCACTTGGTGGGACTATAGTAAACGAAAGTTTAATATTAAGGGCAGAGTATGCTTGAGAAATTCTTTGCTGTTTGGAATTTTATCCGTACTTTTGCTGCACTTTATTAATCCTTTTGTCGAGAAGCTGGAAGCTTGGATTCCTGAGTGGGCATTGTCGGCCATCGCCTTTGTTTTTCTCTTTTATTTTATTACCGACAGCGTGATTACAGTGCGCAGTATCCTGGCTATGAACGGTAAATTGGATGAACTGGAAAAGGTGCTGGAAGAGATAAAAAATAAGGGCGAGGAGAATCGGGAACGGCTTCAGCAAAGCTTTGAAAGTAAAGTCAACGCTACCAGGGAAGCGGTTTTGGAACTGCAGGCCGCATCTGTTGAGCGCCTCCAGGAACGAATGGAGACAATCAGCAAAGGGCTTAATTCCGGCGCGCAAAGGCGTTTGCTGAAAGCGTTTCCAGGCATGAAAGCGGGAACCCGCCGCGCTTCTATTCTACATATGAAAGAGACTGTGGGACATCAGCGCGCGAAAAAAAGAGAACGAAAGTGAACAGAGGCCAAGGAAGAATCCTTGGCCTCTGTTCAGCTATTCTTTAAATAAAAAACATATGAAAAATTTTCTGAATGATGGGCGTCCTTTATGGATTCTCCTTAAGGCGTGCATTAAACCGTTTCGATAATGCCGCCGCCAAGGACCAGATCTCCGTCGTAAAAGACTGCGGCTTGTCCTGGCGTAACGGAACGCTGCGGCTCCTGAAAGTCCACTCGGATTTTCCCGTTGTCCAAAGGAGTAAGCCGCGCCGGCGCTGGAGGCGCCTGATAACGAACTTTTACCTGAGCGGAAATGGGAGCCTCCAGAGTATCTGCTGAGATAAGGTTTACCTTGCCGGCAATCAGCGAAGAAGCGTATTGCGACCCATTTTCCCCTAAAGTAACTGTATTGGAAATCGGATCGATTTTTGTGACAAACATGGGCTTTCCAAAAGAAATGCCCAGGCCCTTGCGCTGGCCAATCGTGTAATGGGTGATTCCCTTATGCGTGCCCAGCACATTGCCCGCTTGGTCGATAAAATTTCCCGGAGGCGGTTCCTTGCCGGTATAGCGGCGGATAAAGGAAGCGTAGTCGTTATCCTGAACAAAGCAGATTTCCTGGCTGTCAGGCTTATGGGCTACCGGAAGGCCGGCCTCGCGCGCAAGCTCTCTGGCTTCCGATTTTTCCATACCGGCTAAAGGCATCAGCGTATGAGCCAGTTGATGCTGGGTTAAATGATAGAGCACGTAGCTTTGATCCTTAGAGCAAGGAGCTTTCTTTAAAAGCCAGCGTCCCTCATCGTTCTGGGTGATCACCGCATAATGCCCAGTGGCCACGTAGTCATATTCCAAAGACAAAGCCTTGCGAAGCAAGGCGTCGAATTTGACGTGAGCGTTGCAGGCGATGCAGGGATTAGGCGTTCTGCCGGCTAAATATTCCGACGCGAAATAGTCGATCACCTTTTCTGAAAATACCTGCGTGAAATTAAGCACCAAATGCTCGATCCCCAGCCGGTACGCGACCCGGCGCGCATCGTCAATATCGTCTAAGGAGCAGCAGCCTCCGCTTTGGCTCTCCGCCATATATTGATCCGGGCGCAGCTTCATGGTTACGCCGGTAACATCGTAGCCTTGCTGCAATAAAAGAAGAGCGGCAACGGAACTATCCACGCCGCCGCTCATACCTAGCATTACCTTTTTTTTCATAAATTGAACCCTTTCTGCCTCATATCAAGGGGTAAATGTAAGATAAGTGTCGCTTGTGTAAAAATATAGGTCAGGATCGCTTATGGCTTCGTCGATCACAGCGAAAGCAGTGACCGAGCCGGATTCACCGGCCTTCAGCGATACGTTTTCCACTTCAACGCCGTTTTCCGGATAATTACCGATTCTTACATCGTCTCCGGATTCCACAATGTCAAAGCGGAAATACTGGGGGTTAAACATGACAGCGGTAGAGGAATCGGTGCTGTGCAGCTTGATTTGAAAGGTCGCTGTCACATATTCCATTCCATCGGGCAGGCCGCTTAGATCCCCGCCCATTTCTAAAATTTTATCGGCGGCCTGGTCTCCTCTGAGATAAGAGGTTAACGTGACGTCCGCGTCAAAGGAGCAGGCGGAAAAAGAGAGATCGTAAAGAGTACCGCTTACCCCGGCTGTTTCATTTAACCCATAGGAATGGGCCGCGCCGTAGTTATATGGATCGTCATATTGGCTCCAGCTATTATCGGAAATCTCCGACGCTGCCATGCTGAACGCGGATAAAAAGATACCGGTAAAGATACCAAGGAAAAATGTTCCGAGGGCAATGAGTACGACAGCCCAGGCACGAAGGCCGCCCCTATGGGGCGGCTGAGCTCCAGACGGATCTCCATAGGGGGGATAAGGCTGCTGATAGGAATACGGCGGGCAGGGCGGTTGATAAGAGGAAGGCTGATAGGGGGGAGGGGGGATTTGCTGATACATAAAAAGCTCCTTTCCCAAAAGGCGTTATAAGCGGCTTTCAAATTGTTCGGTGAATCCAGAGATGTGGTCTAAGGAAAGCTTCTGCCCTGGAACGGAAAGCTTGCCGCTGAAGGAGCCGAATACCTGTTCATGACGGCAGAAGTTCATCAAAAAGCTGGAACGAACCTCATTTTTTTGCAAGACAGACATTTCCAGCCGGGAGCCGGATTGGGGAAACCGGAACTGCCAAGAGCCATTTTCTTCGGGAAAAACGTTGATTTCGTCCAGCTTATAAAATTGATCTCCATAATACAAGGCGCTCTCCAGAGGGCCGCCGGCAAATAGCGCAAAAGGAACCTGCTTGACCTGGCCAACCAGGGTCGCGCTGGTAAACCCGGCCCTGGTTGGAAATACCCCGCGGCACCAGCTCAAGGTACCAAAGCTGGATTCTGGCCGGAAAGAGTATTCCGCGCCGCCGTAACGGATCACGCCGGAAGCCGGCATACAGCTTACCTGGTATCGATAAGAAAAGCAGCCCTTTTTGCCGCCAAAGTCATCGGCGGAAGCGATGGCGTATCGGTCGGGTTCATCCAGAGAAAGATTTAGATAAAGAGTTTTTCCTTCACAGAAGTTTACATATTCGCAATTTAGAAAGCGGGATTTTGCAGAACGGGAAAAACGCATCCCTACCTGCTTGCTGGTGTAGGTGGTATCCCCTGATCTGGCGGAAAGGGGGAGACTCATGCGTCCTCTGGGGTAGGCTCTGGTGATGGTCTGGCTGAAGGTACGGCAAGGCTTTTGCGTAAAATCCGTTAAAGAGGCGAAAATATACCCGAGATTACCTAAATCCGCGATACTCAAGGTAACGGCGCAGTCCGGGCTTACCACGGTGTACCGGTCCCATTCCTTGATCCGGGCCAGGGGCGCAGCACAGTCAATTTTGTTATAATCCAGCAGGTTGCTGCTGGCCCAGCCCACAACCGTGGAGCCGTCTTCTTTTAATAGGGGAGTAGGTTTCGTAATCTCCTGGGGCATAGGGTTCCCTCCTGCCTGCTGATTTATCATTCAAAAAAACGGAAAGTCCATGCATCCATGCATATAAGATCGTTTGTTTCCAGAAATGGTTCCGGCAAAAGAAAGCTACGCCGCTGTTAAACGGCCTAAAAACACTTTCCTAATGAGTGCCTAAACATAAAGGAGGGTGAGCGCAAAAAGCGCCTGGCCTCCGAAATAGGCAATGGTATTGCCTATTTCAGCCCATTCCGCCTTACCGTTGAGGAAAAGCTTATAGCATAAAAGCAGGTCGGAAATGAGAAATAAAACCGCGCCAACGGCGGCGCAAAGAAAATAGGGCGAAGAAGCTTCCAGAGTAATGCCGGTAAAAAACAAGAAGCCGTTGGCGGCCATAAAGCCTAGGGCTGCCAGATAAATCAGTGAAAAAATGCTGAACAAATCAAGGCAGCGTTTCACCCGGGCCAGCATTCCCAGCTGGATTCCGGCCAGTCCCAGGGCCGCGATTACCGTGCCCCAATGAAATCCTCGATAATACACAAAAACAGCTGAGAACAATACGTGGGCTGAAAAGAAGGAAATGCCCCCCAGGGTAAAAGAATCAAATTTCTTTTTGCCGGCTTCTCCTTTTTGCAGAACAAGAAAAAGATCACCCAGAGCGGAGAACGCCAGAGCGGCAAAGATCCCCCAGCTCCAGAGTGGTTCTTTCCGGAATCCTGATTCCAGACCGCAAGCCGCCGCTACAAGCAGGAATCCGACGGAACAGAGCATTTTAGAAAAGATACGAAGCCATCTTTGTGACCGGAATTTTTTCTGAAAACAATATATCGTTACCAAAACGGCATAAATCACCAATGAGAGCTTGAGGAGAAGAGACATGAAGCGCCTCCCTTCACATATACACTATCATTATACCAAATATTTGTTTAAATTCAAGAGAGGGAATCGATGATTTATCAGCGGCATGGCTGTATTGGACAGGACAGCAAAAAAGACTGTGCAAGGGAGAAATCCGGTGCTTCGAAAGGGTTCTGCGCTTTTGAGCGCTCCGTCTGGAGACTGCTCCCCGAAAGCAAATGGTAATTAGGAAAAGGAAAAGGCCGGACGCAGCAGCCCGGCCTTTTTTTCACTTTTTCATCGGGATATTATTAATCCTTGTATTTGTCGTCGTTCCAGGCGTACATTTTACGCAGTTCCGCGCCGACCTCTTCCAATTGATGAGAAGCCTTGATACGGCGGCAGGCGTTGAAGTGGGAACGGCCGTTTTTGTTTTCCGCGATCCACTTGGAGGCAAAGGTGCCATCCTGGATTTCTTCCAGAATCTTCTTCATTTCCTTCTTGGTATCCTCGGTGATAATCCGCTTGCCGGTCTCGTAATCGCCGAACTCAGCGGTATCGGAAATGGAATAACGCATCATCTTGAATCCGCCGGCGTAGATCAGGTCTACAATCAGCTTCATCTCATGGATGCACTCGAAATAAGCATTTTCCGGAGCATAGCCCGCTTCCACCAGGGTTTCAAAGCCGGCCTGCATCAAAGCGGTAACACCGCCGCACAGTACGGCCTGTTCGCCGAACAGGTCGGTTTCGGTTTCAATTTTAAAGGTGGTTTCCATAACGGCGGCTCTGGCGGCGCCGATGCCTGCGCCGTAAGCCAGGGCGACGTCAAGGCAGTGGCCGGTGTAATCCTGGTACACAGCGACCAAAGCCGGCGTTCCCTTGCCCTCCATATATTCGCTGCGGACGGTGTGCCCCGGAGCCTTGGGAGCGATCATAAACACGTCGATGTTTTTCGCGGGGACGATTTGGCCAAAGTGGATATTGAAGCCATGAGCGAAGGCCAAAGCCTTGCCCTCGGTCATGTAAGGGGCGATATCCCTTTTGTACATATCGGCCTGGCGTTCGTCGGGAATCAGGATCATAACGATGTCGGCGGCCTTAACAGCCTCTGGAACCGTCATGACGGTTAAGCCGGCCTTTTCGGCTCTTTCCTTGCTCTTGCTGCCCTCGTACAGGCCGACGATTACCTTGACGCCGCTGTCATGCAGATTCAGAGCATGAGCATGGCCCTGGCTGCCGTAGCCGATAATGGCAACGGTTTTATCCTTCAGCACATTGATGTCACAATCGGGTTGGTAGTAAATTTTTGGCATAAAAATTACCTCCTGACCGCTTTTCGCGGTACAAATTTTGAATGATATCTGTTAAACCGTGGCCTTACGCACAGTGGCTGCGCCTTTTTCAATGGCGATCGTCGCGGTGCGGACGATCTCACGGATACCATAGGGCTTAATTAGGCTGATCAGGGTTTCGGTGCGCTCGCCGGTGTCAGCGTATTGGAGCGTGATGCTGCTGGGGGAGACGTCCACAACGCCGGCCTGCATCAGCTCGGCTATTTGTATCAGCTCGGGCCGCTGCTTGGAGGTGCATCCTACTTTAATCAGAGAAAGCTCTCTGCTGATCAGTTCTTCCGGGTTTAATGCCTTTACCTTAATGACAGGGATCACCTTGTTGAGCTGCTTTTCTACCTGCTCCACAATATATTCGTCGCCGTCCACCACAATGGTCATGCGGGAAATGGCGGGGTCCTCGGTGACGCCCACAGCCAGGCTGTCGATATTGAAGCCCCGGCGGGAAAACAAACCGGATACCTTAGACAGGACGCCGGGATGGTTTTCCACCAGAACGGAAAGGGTGTATTTCATAAACGGCGCCTCCTTATCTTGACGGGGTATCGGGGTGGACGTTGCAGACCAATAAATAAGGCCCGGGGGTGCCCATCATGACCTCGGCGCATTTCAGCGCCTCATCATTGGAAGAGGCCATGGCGTGGGGAATCCCATACGCCTCGGCGATTTTCTGGAAATCCAGGGTTTCGTCTAAAATCGTGGCCGCGTGGCGGCGGCCGTACAGGTTATCCTGAAGCTCCCGGACCATGCCCAACCGGGTGTTGCGCATGATGATAATTTTTACCCCGATATGGTTCTGGGCAATGGTGCCCAGCTCGCACATGCTCATTTGAAACGAGCCGTCGCCGCAGATGGCCACCACCTCGCGGGTGGGCCTGGCCAGCTTGGCACCCAGCGCCGCGGGAATAGAATAGCCCATGGTGCCCAGGCCGCCGGTAGTCAGGAACCGGCCGTCACGGATTTCAAAGTTGTTGGCGCACCAAATTTGATTTTGTCCCACGTCGGCCGCCAGAATCGCCTTAGACGGCATGGTGGCGGAAAAGTTGCGGATAAAGGTCCTTGGCTCCACATAGCCGTCAAAGGTGGGGGGGACGCGCCTTGGCTCGTGCTTCAGGTCGTCCACGGCGCTGGCCCATTCCTTAGAGACGTGATAATCGGTCTGCTCAGACAGGCTGGTGAACACCTTGTTCATGTCGCCCACAATGGGGATATGGGCTTTCATGTTTTTCCCGATTTCCGCGGGGTCGATATCAATATGGATAATGGTGGCTTTTTCCGCGATCTGGCCGGGAGATGCCACCGCCCGGTCGCCCACCCTGGCGCCGCATAGGATAATACAGTCGGCCTGATGGATCGCTTTGTTGGCGCAGGCTTTTCCATGGGAGCCAAGCATGCCCAAATACAGGGGATGCTCCGAGGGCATCACGCCGATGCCCATCATGGTGGAAACCACCGGAATCCCGGTTTTTTCCACAAAAGCCAGCAGCTTCAGCTTGGTGCCGGAGGAAAGCACGCCGCCGCCGGAGCAAATCAGAGGGCGTTTGCTTTCTTTTAAGGCCGCCGCCGCCCGCTTGATCTGCAAGGGGTGGCCGCTGGAGCGGGGCTTATAGCCGATGATCTCGGCTTTTTCCGGATAATGGAATTCTTCTATTTTGTTTTCCTGGATATCGATGGGAATATCGATCAAGACAGGGCCGGGCCGGCCGGTGGCGGCGATATGAAACGCCTCTTTGAACACCCGGGGAAGGTCCGCCGTGTTTTTCACAAGATAAGAGTGCTTGGTAAAGGGCTCGCAGGCGCCGGTGATGTCCACCTCCTGGAACACATCCCGGCCTAAAAGATCGCTCCGCACCTGGCCGGTGATGGCGATGATGGGGATACTATCCATATAAGCGGTGGCCAGGCCGGTGATTAAGTTGGTGGCGCCGGGGCCGGAGGTGGCGATGCAGACGCCGGGCTTTCCACTGGCGCGGGCATAGCCGCTGGCGGCATGTCCGGCATTCTGCTCCTGCCGGACCAGAATATGATGAATTTCAGACTGGTATAGCTCGTCGTAAAACGGGCAGATGGCGGCGCCAGGATAGCCGAAAACAACCTTTACGCCCTCCTTTTCCAAGCATTTCACCATGATCTGAGCTCCGTTCACCATGAAATCAGGCCCCCTTTCTTTTAATTTCGCAATGAATTTTTAGAATGTTTTGTCTATACAATAATATAGAAATGAAAATATATGGAAATCAAACCTAAAAGCACCGCTCCGGGGAATTTTATTTTCCAGTATAAGCTCCTCAAAGCACTTTAACGAGTTAAATGATAAAATACCACTTTTCTTTATGATAGCATATCGTCCCTAAAGATTCAATTATGGTTATACACAAAATTCCCAAACTAAGAAAGCTGTTTTTTCGCTGCTTGAGCATGGACTTTTTCAGTGAATTTTCGAGGAAGCGATGGAATAGGCACTGGCAAATTTCCAACAAAAATTTTAAAATTTATTATAGCATCGTTTTTTTATGGGCGCAAGTGCAAATTTTACAATTAACCTAGATTCTTTGGCAATTCCTTGAAAATCCCTGAGAAATCGTTTATGATAAAGAAGAACAAAAGCTAACGACGCAAAGGGGCGCTGTCTTTGAAGCATTTGGATTTAAAAAAGGGGATCATCCTAATCACCTATGGTATCCTATTGACTATGGTTATCATCAAATGGGATTTCTTTTCCGGGATGTTCTCCAACGTTTCCGGCTTGCTGGCACCGTTTATCTATGGGCTGGTGCTGGCGTTTTTGGTAAACGGGCTCTATGAGTTTTTCCGGCAAAAGGTTTTCCGCCGGTTAGGGGAAAAGAAGAATGGAAAATATATTAGGCAGGTGCGGGCCCTATCTGTGACGGTTTCCTATCTGTTGGTATTCCTGTGCGTAACCGCTATGGTGTGGATTGTTATCCCGCAATTGGTGGTCAGTATTTCTCAACTCGGCAAGAATATCGGCGGATATGCGGAATCCGCCGAAAAAGCGGTGACCGATTTTATTGCCGGTATGGGGTTAAACGCTGGCTTTCAAAAGCAGATAGATCTTTTTTGGAATCAGCTGGGGACTCAGATTACCAATATCGCCGGCCAGGTAGCCCCAAAGCTGATCGACTTTACCATGGATTTTACGACCGGCGTGATTAACTGGGTGATCGGACTGGTGGTGTCCGTTTATATGCTGTACAGTAAGGAGACCTTAATCCGACAGGTGAAAAAGCTGGTGGTGGCGGTTCTGCCCGTCAAGATCTCCGACAAGGTTCTGGAGGTAGGCGCTGTTTCCAACCGGATTTTTGTCCGGTATCTCCTGGGCAGGATTTACGATTCCCTCATCGTTCTGGTGCTTTGCTTTATCGGCATGTCGATCCTTCAAATGCCTTATGCGCTGCTGATCAGCGTAGTGGTGGGCGTTACCAATATTATCCCGGTGTTCGGGCCGTTTCTGGGAGGGGTTCCCAGCGCGCTGATTTTGTTGATGGTAGACCCGATGAAAGGGCTTTGGTTCATTATTTTCATTATCGTGCTGCAACAGGTGGACGGAAACATTATCTGCCCGCTGATCGTCGGGGATTCTCTGGGGATATCTGGAATCTGGGTGCTGGCGGGAGTGACCCTGGGCGGCGGTCTGGGCGGCGTAGCCGGCATGGTGCTGGGCGTGCCGATTCTGGCGGTTCTCTACCTGCTGCTAAGCGAGTTCGTGAATAAGCGGCTTCAGAAGAAAGGAACTGTAGTCGCGGCGGAGGGACCTGCTGCGGCAGGGCCGGAAGGAGAACAGCCTCCGCCGTACCGGGAGAGCCTTCCGGAAAAGCAGATAGGGCAGGCGGCTTCCGCGGAAAAATCAGAGGGAGAAGCGGCAGTGCCTCAGGGAGACGATCCGGAAGATCGGATTGAAGATCACGGGGAAACGGAAGTGCGAAAGCCGCAGGAAGGGGAAGAACCATAAATGGACCGGTTAGCCGGGCAAAAGGAAGTGGCCAAACGGCATAGACGGCAGCATCCCAGCAGGCTGTTCAGCCGGCGCGTGGTGACGGTGGCTCTTCTTTTGGCATTTCAAGCCGCTTTTCCGATCGTCGGCCTTTACGTTTTATCGGATTACTTTATCTATATCAATACGGTTCTGCGCATCGTCAGTATCGCTGTGGCCGTTTATATTTTCAATCGTCCGGGAAATCCGGAATATAAGCTGGCGTGGGTAATTCCTATCCTGATTTTCCCCTTGTTTGGAGGATTGTTTTATATCCTTTACCGCCTTCAGGCCTCCATTAAGCATTTGAGACTCCGAATGCTGGCGATTTTAGAAGCGACTCAGCCTTTGCTGGAGCAAAATCCGGAAACTATGGAACGGCTGAGGAAGGAAAATCACGGCGCGCAAAGCCAAGCGAATTATCTTTTTCAGGATGCGGGCTATCCGGTGTATGATAATACCACCACAGAATACCTGAGCACCGGAGAAATTAAATTCGCCCGCCTGAAGGATGAATTAAGCAAGGCGCGGCACTATATCTTTTTAGAGTATTTTATCATCCAGGAAGGAATCATGTGGAACAGCGTTCTGGAGATCCTGGAAGAAAAGGTGAAAAAAGGGGTAGACGTGCGGCTTCTTTTCGACGGCATGGGCTGCCTGACCACCTTGCCGGCGGATTATGAGAGAGAGCTGAGGAAAAAGGGAATTCAATGCAAGGTGTTCAATCCCTTTGTTCCAGTGCTTTCCACTGTTTACAATAACCGGGATCACCGAAAAATCGCCGTGATCGACGGACACACGGCGTTTACCGGGGGAATTAATCTGGCGGATGAATATATTAACGCCTATGTGAAATACGGCCATTGGAAGGACAGCTCTATTTTGGTCAAGGGAGAAGGCGTCTGGAGCTTTACCATGCTGTTTTTGCAGATGTGGTACTGCGACGACCCCGCGGCTCTGTGCGCCCTGCCCCGTTCGGAATTTGACCAATACCGCCCCAGCTATTACCATCCCCAGGAGTTTGATTCAGATGGGCTTGTCCAGCCATACGGCGACAGCCCGATGGACAACCAGCGGGTGGGGGAAAACGTGTATTTAAATCTGATCTACGGCGCGAAGGACTATTTGTATATTACCACCCCTTACCTGATTATGGACAGCGAGCTCCGATATGCCTTATGCGTCGCGGCGAAGCGGGGCGTTGATGTGAGATTTATCACGCCGTTTGTTCCGGATAAAGCCTTAGTGCATATGACTACCCGCTCCGGCTACCAGGAGCTGGTCGAGGCGGGAATCAGAATCTATGAGTACACTCCGGGCTTTATCCATTCCAAAACCGTAGTGTGCGACGACCAGGTCGCCACGGTGGGAACCATTAATTTTGATTTTCGCAGCCTGTACCTTCATTTTGAGTGCGGCGTATGGATGTACCGCACCAAAGCTATGAAGCAGGTAAAAGCTGATTTTCTGGAAACACTGCAAAGCTGCCGGGAGATCACTCTGGAGGACTGCAAAAGGGTGCCGGTATACCGCCGGCTGTTCTGGAGCGTGCTCCGCCTGTTTTCTCCGTTAATGTAATAAACAGCCCAGGATTGAGATCCTGGGCTGTTTGCTGTGCAGAGGCAGCCGCCGAAGCCTATCGCCGTCAGCCCCACCAACGGAGGCCTCTCCTCATGCCTATATCTCAAGCGCTGAGTAAAATACGACTCCGGCGACAAATATGCGGCGGATATGAAAAATAGAAATCCGCTGTTCATAGGCTTTCCGTTTAGGGGATAAAGCAATCGGCTTTGGGTGTGAGGCAAGCGATGCGGTTATTAAATTGATTCCTATCCCTTGAGCTTGTCAGCAGCCTTTTAGCGCCTGTTCAGACCGCTGAACGCCCACAGTGACTCAGAAAAATACTTTTTCATTTTCCGCTCTAGGGTCAGCGTCCGATTTGGCCGTTTCGCTTAGCGGCCTCTAAACGCTGGGGATCGTAGTAATGCAGGCGCTTGGCCTTTTTGTACAGGGAAAGCATCGCCTGCGCCTGGGCGTCCTTGGAAACTCCTTCTACAGTGCTTCTCACCATCCGGTGAAGCGCCTCCTTGCCGTTGTAATCCAGAGAGGCGATCCGGCGGACATAGTCGGTAAGCTCATTGGAGCTGGAAAAATAAAAGCCGTTTTTTCCGTGCTCCAGCTGGCCCGCGGGCCGGCTTTTATCGCTGACGATACAAGGCAGGCCGGCCAATAACGCCTCACAGACCGCCATGGACATCAAGGGCGTTTCAGAAGCGCTGACAAAAAGGTCGCTGGCGGCGTAATAGGCGGGCATATCCTTATTCATGACCTCGCCGGTAAAAATCACCTGCTTGTCCAGATTTAAGCTTTTGCTGAGCTGCTGCAAGGCGGCTTTTTCTGGACCAGTGCCGACAATCAGCAGGCGCAGCCCCCGTTCAAGCTTTAGATGGCTCGCCCATCGCTGAAGAAGAATATCCACACCCTTTTCATACAGCAGCCTTCCTGCGAAGACCGCTACGGTTTTATCAGTGAGATGGTATTTCATTTTGACAGCGTTAACCTGGTCCGGGTCGGCGTTCTGCCGGGAAAACCGCTCAGGATCAGCATGAATGGGTATTAGGGAGAGTTTGCGCTTAATACCGGCACTGGCCAGATAATCTCCGGCTTTTTTGTTGGTGGAGGTGATCATATCCGCATAGTCCGCGATATCGCGGAACCTGGCCTTCTGCCGGAAGGCGGCCCATGGCTCTAGAAGCTTGGTGTTGGTTAAGTAGGGGATGGCATCCTCGTAAAAATCGCTGATGGAGAGCACCAGAGGCAGGTCGAAGCGATTAGCAAACTGCATTCCATGAACCGCCATTTTTCCGCAGGAAAATACGTGGACCAAATCAAATTCATAGGCTTCCAGAGCGGAAAACAGCTCGGCCTGATCCGCTTTCCGATTTTTTGAAGGAGCAAAACCATACTGGTTCGGGGCGGGCTTTCCCGGAACCTTGACCACTGTCCGCCGGGCTTCTATCTTCTTGCATTTTGGGTCGCAGGTGACAACGGCAGCGCGATGTCCCAGCTGTCGGTAGGATTGTGCCAGAAGAAAGCTTTCAGAGGGGACAAAGCCGGTGCTTGGCGCGTAGCTCTCTGTAAAAATAGCGATGTTCAAAAAGAGACACCCGCTTTCTTTATAAAATCATTACATCTTATTATAGCAGGTTTTCATCCTCATTGCACGTGAAAAAGAAATTTTGTGGTTTCGCTTTAAACTTGTCTCATCATGAGGTATAATAATAATATCCGGTTAGGTCTGCCGCAGCGGGGCTGGAGGGCGGCCGGCGTGGAGGCGGCCGGAAACGGCGATGCTGTGAAGAACGCGATAAGCTGAAAACGACTGAAGGCAGGTGTGTTTTTTGAGTCAAACATTTACTGTGCCCCTATCCAGTGTGATGAAGGAGCTGGGCCTGGAAACGATTTATATGCCGGAGAATGGGGAAAATATCCTGATTTCGTCTAAGGATGTCAACCGCCCCGGCGTGGAATTTACCGGTTTTTTGGATTTTTATGATAACAAACGCATTTTAGTGGTTGGACATACGGAAAACGCCTTTTTAGGCCGCTATTCCCAGGAAGAAAGGGAGAGGGCTTTGGAAGGCTTGATTTCCAGAAAGCCTCCGGCTATTATTATCTGCCGGAGCCTCAAGCCATATCCTGAGATGATGGAAGCGGCGAAGCGGCACGGCGTGGCGCTGCTGGGCACAGCGGATACTACTTCCAGCCTGGTAGCGGCTTTGGTTTCCTATATGAACGTAGAGCTGGCTCCCCGGGTGACCCGGCATGGGGTGCTGGTAGAGGTTTACGGCGAGGGAATCCTCCTGGTAGGCGACAGCGGCGTGGGAAAAAGTGAAACCGCCATTGAGCTGATTAAGAGAGGCCACCGTCTGATCGCAGACGACGCGGTGGAAATCAGGAGGGTTTCCAAGAAATCTCTGGTAGGTACCGCGCCTGAGAACATCCGGCACTTCATTGAGCTGAGAGGCATCGGCATTATCAACGCCCGCCGGATTTTCGGTATGGGCGCCGTAAAGCTGACGGAAAAAATAGATATGGTCATTAACCTGGAGATTTGGGACAAAACAAAGGTATACGACCGAATGGGAATGGAAAACGAATATACGGAGATTTTGGGCCTGAGGGTTCCCGTGCTTACCATACCGGTAAAGCCTGGAAGGAACCTCGCGGTGATTATTGAGGTGGCGGCTATGAATAACCGTCAGAAAAAGATGGGCTACAACGCCGCTAAGGAGCTTCTGCAAAATCTGGGGATGACCTATAACGACGACGATAACGGCAATCCGAAAATCAATTGGAACCTATAACTTTCAGCGGAGAGACCGGGGTTAAGAAAACTAAGGCAGGAGCGCATTTTTACATTGAAAAGCGCCCTTGTCGGATGTCAAGCTTTTTCTGTTTGATAAAGCGTTAATAAAAGGATGATACTATGAGAATTATTGCGGATACACATTGTCATACAATCGCTTCTACTCATGCCTACAGCACCTGGATGGAAAATATTCATGCCGCCAAAGAGGCGGGACTGTCCTATCTGGCGATTACCGATCACGGCCCTACGATGCCCGGCTCTCCCGGCAGGTGGTATTTTAAAAACCTGAAGATCATCCCTCGTCAGGTGGAAGGGGTGTTCCTCCTTACCGGGGTGGAGTGCAATGTGGTGGATTTTGACGGAACTATCGACTATGTGGAGGATGAACACAAAAATTTGGATTGGGTTATCGCCTCCATTCACTCGTCTACTCTGCTGACAAAAGAGGCCCCCACGGTGGAAAGCTGCACCAACGCCTGGCTGCAAATCGCCAAGGATCCCAGAGTCTGTGTAATCGGCCACTGCGGGCAGCCTAAATTCAAATTTGATTATGAGCGGGTGATTCCGGAATTCGGCCGCGGGGGGAAGTTGGTGGAAATCAACAACAACTCCTTTCATGTTCGAAGGGATGCCGTCATAAACTGTAGAGAGATCGCTTTGCTTTGCAAAAAGCATGGGGTACGGGTTATCGTCAATACGGATTCCCATTTTGCCACTCAGGTGGGGCATGCCGGCCTGGCTCTGAAAATGCTGGATGATATCGGGTTTCCCGAGGAGCTGGTGGTAAACTCCAGCGTAGAACGGTTCCGGCAGTATCTGAAGGAAAGAAATATACATTTGGAGGATTAAGCATCCATGACGCAGCAAAACCTACAACCGATCACCCGGGAGCTTATCGGCGCCCTGCGCCAAACAGGGGCGCAGGTTCAGGAAAATGAGCCTATGAGCCTGCATACCAGCTTTCAAATCGGCGGCCCGGCAGACGTGTTTGCCACGGTATCCGATGAAAGATCCTTGCGCGGCGTTTTGAAGCTGTGCAAGGAAGCCGGCGCGCCGGTGTACGTAATTGGCAACGGCTCCGACCTGCTGATCCCTGATCAGGGGCTGCGGGGGGTCGTCGTCGGCTTCGGCGGAGACCTGTGCCGGCTTCGGCTGGAGAATGAAACAACCATCGTCTGCGGCCCCGGCGCAACTCTGGCGAAGCTCTGTAAATTCGCCCTGGAAAATTCCCTGACCGGCTTGGAGTTTGCCTGGGGAATCCCAGGCTCGGCCGGCGGCGCCGCCTATATGAACGCGGGCGCCTATGGCGGGGAGATGAAGGACGTTCTGATCAAATGCCGTCACCTGGACGAAAACGGCAATCCGGGTGAGTTCGCGGGAAGCGCTCTGGATTTCTCTTACCGGCACAGCGCCTATACAGATCAAAAGCTGGTGATCACGGGTCTGACCTTTCAGCTGGAGAAAGGGGATTACAGTGTGATCAAGGCTCAGATGGAGGATTATCTCGGACGTAGAAAGGCAAGGCAGCCCTTGGAATATCCCAGTGCCGGCAGCGTGTTCAAGAGGCCCAAAGGGTATTTTGCAGGTCAGCTGATCGAGGAGTGCGGCTTAAAGGGAAAAACGGTGGGCGGCGCTCAGGTCAGTGAAAAGCACGCGGGCTTTATCGTCAATACCGGCGGAGCGACCTGCAAGGATGTGCAAAGCCTGGTTAAGATGATTCAGGAAACGGTCAGACGGGAAAAGCAAGTGGAGCTGGAATGTGAAATTAAACTGATGACATAACAAAAACGGAGTTTGAATCTATGGATTTTATTATTGTAACCGGATTGTCCGGGGCGGGAAAGTCCCGGGCGGTGGACGCTTTAGAGGATATCGGCTTTTACTGTGTGGATAATATTCCGCCCAAGCTGATTCCGGTATTTTATACCCTGTGCGAGCAGGCGAAGCCGGAGATGAAGCGGGTAGCTATTGTCACCGATACCCGAGGCGGCGATATGTTCAGCAGCCTCTTTGAAACTTTGGACGCCCTGAGGCAGGAACAGAAAAAGTATAAGATTTTGTTTCTGGACTGCAGCAGCGACGTGCTGATCCACCGGTATAAGGAGACCCGGCGCCGTCATCCGCTTTCGGACTCCTTTGAGGGCTCCATTACCCAGTCGATTCATTATGAGCGGGAGGTTCTGCGGCCGGTAAAGGAGGCGGCGGATTACCTGATCGATACCACATTTTTATCGCCCGCTCAGCTGAAAAACCGGATTTCCGCCCTGTTTTTGGAAAGCTCCGATTTATCCTTATTGGTCAACTGTGTTTCCTTTGGCTTTAAATATGGGCTGCCCAATGAGGCGGACTTGGTATTTGACGTGAGATGCCTGCCCAATCCTTTTTATGTGGAAGAGCTGAAAAACCTGACTGGCTTAGATGAGCCTGTGAGAAGCTATGTGATGAAATGGGAGCAGACACAGGGGTTCCTCCAGCGTTTTTTGTCCTTGATCGATTATATGCTTCCTTTGTACCGCTCGGAAGGGAAAAGCCAGCTCTTTGTGGGAATCGGGTGTACTGGCGGGAAGCACAGATCTGTGGCCCTGGCCCAGCTTCTTTATAACCATCTTCTGGAAAAGGGCCAGCGCGCCAGCGTACATCACCGGGATATTAAGAAATAGAAAAGCCCCTGCTGGTATCGGTGGGGGTGCCGAAGGAGGGAACCGTGTGTCGTTTTCTTCTGATACCAAGCGGGAGCTTTCCGCTTTAAAGCCCAACGGAGCGTCTGAGGATGCTCTTTCTTTAAGACGGCTGTTTTTGGAAAAAGGGACGATGACCAATCCGGCCCGGGACTATCACATGGAGTTTGCCTGTGCCTCTCTGGAGGAGGCGCAAGCGCTTTGCTCCTTTTTGGAATACCTGCCTGAGCTTTCGGTAACTCCCGGCGTGACGAAACGGAAGGGCCAGTATGTGGTTTATGTCAAGGGCAGTGAGCAGATCACGGATTTACTGGCGTTCATCGGAGCGAATAAAGCGGCGATGGAATTTATGCAGGTAAAAATGGTGAAGGAGGTTCGGAATTATGTGAACCGAACCACAAATTTTGAAACTGCCAATATTGGAAAAACCGCATCCGCGGCTGCGGGACAGCTGGAAGCCATTCGAAAGATACAGCAGGTAAGGGGACTGGCGTCTTTACCGGAGGAGCTGAGAGAGCTGGCGGAGCTGCGGCTGGAAAACCCGGAATTTTCCTTACGGGAACTGGGAGAAAGTCTTACGCCTCCGATCACCCGCAGCGGTGTAAACCACCGGATGAATCGGCTTCTTCAAATTGCCGATGAAATTTTTCCGTAATAATGGGTTATCAAACATAAACAGCCGAATGCTAAAAAGCGTTCGGCTGTTTTTATGTCATTTATCAGAGGCCGCCTAAACCATTGACGGTGCTGACGGAGATATCATACATTAAGTTTGGAGCAAAACGAGCGGATTATCACAAGCCTTTTATGGCACAAAACTAATGCTTAAACGGTGCTCCTCCGGTTCGTACGATCTCCATGAACGGAGGAGCACTTTAGGAGCTTTCAAGCATCTTTGGCAGTGCTGGTTCGCTTCCAGCATCTCCGCAAGCCACCAGCTTTTATATTAAGATTTAGCAGATTTTTTAGGCTGGAAACAGCCTTATCTCTTTATGAATTATTCGCCGAGGAGCCCTTCAATCAAACGGGGAAGCTCACTGGCATGTGCCGCCGTATGCTCCACCTGTTCCATTTCATAGGGGCGGAAGCCATAAACGCATCCAATGAAAGGAATTTGATTATCCACAGCGGCCTGCCGGTCTAAAAGAGTATCACCGACCATAACCGCTTTTTCCGGAGAAACCTCTCTTAAAAGCTTGCCCAGGCTTTGGCCCTTGTGATCCATTCCAGCCTCCAGTTCCTGAAGATAGTCCATTTTGTCCTTCAAGCCAATGGCACTGACACACATTTTGATATAGCGGATGTTGGAATTGGAGCAGACTGCCGTTTCGTACCCTATGGCGTGAAGGCGGTCCATAGCTTCCGGAATACCATCGTAGGGCATGGCACGGTCCAGATACTTTGCCTGTATTTCCCCGCCATGGGTAAAATAGAAATCATAAGCCTTTTGATCCCAGCCGGGAAAAATAGCATCCATAGTGTCCTTATAATTGGTGCCAAAGGAAGCGATAATATGAGAAGCCTCCTGGACGGGGTAGCCCAGTAACCGCTCCATCTCCTGGGCTGCGGGAACGGAGAACAGCTCCGTACGGCTTAGGGTGCCGTCTAAGTCGAAAACAGCCAGTTTCTTTGTCATAGGGGATTCCTCCTTTACAATCAGAACCATGCTGTTTTCTATTATACTGTTTTTTTGTCGGGATGAAAGAGAAAAATAAAAATATTATGGTTTTGATAAAATCGGAAATCTGGGAAAAGAAAATCTTAGAAGATGTTGCCGTTTTTAGGGGCTTATGGTAGACTAAAAAGGGGGGATGCCAAATGAAAACAACGGATGAAAAACGTGACCGCCGTTCGTTATCAGTACACGAAGGGCTGGAAGCATTAGAAACATCTGAAAGCTATGCGGAACGGCGCTTGCAAAATCAAATTGCGGCCCTCCTTGAAGGCAGAAAAGAGCTGAATAAAGAAATTGAGCGTCTTCAGGAAAAATGGTTGAACGCCCAGCGTCAGGATGACGAATTAATACGTAAAAGCCGGCAGTATGATGATATCCAGTTTCACCTTTATGAAATTCATCAAAAGGCAGAGGCCGATGCGCAGGAAATCCGGGATTCGGCCAAAGAACAGGCTATGGACGCTGTTTTTGTCATTGACGATATCAAGGAAGCGGTGGCGGTTTTTCAGCAGGATCTCAAGGCTTTAAAAAAAGATTTGAAGATTGGAAGTGATACGCTGGAAGACCGGGTTACATCGTTTCTTTATTCCTTAGAAAGCTTTGAGAATACATTGGACCAGATTAAGCTGCGTTTTTACCAGGATAACCATTTGCCGTGGGAGAAACCCGAGCCGTTAGAAAAATGATAAAATACTTGCAAAAGACAAGGCTTTGTGCTATCATATTTTAGCGTGAAATGAGGGCCACTAGCTCAGTTGGTTAGAGCAACCGGCTCATAACCGGTCGGTCCGGGGTTCGAGTCCCTGATGGCCCACCAATAAAAAACCGCATGAGACCGCCATTTGTTGGCTGTTTTGTGCGGTTTTTTCTTTGTGAAATGAGCGGAAAATAGCAATAAATAACGTGTTTTAAATTGATTATGCAAGTCAAGATGCAAGTCAAAACACAAAATAAAAACTCCCTCCCCACCGAAAAGGCAGGGAGGGGGAAGTTATATTTTTTTACGCCTAACCGTAACAGTAACGCGGCGCTTGTTTTCTGATTGGTCCATCTTTTTGAGGATTTCCTTGATCTCAAAATAGGTTCTTTCCTGATTCAGAATTAGGGCATTAAGGTTTTCGTTGATACATTCCAGGGACGTTAAAACAGCTTTTTTAGTTTTCATTGTTTTGTCTCCTTTCATCAATAACCTTTCTATCGGAATACCTGTACCCAGATAAGAGGACCCGAAACAATAAAAGGAAACCATCTTTCATTTATCATAATCTTTTTATTAGCTTGAATCAAGAAAAAATAAAAAGCCCTCCAAGCCAAAGCGGCAAGGAGGGCGGTGTTATATAATGAAAAAGAGTCCACTTAACAGAAATAATAGTTTCAGGTTGCGCTTTTAACGCTTAGTATTTCAAATAACCCTATTTTTCAATATATAGTATAATTTTACATACTATCGTTGTAATATCGCACAATATATTGTGCTCAAATTCAAAACAGGAGTGGCAATATTAACAAAACATTTATATGTGTTCATATTTTCGATGTTGACTTTTCCCTCTCATCGGAATATACTAATGGTAACAGAACCCGACACGCCTCTCAACGATGCGTACCACGTCGGGTCATTTAATTTTTAGGCGGTGTTGACATGAAAAACAAACAACATCAACCCCCATTAACAGTAGAGGAACAAATTAATAATCTTAAGTCTATTGGATTAATTATCTCTGATGAAGAAGAGGCCAAATGCTTTTTAAACGATGTGTCATATTTCCGTTTTATTAAAGCGTACAGTCTTAATTTAAAAACAAAAAATGGGGCCTATTATGAGGGCGTATCGTTTGAAAATTTAAAACAACTTTATTTATTTAATTCTAATTTCCGACAAATATTATTTCCGCAAATTGAAAAGGTAGAAGTAAATCTGAGATGTCGCATTGCTAATTATTTTTCTTATAAATACGGTGTATTGGGTTATAAATCCTCTGAAAATTTTGTTAACTTGGAGTATTATAAAGAATTTAAAGATGACATCGAAAAAGAAATCTCTCGAAATAAGCGATCGCCCTTTGTTAAAAACTTTCAAACTAATTATGAAAATGGAGAAATTCCATTTTATGCATTAATTGAACTTTTTAGTTTTGGAACGCTTTCTAAGTTTTATAAAAACATGAAAAATGAAGATAAAAAGATTATAGCAAGTTCATTTCATGTAGGCTATACATATTTACAAAGCTGGATCGAAAATATTGCATATGTAAGAAATATTTGTGCTCATTATGGAAGATTGTATAATGCGAAGTTTACCATTACACCAATTTTATATAAGCAGTATTCCGAAGATAACATAGGAAATATTCGTGTTTTTTCAACTTTATTGTGTCTCAAGCACCTTATTCCTCGTGATCGCCATTGGGAAGAATTTGTGAACACTGTGGAATCATTATTAGAAAAATATCCAGCAACAAAAAAGGAATTAATGGGTTTTCCAGAAGCATGGAGAGAATATCTTTTATAAACCGTTTGAGCCATTTAGGGCGAGCGTATTTGGCGGCCGAAAATTCGGCTGTGAGGTTTTAGCCATACAGGGCGAAAAGGGTAACAAAAAGGCTGTTTTTAAGGCCATTTAATGGATATAAGAGGTTAATATTACAAAAAAGGCCATTTTTGATGTCTTTTAATGGATACAAACGGTTAACATCACAAAAAAGCCATAATTAATAACATAAGCCCCCAGGAATCACTCCCGGGGGCCATCTTTACGTTATTGACTTTTCTTAGGCTGGGTATAGGTTAGGGCCTGGGTGCTGTCAGAGAGCGTCGCGGTGGTGGGGTCATTGATAAGGTTCCATACAGATACTAAAACCGAAACCACAATAACGGGGTTCTGGACGGCCTGTAAGAGCACGTTCCCGATGGCCTGCCAGCTAGTCATATCCTCCCAATGGAAGCCTAAACAGGCCAGCATGGGCAGGAAAACAGCGGCTGCCAGGTTGAACCAGAACACCGGGTTTTTAAAGCGTACTTTCCAGTTGATTTTCATCTTAATTACTCCCTTAAGCTGTTAAAGCTAATTTGTTTTTGCGTTCAATTGTTTTCTGCATATACCACTCTAAATGGCGTTTTCGCTGTTCAAAATCTGGAACAGACACAAGCAGGCCAATATCAACCTTTTGCAGTATATCAAGCATTTCAATTTGCTCGGGCATGAGATAAGGACGGATACTTTTAACCTTATCAATTCCGTGAGTTTCTCGAAATTGCTTAGCTGTCATTCCTAACACTAAACGGTTTAGTAGATCACATTCATTACTGAAATGATAGGGTTTCGGGTTTTCATGAAGAAGTTTAATATTTTCTGTTAAAAGAGGAAATTGTACCCTTGCGTCAACGAGGGTCCGTATAAAGGATTCCATTTCATTAAACCGGCGTATATAGGCTTCTTTAAATTTCATGGCCTTCTGTCCGGTGTACCCCATGACAAGCACGGTGAATCCGTCGCGGGTCATATCATAGCATGGGAGTTTTCTTCCGGTAGAATCCTTATAGGAGGACTCGACAAAATTGCGGAGTCGGAAATCTTCACTAAGCCCACTTTTCGGCCCAGTGATTTTATTAATTGATTCTAGTACATGCTTATGATTCTTTTCAAACAGTTCTGCTACTCTAAGGCTATTAACCCTGATAGTATCTTTCATATCGGCAAACACACCGAAGTTATCCATAGGAATTAATTGTTTCATAAATATCACCTCATTAAAATGATGATGCGCAAGTATTGTAGTCTGGTCTCCAGACGAAGCCGCTTACGCTCGCTGCTGTCTTCGCTCGACATTTCCGGCCTAACGGGTTTCAGCTCCCGACCCTTGCTTTCCACGGAGGGCACCCGCAGTTTATTCACCTTTCAATGTTCACAGCGGCGGGACGATCGATACTCAATCCCTGTGCTGTGATTGTATTATATTATATCTGCGCAGATATATCAATTGATAAACCTTACAAATATATCTGTGTAAATATAGCGAATATATCTATATACACAGATATACAGTCAACGGTATAATATAATTGAGAAAGAAGGTGGGAAATGGCACCAGCAAGTAAAGCGCAACAAAAAGCGGTTAATAAGTACATGCGCGAAAAGTATGACCGCGTTAATCTAACAATGATACCCAAAGGCAAAAAAGAAAAAGTAGGCGAACACGCAAAAAGTCGCGGAGAAAGCTTAAATGGTTTCATTAACCGCGCTATTGATGAAACAATGGAACGTGACAATGAAAAATGAAGTACAGCCCCCAAGACTTTTATCTTGGGGCTGTGTTTTTATATTATGGTGGTTCCGTAGGTAATTCTTTAATTCGAGCGCAAAGTTCCGTGACCGTGCCGTTACCGCCCAGAGCATGGTATTGCTGGTACATGGCCTCCACGTTCTCCAGGGCATAAATAGGGCAGTATCCTTTCTCTGTATAGTGGTTGTAGGCCTGAATGATACGGTCACGCAGCAGGGCTTGCACGCCAAGCCCCACCGCGTCCTGCTTTTTTACCCTGCCGGAAAGCTTCTTCCAGCCGATTCCC
>OHJP01000393.1_pt1 | contig 24065 bp, 18 predicted proteins | sample 1568591 | NCBI WGS metagenome assembly OHJP01 (sample SAMEA3879567, study PRJEB24766) | human gut metagenome | biome: human-associated habitat; feature: feces | place: USA | collected 1985/1987
ATTCCCTTTTCTTTTTGAAGAAGCAGAAGCACGGCGTGAAGATATTGTTCTACAGCCCCCGCATTGCATCCGGGACAATTGCTCCAGGTAATCCCGGCTTGCTGGCAATATGCCGTATCAATGTGGTCGAAGCCGATGGTGGCTGTCCCGATAAACCGTACGTTGCTTCCTTCCAGCAATTCCCGGTTACAGATTGTCCGTGTGCGGATAATCAAGGCATCTGCGTCTTTAACGACCTCCGGTGTGAAGGCTTTTCCCGGCAGATAGACCACTTCATCCGCCAGTTGTTCGATGACTTCGCGGATGTAAGGTATTTTGTTGTCTACGATTACTTTCATCTTTGTCCAAATTATTGGGTTGCAAAGTTAGCATTTTCCCTGACTGAGTGTATGTAAATTTTGAAAGACTATCAGTTGTTTATTTGTGAAACAATCATTATTTTTGTTTTTCATTATTCACTGTTTAAAATTTGTTGTTATGACTTTTACAGAATTATGTCGTCCTATTTTCGAGCAGGCTATCAATGATTATCATAAGACGGATAACGTGGATGCTCCTATTAATAATCCATATCCGTTGAAAAGTATTGAATATTATTTGTATCTGAAAAACTGGATTGACACTGTGCAATGGCATTTTGAGGATATTATTCGTGACCCTCATATCGATCCGGCAGAAGCATTGGTGTTAAAGCGCAGAATTGACAAGTCTAATCAGGATCGTACTGACTTGGTGGAATTGATTGACAGCTACTTCCTGGATAAATATAAAGATATTACTCCTTCTTCTGAAGCCACAATTAATACGGAAAGTCCGGCATGGGCTATTGACCGCCTGTCTATCTTGGCTTTGAAGATTTATCACATGCGTAAGGAAGTGGAACGTACGGATACAGATGAAGCTCATCATAAGCAATGCGAGGCAAAACTTGCGGTGTTGTTGGAGCAACAGAAAGATTTGTCATTGGCTATTGACCAGCTGATTGCAGACATTGAAGCTGGACGTAAGTATATGAAAGTGTACAAACAGATGAAGATGTACAATGATCCGGCATTAAATCCGGTATTATACGGAAAGAAATAATCAGACTCTTTTTTGATTATGGCAAAGATTCTGGTCATTCGTTTTTCGGCACTGGGAGATGTGGCAATGACAGTCCCAGTGCTTTGTTCTTTTGCGAACTCTTTTCCTCAGCATCAGGTTGTGGTGTTAAGTCGCCCTAATATGGCTGCATTGTTTACGCAGGTTCCATCCAATGTCTCGTTTCGGGGTGTGGATGTGAAAAAAGAATATGCCGGAATCAAAGGATTGTTTCGCCTGTTTTCTCTTCTCAAGCATGAACAGTTTGACTTTGTAGCCGATTTGCATGGAGTATTACGTAGTCGTTTTCTCTCTTTCTGCTTTAAACTCAGTGGAGTGAAAGTGGCATGCATAGATAAAGAGAGAGGTAAAAGAAAGAAACTGACGTCTGTTGAAAATAAAGTTTTGACTCCACAAACTACTTCTTTTGAACGCTATGCACTGGTGTTTAAACAATTAGGATTTTCATTTCCTCTTTCTTTTCATTCTATTTTTGGGAATGAAAAGGGAAATATCGAAAATATACGCTCGGTTGTGGGGTATAAGGAAGTACATGATAAATGGATTGGAGTAGCTCCGTTTGCTGCTCATCAGGGAAAGGTGTATCCTATCGAACTTCAAGAGCAGATTGTACGTTCTCTTTCCAGTAGGGAAAATGTAAAGCTGTTTCTTTTTGGCGGAGGCAAGAAAGAAGTGGCACAATTAGAACAATGGCAACAAGCCTATCCACGAGTGGTATCCGTAGCTGGCAAATTAAAGATGGCAGAAGAATTAGCGTTAATGAGTCATCTGGATGTGATGCTTGCAATGGACTCCGGGAATATGCATTTAGCATCGTTAGTAGGGACTCCGGTCGTTTCTGTATGGGGAGCGACACATCCTTATGCAGGATTTATGGGATGGGGACAGAGTGAAAAGAATGCGGTACAGATAAGTTTGCCTTGTCGCCCTTGCTCTATTTTTGGGAACAAACCATGTATACGAGGTGATTATGCTTGCTTAAGGCAGATTACTCCGAATCAGATTATAGAAAAAGTGGAGAGTCTTTTATGACTCTCCACTTTTTTATTGTTTATAGCGACTGCATATCATGGAGCCGTTTGTAGTATCCGTTTTTCTGAATCAGTTCATCGTGTGTGCCTCGTTCTACAATCTCACCTTCATAGAGTACGCATATTTCATCTGCATTTTTAATCGTAGATAACCGGTGGGCAATAGCAATTGTGGTACGGGTTTTCATGAGTCTTTCCAGCGCCTCTTGTACCAGACGTTCAGATTCCGTATCAAGGGCAGAAGTCGCTTCATCCAGAATCAGAATCGGAGGATTCTTCAAGATAGCCCGTGCAATGCTGATACGCTGACGTTGTCCGCCGGAAAGTTTGCTTCCGCGGTCGCCGATATTGGTATTGTATCCCTCTGGCTTTTCCATGATGAAATCGTGTGCATTGGCAATCTTGGCTGCTTCAACGACCTGTTCCATGGTTGCTCCTTCCACTCCAAAAGCGATGTTGTTGAAGAAAGTATCATTAAACAAAATAGCTTCCTGATTGACATTTCCAATCAAGCTGCGCAGGTCGTGAATGGCTACTTCCTTGATATTGGTTCCGTCGATGGTGATTTCTCCCTGCTGTACGTCGTGATAACGAGGAAGCAAATCTACTAACGTGGATTTGCCAGAGCCGGACTGGCCTACCAGAGCCACGGTCTTGCCTTTTTCTACTGTCAGGTTGATATGTTTCAGAATTTCTTTCTTTTGGTCATAGCTGAAAGAAATATCTTTAAATTCAATCTTTTCTTTTACTTCTTTCAAAGGTTGTGGGTGTACAGGGTCCTGAATGGTATTTTCTGCTTTCAGAATCTTGTCAATACGTTCCATAGAGGCTAATCCTCTCGGAATGTTATAGCTTGCCTTGGAAAATTCCTTGAGCGGATTGATAACACTATATAGAATGACCATGTAGAATATAAAGGTAGACGCATTGATAGAGGAGTGGTTCGATAAAATTAGAGAACCTCCGAACCAAAGCACAGCTACAATAAGCAATGTTCCTAAAAACTCACTCATAGGGTGTGCAGATGACTGGCGGATAGCAACCTTATTTACCGCATCACGATAGTCATTGCAGCATTTCTCAAACCGTGCCGTCATTTTCTTTTCTGCAATGAATGCCTTGATGATGCGTAGTCCTCCCAAGGTTTCTTCCAGCTGTGACATGGTGTCGCTCCAGCGGTTTTGTGCATCCAATGACTGGCGTTTCAGGGCGCGTCCCACTTTTCCCATGACCCATCCCATGGTAGGCAGTACAAGGATGGTAAATAAGGTCAATTGCCAGCTGGTGACAATGAGAGTTGCAAAATAAGAAATGATTAAAATCGGATTCTTCAACAGCATGTCCAGTGAACTGGTGATAGAGGTTTCTACTTCGTTCACATCTCCACTCATACGGGCAATGATGTCGCCTTTCCGTTCTTCTGAAAAGAATCCCAAAGGAAGCGACACTACTTTCTTATATACTAAAATGCGAATGTCCCTTACTACTCCGGTTCGTAGAGGAATCATAATGGCCGATGAACCAAAATAGCAGGCTGTTTTGAGCAAAGTCATTCCTGCGAGGAATAAACCGAGGAAAAGTAAGGTAGTGGCAGGGCCAAAACTATCAATCAGTTGTGTGGTATAATAGTAGAAATTGTTGGTAGCTACCTCTTTGAAATCAGCGCTTCCCCATTCCATCAGCTGATATACACTTCTGTTCTCTCCGGTCTTGAACAAGATATTTAATATCGGAATCAATAGTGAGAAAGAAAAAATATTGAAAACAGCGGACAATACGTTCAGAAGTATTGACCATCCCAAGAACTTTTTGTACGGTGCTACAAAGCGCCGCATCAGTTGAAAGAATTCTTTCATCATGGTAGTTGAGTGTTTGAAATAATAGGCAAAGATAATGTAAATCTGCAAGTTTAACTTGATAAACCTTCTGAAAAAGCAGGAATTTTGTAGTTTTGCAGTGTTTTATAAAAAGAGATTCCATGAAATTTGCATATTATCTGGTTTTTGCGTTGTGGTATTTGTTGTCGCTTCTGCCGTTGCGGGTGCTTTATTTCTTTTCCGATCTTCTGTATATCCCTTTATATTATGGAGCTCGTTATCGGCGAAACATTGTCCGTAAGAATTTAGTGGGTTCATTTCCGGAGAAAAGTCAGGAAGAAATAATACGCATTGAAAAGAAATTCTATCATTTCTTTTGTGATTATATGGTGGAAACCATTAAGCTGTTTTCCATGTCGAAAAAACAGATTATGCGTCGGATGACATTCAGTGGGGTAGAAGATATGAAAGCCGATTTGGAGAAAAACAATGTCAATTTTGGCTTTATGTATTTAGGACATTATTGTAACTGGGAGTGGATAGCCTCAATGGCTTACTGGACAGGTGATGATATATTGTGCACTCAAATCTATCATCCTCTTTACAATAAAAATTTTGATAAACTATTTTTACGCTTGCGTAACCAGTTTGGTGGGGAGTGTATTCCCATGCGAGAAACCTTGCGGCGTATCATTACATTAAAACGGGAGCACCAAAAAACATTTGTTGGCTTTATTGCCGATCAGTCACCAAAGTGGAACAGCATTCATCATTGGGTGCCTTTCCTGCATCGTGAGACTCCTATCTTTATCGGCACGGAACAAATAGCCAAGCAGGTAGGGGCTGTGGTATATTTTACAGATGTAAAACGGATAAAAAGAGGGTACTATCATTGTGAACTGAAACGAATGACAGTACATCCTCAAGAGCTACCCGATTACCAGCTTACAGATATGTATGCCCGTATGCTGGAAGAAATGATTCAGCGGGAACCTGCTTATTGGCTTTGGAGTCATAACCGCTGGAAACGGACTAAAGAAGAGTGGGAACGCAGAAATACAGAAATTCAAAATACTTAATTATATTATTTACGTTGACTTCTCTTTAGTTGTAAAAATCTATTTTTGGGGGAATAGGCCAGCAATAGCTTTTAAAATTTTGTGAATCAATTTTTTCTTCCAACTATGTGCACAATAATGAATTGCATAAGAAGCCGGAGTCACTTCATGCTTATTTCCTGCAAAAATTTCTGATCTGAAAATTTTCATATTATCATCAAGTTCCTGATCTTGGTCTTTGTATATGAAGCCATAGTTTTCAGCGATACGTGCGTAAATGTAAGGAGATAATACATCTATAGCCAAACTGCCATCTTGGTTGATAAAATGTTTATCTTGATACCAGTCTAAAACATCCTTTAAAAATTGTGTCCCTTTTTGAGCTCCCATGACTGCTGCCTGAATTTGAATTCCAGAGATATAGACGTCAGCAGTTCGTTTTCCGTTTTTATCAATATATGCCATTGTTCCATCTCGTTCAATTTGACTGGGATGATATTCCATACTGGAGAAGAAAGAGTAATGTAAAAAGTCATCGAATCTTTTTAGAATTTTTACATCAGAATCCAGATAGATACCTCCTTCAGTGTAAAGGGCATACATACGGATATAATCTGCTGCAAAGGCCCATTTGCGGGCTTTTATAGCTTCTTGTACATATATTGGTGCAGAAGAAACATCGAATGTTTCCATGTTCCAAAGTTTTATTTCGTAGTCAGGCATGACTTTTTTCCAGCTGTCCATGCATTGGCGGATTTCTTTGGGATATGGGTCGTTACTTAACCAGCAAAAATGTATGATTTTAGGTATCATAGTTTTATCTTTTAAATAATCGTTTTATCTTTTCTTTTCTTGCATGTTTTTGTTCCAGTTTTTGTAGGTAACCTGTGGTATGTGCAAGTGTTTCTTCTTCGTCCCATTCTCTTTGTCGTGCATATTCTCTAACCATAAACTCAAATAAATCTCTTCGGTGCGTAATAGTACTTAGATTTTTGAGACATACTTCTTTGGGAGGGCATGTATCAAAAAAGAGAGAACGGTTAATATCGATTACCTGAAACTGATAATGCGCTTCTTCTTCCGATTTCCGAAACAGGAAGTTTCCGAAATTCAAATCTCCATGTACAATACCTTTTTGGTGCATGGAGACAATTAGTGACACTAAGTCTGTAGCAAGTGTTTTGTCGTAATCTTCTTTAGGTACCAGAAAAGGGAAGGCCGGAGGATCTGGACATGCTGTACAAATAAAATATCCGGTAGTGAACAGTCCATGTTCATATGTTTCAAGAAAAGCAATCTCATGGGGAGTCTCTATTCCGCGTTTTCTGAAAATTCCGGCATAGCGAAAGGCCCTTTCCGCTTTGGTACTGCGAAAGAATGTATATGCAATCTGTTGAAAGAAATTCACTCGTTTGAATCGTTTGGCAACGACTGGTGTGCCTTGAATAGTGAAACGGCGTACTAAGTTTCTGCCCGAATAGACAATCTCTCCTTGTTCCTCGTCGAACATACGTGGAATATCAAAGAGTTCTTTTGCCATGTATTTATAATCTGGAGAAATTTCTATTTTCATATTGTTTTTTCTTCTGTAAGTGAGCGATACAAGTTCATCAATTCTTCGGCTTGTCTTTGTTCTGAAAAACGGGTAACGTATTTCAAGCCTTGTTCTATCATGTGCTGTCTCTTCTCCGGGTGATTCAGCAAACTGCAGATTGCTTTTGTCATGCCTTCCTTATCGTCTGGATGCACGTAGAGAGAATCTGGTCCGCCTGCTTCTTCCAAACAAGAGCCGGTGGCAGCAATGATGGGTATAGCAGAATGAAGAGCTTCAATAATGGGAATTCCAAATCCCTCAAACCGGGAAGGATAGACAAAAATTTCTGCCTGTTGGTAAATAGCAGGTAGATACTGGAAAGTTACATCATGAAGAAGATGCACACGTTTTTCCAGTCGATGGCTCTTGATAAACGCATCAATCTGGTTGGTATAGTTAGTACGTTTTCCCACTAAAACCAGGTGTATATCTTCTGGTATTCCAGGCATGGCCTTTACAGCTAATAATGCGTTTTTTCTTTCTTCTATGCTTCCGACACAGAGAATGTATTTGGCAGGAAGATGATATTTTTTTCTGGCCTCTTGCTTAAGCTGCTCTGTTGCGGGATGGGTAAATGCTTCATCACATCCTTGATAAATAACATGAATCTTATCTGCATTAATATCGAAATAGTGTATAATATCCCGTTTGGTACATTGACTGATGGCAATTATGGCATTTGCATCCTGACATGCCTTCCTGAATTTATACGTATAAATGAAACGGTCAATGGGTGGATAACATTGTGGATAGCGCAGAAAAATTAAATCGTGAATGGTTACTACACTTCGGGTGTGAATTGCTTTTCGGATATTGAGTGGAAGTTCATTGCTAAGACCGTGATAAATAGTAATGTGGTCTTTCTCCAGGCTACGGGTGATACCGATGGAGCGCCAGACAGAGCGGCACTTTTTCCATAATCCTTTGGGAGAGATGCAGAAAAGCGAAGGGCATGCGGTAAGCAAGTGATTGAATCGAGGATTGGAACGGATATGCGGAGCGTAAAGGAAATATTCGTTTTCTGGATAGAAACGATAAAGAATCTCAATCAGGTAACGGCTGTAGTTCCCTAATCCGGTAAAATTTTGTACGGCTCGCTTGGCATCAAATCCTATCCTCATATTAAATATATAATGGTTACGAATTTTACAAAGGTAGGTTTTCTTCTCTATTTTACCAATTGAATGTGAAAATCATTTGTTTCTGCAGGTAAAAAAGATGAAGACTACGTTCTTTTTAGTGTTTTTCAAAAGCTTTTGGTATACTAAATTCTCAAAAGACTATGTAATTCATTCTTTTTGTGTAGCTTTGCGAAAAGCATGAGTATAAATTAAAATAATTGTTTGGGCTGTAATGAAAAAGTATGATTATTTGATTGTAGGAGCCGGACTGTTTGGAGCAGTTTTTGCTCGTGAAGCTACCCGGGCAGGGAAAAGCTGTCTGGTAATAGACAGACGTTCCCATAAAGGAGGGAATGTATATTGCGAGGATGTAGATGGAATTCACGTGCATAAGTATGGTGCTCATATTTTTCATACAGACAATAAAAATGTTTGGGACTATGTAAATGCATTGGTTCCATTTAACCATTTCATTAATTCACCGTTAGCACGTTTTCGTGATAGATTGTTTAATTTGCCGTTTAACATGAATACCTTTTATCAGCTGTGGGGAGTAGTGACTCCTGCGGAAGCCAAAGAAAAGATAAAAGAACAATGTGCGGCATACAGTCATATCGTGACTCCGGCTAATTTGGAAGAGCAGGCTTTGAAATTGTGTGGAAAAGATGTATACGAATGCCTGATAAAAGGATATACTGAGAAGCAATGGGGACGTTCTGCCAAAGAGTTGCCAGCGTTTATAATCCGCCGGGTTCCTTTCCGCTTTGTGTATGATAATAATTACTTTAATGACCGTTATCAAGGAATTCCTGAAGGAGGATATAATAAATTAATCGATGCTTTGCTTGAAGGCATTGAGGTTCGATTAAATACTGATTTCTTTACTGAACGTACTCGCTGGGAAGACGTGGCAGACCGTATTTTGTTTACTGGGTGTATTGATGAGTATTTTGACTATCAATGCGGGCATCTGGAATATCGTAGTCTGCGATTTGAAGAAAAAATACTGGAAATAGATGATTTCCAGGGAAATGCGGTAGTGAATTATACTGCTCGGGAGATTCCTTATACCCGTGTTATTGAGCATAAGCATTTTGAATACGGAAAGCAACCGCATACGGTCATTACCTATGAATACCCAGATACGTATGAACCAGGTAAAGAACCTTATTATCCAGTCAATGACGAGAAAAATGGAGCTATGTATCGCAGGTATCAGGAACTGGCCTTACAGTGTAAGAATGTGATATTTGGCGGTCGATTAGGGCAATATACTTATGCAGATATGGATGATACGGTTGCTTCGGCATTGGAATTATGGGAAAAAGAATGTAATCGATAAATGTATGAGAAATTGTTATTTGTCACGCAATTATAAAGGAATAGACGCAGCAGGGAACAAGGCAAAGACTGATATAGAGCAGATTATGGAGTCAAATGGTTTTGTAAACGTAGGTTTACGCCAGACGCGTTATACAAATTTCATACTTGCTTTCCTGGCCACGTTAGCAGGTGTGTTGAAACTTCCTTTTTCTCTGAGAAAAGGCGATAGGCTCGTGGTGCAATATCCACTTAAAAAGTATTTTACTTTGGTGTGCCAGATAGCTCATTGTAAAGGTGCTAAGGTAGTTGTTGTCATTCATGATTTGGGTAGCTTTCGTCGTAAAAAGCTAACGGTAGCGCAGGAAATTCGTCGATTAGGGCATGCCGATTATATAATAGCTCATAATTTTCGGATGAAACAGTGGCTGTTGGATAACGGATGCAAGGTTCCTTTAGGGGTACTTGAGATTTTTGATTATCTTTCAGAAACTACAGCCTCCTCTCATTTGGTCCCCTCACAACCTTACGGAGTAGTATATGCAGGAGCATTGAATCCTCGGAAAAATACTTTTTTGTATGAAGTGGGTAATTATGTTCATTCCTATAAATTTAATTTATATGGTAATGGATTTGATTTGGAAAAGGCACAGGGAAAAGAGCATTTTAATTGTAAGGGGTTTGTTCGCTCTGATGAGTTGATTGCCACAGCGGAAGGAGATTTCGGCCTGGTTTGGGATGGTTTCTCTGTAGATGCCTGTACCGGTAATTTTGGAGAATATTTGAAATACAATAATCCACATAAGACCTCTTTATATATTCGCTGTGAATTACCTGTGATTATTTGGGACCAGGCTGCCCTTTCTGATTTTGTTCGCTCTAACGGTATCGGGATTTGTATATCCTCGTTGGCCGAATTGGATACAATATTATCTTCATTAACTCCTGCGCAATATGCTAAGATGAAGCAGAATACTGTGGAAATAAGTAAAAGATTAAGTCAGGGGTATTATATAACAAAGGCATTGTCGGAAGTAGCATTTTAAAGAATGGCAAAAGAAACAATACACATAGCTTGCAATATAGATACTTCTTATGTGAAGTATTGTATAGTCATGCTGACATCTTTGTTTGAGAACAATAGGAATGTTAGTTTTCATATACATGTGATTGCTGGAGAATTGTCTGCAGAGGCCCGCAGCTTGCTCTGCGATTGGGTAGAAAAGCATTACTCTCAGACACTGACGATTTACGAGGCAGGCGAAGATTTACTGAAGGGATGTATGATTTATGGTGATAGTCATATCTCTTTGGCTACCTATTATCGGATTTTCTTAGAAACTATTTTACCGCAGAATCTGCAAAAGGTCATTTATTTAGATTGTGACTTGGTTGTAAATGGTTCCATTCTGGATTTCTGGAACACTGATATTAAAGAGGTTGCTGTGGGGTGCATAGAAGATATGTGGAGTGGAAAACCTGACAATTATACGCGTTTGCATTACAATGCCTCTTTTTCCTATTTTAATGCCGGTGTATTGTTGGTGAATCTGGATTATTGGAGAAATATAGGATTTCAGCAAAAAGCCGTAAAGTATATTTCCCAGCATGTAAATGAATTGATTTTCAATGATCAGGATGTTTTAAACGCTTTACTTTATGATTGTAAGTCGTTTTTACCGTTCCGTTATAATGTACAAGATGGCTTCTTGCGCCGCAAACGTCGCATTCGTCCGGAGTCAATTGCAGCGTTGGACCAAGAATTGCTCCATCCTGTCATTATACATTATACGGGAGGGAAGAAACCCTGGCAATATAAATCTCAGCATCCTTATAAGGGCCTTTATTTCCACTACCTGGATTTAACTCCGTGGAAAGGCGAGCGCCCCGTAGTGCCTTTTTCATATAAGTTGAAGAGGCTGGTTGACCATAGCTTGTATTTCCTAAGATTAGCCAGGCCTAAATATCGTACTGTTGTTTCTTTGTAAAACGATAAATGCTAAGGCAGGTACTCAATATTTGGCTTGAATGAGATTGCATCTTTGCATCCCCGTTTGACGGCATCTTTAAATTTTTTCTTGTTTTCTTTGCTGTCAGTTCTTTTATTTATACGATGTAAGTAGATGCGATATCTGTTCAATAAGGAAATATAATAAATAAGTATATTCTTTTTTCGTGAACGGTTTATGTATGACATGTTTCTGGCATGATAATAAAATTTCCATGCTGTTTCCACTGGAGCTGTTTGAATTTTAGGACCATAATTAACTGCAGTCTTATGTACTACCACACTTCTCTCGATGTAAAATCCATCGTATCGGTGAAGGTGTATTCTGCTTGTATACTCCAGATCGTCAGCCCATATAAAAAATTCTTTGATGGGTAATCCAACTTCTCGTACGGCTTTAGAGTTGAAGAGAACAGAGACGAAACTACAAGATTCACAAACCACCCCAGAAGTCTGCATATTGCTTTTTAGGATTGTTTCTTGGCTCGTATGATCTACGACAAGGTTAGGGCCATTCATCTTATGCAGACTTCCATCCGTCCAGATAACTTTACTGCATACGAATCCAATACGATCTGAAAGTGAAAGCCCTTTGGTTAGTTCTTCCAGGGCATTCTTGGTTGGAATGGTATCATCGTCCATTATCCACACATAGTCACATCCTGCTAATACAGCTTGTTTGATACCTTCGTAAAATCCCCAGGCTCCACCTTTGTTTTCAGGAAGGTGAATGATTTCCATCTGAGAATCATTAGATAAACTATCTAAGAATTCATGAGTACCATCTGTAGAGCAGTTATTGACAATAAAAATTTTGTGAAGAGGGAATGTTTGCTGTTTTAAGGCTAGGATATTTTCTTGGAGCAGGTTGAGCCGATTGTATGTTACTACGACACAGTTTATGACAGGAAGTTTTTCAGGTGTGTTCATATGAAGTGGATTTTAAGTAAAATAACATTAGGATGAATGAGCAACCAGTTTTTTGTATAAGGTTGGTTGTCCTTCTGTTGTTAGTAAGAAATGAATACGCTTGTAGCTGAGTTTATGAAACGTTTGTTGTTGACATAATTGAGAAAAATGTTTTTCGTCATAACTAAGGTTCAGTATTTCCTCCATATCAAATAAACGTGTATGACTAATGGAAATATTATTTAGCTGTTGTTTGACGGAAGGAAGGTTTTGATAAGCTGTGTCAATCACGTAATCAATTAAAAAATAATCAAGCAATCTGTTTTCTTGTTTCCAATAATTGAAGAAGACTTCTCTGGCAAAACTGCATAGAATTCCTTTGGGGTAACTTCCTAAAATAAAACCTGTCCATCTGCCTTGAGATACATTATCTGTGGCAATGTGACTAGCCACTGTAAATAACGGTTCTTGAAAAACTTTTTCAGGGATGGGCTGGCTAACATATACAGTCGCATCTATCCATAAGCCTCCATGCTCATAGAGCAGGCACATACGGAGAATATCAGAAAAATGAGTAAATGAGATTTTTCCTTCCTGAACTTTTCGTAGGATGTAATCCGGGATAGTAACATATTTTGATATGTTTTCTTGTGTAATAAGGTGAACCGGATGATTGCCAGCATGTGAACATAAAGATTGAAAGCAACTTTGTACTATAGGTAGCATCGCATTTTCTCCTTGCCACCAGCAAACCCATATAGGTGCTTGATTGGAGGCTGGGGGTATTTCTTCTTTTTGTGCGTATTTTAGAATGAGATTTTGATAGTTTGTTTGAAGATAATGCAAGATTGCCTGTTGTTTCCGTTCTCGACGTATATCACGGGTACTTTTACTGCCAAAGTGTGGAAGTATAGCCATGACGTATACATTGCGGATACCTGCTACACTCCATACATTTGAGATGTCGCGTATCCTTTGTTTAATCTTTCGTATTAACTTAATCTTCATGAGATTTTTCTTTATTGTGTTTATACTCCTCAATCCGTTTCATATACTTCTGGTCTTTTTTGCTGTTTCCCGGCTGGAAATTCAAGTGCTCAGGAATATTTTTCCCATGATCAATAATCATTGGTTTGACTCCGGATTTTACAATATCTAACGAGTCGTATAAATTGCCGGCAGGTACCTCGTAGGCACTTAGGCTGAGGGTATCTCCGTGAATACGGATATACTGGTAATATCGGCTTTCAATACCATATTTATCGAAACGCTGGTCGAATGTAATTCTATAGCTTTTGGGGGAGCAGTGACTGACGGTGTAAACGGGAGGTGTAGCACTGCCTTGCTTATCGTGAAGCGTCATTCGGGCATAAGCGTGTTCATGGCCTTGCAAGACGAGGTCCACATTGTATTCTTGGATAAGCGAGTTGAAAATCGTTTTTTGTATCAGATTGTTATATTTGCCTTTGACGGAATATAGTGGATGATGCAAGACCACAATTTTCCATCGTGCATCACTTGCCTGAAGTTCTTTTTCCAGCCATTTCTTTTGTGACCACAGGTAAAAGAACTCTCGGTTACTGTCGAGCAAAAAGAGTTGCAGGTCATTATACCTAAGTGTATACACTTGATTGCCGCCTACCATGGAATCTTGAAAATAGGAGAATACCAATGGGAAACGACGTTCCAGTTTGCGGATGGCATATTTCAGGTATTCATGATTACCGGTTACATTTAAAACAGGATAGTGCTGCCCTATGGAATCAAGGCCAGAGAATGTTTCTGCCCAGTATGAATCCATAGGGCGTTCAGTCAGGTCACCTCCAAAGACAAAGAATTCTGTCTTAGGATGTGCCTGCAATGCTTCTTTCAGATATTGATTGGCTTTTCCGTTTATAGTATCTTGCACATCGCCTACATAGATGAAGGAGTAATCATTACGGGTGGTCTGGTTGTAGGTATGGAAACTGTACCATGGGGAATATTTTCCGTCGTTACTTACCCGGTAGCTGTAAAAGGTAGCTGGTTTAAGTGAGCGTAAACGGGCTGTGTAATAGGCGGCTTTGCCGCTACGTGACTGGAATACTTCTTCTTTCGCTTCTATCCGCAAAGTATCTTTGGCCAAAGTGTCGATTAACTCTACAAAAGATGAAGAGGCAACTACAGAATCGTATTGCCAGCTGATGTTACGTGAAAGTTCTTCTTTGTCCCCAAATGTCAACAGTACTCTTCCGGGAATGTTGAGTGGAAGATAAGCCGGTTCTTCCGGATTTCCAAACCATACATGCCAGCGGGAATGAACCCAAAAACCTAATACAAGTAAAATGAGGGCAGAGATTCCAAGAGTGATACGTTGTTTTTTCTTCATCTTTGTTTTTGTTTAAAGGACAAAGATACGAAGTTCTCCAAATTTATCGTTATTTTTGCCGTTCAGTATTTATAAAAAGGTGAGAAATGATTAAGAAAGAACTGTTTTCCAATGTATTAACATTAGCCTGGAATTTATTGCTCGTTTATGTGTGTTATACACTATGTCGTTTGGCGTTTCTGTTTGTAAACTGGGATACCTTCAGTGGTAATTTGAGCTGGGGGTATACAATAAGCCTTTTAGGAGCAGGTATTATTTTTGATACCACTGCTATCCTTTATAGCAATGCTCTGTTTATATTATTGTTCTTGTTGCCTTTGCACTGGAAGGAAACTCCTTCCTTCTATAAAGGTGTACGTTGGATATTTACGATTGTTAATACATTCTTTTTGATTACAAATCTGATAGACTGTGTATATTTCCGTTTCTCAGGAAGGCGTACTACAATGACCGTTTTTCAAGAATTTAAGAATGAAGGAGAAGGAAATCTTGCTTCCATCTTTTTGGATGAGTTTATTTCTTATTGGTATTTGGTAGTTTTTGCTGCGCTTTTGTCTTATGCCATCTATAAACTTTATCGTTCGCCACAGAATTTCCCAGTGAAGCAAAAGCTTTCTTATTATGTGGTACAGTTGGTGACCTTATTGATTGCAATTCCTTTTACGGTATTTGGTATGCGTGGAGGGATGACTACAGCAACTCGTCCTATAACCTTGAGCAATGCCAATCAGTACGTGCGACGTCCTTTAGATGCCGGATTGGTATTGAACACACCTTTTTCCTTGTTCCGTACATTGGGAAAGACCACATTTGTAACACCTAATTATTTACCCGACTCAGAGGCCGTAGCTGTTTATTCACCGATACATACTCCGACAGACTCTGTTGCATTCCGTCCGATGAACGTAGTGGTGATTATTTGGGAAGGGTTTAGCAAGCAGCATGTCGGTTCATTAAATCCTCAATTGGAGAATGGCACCTATAAAGGATATACTCCTTTTATTGATTCGTTGCTGACGAGAAGTCTGACTTTTCAGTATTCATATAGTAATGGCCGTAAGAGTATTGATGGCATGCCTTCCGTATTGTCTTCTATACCGAGTTTTGTGGAACCATTTTTCTTGACTCCTTCGGCTTTGAATGATGTATCCAGTGTTGCCGGTGAATTGACTAAGTATAAGGGATATACCTCCGCTTTCTTCCACGGTGCCATGAATGGCTCAATGGGCTTCCAGGCTTTTGCCCGTTCTGTAGGTTTCCAGAAATATTTTGGCCGTACTGAATATAATGAGGATCCGAATTATAATGGAGATGCGGATTTTGATGGAACTTGGGCTATTTGGGATGAAGAATTCTTGCAGTTCTATTGTGACCGGATGTCGGAAATGAAAGAGCCTTTTGTTACATCTGTATTTACCGCTTCTTCTCATGGACCATTTGTGCTGCCGGAACGATATAAAGGAAAATTCCCTGTAGGAGAGGACCCTTTTTCAGAGCTTATAGGATATTCGGATTATGCCATTGGGCGCTTCTTTGAGAAGGCAGAAAAACAACCTTGGTTTAAGAATACGTTGTTTGTAATTACAGCAGACCATACTAGTGGAAATTATTATCCTGATTATGTGACCGATTTGGGGTATTATAAGGTTCCTGTCATTTTTTATGCCCCTGGTATACCCGATTTGAAAGGACTGGATACAGAAAAGATTGTGGAACAAATAGATATTATGCCGACAGTACTGGGCATTCTTGGATATGACCGTCCTTATGTGGGCTTTGGACAGGATGCACTCCACACACCTGCGTCCGAGAAATTTGCGGTGAATTACATTCATGCAAGTGGCATCTACCAGTTCCTGAAAGGTGATTATCTGATTCAGTTCGACGGAGAAAAAGTGATTCATGCCTATCGTTTCCGTACAGACGTACTGATGAAGGACGATGTGAAAGACAGCATGCCGCAGGAAGTGCGGAAAGAAATGGAAACCCAGTTGAAGTCAATTATCCAGCAGTACATGCAGCGGATGAACAACAATGAGCTGGTTTATAGGGAATAATTCAAAACAGCATATACAAAGTAAACCGGACTTTCACGAGGCGAGAACCTCTGAAAGTCCGGTTTACTTTTTATATAAAGAATGAATTAGTTCTTGTTGGCACGTTTACGTTCCGTTTCGTCCAGAATGACTTTACGCATACGCATGCTCTTCGGAGTTACTTCCACGTATTCATCTTCCTTGATGTATTCCAGTGCTTCTTCCAGTGAGAAGATAACCGGCGGAATGATACGGGCCTTGTCGTCAGAACCAGAAGCACGCATGTTGGTCAGCTTCTTTGATTTGGTTACGTTAATCACCAGGTCGTTTTCATGAACGTGTTCACCTACCACCTGTCCGGCATATACTTCGTCTTGCGGATAGATAAAGAACTTACCGCGATCCTGCAGCTTGTCGATGGCGTAAGCAAAGGCAGTTCCTGATTCCATGGCAATCATTGAACCGTTGGTACGGCGAGGAATGTCGCCCTTGAACGGCTGGTATTCCTTGAAACGGTGAGCCATGATGGCTTCTCCCTGAGAAGCAGTCAGCACGTTGGTACGCAGACCGATGATACCGCGTGACGGCATGTCAAATTCAATGTTTACACGGTCGCCCTGAGTTTCCATGGATACCATTTCACCTTTACGGCGGGTTACCATATCAATCATCTTGCTGGCAAATTCTTCGGGCACGCTGATGGTCAGTTCTTCAATCGGTTCGCATTTCACACCGTCGATTTCCTTGAAGATAACCTGCGGCTGTCCTACCTGAAGTTCGTAGCCTTCACGACGCATGGTTTCAATCAATACAGACAAGTGGAGCACACCACGTCCGGAAACAATCCATTTTCCGTCTTCGTTTTCCGTCTTGCGTACGCGCAGCGCGAGGTTCTTGTCCAACTCTTTCATCAGGCGGTCGTGAATGTGACGTGAAGTCACGTATTTTCCTTCCTTGCCGAAGAACGGAGAGTCGTTGATGGTGAACAGCATGCTCATGGTCGGTTCGTCGATGGCGATAGGTGGCAGCGGTTCCGGATTTTCGAAGTCGCAGATGGTATCACCGATTTCGAAGCCTTCCACACCGATGATGGCACAGATGTCGCCAGAAGATACAGATTCTACTTTCTTGCGGCCCAAACCTTCGAAGGTATGTACTTCCTTGATTTTAGATTTCACCAATGTACCGTCGCGTTTAGCCAGGGTGATGTTCATGCCTTCTTTCAGTGTACCTCTGTGCACGCGGCCTACGGCGATACGTCCGGTATAAGAAGAATAGTCAAGTGAAGTAATCAGCATCTGCGGAGTTCCTTCCAGCTGTTTCGGAGCCGGAATGTATTTCACGATGGCATCCAGCAGCGGAGTGATGGTGCCGGTCGGGGTTTTCCAGTCTTCACCCATCCAGTTGTTCTTGGCAGAACCGTAGATTACCGGGAAGTCCAGCTGGTCTTCTGTGGCGTTGAGACTGAACATCAGGTCGAACACCATTTCATATACTTCTTCCGGACGGCAGTTCGGTTTGTCTACCTTGTTTACCACTACGATAGGTTTCAATCCAATCTGCAGGGCTTTCTGAAGCACGAAGCGGGTCTGCGGCATCGGACCTTCAAAAGCGTCTACCAGCAGAATACATCCGTCGGCCATGTTCAAGACACGTTCCACTTCTCCACCGAAGTCGGCGTGTCCCGGAGTATCGATAATGTTGATTTTTGTACCGTTGTAATTGATGGATACGTTTTTGGAAAGAATCGTTATACCACGTTCGCGTTCCAAATCGTTGTTATCCAGGATAAGTTCACCACTATTTTGATTGTTGCGGAACAAATTTCCGGCCAACAGCATTTTGTCAACCAGCGTTGTTTTCCCATGGTCAACATGGGCAATAATTGCAATGTTTCGAATATTTTGCATATAATACCTATTATTTGGCGACAAAGGTACAAAAATTGGATTAGAAAAAAGGGATACTATAGAAAATATTTCCTGCAATTCATTGTGGGATAAAAGATAATGCCTATCTTTGCACGCTCAAAGAAACATTTTATAGATCAATAATTTTATTAATTATTTAAAAACTACTTCGATATTAAATCATAAAAACTATTTTTTATCTTACTGATTTATTTAGTGTTTATAACATGCTCCTTAAGCCAGTGAGCAACACCATCTTCATCATTACTTTTGATAACTGCTGTAGCTTGTTGTTTTAAAGAGGTTACTGCATTAGCCATTGCATAACATTGATCAGATATTGCAAACATTGGCAAATCGTTGATTGCATCACCAAAACTAACTATCCTGTCACAGTTTAAAAGTTCTTTCAACTTTAAAATAGCACTTGCTTTAGAGGCACTTTTAGGCATAATTTCTAGCCAGTATTCTTTACGATATATTTCTTGTTGAAAAGTAATATTATAATCTAAATCATCCTTTAAACTTTCATAAGCTGGTCGAAGATTATCATAATCTCCAATTATGGTGAAATAGAAAACTTCACCCTCATACAAAGATAAGTAATCTAATGTTAAATTAATTCGATAATCGGTTTTACGCTTACTAAGATAATATTTTACCCCTTCATGAAGGCTTTCATTTATTATCGTTACTCGTTCTTTTTCATTTACTAGTGCATATACCATAGGTTTTAATTGGTTTTTTTCCATTATTGCTTTTATATGCGCTACTTGTTTTGAATTAAAAATATTCTTATGAAGCAGTTTTCCAGTTTCGCCATTGACAATAAATGTACCATTATAGATTATCAAAGGAAGATTTTTGATTAATCCTCTTGTTACTGGTGAAGCGGAAACTAGAGAACGAGCAGTAGCATATGTAAAAATCATTCCCTCATTAATTAAGTTATTAATTGTTTTAATACTGTAATCACTAATTTTTCCTTGGCTATTCAATAGCGTTCCATCTAAATCACTTATATAAAGAGTTTTCATATAGATAAAAAGATAACTATTTAGTTATCTTTTCCTTACCTCCCATATATGGTTGTAGTGCTTTAGGAATATTTACACTGCCATCTTCATTTAAGTTATTTTCAAGGAAAGCAATCAACATTCTTGGTGGTGCAACTACTGTATTATTTAAAGTATGAGCAAAATATTTTCCATTTTCACCATTAATTCTAATATTTAATCTTCTTGCTTGAGCGTCAGTTAGATTTGAACATGAACCAACTTCAAAATATTTCTTTTGTCTTGGTGACCAAGCTTCAACATCAATACTTTTAGATTTCAAATCAGCTAGATCTCCAGAACAACATTCTAAAGTTCTTACTGGTATATCTAATGATCTAAATAAATCAACAGTATTATTCCATAGTTTTTCAAACCACATCTTACTGTCTTCAGGTTTACATACAACAATCATTTCTTGTTTTTCAAATTGGTGAATTCGATATACTCCACGCTCCTCTATTCCATGAGCCCCTTTTTCTTTTCTAAAACATGGTGAATATGAAGTATACGTATATGGTAATTTATCTTCTTCTAAAATGTTATCAATAAATTTACCAATCATTGAGTGTTCAGAAGTACCAATCAAATATAAATCTTCCCCTTCAATTTTATACATCATGCTATCCATTTCTTCAAAACTCATAACACCAGTAACTACATTACTACGAATCATATATGGCGGAATAACATATGTAAAGCCACGATCAATCATAAAATCACGAGCATATGATAAAATTGCAGAATGTAAACGAGCAATATCACCCATTAAATAATAAAAACCTTGTCCAGCAACTCTCCCAGCTGCATCCATATCAATACCATCAAAATTTTCCATTATTTCAGTATGATAAGGTATTTCAAAATCTGGTACGACTGGTTCCCCATATTTAGTAATTTCAACATTCTCACTATCATCTTTTCCTAATGGAACGGATTCATCGATAAAATTAGGAATTTTCATCATAATTGCTTTTAACTCACTACCATATTGAGTTTCTAAGTCTTCTAATTTAGCTAATTCATCTGCCATTGCACTTACTTGTTTCTTATTATTTTCAGCCGCATCTTTATTTCCTTCACGCATAAATTGACCAATTTCTTTAGATAATTTATTACGTTTACTTCTCAATTCACTAGCTTTAGTTAAAACTTCTCGATAATCTTTATCTAATTTGTAAGCCTCATCTACTAATCCAATCTTGTCATCTTGAAATTTCTTTTTCATGTTTTCTTTAACTAAGGTTGGATTTTCTCTTAATATCGCAATATCAATCATTTTAATTCTCCCTTGCTTATATATATTCTTTAAAATTATACAATAATTATGCACCTTATTCAATTATTATCAAGATGTTTCTCTTTTAATCATTTGCTTTTAGACTAGAAACCATGTCGATATGTTTTATTCTTAATGAAATAATTTTACTTATTACCCAGGAAATAACTAAAGTGCCTAAAATTGCATATAAGTAAGACGGTAAAGCAATGAAATTAATTACATCCATTGTATCTTGAATCGTTGATATCATGTATTCAATCAATAAATATCCTACAGGCAAACCTAATAAAATTCCTATCATTGATAACCATATGTTTTGTTGAACCAAGATTTTTTGAATCTGAGTATCTTTAAATCCTAATACTTTTAATGTAGAAAATTCATAATAACGTTCTAAGTAAGACAGCACTCCTAAATTATATAAAATAACTCCACCTAAAATAATTGCACCTAAAACTAGAATGATAATAATTAGGATCATTGCCTCTAATAAAACATCAAAACTTTCTAATAAGTCCTGCTGATACTGGATTGAAGAAATATTTGTTAGATTGGTCAAGCAATCTTGATTTTTACTCCCAATGATTGCAGTGGGATAGTATTGATGACCAGTTTGCAAATATTCTTCTTTCATAATCGTAATTCCTTGGATATTCGGGGTTCTAATAATTAAAGATATTTTAGATTGATATTCTTGATGATCTAAATTTCCTTTCCACTTAATTATATCTCCTACCTTTAAATCAAGCTTATCGGCTGTTTTTTTTGATAATGCAATTCCTTCTTTTAAAGATTTAAAATTACTTAAATCTTGAGCAAGTTTGATATAATCATTATTTTCCAAGACTGTTAACGAAACATCTAAATTTTGTTCATCAATTACTATTTTAGCTGTACTCTCTAATAATGTCTGTCCTTTAGTCTGGTTTAAAAGATAATCAATTTGCTCTTCATTAAGATTATCATTTAAATTAAGTTTATATTTATCATATAGGCCACAAGCACTAAATAATAATGCAGTGCAGCCCAAAACTCCAAAAATAGTCATAAGACTACGCAATTTATTTCGAATAATATCACGAATATTCCATTGAAATCGAAATGGTAGATTACTGCTCCATGCTAGTGAATAACTTGAATTACTAATTAAATTATTGCTGTAAAGAATTGTTGCACCATTCATTTTTAAATATTTGAAACAGACAGAAAAACTAATTAACATGCATAATATAGTACAGCCAATTGGTAATAAATATCCTAAAACTATTGGTTGGCTAGTTAAAACCGGTAAAACATACATTTCTTCAAACATTGGATAAATCAAAGCTGGCATTATTATTAAACCAAGCCAGTAACCTAATATTGAACCAACTAAACAAATAAATGTTGAATGTGATAAATAATGGATCAGTAGTTTTCTTTTCTTAAAACCTAATGCTTTTAAAATTCCTAACTGCATTCGTTGACTTTGCAAAACCCGATGCATTGTTGTAATCGTAATTAAAACAGCAATAAATAAAAAAGCTAATGAAAAAACCAAACCTATCGAGCGATGCTGGGCAATCTCTCCAGTCAACATATTTACACTAGGATGATCTTTTTGGAGAATTAGCTTGTATTCATTACCAGCTAATAATTGATCAACTATTTTACTAATGTCTTTTTTTGAGGAAAGGACTAGTTGATTCGGATGGTATAAAGTGTTAGGAAAACTATTATTATTTACATATGCAAAACCATATTTTTGACGATTTGGTGTCAGTTGCTCTTCTTTAGCCAGATAGATATTTTCAGGGGAATAAACTAAACCAATAATTTTCTTACTTAATTCAAAATTCTGATATTTTAAAGTTATTTGATCATTTAACCGATAACCATTTTTCTTAGCATACATTGCATCAAGCCAGATACCATCATCTTGATTATTAAATGATTTACCATTAACGACTTTAAGAGTTGAAATTTTATTACTATCAGTAATATAGAGATCAATATTACTATTATCAACCGCTTTATTGCTTGTAGAGACATACATTCTTTGTTCATAATCAGTCTGTTTTTTTAGTTCATTAAGAGTCGAATCACTAAATTCCTTTTGGTAAAGCCAAGCATCAGCTAAATTATTCTCTTTAATATAGTTATTTAAAGCTACTTCAAGTCCATGATATTCACTAGATATACCTGAAAAGATAAAAACACCTAAAAACATCATAATAAATATAGCTCCAAACTGAACCTTATTTTTCCATAAATCTCGAATCATTTTTTTAAACAACATTTACCATTCCACCTCCATCACATCAAGAGGATGAGAATTTGTTGTAATTGTATTGATTTGACCATTTTTTACTCGAATTACTTTGTCAGCGATAGCTTGCAAATTAGTATTGTGGGTAACAATGATAGTTGTTTTATGATATTCTTTACACATATCATGTAATAACTTCAATACTTTTGCTCCCGTATCACTATCTAAAGCTCCCGTCGGCTCATCACATAAAAGAATCTCTGGATTTTTGACCACTGCTCGAGCAATTGAAACTCGCTGTTGTTCTCCCCCAGATAACTGATGAGGAAATTTTTTCTTATGCACTAATAGTCCTACTTGATCTAAAACGTTATCAACTGGCATAATATCTTTTTTTAGTTCCTTCATCAAGGCTACATTTTCATAAACCGTCAGTGTTGGAATTAAATTATAAAATTGAAATATAAATCCTACTTGATGAGCTCGATAATCTGATAATTCATTTTCATTTTTATTCGAAATTACTTCATTATCAATAATTATTTTTCCTTCATCAAGACGATCAATTCCCCCTAAAATATTTAATAAAGTACTTTTCCCTGCCCCACTCGGTCCTAAGATAATGACAAATTCACCTTTATTAATAGTAAAAGAAACCTTATTTAAAGCATAAATTTTTTTATTTCCATTTTGATAAATCTTTGATACTTCTTCAAATTTAATCATATTTTCTCCTTTTTTGCATAATAAAAACATGTATTCAAAAGACAATGAATCATCACTGCAAGTTTTTATTTCTCTTCGTTAACAACAATGCCTGTACACAACATTTTGAAAACTTTTAAAAATTCTTGTTTTTGCATTTCAAAATTATCATGACTTACTAATACATGCTTAATACAATCAATAAACATATTTGTAATAATATCAATATACGGCGAATTGATATCTTCAATATTAAGATGCCATGCCATATGTTGCTTAAATTTTAAAAGAAACCAATCCCTTTTCTCTTTATATTCCGTCGTTTTTAATTCAAAAAGGATAATTAATCGTTCATCCATTATATATCGAAAATCACTTTCTTCAAAAAAATCTCCAAATTGATCAAGTGCTTCATCAACCTCTTCTAGTGAATGAACTTGAATTTCTTCATTTAGATGAACCTCAACTAACTTATTTAATGACTTAATTGATGGCTCTAATA
>OHJP01000424.1_pt1 | contig 23043 bp, 18 predicted proteins | sample 1568591 | NCBI WGS metagenome assembly OHJP01 (sample SAMEA3879567, study PRJEB24766) | human gut metagenome | biome: human-associated habitat; feature: feces | place: USA | collected 1985/1987
GTCAGCATGTTGGATTTCGATGACACCGAGGATCATTATCATGACATGGAGGCTTTATTGTCTGTCACTTTTGATGAGGAAGCAGACACGGAAGCTACACAGCAGCATCTGGATGAGGTATTGGATGCATTGTCCGATTATGATGTTTACTATTCTTCCGATATCGGTCAGGAAGAGCGTGACGCGGATGACTTGAATAATGATATGATCGTCATTCTGTTGTTGGCAGCAGTGGTTATCATAGCCGTATTGTTATTTACCTCTACGACTTATGCGGAAATTCCGGTTTATCTGACCACGTTTATCGTGGCAGCTATTTTGAATAAAGGTACGAACTACTGGTTCGGAACCATCAGTTTTGTAACGAACTCTATTGCGGTGGTACTGCAGTTAGGTCTGGCAGTAGACTATGCTATCATTCTTGCCCACCGTTTTATGGAAGAACATGAGGACAAGGATGCCAGAGAGGCTGTGATTGTTGCTTTGAGTAAGGCAATCCCGGAGATTTCCTCCAGTTCCCTGACCACCATCTCCGGTATGGTAGCCATGATGTTCATGCAGTTTAGAATTGGTTATGATATGGGTATCATTCTGGCAAAATCCATTATTTTCAGTATGGTAGCCGTATTCTTCCTGATGCCCGGACTGTTGTTGACCTTTTCCAAGGCCATCGACAACACCCATCACAAGAGCTTCGTTCCGAAGATCACAGCAGTCGGTAAGTTTTGTGTGGCTACCCGCTACATTATACCGCCTATTCTGATCGTAGGTGTTATTATAGCATTTTTCCTGTCCAATAAGGCAAACTACGTGTACGATACCAACACTCTGGAATCCAGTACTATGAGTGATAATAAATTTTCCGTCAGCATGGTAAATAAGGAATTCGGCATGGTGAACCAGTTGGCGGTCATTGTGCCGAACGGTGATTATGAAAAAGAGGCACAGACACTGAAAGCTCTGGAAAAGCTGGATGTGGTGAAATCCTGTCAGGGACTTGGCAATATCGAGGCCATGGACGGCTATATGCTGACGGATAAGCTGAATCCCAGACAGTTTGCGGAACTGATCGATCTGGATATTGAAGTGGCGGATATGTTGTATTCGGCATATGCACTGGATCAGAGCGATTATGGTGCGCTGGTCAGTGGCGTCAGTGAATACGAAGTTCCGTTTATTGATATGTTCCTGTTCATTTATGATCAGAAAGAAAGCGGCAACATCACACTGGACGATGATCTGGAAGAAACTCTGACGGATGCTTATTCCCAGATCTGTATTGCGAAAGATCAGCTGCTGGGCGAAGACAATTCCCGATTTGTTCTGGAATTGAATGTTCCTTATGAGGGAGAAGAGACCACAGCAGCACTGGATCAGATCCGTAATACCGTGGCAAAGTTCTATAATATAGATGACATTCTGCTAGTCGGTAACGCCACCAGTGATAAGGATCTGGGCGATTCCTTCGCAACGGATAATACGATCATCACGGTGCTGACAGCATTGTTCGTTATGATCATCCTGCTGTTCACCTTCCAGTCCGCCGGTCTGCCGGTACTGTTGGTTGTAACGATTCAGGGTAGTATCTGGATGAACTTCTCATTGCCGTATCTGTTGAATGAAAATGTATATTTCCTGGGATATCTGGTAGTATCTGCGATCCAGATGGGTGCAACGATCGACTACGCTATCGTTATCACCAGCCGTTACATGGATCTGAAGACCTATATGCCGATCAAGGAAGCCGCCATCGAAGCACTGAACCAGGCGTTCCCTACCATTGTTACCAGCGGATCCATGCTGGTATCTGCGGGATTTATTATCAGCTATGTATCTTCCAATGCAGCGGTAGCGGCCATCGGACTGGCTCTTGGTCGTGGTACTCTGACATCTATTTTGTTGGTACTGCTGGCATTGCCGCAGACACTGCTGATCGGAGATATCATTATTCAGAAGACAGCATTTACACTGAAACGGGATCTGGCAAAGCCCTTGCCCTCCGCCGGAAGAATCCGTATGAACGGTCACATCAAGGGTTATGTCAATGGTGTGTTGGAGGGTGATTTCATCGGTGTCATTGATGGTGAGATGGGTGCGGTGGTGCGTCCCAAGGATACCGTGACGATGGAGGAGCGGGACGATGCCCCGGAAGAAAACTATCCCAGACTGGAAGCCCAGGAGCTGCCGGAGCACGAAGCAGCAGGACAGGAAGAACCGGCTGGAGAAAATACAGTGGAAGCAGCCGGAAAAGACGGGGAAATTTCGGACAACAGTGAGGACAGAAATACGGAAAAAACAGCAGAAAGCGAGGGAACAGAAGATGAACAGTAAGAGATTATTATGTTTCCTGCTGGGAGCAGCATTGATCCTGCAGACACCGGCCACCGCCTATGCAGCAGAAACTTTGACCTATGAGCAGTACAGAGGCGGCAGCGGTTATAGCAGCACGATAAAGGAGCAGGATTATGCAGTCATAGAGATCAGCACGGAGGAGGATCTGCGGAAACTGGTGGAGAACTGTGTACTGGACAGTTGGTCCAGAGATAAAAAAGTAGTGTTGCAGAACGACATTGTTCTGAGCATGACAGGTGAACTCAGTATTCCTACGTTTGCAGGAATCTTTGACGGCAGCGGTTTTACTATTTCCAATGTGAAACTGACCGGAGACGGTTCGGCAGTGGGATTGTTCCGCTATGTGCAGGAGGGAGCAAAAGTCCGCAACCTTACGGTCACGGGGGAAGTATCTCCCTCTGGAAGTCAGGATCAGGTCGGCGGTATCGTCGGTGTGAACTATGGCAGCATTGAAAATTGTAAATTTACCGGAAATGTGGTCGGTGATACGGATGTCGGCGGTATTGCCGGAGTCAATGCCGAGAGCGGAGAGATCCGTCGGTGTGAATCCTCCGGAAATGTGATCGGCAATCATTCCGCAGGCGGTATTGTGGGCAACAACCACGGTATTCTGAATAACTGCAGCAACAATGGCAATATCAATACGTACAGCACGGAAGTGACTTATGATCTGGAAGATATCACCATGGACAATCTGGAGCAGATCAACAGTACCTCCAATGTGGCAGCTCATACGGACACCGGCGGAATCGCAGGTATTTCGGATGGTAAGATTTATTATTGCTCCAATTCCGGTGCCATCGGCTACCAGCACGTAGGCTACAATACCGGAGGTATCGTAGGCAGACTGCATCAGGGCTATCTGCAGAACTGCACCAACACCGGATATGTGCAGGGCAGAAAAGATGTGGGCGGTATCGTGGGTCAGATGGAGCCGTTCCTGGAAATCCAGTATCTCAGTGACAAGCTGAAGGAACTGGATACGGAGACAGACAAATTCCTGGATATGTTGGATGCCACCCAGAAAGATGTGAGCAGCTATAGCAAACAGGCATCCAGTATTGCCAAGAGTATCAGTTCGAACCTGAAGGATGCCAACAATGCGGGAAGTTCTCTGACCGGGACCGCTCATGATCTGTGGTATATTTACAATCAAGAGTTGAACGGCGTCAGCAACGATCTGAAAGTCCTGAATGACGATCTGAACAAGCAGGCGGATAATGACAAGAATAACGGCAACAGTCATGACGTTACCATCAGTGGAAATGACATTTGGAATGGTAACTGGGGTGGCGATGGCGATCATGACGTCAGTGGCGGAAACATTACCATCACCGTACCGGACGATACGGAGAGCTATAAATCGGCACTGAAAAAATTCGGAGAGAATGCCACCAAGCGTCTGGATAACATGACGAATGCTTCCACGGATCGCAGTGGCGGTATCAAAGATAATCTGGATACACTGAATGACAGGCTCGAGAAGGCTTTTGACCAGTTGGGTCAGCTGGGGGATGTACTGGAAGCCGGGACAGACAGCACCAGTGCCCACATGGATGAGCTGATGGATCAGGCCAGAGTTCTGCGGAATCTGGTCAGCGAAATCCGGGATGATCTCTTCCGGTATGAAGGAATTTCTGTAGAAGATACTTCGGATGAGTCAGCCAGCAAGGAAGAGGTGAACCCCGGAGATCCCGATGCAGAGGATGACACCGCAGAACCGGAAGGAACCGAAGAAGCGCGCTATGATACTTCCAGCTTCCAGAAGGGAAAGGTCACCTTATGTGTGAACCGCGGTACGGTGGAAGCCGATACGAATGTGGGCGGTATCGTTGGACAGGTGGCAACGGAATACGATTTTGACCCTGAGGACGATATCACTTTAACCGGAACGGAGAGTTTCGATGTGGAGCAGACGGTCAAGGCAGTCATCAGAGACAGCCGCAACCTTGGAGACGTGACCGGTAAAAAAGACTATGTCGGCGGTGTGGTCGGTAAAGCAGAATATGGCGCAGTCATTTCCTGTGAGTCTTATGCACCCGTAGAGAGTACCGGAGGCAGCTATGTGGGAGGAATTGCCGGATCTGCCAGCTATGCGATCCGCAGCTGTTACAGCATGGGCAGGATCACCGGTAAAAATAATATCGGAGGTATTGCCGGAGAAGGCTGTGATATTTTCTACAGCTATGCGTACAATGATCTGGATATGTCCGGCGAAGGCCAGGGCAGCATTGCCGGAAAAGTCAGTGATGATGGAACTCTGTATGGCAACTATTATGTGGAAGGCGGAGCCGGTGGCGTAGACGGCATTGGTTATCAGGGCGGTGCTACCCCGTTGTCCTACCAGGAATTCTGCAGCAAAGACGTTCCGGACGCTTTCTCACAGTTTACCATTACCTTCCAGGCGGATGGTGTAGAAGTGGCTTCCTATAAATGCGGTTACGGGGATTATCTGTCGGCAGACCAGATTCCGGAAGTACCGGAGAAGGATGGCTATTACGGTGTATGGCCGGATTATGATTTCAGTGATATTACCGGTAATAAAGTGCTGGAAGCAGAGTATGAGGAATGGACCGCATCCATTGCTTCCGCAGAGAAAAACGATAACAATAAGGCACTGGTTATGGCAGAAGGCAACTTCTATCCCAATGCAGCATTGCATCTGCAGGTAGAGGGAAATACTTATACAGTATCCATGACCAATTCCATGGAAGAGGATGCACCTGACTATACCGGAGAAGCAACCTTGCGTGTCTACTGTGAGGATGCGGATAACACTGTCATAGAGGTAGCACAGGATGGAGAGTACACGGAAGTGGAATCCACTGTGATCGGCAGCTATAGACAGTTTACCATGGAAGTGCCCGGCAGCTTCCGCACGGTAGAGGCCGAGGGCAGTCATACACTGCTGATCGTACTTTGCATCGTCGGTGGTGCAGTCGTGATCCTGTTGATCGTATTGTTAGGGAAAAAAGCGGCAAAACGCCGGAAGACGCGCAAGGCGGCAAAACGTGACCGGAAAGCCGGAAAAGCTGACGAGGACCAGAGCGGCACAAACGAAAGTGATTCAAAGGACAGCCCAGCAGAAGGTACTGATGTTACGGATGCAGCAGAAGATGCCGGACAGACGGCTGACGCAGAGGAATAACAATGATTCAGGCAGTTTTATTTGACATGGACGGTACGCTGATCGATACCGAAAAATATTACCGTATTTTCTGGCCGAAGGCACTGGCAGCCTGTGGGTATACCATGACAGATGAGCAGGCACTTACGATGCGCAGTCTGGGACGCCCCTTTGCCCCCAGACAGCTCAAGGACTGGTACGGTGAAGATTTTGACTATTATGTGGTGCGTGACAAACGAAAAGAGATGATGGAAGAAACACTGGACCGGGATGGCATCAAATGCAAGCCCGGTGCCGTGGAGCTTCTGGAAGATCTGAAAAAAAGGCATATCACCGCAGCGGTTGCCACAGCGACGGATCTGGAGCGGACGGAAAAATATCTGGCACTGACAGGACTTCGGCCGTATTTTGAAAAATTGATCTCGGCCACTATGGTAGCGGAAGGTAAGCCATCCCCGGATATTTATCTCTATGCCTGCAAGCAGCTGGGACTGGCACCGGAAGAGTGCATGGCCGTGGAGGATTCTCCCAACGGAGTCATGAGTGCTTACCGCGCCGGCTGTAGGGTCGTGATGGTGCCGGATCAGACACAGCCAGATGAAAAATTAAAAAAATGTCTGTACGCCTGCGTACCGACCCTGGCAGATATCAGCCACCTCATTTAGAGGTGGCTATATTTGTCATAGTAGCTTGATTTTTGTATTCCAGTGTGTTATTATTTTAACGATTAGAGTGACTATTCGGAAGACAATGAAATCAAGCGGGACTGCTTTGTCATGCTTGCATGTAAAAAGCAGTTTTGCTTGATTTTAGGTGACTCGAATAGAGTCACCGCCACACATATGAGCAAAAATAGCTGCAAAGCAGCGAAAGCACGATTTATCGTGCGATTTTGCGAATAATGTGTGGAATGTATTCATACTTGGAGCCCACGAGGGGCGGAAAGGAATGGAAGAAAATGAATTTTGATGACATCGTAGCAAAAGTAAAAGAGTGTGGGAAGAAGACCGTCGCAGTCTCCGTTGCACAAGACAGTGCAGTACTGGAAGCTGTACATGAGGCCAAGAGACTGGGCATTGCAGATGCAATCCTGGTAGGTGATGAGGCAAAGATCCGTGAGATTGCAGCCGGACTGAATATGGACCTCTCCGATTATGAGATCATCAATGAGCCGGATATGATCGAAGCTTCCCTGAAAGCTGTAAAGCTGGCACATGACGGCCGTGCAGATATGTATATGAAGGGCCTGATCGACTCCAAGAACTTCTTAAAGAGCGTACTGAACAAAGAAGTAGGCCTTCGTACCGGTGGAACCCTGTCTCATGTATGTGTATTTGAGATTCCCGGCATTGACAGGCTTCTGTTCCTGACCGATGTTGCATTCATGACCTATCCTACACTGGAGGAGAAGGTTCAGATCATCAAGAACACCATTCCGGTATGTAATGCCTGCGGCGTTGCAGAGCCTAAGGTAGCACCTTTAGCAGCAGTTGAGGTTGTAAATCCCAAGATGCCCGTTACCGTAGATGCGGCAGAACTGACTAAGATGTGTGAAGAAGGACAGATCCCCGGCTGTATCGTAGACGGCCCGCTGTCTCTTGACCTGGCGATCGATCCCGAGGCAGCCAGGCATAAGGGAGCTACCGACCGTAAGATCCAGGGTGATGCAGATGTATTGCTGTTCCCGGATATCCATGCCGGCAACCTGGTATACAAAGCAATCGTACATATGGTAAAAGTAAAGAACGGATGCATCCTGACCGGTACCAAGGTACCCGTAGTCCTGACCAGCCGTTCCGATACCTTCGAGACCAAGGTATACTCCCTGGCACTGGCTGCAGTTGTAGCAGAAGAGATGAAAAAGAATCAGAAATAAGCTATGGATATCGTGATCGAAGCCGCTGTGGAAGCTGCGGGAGAACTGCTGTCGGCAGGTATAGATGCTGTAGTGGACAAAGCGGTAAAGCATAAGAGCGAATATAAGAGTGAATATAGGAGGAAACACACAATGGCAATCAAGAGTCTGATCATCAACCCCGGTTCCACCTCCACCAAGATCGGTGTATTTGAGGATGAGAACTTATTATTTGAAGAGACCCTGAGACATTCTACCGAGGAGATCTCCAAATACGATACTATTTTCGAACAGAAGGATTTCCGTAAGAAGATCATTACCGATCTGCTGGCAGAGAAGAACTGCGATCTGAAGAGCTTCAACGTGATCGTAGGACGTGGCGGTCTGTTAAAACCCATCCCCAGTGGTACCTATGCGGTAACCGATGATCTGCTGGAGGATTTAAAAGTAGGTGTACAGGGTCAGCATGCTTCTAACTTAGGCGGTATTCTGGCAAGAGAGATCGGTGATGAGATCGGCGTTCCCTCTTACATCGTAGACCCCGTTGTAGTAGATGAGCTGATGCCCATCGCAAGATATTCCGGTCTGGAAGAGATCCCCAGAGGAAGTATCTTCCATGCCCTGAACCAGAAGGCAGTTGCCAAGAGATATGCAAAAGAGGCCGGCAAGCCTTATGAGTCCTTACGTCTGGTAGTCGTGCACATGGGCGGCGGCGTATCCGTAGGCGCACATGAGGACGGCAAGGTTGTAGACGTATTCAGTGCATTTGACGGTGATGGTGCATTCTCTCCGGAGCGTGCAGGCGGTGTGCCTTGTGCAGCACTGGTAAAAATGTGCTTCTCCGGAAAATATACCGAGAAGGAGATCAGTGCAAAGCTGATCGGCAAGGGCGGCCTGAATTCTTACCTGGGTACCAACGATATGCGTGAAGTTACCAAGCGTGCCAATGAAGGCGATGCCAAGGCAGCGGAGGTGAAGCAGGCATTCCTGTTACAGGTAGCCAAAGACATCGGTGCTATGGCCTGTGTGCTGAACGGCAAGGTAGACCAGATCGTTATCACCGGAGGCATTGCATATGGTGAGGATGTAGTGGCTAAGCTGAAAGAGAGATGCGGCTGGATCGCTCCTGTGACCGTATATCCCGGTGAGGACGAGCTGTTAGCTCTGGCTCAGGGCGCTCTGCGTGTCATGAACGGCGAAGAACAGGTGAAGCAGTACTAATTTAGAGTAAAAATATAGAACTCCCGGTGGAATGATTCCATCGGGAGTTTTTTACTTTAGGGAATAGACTTTCTGTCAGCATTATGATTTTAACTAAAAATCAGCTTTGACAGAATCCCCAGTACCAGCATGTGTACCGGATAAAAGGCATAGCAGGCAAGCTGGATCTTACGGTTATGCGCGCCCTGGCGTCCATGGTAGCACCACAGAAGCGGCAGACACAACAGCGCCAGTCCCTGTTCTGAAATCTCGAAGGCATGACCGAAAAGCTGTAATGGAATCTGCATTCCTGCCAACAGCATGACATTGATCCAGTAGAGCCCGGCAAACTGTCCGGCAAGCTGCCACCAATTTTTCCCATGGAAGAGATAGAATACGATAACAGTCAGAACGCCTTCTCCGTAATAGTCGAACATGAGGAGGGTTGCCAGCACGTAGCCCACTGCAGATAGCAGCAGGATCGACGGAATCCACAGCCAGACCGGACATTTTTTCCGTAGGGTATCTATTGCCCAGATACACAGGAAGCCTGTGAGCAGTGTCCAGATTACGTTCTGATGAAACGGGTAGAATAACAGCCCACTGTACATCAGATTGATGGGAAGCTCAGAAAGAATGGCCAGAAGAAGCAGGCGCATGCAATATTTTTTCCTATCATGGGTATGGAAGAAGCCTTCCACCAGGAAAAAGGCGAACATGGGAAATGCCAGTCTGCCGATGCCGGTCAGCCACCAGGCATCTCCGGCGAGGGTAGCCCACAGGTGATCACAGAACATGAACGCCATAGCGAGGATATGCAGCGTCAGAGCACTGAGATCCGGTGGGAAAATAGAACAATGGGATACTTTGTTTTGCAAAATAAAACTCCTTTCAAAATTCCTTACGGAAGGATATAGTTGCATTATATCTTGTTTATGCGCTATAGTAAATATATCTGTGAAAGAGTATATGAAATTCCAATGATGGCCTACCCGGCATTTATATGCCGCAAAGCCTGTCGGGCGCACAGATATTGACAGAAAAACAAAATGCAGCACAGGAGGAATACAATGCGTCGTAACGATCGTGAGATTACAGAATTTTCGGAAATGACAGATGTCATGAAGAGGTGTGATGTGTGCAGACTTGCACTGAATGATGAGGATGGCTATCCGTATCTTCTGCCGTTGAATTTCGGAATGGAAGAGACGGACGGCAGAGTGACACTCTATTTTCACGGGGCAAAAGAAGGAAAAAAATATGACTTGATCCGTAAGGATGTCAGGGCAAGCTTCGAGATAGATTGCTCCCACAGACTGGTGCTGTCGGAGAAAGAAGATGGCTGCCAGTGCACCATGGAATACGAGAGCGTGATCGGTCAGGGAACTATAGAGATCCTGTCGGATGCGGAAAAACAGAAAGCATTGAATCTTCTGATGAAGCAGTACTATCCTGACAGAACGGAGAATTTCGTATTCCGACCGGAAGTCGTAGCCATGACGGAGATATTCTGCCTGAAAGTGGAGCATATGACGGGGAAGAAACGTTTCAAAAAGTCGTAGAAGATATCTTCTATTGATATCCCCACGGGATAGGGCAGCAGGAAAATAGAGATAAAATAGAGAGGATGAGGGACAATTATGTATACAGACGGACAGATATATATGGGCCTGGCAGATGGTCAGCGTGTGAATATGCCGCTGAATATGAGTAACCGCCATGGACTGATCGCAGGAGCCAGCGGCACCGGCAAGACGATCACTATGAAGGCTATGGCAGAATCTTTTTCAGATGCGGGAGTGCCGGTATTTTTGTGTGATGTGAAGGGGGATGTCTCCGGAATTGCCACAGCCGGTGTGGCTTCGGAATCCATGGACAGGAGGATTGATAAATTCGGTATCCGCAACAGTTTTTCCTATAAGGCTTATCCGGTCTGCTTCTGGGACATCTATCAGGAGGGCGGCCATCCGGTGAGAGCCACCATCTCCGATATGGGACCGGAGCTTTTATCTCGTATTCTGGGGCTCACCGCTGCGCAGGAAGGTGTATTGAATATTGTCTTCCGGATCGCGGATGACAAGGGACTTTTATTGATCGACTTAAAGGATCTGCGTATTCTGCTGAATTATGTGGCAGAACACAAGGATGACTATCTGACCACCTACGGAAGTATCTCCAGGCAGTCCGTGGGCGGTATTCTGCGGGCGTTACTGCCTCTGGAGAATCAGGGCGGAGATCTCTTTTTCGGAGAACCGGATCTGGATATTTATGACTGGATGCGTACGGATGTGTACGGCAAAGGTATTGTCAATGTGCTGAACTGCGTAAAACTGGTGCAGAATCCCACACTGTATGCCAGCTTCCTGTTATGGATGATGTCAGAATTATTCCAGAAGCTTCCCGAGGCGGGAGATCTGGAAAAGCCGAAGCTGGTATTTTTCTTCGATGAGGCACACCTGTTGTTTGCTGATGCACCGAAGATACTGGTGCAGAAGATCGAGCAGGTGGGATTCCAGAACCGCCGCAACGTAGACAACGAGGTCTATATCCTCCAGTCGCACCGGCTGATGTCGGAGGTGGTCAAGCGCCTCCACCTGACGGTCAACTACTCCGTACGGGACGGGCTGCGGACGCTCGACCTCTACGGACGCTCGCCCATCGAAGTCGATTTCATCGACGACGACAACCAGCGCCTTTCGCTCGAGGTGACCGAGCTCGAGGACGGCCGGACTTCGACGACAAGTACCTCACCAAGCAGGAGAAGCGCAGGGTCATCCGCGGCCAGTACGGCGATACGATCCCTACACCGCTGGGGCAGATGGTCGTACACAAGACGCCGTTCATGGACTCGACCTATGTGGACAGGCCCATCACCGTCACCAAGAGTTCGCCGATGGTCACGACGAACGCCTACCGCGCCACCGTGAAGAGCGACGTGGCCAACAAGCAGGCCTCGATCGTGACGATCTCGATGAACAATTCGGTGCCGCGCCGCGCCGAGGACGTGATCAACACGCTGATCGCCGTCTATGAGGAAGACGCCATCGCCGACAAGCGCCAGCTGTCGGTGGTGACGGCCGACACAAAGTTCTATTCGTACTCCATCAGCTACAACGCACATCCGGCTCAGAGTTATGTGCGTATAGGCGGAGAAGCCCCCGCACCGCATACGCTGCCGGTAGGAAAAGAAAAGCAGCTGTTCCTTATCTTCCCTGCCGGTATCACCTACGTGGATTATGGAAGCACGAACGTGGAGGTAGACAAGGCCGAGGGAGTGGATAACATCCTGGCCGTAAAAGCCGTCCAGCCCTATAAGGAGGATACGAACATATCGGTCGTGCTTGAAGGGGGAAAGTTCTACACTTTTGACCTGCGTTATGTGCCCGCTCCGGAGCGTTTCAGCTTTGTCATCGACAAGGAGGATACGCAGAGGGTGGCCATACTCGACGAGAAGGAACGCTCTTACGGACAGAAGGAAAGGATCAGGGAGGCTATCGCGAAACGTACCCCGCTGGATCTGGGACTGAAGGACAAGAATTCCGGCATGGAGTTCGAAGTCGGAAACATCTTCATCGACGGGGATGTCCTGCTGCTGCGCATGACACTGACAAACCGTACACAGATCGGCTATACAACGGATTTCATGCGCTTCTATATCCAGGATGCCAAGATCCGCAAAAAAACGGCGGTGCAGCAGCTCGAGCAGAACATCCTGTTCACTTTCGATTATCCGGAAGAGATACCGGCGCATGAGAGCCGGACATTCACTGTGGCCATGAACAAGTTCACCATCCCGGATAAGAAACGGCTTATCATCGAGATCCAGGAGAGGAACGGCGGCCGGCATTTCCTGTACAAGCTGAAGAACAAGTCGCTGCTGACAGCAGAGGAGGTATTCAGAAGCAGAAAGCAACAGGAAACGGAGGATGAAGCCGACAAAATATTAAGGAGGATAGCCCGATGAAACTACTGCTGCCCCTATTGCTTTTCTGCCTCCCCTTCAATGGCTCAAACGGCGGAAAGGAACTACTCGACAAGGCACTGGACAGGTGCGAACGCCTGGAGACACTGGAAAACTACCGGGATATACTCTCCCGGTACGGAGTATCCGACAAGATCCCGCTCGCCTGTCCCCTGAAAGACAGGTTCAGGAAGAGCAGCGGCTTTGGCATCCGGATTCATCCCATAACCGGCAAACGCAGTTTCCATTCAGGTATTGACATGGCCGTAGGACTGGCAGCCCCGGTTTACGCCACCGCCTCGGGAACGGTTTCTTTCGCGGGAAGGAAAGGGGGGTACGGAAGATGCGTCATTATACGCCATTCTTATGGCTTTGAAACGCTGTATGCCCATCTGGCCGCCTATTACACCACCGAAGGCCAAAAAGTCGACAAAGGGGCTGTAATCGCGTTTGCCGGGAGCACGGGTAAAAGTACGGGCTACCACCTGCATTATGAAATCAGAAAAAACGGTAAACCTATAAAACCATACTGGTATGGCTATGACGATTGAACAGGAAATAGAACAGCTGGTACTGCAGTGTATCGCATCGGACGGGCTGAAGGCTTGTCCGAAAGACCTTGCCTTCCTTGAGAAATACGGACTGAAGAACCTATATTTCTTTTCCCTGGAATACGCGATGGAAGGGACGGATACGACGGTTCTCGACAGTAAGGCGAAAGGGTTGATCAGATGGTACCTCTATTCGACGGATTTTCCCCTGCTGCGGCAGAAGTATGAACGGGAAGGAAAAGCGGAGCTGATGAAATGCCTGTACCTGGAAGAGAGATATTTCCGCAAGTTCCTGGAATCAACCGGACAGGAGGAGGGATTATGACCACCCTTTCAGTTATCAGCTATATAGAGAGGATCAACCGGGTGTACCGGCTGATCCGGATGGAAAGGACCGGAAGCCTGGACGAACTGGCCTCCTTGCTGCGGGTAAGCAGGCGGACAATCAACAATTATCTGGAGGAGCTCCGCCTGATGGGAGCCGAGATAAGGTTCAGCAGGAGGCGTAATACGTATTACTTTGGAAATAACTTCGTATTACATGCAACGGTTGAAGCCCGTATCGATGCCGATGTATTGGATACGCCTAAAGCAAAAGAGTATGATACATACAATTATAACAAACATTAAAAAACGATTCATTATGAAGAAAGTAAGATTTTTATTATTGGCGGCATTCGCGACAATACTCGCAAGCTGCCAGAAAGAAGTGGCGGAACAGGAGTTGGATAACAACAAACCAACCCCTACCGGTGATACGCGTATCATCATCGAGGGAGAAGGGATGATAGGCCCAGTAACCAGATCCTCGGACGGGAAAGTGGAGTTTGAAGGAGGGTATGCAACCGGAGCGGGGCTGTATAATGGAGATGCTCAACCTGAAGTGGCAGCCCATCCTGATGCCGGATATGAAGTTAATTATTTCTATGGCGGTCCGGAAAACGAACTCCACAGATATGATTATGCACAATCAGGATCATCTACATTCACGGTTCCATTAGGTGGTCAGGATCATAAATTTCGTTGTGGCTTCAAAGAAAAGAAGCGTGATCTGACTGTGAATGCCGGAACCGGAGGCTCGGTATCCCCATCCGGCACAAACAGCTACCGGGTGGAGAAACCGATCAGCATTACGGCCACCCCGGACAGCGGATATGAATTTGCCGGTTGGACAGTTACCCAAGGTGATGTAACGATTGAGAATCCTGGCAGCCCGGCTACCACCGCGACCCTGCATAATGATAACAGTACGATTACTGCAAACTTTAAATCCGGCGCTGAGTTGGTATTTACTGTACGTGCCAGCGCAAATAAAATTGTGCCGATGCCGACTCTGGGTTCCGGTCCTTATACTGTTGATTATGGGGATGGAAAAGTAGCCCACGAGGTAAACCTTCGTGCTCCGGGATATACTCAATATCCTGGCAGTTACCATACATACTCAGCAGATGGGGAGTACACTGTTACAATAAAGGGACCGGCTGCGACTGCTTTTTCATTCAGAGGTACACGTAACAGTGACCTTCAGTATATAAATCCCTGTCCGGCAAAGTCTATTTTAAAGAATACGATTGATATAAGTTGTGTAACGTCACTGGAGGATGCTTTTAGCGGAATGAAATCATTGGAAAGCATAGAATGTGATTTGTTTGAAAGTTGTAAAGGAAGAGTGACAACTTGCGCTAATATTTTTGATCAATGTACAAATTTGCATACCATTTATAATGGATTGTTTGAAGGCTTTGATAAATGCACTGATTTCTCATTAGCATTCCATTATACAGCCCTTAATTCTATTCCAGCAAATACATTCAGAGGATGTACCTCGGCCGTAAAGTTTAATTCTACCTTCTCGGCTATACCTAATATTTTATCAATTCCGGCAGGATTGTTTGATGATTGCGTAAATGCGAAAGAGTTTGCTTTCACTTTTGAACTGCTGAATATAAGTTCGGTTCCCGAACGTTTATTCGCAAAATGCGTAAAGGCGACTTTTTTCAGGGGAACTTTCCGACAGTCCCATGTTACTACTGTACCCGGTAATGTTTTTGAGAATTGCAGGGCGATTGAAAATGTATCCTCCTGCTTTGAGAACTGTTCCTGGATAACATCTTTGCCGGAGATGTGGAATACCTCCCTCTATCCCCAAATAAAGACTTATAATGCATATGCGAAAAATTGCAATAAGGCCTCTAATTACAGTGCTGTACCAGCCGCCTGGAAGTAGTAAATAGCAAGACAGGAGGTTGCAACGACAATAAAAGGCATAAAAGGTGAGTTTTGACGCACTCTCTTTAAGTAGAAGAGTGCCATGCCATAAACCTTCATAAACAATGAAGCCCCGGTGCATCACTGCAGCGGGGACTTCTCCACCTTAAATTCATTTTATGCCAAATGAATTACATTATATTTTTGCTTACTTCAGTTGATTATCTGTAAATATAGTCATAACTATTTTTGTTGCCAACTTTTGGGGTTAATATATATAAAATTTGTCGTTTCATCCCATATATATCCTCCACCGTAATTACGATTGAATAAATAATCGGCATCTTGGCGTAATAATACCCATTTATTTGAGCCTTCGGCTTTCCAATACAAATGTACAATAGGGCCTGCGTATCCAACCCCTTCGTGTTTAGGTCTTAACCGTTTTACCGGAAACTGGCAACTCATAATTCCCTTCCAAAAACGGGTTCCTGCCGGAACATTAACCGAGACACTGCCTATTTCATCTCTCCACTGATCATCGTTAATAGCCCCTTCTTTTTGGGTGCTTGGCCGGTACGAATTAGACTTCAGTTTGAATTCCCTCTCCCATACTGCTTTTATTTCGCCTCTCAGGGCTTTTTCCCCCTTATTGGATAAAGTATATACCAGATTCCATGAAGTATCGTCAGGGACAGGATATGCAAGGATTGAGGTATATCCCTGTCCTTCCACCTCCATCATGCGCAATGCCGGCAGATCATCCGGTGCGGGTGCTTTGACTTCATAGAGCCACTCCTGATCCGTACTGCCGTAATCGTAACCCGCCGCCCTGCACCACATGGTTTCTCCTTTCTTACGGAACAATGGAACGAGCTGGTATGTTCCCGGTGCGGAGGTGACATAGCACTGGATGCGCTTGCCATCCCATCTACCATTCGTCTTTATGTCGATCGGCTGGAATTTTTCCACAATTTCATTCGTACCCTGTTTCATGAACACGAAACGCAGTTCACCTTCCGAAGTGCCGCACCAAGGGTAATAGAATGTCCCGAATACCTTGCCTTCATTTTGGTAGCAGTCATAACCATATGCAGTATAATTTGGCCAGATGGTAAATTCGTAGTCTTCCGGATTCGGATTGAGTACAATATCATCAGTCTTGCCATACTGTCCCCAATATTCGACGTCGATATCCACCTGCTCCTTGTTGACCGGCGCATTGTAGTTTCCTGTCATTTTCAGGGTGTAGGTGTATTTCATGCCGGCTTTCCATTCATGCTGTACCGGGAAGGCATATGTGTGCTTTTGCCCGTCAATGACAAAACTGACGGAGGCCTGTTCGTCATACGCTGCCCTTGGGATCATGATGGCATCGACAATGACGGGATTCTCGTCATTGAGCATATAGTTTCCTCCGACTTTTACCGAACCCCGGCCGTGATTATAATCTTTCGTAACCGTTCCGGTCAGGGCGTTGACTGTTCCTGATGTAAATACACCGGCGAACGTCATATCCGAGACAAGCCCGGTGCCCATATATTCGTTTTTCATCAGCCGCATACGTACCAGTGTCATGGCGTGTTGCATCATCAGGCTGGCCGTCGGTACATCTTTGGTCACTTTGGCCGTTCCGTACAGGATGTCATTCTGATCCGCCAGGTCGAAAGGTACGCTCTTGAAATCGGTCACTTCCCGGTTATATGGCAGGTATGCCACCACATCGGCGTCCGCTTCCACCGGTACATCCTGTCCGGCATTCCATACTTTCCCATCAAAAAGATAGGAGGCGTTTTTTATACCTGCTGCTTCATCTGTCTGACTTGTTCCGACAAAGACTCCCATTTCATGGCCGGGAGCAAAAGCCTCTATGATTCCCCTGGTCTGCTGCATGTCCTGCAACGATGCGGTGATGGCTAACTGTATCTTTTCAGGCTCTTCCGGCTCCTCCGGTTCTTCACCCGGCTCGTCCTTATCCCCGGGATTCACCACCGGTGGCACGGATTCCGGTATCAGTTCATCCGGGCCGCATGAGAAAAGCGTACAGGTAAGCGAGGCGAGCAATATATATCTAAATATTTTCATTGTTTTACTTATTACAAAATCCAGTGTTTTACTTTTATTTGAAGTTACTTCTTTATGCGTTTTCAAATTTTATTTTTCGACATATTCCCGCCAGAAGCCTTCTAACTTGTCACGGTCAAGCGTACCGTCTTCCCTGACGAAACATTCTATCATCGTTTCAAGCAGTGTCTTGACTCCCCTGCAGCGATGGTCCGAAGCGAACGTCCGTAACTCCCATTTCAGATCTTCCGTCAGTGCAACGGTCTGGTTCGTTTTGGGTGATGTTTTTCCTGTCATACCTTTTTCTTTTCCCGGGGTTTCTCCCACCATGTTTTCCAGGGATATTCCTTTCGATGTAAAGTCTTTCATAATCCTGCCTTTCTTCTATTTATTTATTTTTTTAATTCTGCCCAGGAACTCCTTGACCAGCTCCCTGTAGTCATCAGCCCCGTTTGAGGAAGGCGCATAGTCAAATATGCTCTGTGCCTTGTATTGTGCCTCTCCCAGGGCAACATTGCTTCGTATTACCGTTTCAAAGACACCGTCTCCCAAACTCCTTACCAGACTCTCCCTGATATCCACATCCAGCTTTCTCCTGGCATTGTACTTGGTCATAAAGTATCCGAGTATCCGGACTTCGGCTCCCAGCTTCCTTTTGAGCAGGCCGATGATATAGTGTATCTTTTCAATTCCTTTCATGGCGAAGTAATTCCCGTCCGTAGGTATGATCACGTAATCGCTTGCCATCAGCGCGTTCTGCGTGATGATCCCCAATGATGGCGGACAGTCGATAAGTATGTGGTCATACTTCTCTTCCAGCCCCTTTACTATTTCCCTGAAAAGGAATTCCCTTCCGGGTGTGGTGTACATGATCACTTCCGTAGCCGCCAGATCCAGGGAGGCCGGCAGTATGTCCACCTTCTCCAGCCACTTTTGCGGCTTTAACTCCGGCGGAGTGTCCTGCATACAGTCCTGTAGCGCACTCTCGAGCAGAACCTCCCGGGGAAGGCTTGCCATTTCCTCCCCGAACGCTGCCATTGTCGTATTCGCCTGCGGATCCGCATCGATAATGCAGACCCTTTTCTTATACATCCGTGCGATCCCGGCTGCCAGGTTCAGCAGCGAGGTTGTCTTTGCGACACCTCCCTTATGGTTCACACATGCCGTTGTAATTGTTTTCATACGTTTGCATCTCCTTGATTATTACGCTGTAAAGATAGCTATTTTTGGGGAGGTGACCAAACCTTTTGTCATATTTTACTTTTAATACTATTGAACTTTAAATACATTTAACTATATATTACTCTAATAGTAATCACACATGTGTGACACATTATACTATGTCAGTAATATACTCTTTTAAGTAGAATACTTGGTTAAATAACGTATTTCTTTCATGGGAAAAGCTACATCGCAATAAAATTGCGACTTTCTGTCTTATCTTGCGGGCGCAAAAGACATCAGGTCATATACGGACAGGAGTTTCGGGGATTTCCAGATCAGGGAATTCACTGTGGGCAGTTCAAGAAAAAGCCCCCGGCCTGTTAAAAAGCAACGCCAATCACTCGTTAACATACAGATGCGCATCACCGCACGACCGGGGGTAAATACCCTTGTCGCGGGATGCGCTTTTATCTGTATATGAATGATTGGCTTTGCAAAGATAAAAAAATATTCGCTATGACACTATTTGAGATTTTAAATTTTAATAGAGAACTACTGGAACGTCTGACCCGCATGGGTTTCAAACCGGATGACTATAAATATATCGACCTGTACAAGGAGTATGAACAGATGCGCCGGCAGGGTGATAAGGTGACGTACTGCGTCGCCGTTCTCTCCATCCGGCACGGCGTCTGTGAACGGAAGATCTATGAAATCGTCGGAAGATTCAAAAAGGAGTGTACGTTCCATGCAGTATAAATGCCGTCCGTTTTTTGTTTTCATGGGAAAAACTGAAGAATTTTGCTGCCCGGAAATACAAACACATATATTACACGACAAAATGATTATGAAAAAGGAAAAGACTTACTCCCGTGCTCCGCTCCCTTTCGTGGGGCAGAAGCGCATGTTCGTATCGGAATTCAAAAAGATCCTGAAACATTTTGATGACAAAACGATATTTGTCGACCTGTTCGGCGGCTCCGGCCTGCTATCACACATTACCAAACGTGAAAGGCCGGATGCGGTGGTCATATACAATGACCATGACAACTACCGCGAGCGTTTGGAAAACATTGACCGGACCAATACCCTGCTGAGAGATCTCCGTAAAATAGTCGGGATATATCCCCGCCATCAGAAGATTACCGGAAAAATGCGCGAGGCTTTCCTTGAACGCATCAGGCTGGAGGAGACAACCGGTTTCGTGGACTATCTTACCCTCTCTACTTCCCTACTGTTTTCCGGAAAATACGCACAAAGCATGGAGGAACTTGAACACTTGTGTTTTTATAACAAGATACGTCAGGCTGACTACCGGTGTGACGGCTATCTGGACGGGCTTGAGGTAGTCTGCTACGACTATAAGGAACTGGCAGACACATACGGGGTGTTTCCGGGAGTGGTATTCCTGGTTGATCCCCCCTATATGGGAACGGATATCAGTACATACAAGATGGACTGGAAGCTGGCGGATTACCTGGATGTCCTGCCGGTACTGAAAGGACACCCGTTTGTCTATTTCACTTCCGGGAAATCCCCCATACTGGATTTTTGCCGCTGGATGGAAGAGCATCCCGGGATCGGTAATCCTTTCAAGGGAGCCGGCCGGTCCACACTTACCGCACGGATGAATTACAACTCCTCCTATACCGATATCATGCTCTACAAAGACCTGCCAAGGGCGGCCTGAGAAAGCCCTATACTCCACCTTGAATTCTTCTCCAGCGGATACTCCGGATGTAGACGGGGACCGCTGTTTTTGGGCATGTCGCAAGAAGTACAGCCAAAGAGACATATCATATGGAAATAAACTCATATCCGGCAGCAGAGGCTTCCACTGGCAAACAGAGGCGGTACAGCCCACGAAAAAAGAGTTGTACCAAACTTAGAATAACTGAAACGCCTGCCCACTTTGGAACCATTGAAATGGTAGCTGTCCATAGTGAATACGATGTCCTGTAGCTTATTGCTCTGTTCCATGTGCCTGAAATGCACTTCTACACCCTGCCGTTTCATGCTGGCAACAAACACGCTTCAATTACCGTACCTGCCAGCTTCCGTTTTGTACATATCGTAAAATTAGTACTTTGTCTTGTCCGACCCTTTCATACGGTTACGCTTGACATTCTCTTTACCATTTGCCATGTATACAGTTCTGTGGTTAGCAGATTGGCTATGTTGCAGCACAACGAAAGCAACAAATGACGTATACAGTCCACACAGGGTTGGAATATACAGAAGAGCAATTTGATTCAATTTTGTCACCTTTTATTATTAATAACTAATTACAGATGACAGTTTTATGGGCCCTATCTGTGGTCGGGCAGTAACACCTCGTGATATTCAGACATCTAATTTTGATATTCGTATCTCACCACTGGTAAAATTCACCACGACAAAAGATAAGTTTGTAAAACCAGCTTTTACAAATAATACTCAAACGTAATATTTAGAGTGGTCTATTCCTTGGGGATATGTCCTCTTCCTTGCATTTTTCTGCTGTATGCTGCCATTTAAGGAAAATATATTCATATCTCCCTGTCTGTTTAAAATGAATAATTACTCTCTATTGTAATCAACCTTTCGGGAATGGAATGTGTTACACTACCATAAACGACCATTAAAATAGAAAGTATGAATACAAAATTATCAGCATTATTGATGTCAGTTTTATGTAGCGTTCCGCAAATACCGGCGGGAGCCTGTACGGGTATTACCTTGAAGAGCAAGGATGGTGCAACCGTTGTCGCACGTACCATTGAATGGGCGGAAAGTGTAATGAACTGTATGTATGTGGTTGTGCCGCGCGCTCAAGAGTTGCAGTCACTGACTCCCTCCGGTATGGATGGACTTAAGTTCAGGGCAAAGCATGGCTTTGTGGGCCTGGCGGTAGAGCAGAAGGAATTTGTGGTGGAGGGCATGAACGAAAAGGGACTTTCCGCCGGATTATACTATTTTCCGAACTATGGTAGGTATCCTGTTTATGATGCGGCACAGAGGGACAAGAGTCTTGCGGATTTTCAGTTGGTATCATATGTGCTGGCAGAATGCAGCACGATAGATGAAGTGAAGGAGGCCCTTTCGCAGGTGCGTGTCATCAATATTGATCCCCGTTCGTCCACGGTGCATTGGCGCTTTACCGAAGCATCCGGAAGACAGGTGGTGTTGGAGATTGTAAATGAAATGATGAACTTCTACGACAATCCATTGGGCGTGTTAACCAATTCACCGGGTCTTGAATGGCATTGGACCAATCTGAACAATTACATCAACCTACAACCGGGCACGTTACCTGAACATAACTTCGGGCCGTTGGAGCCGAAGTCTTTCGGGCATGGCAGTGGTCTGCTGGGACTTCCCGGTGATTTTACACCTCCATCCCGTTTTGTGCGTGCCACCTTTTTCCAACTTACGGCACCACAACAACCCGATGCAAAAGGAAGTGTGTTCCAAGCGTTCCATATTCTGAACAACTTTGATATTCCGACGGGTAGTGAACAGCCCTGGGGAAAGGCGTCAGCCAATGTACCGAGTGCCACCCAGTTTACCGTTGCGTGCGATATACGGGACCAGAAGGTTTATTATCGTACCATGTACAACAGCAACATCCGTTGCATTGATTTGAAAACGATAAATTTCGACAATGTAAAATATCAAGCGGATCCTTTGGATGAAACGAAGGAGCAACCGGTGGAAATGAAAGTGATAAAATAGCTACTGATCCTTTAACAGGAGTGGTGCAGGCGGAATAGGAAGTCGGTATTGACTATGAGTTGGAGAACAGAGATAATTTATGTTCTGGAAATAGGTATTGCAATGTAGATAGTGTAAAAAAACGATAGAATCCAATATAATCAATATCGCTTTTTATTTTAATTGTTTGTTTTTCATTTTTTATATTTGAAGCGACTTGAATAAAAAAGTAGCTATTAGCACATCAACATCTGTACTAATACCTTATATACAACCATACCAACACTGGCTCTCATTGTTGGTGCCACAAGTGCACCTGCAGCGATCCAATGCCTATATTACAAACAAAACTGTACCAACTTGTGTTGTAGGGGGGATAGCATCATTTCCATAGTTGCTAATAATAACTATATTTTGTTTTTCAAAATCATATTTGACATCGCATATAGGTTCGTTTGTTTCGTTGTAAAGAGTATAAATGTTATCAGATGCCTTTGAAAATTTTAGTAGATAAATAATTTCATCATTAAGGATAATCCCTGCTAAAAGTTCATTTTCCTTTTTAGTAGAGGGTACAAGGTAGAGTTTTTCTTGTTTATCCAAAAGATTTGCTATCATGGATTTTGTGAAATTATATTCGTCTAATAATGTCCTACTTTCAAGGGAGAGCGTTTGGGATGTGTGAGAAGAAAAAAGTTGTTTGATAGCTTCTGTAATTATCACCTTTAGAAATAGAAAACTTAGCTTCTTCTTATTGAGCTACATTCTCATTTAAAGAGTTTTTGTTACAAGAACTAATAAAGAAAAGATAAAAATAAACAATAGGCTTTTATTATGTATTTTTAGGTGTGAGATTTCACAAGTATAC
>OHJP01000428.1_pt1 | contig 22937 bp, 24 predicted proteins | sample 1568591 | NCBI WGS metagenome assembly OHJP01 (sample SAMEA3879567, study PRJEB24766) | human gut metagenome | biome: human-associated habitat; feature: feces | place: USA | collected 1985/1987
CCGCCCGCCTCCCTGCCGGCAGCAGAACTCCTATGAGCGCCGTTTATGCCGCTGCCCTCGCCGACGGTGAAATCAAAATCTAAAACAGGATATTCGCTTCAAAGCAAGGCTTTCCTTCCCGTTCGCCCGTTATATCGTAGCCATTTTCAATGGGGCCCATAAGCAGATCCATTGTTTCTCCAAGACGCAGCTCATTATGATAAGCCAACACCATGGATCGTACTGGATGCTCAGTAATTTGAGAAATGGGCACCAGATCGCACACGATAGAGGCGTATTCCGTATTGTTTAAATGGCCGTTTTGATCCACCTTTGAGTAAACGGCAGACTGTTCTCCAGCATGCTCCATGCATTCAGACTTCACAAGCTTGCAAGGATGCTCCGGCACCTGTTCCGTCAGGAAAGGGAAATGAAAATTTTCCGGAATTTTACGCAGAATCCTACGGGTCTGGGTATCCACCAAAATCCACCTGCTGTCCACAGAGGCGGCCTCCTTCCCCTGATCATCATAGGCGCTGGTATACCGATGGTAAACTGCCTTTACCGGCAAGGAGGGCTGAGTCACCAGCTTCAGCTTTTCTCCTACCAGGATTTCCCGATGAAACAGCAAGGATATCTTCGACAGCAGGAAAGCCGTATTCGTGGATTGATAGTAGGCGGCGTCTAATCCGAATATGTCGCAGTGCTCTGTGCTGATCTGCTGTACCTGCTTTAACAGGGCGGCGGCTGTCATCCGGTTTTTCACGTCACATTCATACTGATATACGGTAATCTCTTTTTCATACATAGCAATGATTCCCTCTCTTATGCCTGTGCAGATTTTCAGACCGTTCTCACGTCCTTCAGACTACAAAGCTTATGACAACAGAGAATCGGTTTTTCTGATTCTATATAGCTTTATTATAACGGTTCCCGGTTCTTCTGCCAATGATAGTTCCCGGCTTTTGTGAAAAGTCCTAAAATTTTTTCTGAAATTTTGGCGATTGTTTTCCCCTTTCCTTCGACAAAACATTATGAATTTTTTATGAATTATGATATAATTTTCAAGATAAAATCAATAGGGGGTATCTCTTTGGAACGTAGAAAAATCATACAAGTGGATGAAAAGGTCCCGGTTTCTATGCTGATTCCGCTGAGTGTTCAGCACATGTTCGCCATGTTCGGCGCATCCATCCTGGTTCCTACTTTGTTCTTTTAATGAATGGTATCGGCACAATTTTATTTATTATCATCACTAAGGGGAAGGCTCCTGCTTATTTGGGTTCCAGCTTCGCCTTTTTAGGCGCCGGCAGCCTGGTAATCGCGAACTTTGGCTATCAATACGCCTTAGGCGGCTTTGTGGTTACCGGCGCCTGCGGATGCCTGTTAGCTTTCGTCATTTATAAGTTCGGCACCAACTGGATCGACGTAGTGCTTCCTCCGGCGGCCATGGGCTCCGTAGTAGCTCTGATCGGTTTAGAACTTGCTGGAAATGCCGCGAGCACCGCTGGACTTCTCCCGGAGGAAGGCGCTTCCATTGATTCCTCCACAATTATTGTGTTTTTGGTCACCATCGGGGTCGCTGTGTTCGGCTCTGTACTGTTTAAAAAATTCTTGTCCGTTATTCCAATCCTGATCGCTATTATCGCCGGATACATCGCCGCCGTTTGCTGCGGTACGGTCGACTTTCAAGCCGTAATCGATACTCCCTTCTTCTCTCTTCCAAATTTCCAGCTTCCCAAATTCGACATCAACGCTATTTTAATTATTCTGCCTGCTCTGCTGGTCATTACCAGTGAGCACATCGGCCATCAGCTGGTAACCAGTAAGGTGGTGGGCAGAGATCTTCTCAAGGACCCCGGCCTGCACCGTTCTATTTTCGCTGACAACTTTTCCAGTATGCTTTCCGGTTTGGTTGGCTCTGTTCCGACAACTACCTACGGCGAAAATATCGGCGTTATGGCGGTTACCAGAGTGTATAGCGTTCAGGTAATCGGCGGCGCCGCTGTCCTTTCTATTCTTTGCTCTTTTATCGGTAAATTCTCCGCTTTGATTCAAACCATGCCTAACGCTGTCATCGGCGGTATCTCTTTCCTGCTGTACGGCATGATTGGAACCTCAGGCCTGCGAATCCTAGTGGATTCCAAGGTAGACTACTCCAAGTCCAAAAACCTGATCCTTACCTCGGTCATCTTTGTCACCGGACTGTCTGGCATTACCTTAAAATTTGGCAGTCTAGAGTTAAAGGGTATGGTTTTAGCCTGCGTAGTAGGTATGATCCTGAGCCTGATTTTTTACGTATGTGAGAAATTCCATCTCACCAACGACGAGGAGCCTGCCCCGGAAGCCTCGGAAAAGGAAGCCGCTTCTAAATAAGGGCCTGTCTTGATTTTCTTTGACTTTTTCCTCACACGATGATAACGAACGGCCCAGCCGGTCAAAGCGCCGGCTGGGCCGTTTTTCTATTTTTCCATACAGCGGGGCAAAAAACAGTATTAAAAGAACATGCAAAAAATTTTCAGCGGGCAAACAGGCAGACGCTTTCCTGAAAAGCAATAAAACGGAAACGATCAAAAATAAAATTTTCCTGAATTACACGCATAAAACCAAAACGTCCGGCATTCCCCTAACTCCAGGCGGAAAATTTATCCACACAAAACGATCTCCGTTTTCCCATTTTGATGCGCTTTTTTAACATAGCAAGAGATATATTTATTTCCAGGCTTTCCACACTTCCGGCTGATACCCCACCGTTGCCTGCCTTCCATTGCGTACTACCGGGGTTTTCAACCACCTCGGATTTTCTATCAGCTTTTCAAGCTTATCCTCGTCACGGGCAAGATAGCTGACGATGGCGCTGTCCGGATTTTTTTCGTCTACCAGTTTGTCGATTCCACCAACCGCCTTGACGACGCTTTGGAGCTCTCCCTTACTCATTCCAAATTTTACGGTGTCAATTCTCTGATATTTTACACCCCGTTCCTTGAAATACCGCTCCGCCTTTTTCGTGTCGAAACATTTATTTTTTCCGAATATCTGTATGTTCATAGTTAATTCCTCCTATGCCTTTGCTTGAAAACATCATATCATAGGAAATAAAAAAAGAAAAGGCCGCTTTCTCCCCTGTTGATTTGTTCAAGGGAGATAGGCGTCCTTTTCCGTTATTCTAATGATTTGCCTTTTAATTCTTTTAATAGCGCAGCATGATTTTTTCCGCCAGGCGCCGAAGCTCAGACGAGTCTGACACTTCAGTCCGGTATTGGCTCAATTCTTGCTTTACCCGTTCCGGAAGAGTAGAGAAAAAGTCGTCGTCATCATAGCCTACAACATCGATAATTCCCGGCATATCGCTGCTGCCATAATCATTCTGGTTCAAAAATATCACCCTTGCTTAGTGTGCTACCAGCCGAACCGCATTTACCAGGGAATTTTTGTCCTGACGCAAGACGCGCTTTCATCTGTCTCCACGTGAATGGGTAATTTATAGTTATCTAGTATGATTCCTATGCTTGCCTGATCGGACTAGACGGTACTGATCCGGGACACAGAAAACGGAGCTCTGTGCTGTCTTTCCAGTCCGTCAGCGCTTTTATCCCGGCGTTTTTTCAATTTTCCTAAAACCAGGGCTTCTATAGATCCCCTCGGGTTAGCTTCTCTGCGTAAGTTATCAGGCTTTCATAGGAATTCACGCCGGAAGCCTTACTGGAAATCGCCTCCTGCACATACCCGGGCAGGGAGCGGAAATATTGGTCCGCTTTGGGATCGGATTGAATTAGGCTATATAGGTCATTATACTTCTGCATTGCTGTTCTCCTCTTTGGCATTGAAAAAATGGAGGAAGCATTCCTCCATTTCGGCTTATTTTCTTTCCATCAGCTTTTCAGAAACCGCTCTCAAATCCTCTAAAGAATTGATCTTCTGATTGCTTTGCTTAATATTCTCCTGGACATAGACAGGCAGGGTGGAAAAATAGGTTTCCATTTCTGGTGTGAAATTAAAAATATCTGGCATACTAAATCACCTCCGGCATTAGAGTTTACAGTTTCTCATAAAATATACCGCTCTGCCCCTGAAGCTGTCTTTCTAATTTTCAAGAAATGATCAGTTTTGATTGATTTGATTCACGACAAGGCTAAAAGCCGAAAATTTATCAAATTCATTATCAAATATGGACAACAACAATAAATTACGTTATACTGTTTTTATCAGCCATATGGTATTTTTCGGGGTCTTTTCAAAAAAGCTCCCGTCCATAAAATAATATAAAAAGGAGTCTTAACTATGGCAAACAGAATTGTTCTGAATGAAACCAGCTATCATGGAAAAGGCGCGGTACAGGATATTGTCACCGAAGTGAAAAAACGCTGTTTCAAAAAAGCTCTGGTTGTAACGGATCCTGACCTGATTAAGTTTCATGTTGCGGATAATGTCACTAAGCTTTTAGACGCTAACGGCCTAGCCTATGAGGTGTATGACAAAGTTAAGGCCAATCCTACCGTTAATGTTGTTAAGAGCGGCGTGGAAATGTTCAAGTCTATTGGCGCCGACTATATTATCGCTATTGGCGGCGGCTCCTCCATCGATACCGCCAAGGGCATCGCTATTATCGTCAACAATCCCGAGCATGCCGACGTTAAAAGCCTGGAGGGCGCTGACGTTACCAAAAACAAGTGTGTGCCGATTATCGCGGTTCCCACCACTGCCGGCACTGCCGCGGAGGTCACCATCAACTATGTTATTACCGACGAGGAAAAGCGCCGCAAATTTGTCTGCGCCGACTGTCATGATATTCCCGTCGTTGCCATTATCGATCCAGACATGATGTCTTCCATGCCCAAGGGACTCACCGCTGCTACCGGCATGGATGCTTTAACTCACGCCATCGAGGGTTATATTACCAAGGGCGCTTGGGAGCTGACCGATATGATGCATCTAAAGGCCATTGAAATTATCGCCCGTTCTCTCCGCGCTGCGGTAGAAAATGATCCCAAGGGACGCGAGGATATGGCATTGGGCCAGTATGTGGCCGGCATGGGCTTTTCTAACGTTGGCCTCGGCATCGTACACTCTATGGCGCATCCCCTGGGCGCTTTCTATGACACTCCCCACGGCGTCGCCAACGCTGTCATTCTTCCCTACGTAATGGAATACAACGCTCCTTGCACCGGTGAAAAATACAGAGACATCGCCAAGGCCATGGGCGTACAGGGTACGGAAGCCATGAGCCAGGAGGAATACCGCAAAGCTGCAATCGACGCTGTGAAAAAGCTGTCTGAGGATGTGGGAATTCCCAAGACTCTCCATGAAATCGGCGTAAAGGAAGAAGACCTAAAGGCCCTGTCCGAGTTTGCCTTCATCGACGCCTGCACTCCCGGCAACCCAAGGGACACCAGTCCGGAAGAAATTTGCGAACTGTATAAAAAGATTTATTAATCTGGAAATCCTGAAAAATAAAAAGCCTATCCGTGTAAGGATAGGCTTTTCTTATTTAACTAATTTCGAAATCGTTAGATATACCTTACTTTTCTTCTCTACATTCCTTTTCCAAAATACTGCTTATACATTTCAGTTCCTGAACCAGCTCCTCATATTCGATCTCATTTCCTTTCGCTAGAAGCTCACTGGCGCGCAAAGCTTCCCGGCGGAGATCCTGTGACGGAGCCGCTATTCCCTCCGCCACAAGCACCTGGCACCGCAGGCTCTGATAAGCGCTCATAAACATATGCTCCCGCTCCAGTTCCCGGAAAAAATCGATGCATCTCCACTTGCTGTTATGCTCTGTCAGCACCGCTTTCAACGCTACCGGCGGAACTCCTTTTCTTTGAAATTGCTTCAGCATCCGGTCCATGCTTTGCCGGGTAAAGCCTTTCATGACAAGGACCTCCTGGTCAAAGCCTTCTTCCGCCAGCGGAGAATCGTTTTTAGAAAATCCGGGCAAGCCCAGACAATAGCCTAAGGTCTCTCCCAGCTGCTCCTCCTTGATCTCTTTCACTTGAACGGAAATTTCTCCCAGTGCCTGGGTAATTTCTTGTCCCCTCTGAGAATTCAAGCCGATATGATATAAATACACTGTTTCCTGAGAAATAAGTCTTGCTTTCATAAAAATTCTCCTTATTGCCAGCCGTCTTTTTGTAATCGCTATGTAACACTATGAAAACGCAACGAAAACACAAAAACAATAATTTATAGGGTATTTTACATCAATTTTGTCCGGTGGTCAACACTTTAAAAGTATGCGACAATTTCATTACAAATTATTCAAGTTAACCGTTAAAAATAGTTAAAATAGCAATAACCTTTCGGAGAATCTTTTAGTAAACCAGCCGCGTGTGCGGTTTTTGGATTTTATATTTTTCAGGAGGGAAAAGAATGAACGCAAACAAGAAAGCAAAATCTGTTCTTGCGGCTTTGCTTGCTGGTATGATGGTTTTCGCGTCGGCTTGTAATCAGGGAACCACCAACAGCTCTGAGCCCGCAGGAGATTCTTCCGCGGCGGAAGAATCTGGTCAGCAGGAATCCTCTGAGGGGACTTCCGAAAAGAGCCACATCCTCTTTTGGGATATGGCCTGGGGCGGCCCGGACACCTATGTTCCCGCTATGGAAGAAGTGCTCTCTGCCGTTAACAGCGAATTTGCCGACCAGTTGGATGGGGAAATCGAATATGTGAACCTGCCTTGGGATAACTTCTATCAGGTTCATCTGACCGCTGTCAACAGCGGCACCGCCCCTGATATTTTCGCCGCTGGTTACGGCACCGCTGAAACCTTTGCCCGTATGGGAGAAATTTACTACATGGATAATCTGGACGCTGATGAGGAATTCGCTTCTAAATTCAGCGAGGCTATTTGGGAATCCAGAAGATATGAAGGCAAGCTGGTTCAGCTGCCTTACATGGTAGGCATCGATATGCTGTACTACCGTACCGACATGTTTGCCGAGGTTGGCTACACCGAGTCTCCCAAAACCTGGGATGAATTTATGGACGCTCTGAGAAAGGTAAAGGAGAAATTCAACATTGATCCCTTTATCTTCGAGCTTTCCGGCGGCCAGGCGAACCATTTGGCTTTGATGTCCCTGATTAACAACGGCACCGGCGCCTGCAAATATGACGCTGAAAACAATGTGGTTTCCGCTATGTCTGATGAAAGCGCCTTGCACATGTATGATTACTGGATTCAGATGTATCAGGAAGGCTTGGTACCGAAGAGCCTCTCCAGCTACAAGAGAACCGATTTGACTAAGATTTATCTGGATGGGCAGGCCGCCGTTATCATTCACGATATGGCTCAGGATCTGGCGGCCGATCCCGAGATTGCCGCTGTTACCGGTGTCATGGATGTTCTCACCGGACCTGATACAGATGAAAAGCGTGCTTGTACCTTTATTAACGGTATCGGCGTATTCGCTCAGAGCAAAAATCCCCAGCTCGCCGAGCAGATTTGCAAAAGCATAGTGGTAAACAGCCAGCCCATTTTCACCAACGCAGAGTGCGGCGAATGGCCCACCTATGAGGGCATTTCTGTCAGCGAAGACTTCGCTTTTGCGAAGGAAGGCTCCAAGATCCTGGATTACATGACTCCCGCCACCTACCCTCTTTCCGAGGTATACGACGGCTGGAGCGTAATCGACGGCGAAGCTTTACTGGGCAAGGTTGCTCAAATGGCTTTCACCGGTGCTTCTAGTGATCCCGCTGAAATTGGCGCCTACGGCGACGAGTTGGTGCAGGACGCTATTGCTTCTCAGCAAAATCAATAATTACTATTGACTCCATCATAATATTCCTTGAGGCTGCGCCCCTTTGGATCGCCTGTCGGCTTTCCAAGGGGGCGTTTCCATTTTCTCCAGCTTTATAAAATCTTTTCAGCCCTTATCCGCTTTTTCCTTTTGTTATATCAAGGAAAATTCAATCTGTATTCACGGATATTTCTTATTTGCAGGCTACAATAAATATAAAGAGAAATGGCAGAAAGGAGCTGTTGAAAATGTCGTCTCCGTTGTATTTAGTAACTGGGGCCATGGGCCATTTAGGAAATATTGTTATTGGAAAGCTGCGCCAGCAAGGAGCCCAGGTGCGGGGGCTTGCCTTGCCGGCAGACCATTCTGTTCCCTGTTTTGATCCAGGCGTAGAGATCGTCCGGGGAGATGTGCGGGATCTGGAAAGCCTGGTTCCCTTCTTTGCTCACAAAATTGACCAGGAGCTTGTAGTCATTCACACCGCGGGAATCGTTTCTATTTCCTCGAAATACCAGCAGCGCCTGTACGATGTAAACGTTCAAGGGACTAAAAATATCTTGAAGCTATGCGTTCTAAACCACGTCAAAAAGCTGGTTCATGTCAGCTCTGTCCATGCTATTCCTGAGCTGGAAAAGGGTAAGGTCATCACAGAGGTCTCTTCCTTTCAGCCCGAGGAGGTCCATGGTCCTTATGCCAAGACAAAATCAGAAGCCTCTCAGGCGGTGCTGGATGCGGTAACCCAGTACGGCTTGAACGCCTCTATTGTCCATCCCTCTGGGATATTAGGGCCGGGCGACTTTGGCCGGGGCCATCTGACCCAGCTGGTGATCGACTATCTGAACGGCCGGCTCACCGCCTGCGTGAAGGGCGGCTATGATTTTGTGGACGTGCGGGATGTAGCCGACGGTATCCTTTCCTGCGTGGAAAACGGCCAGCCCGGTGAGTGCTATATTCTTTCCAATCAATACTTCCCGATAAAAGAGATTCTTGATACCTTACATGACATTACGGGAAAGAAAAAGCTGAAAACCGTTCTTCCCCTTTGGTTCGCCAAGGCAACCGCGCCTTTATCTGAGATATATTATAAAATACTAAAGCAGCCGCCGCTGTATACCTCCTATTCCCTATATACTCTGGAAAGCAACGCTGCCTTTTCTCACGCCAAAGCAACCCGTGAACTGAATTATCAGCCCCGCCCAATCAAAGAAACCTTGTGTGATACAGCCCGTTGGCTGCAAGAGCATCAGCGGATCAAAAATAAGCTCTCTTTACAGTGGAACCCCTAAAAATCAGGGGTTCCATTTTTTTGCAAAAAACTATTGACAAATACTCCGGAAGGCTGTATTATTGTTCTAGTGTATTAATTACGTAATACAATAACACAATTATGCAAAAGGAGAAAGGTATATGGATACAGTTTTAAAAACGACTGAACTTACCAAAGTGTTTTCCGGTAAAAAGGCAGTAGACCACGTTTCCATGACCGTGAACCGCGGTGACATTTATGGATTTATCGGTAAAAATGGCGCTGGCAAAACTACTTTGATTCGTATGGCTGTGGGGCTCGCAGCTCCCAGCGGCGGGAGCATAGAGCTTTTCGGCAGCAAGGACTTGACGCAGATGAGGAAAAAGGTCGGTACGGTAATTGAATATCCCGCGGTGATCCCTCATATGACGGCGAGACAAAACCTAGTTGCCCAATGCAAGCTGCAAGGCGTCAAGGATCTTTCAGTAATCGACCGGATTTTAAGCACCGTTGGACTGGAAAGCACAGGCAAGAAAAAAGCGAAGAACTTTTCTCTAGGCATGAAGCAGCGCTTAGCGATCGCGATCGCTTTGATCGGGGAGCCCGACTTTCTATTTTTAGATGAACCGACCAACGGTTTGGACCCTACCGGCATTAAGGAAATCCGTGAGCTGATCCAGAAGCTGAACCATGAGCACGGCATTACCGTTTTGATTTCCAGCCATATTCTGGGCGAGCTTTCTAAGCTGGCCACCCGGTATGGCATCATCGACAAAGGCGTGATGATCGACGAATTCACCGCTGAAGATCTGGAAGCCAGATGCAAATCCAGTCTGATGATCCAGGTAGACCGGATCCCGGAAGCCTGTTCCATTTTAGAAAACGTGGTGGGAACGAAAAATTATACCGTAAATCCGGATGGCACCATTTCCCTTTTTGACCATTTGGATGAAGCCGGCCTGATCAACACGATTCTTGCAAAGCATGATATCATCGTCAATTCTATCTCTATGTCCAATGCGGACTTGGAAAATTATTTTATTCAAGTAACTGGAGGGGACCGCTAATGTCAGGGTTGTTAAAGTCAGATTTCTATAAGCTTTCCAAAATGAAATCCTTTCCCATCTGCTTATTGATCGTTGTAGCGCTTACCGTGGGCTCCGTTTTTATTCAGGATTATTCCGCTCAATTCTTGGGCGAAGGTATTGTCTATAATGGTTCCAATCAGCTGCTGAGCACCTTTGCAGGCGACTGCAAAATTTTTATCGCTATTGTAGTTTCTATTTTTGCGGCTTCTGAGTTTGGCTTTGGAACAATCAAAAATACAGCCTCACGGGGCTTCAGCCGCATCAGCATCTATTTTTCCAAGCTGATTGTTTCCTGCTTCATCGCTCTGATGATCCAGCTGGTATACAGCATTGCCTATACCGGTACCGCCACAATTTTATGGGGGTTTGGAGAAGTATCCGCCAGCTACTGGCCGGAAACCCTAAAAATCGTCGGTCTGGAATTTCTTTTAACCTTCGCTTACACCGCCGTGTTTGTGATGGTCGCCATGCTGATCCGTCAATCCGGCGGTGCCATCGCCATCAATCTTTGTATTACGATGCAATTTATTTACCTCTTTGTCAGTCTGGCGCAAATGGCTCTCCATGAGTTTTTCAATCTGGAAGCAGCTCTTTCCGATTATCTTCTCTCCACCAACGCAGCCTATTTGGTAAATGGTCAGGTCACCAGCGAATTGATGACCCGCTCCCTGGCTGTTGGGATCATCTATTTTATAGCCTTCACCGTGCTGGGACTCTGGTCTTTCCAGAAGCGGGACATCAAATAATTTAATCCACTCCTTCCTAAAAAATACAGTAACAAAAAGCCAAAGAACCGGCTCAGGACAGCGCCTTCCCGAAAACGGGCAAGGTCTTTCCCAAGCCGGTTCTTTGGTTTTCTTCTATGCAAAAATCCGATCAAAAAACGGCTGTCCGGAAATTTGGACAGCCGTTTTGGGCTCTCAGAAATAAAACAGAACTGCTGCTTTGATGTCTCTTACAGTATCTCCAGCTTTTTGAGAATCGCTTCCGCCGCCGCACACGCTGGGCAGTCGCAGTACCGGGCGCCATTCGCCTTAATCTCCTCCGCGTGGCTCACAATTCCTTTCGCTGCAGCTTCCCCAAAATACTGTATTCCAGCCTCAGAGCCGGCAAAGCCAATTAATTGATCGATCGGCATGATATCCGCTTTCAGCTCATTCAGATACCGTTCGGTTTCGGCCGCTTCCTGTTCCGTTCCAATGGCTTCCAGCCAAGCTTTGGCCGCCGCTTTTCCCTCCGCGCAGCAGGTTTGCGACTGAAGCAGCTCCTGTGTTTTTCCTTTTACAAACTCTAATTTTTCTTTTTCCATAACACATTTCTTCTCCTTTCATTCATAGCTTCTTATACGGCTCATTACAAAAGCCATTCACCCATATTCAAATATACTGTATCCGCACACTTTTGTCAATCGCAATAGGTAGGATGAAGCATGTATACACCGGCAATTAATATAAATAATAAGAAAGCAGATCCAAAAGCAATTTACCATGCTAGGCAGTGGCGTTTACTCTCCAAATATACTTTTCCGCCCGTTCAAAACGGCCTGACGAACAGTTAATAAGTTATTTTTACATTAATTACTTTAATTTGTCCACTTTTCAAAACAGGAAAGCTATCTTATAATAAAGAGCAGATATCATAGGCATTGAGATTTTTTCTGCGCTAGTGCCGCGATGTCACCCAACGCTCTATAAAAAACACTAATAAAAATGAAGGAGGCCTGACCTATGCCAGCCTGGCTGGACAATGCGATCTTTTACGAAATCTATCCCCAAAGCTTTCAGGACACCAATGCCGATGGGATCGGTGATCTGAGAGGAATTATCAACCGTCTGGATTATATCCGGGACTTGGGCTGCAACGCTATATGGCTTAACCCTTGCTTTGATTCTCCTTTCACCGACGCCGGATACGATGTGGCCGATTACAAAAAGGTAGCTCCCCGCTATGGTACCAACGAGGATTTGAAGGAGCTGTTCCGCGAAGCTCACAGCCGAGGGCTCCGCGTAATCTTAGACCTAGTGCCTGGGCATACCTCCGTGCAGCATCCCTGGTTTTTGGAATCAATGAAGTCCCAGCCCAATGAATTTTCTAACCGCTATGTATGGAACGACGATATCTGGGATACCTTCGAGGGAGTTCAGAATATTACCGGCTGCATTCGGGGGATTTCTGACCGTAACGGCTGCTGCGCGGTAAATTTTTTCTCCACCCAGCCTGCCCTGAACTACGGCTTTGTTAATCCTTCGAAAAGCTGGCAATGCGCCCCGGATTCCAAAGACGCCTTAGCCACCCGTGAGGCGATAAAAGACGTGATGCGTTTCTGGCTTCAGCTTGGCTGCGATGGTTTTCGGGTAGACATGGCAGGCTCCCTGGTAAAAAACGACGGTGACGGCAAGGAAACAATCAAGCTTTGGCAGGATTTCCGCCGGTTCTTAGACGGGGAATTTCCAGATGCCGCCATCATTTCAGAATGGGGCGACCCCAAAAAATCCCTGGCCGGCGGCTTCCATATGGATTTCCTTCTTCACTTTGGGCCCTCCCACTATCTCGACTTATTCCGCTGCGAGGCTCCTTATTTTTCCAGGAAGAAAAACGGAAGCATTACCCCCTTTGCGGAAGCCTACTGGAAAAACTATCAGCGCACCAACGGAAAGGGGTTAATCTGTATTCCTTCCGGCAATCACGACATGCCCCGAATCTCTCATTATCTTGACATCGAAGAGGAAAAGCTGGTATTCGTCTTTCTGCTGACCATGCCTGGCGCTCCCTTCCTTTATTATGGCGATGAGATAGGAATGCGGTATTTAGAGGGACTGACTTCAGTGGAAGGCGGCTTTGAACGTACCGGCGCCCGTTCTCCCATGCAGTGGGACCACACCGCCAACGCAGGCTTTTCTTCCGCTTCTCCCGAGCAGCTGTATATCCCGATAGACTCCTCCCCCGATAGGCCTACGGTGGAAAACCAATCCATCCTGCCTGGCTCCTTATATCATGAGATTAAAAAGCTGATTCGCCTTCGCTTGGAAAATGAGCCGTTGCAAAGCAATGCCGCTTTCCGATTCCTAAATGCCCAGGATCATCAGCCGTTAGTGTATTTGAGAACTGGAAAAACAGGTTCCGCCTTGGTGGCCATTAATCCGGCAGATTCCTCTGCCTCCTGCCAAATCGAAGAAACCGGATTTCATAAGGTTCTGTATTCCTATCATGGTGAAGCTGTTCTGGAAAATGGGCGCTTGACCATCCCTCCTTGCAGCGCAACTATTTTATATAAAAGCATTTGACTTAAGTCATATGCTTAACGAATGGTCTTAAGAAATCTTTCCAAATTCAAAGATGAAAGCTCTACGGATTTTTAAGCCCCACAGTGGGAACAAATCTTAAAAATTCTCTTATGCAACGCCAAAAAGGCTCCTGGAAAATCCAGGAGCCTTTTTAGAAAGTTATATTATTATAGCTTAATTCTATGATTGCGATTTGGTTTTCACCTTTAGCGCCCGGGAAGCGTTTAAAATAGCGATAACGGAAACGCCTACATCGGCGAATACCGCTTCCCACATGTTGGCTAAGCCGACCGCGCCCAGCGCTAGACATAATACTTTTACCGCCAACGCGAAAACGATATTTTCCTTTACCAAGCGCAGCGTTTTTTTCGATATCCGAATCGCCTCCGCGATTTTTGAGGGGTGGTCATCCATCAGAACAATATCCGCAGCTTCAATCGCCGCATCCGAGCCTAAACCGCCCATCGCGATACCAATATCCGCCCGGGAAAGCACCGGGGCATCGTTGATTCCGTCGCCCACAAAGGCCAGCTTTCCCTTTCCGCTTTTTTCCTTCAGCAAGCTTTCCACCTGCTGAACCTTATCCCCGGGCAGGAGCTCTGCATGAACCTCGTCCACTCCCAACTGCCGGGCCACTTCCTTGGCAACCTGGGCCTTATCACCAGTGAGCATCACTGTTTTCCGAACCCCTAACGCCTTTAGCTCCTGGACCGCCTGGGCCGCGTCTTCCTTGACCTGATCAGAAATTACGATATGGCCTAGATATTCCGAGCCTGCTGCTACATGGACCACCGTGCCGTGCAGATGACATTCACGCCACTTGGCGCCTGCCAAATCCATCAGCTTTCCATTTCCGGCCCAAATAGTCTGCCCATCCACTAACGCTTTCACGCCGCGGCCCGACATTTCTTCGACATCGGACACACGGGTGGCGTCGATTTCTTTCCCATAAGCTTCCCGGATCGACTTGGATATAGGATGGTCGGAAAACGATTCTGCCATAGCGGCAAGCTCCAGCAGGCGCTTTTCCTCGATTTCTCCAGGATGTACGGCGGAAACCTGGAAAATCCCCTTTGTCAGCGTACCAGTCTTATCAAATACCACCAGTTCTGTTTGTGACAGTGCCTCTAAATAGTTTCCACCCTTCACCAGGATTCCCTTTTTAGAGGCTCCGCCGATTCCACCGAAAAAGCTGAGGGGAATAGAAATGACTAAAGCACACGGGCAGGAAATGACCAGGAAGATCAACGCTCTGCCGATCCAATCGTTCCAGCCGCCGCCTAAAATCAACGGCGGAATGACTGCCAGCAGCAACGCTCCGATAACCACCACCGGAGTATAATATCGGGCAAATTTGGTAATAAAGTTTTCTGATTTTGCTTTTTTGCTGCTGGAGTTTTCTACCAAATCTAAAATTTTAGCCACAGTCGACTCTCCAAATTCCTTGGTGACCTTTACCCGCAGCAGGCCATTTAAATTGATACAGCCGCTGATGACCTCTTTGCCGGGCTTAACGCCCCTGGGCACGGACTCTCCGGTTAAAGCCGATGTATTTAAAGAGGATATCCCCTCCACTACAACGCCATCCAGAGGGATTTTCTCCCCCGCCTTCACTATAATAATATCGCCGATGTTCACTTCATCCGGGTCTACCTGTTCAAAGCTTCCGTCCGGCTTTTCCAGATTGGCGTAATCCGGGCGGATATCCATCAGCGCTGCGATGGACTGGCGGGAACGTCCCACGGAATAGCTTTGAAACAGCTCGCCTACCTGGTAAAACAGCATAACCGCCACGCCCTCAGGATACTCACCAACGCAGAAGGCGCCGATTGTGGCGATGGACATCAAAAAGTTTTCATCGAACACCTGGCCATGGGAAATATTGCGGACAGCCTTCCACAAAACGTCCCAGCCAATCACAAAATAGGGGATTAAATACACTCCCAGCTTCCAAATCCCCTCCACGGGAATGAAAAACGCTCCTGCGAACAGTGCCCCGCTGATCAGGATACGAACCAGCGTTTTCTTTTGTTTCCGGCTCATAAGCTCATCTCCACGGTTACAATTTGATCGTGCAGTCCGGCTCTACCTTTCTGCACACAGATACAACCTCTTTCATGACTTCGTCAAAGCGTCCTTCTTCCGCCTCAATGGTCATCTTCTGCATAATAAAGCTGACGCTGGCAGCTTGAACACCGTCGATTTTTTTGATCGCATTCTCCATTTTGGCCGCGCAGCTCGCACAATCCAAATCTACTAATTGAAACTTTTTCTTCATATCTTTCCCCACTCTTTCTAATAGAATCAGGTTATTCTTCTACGTGCTCTAAGCCTTGGTTGATAATTGTTCTCACATGAGCATCCGCCAAGGAATAAAACACTGTTTTTCCTTCTCTGCGATACTTCACCAGCTTGCTTTGCTTGAGGGAGCGAAGCTGGTGAGAAATAGCGGACTGGGTCATGTTTAAAAGCTGGGCAATATCACAAACGCACATTTCCGATTCGAACAAAGCATATAGGATTTTAATCCGGGTGGAATCCCCAAAAATCTTAAACAGCTCAGCCAGATCATATAAAATTTCCTCATCCGGCATCTGCTCGTTTACTTTATGGACAATATCTTCATGGACATGCATATACTCGCATTTTTCAAGCGGTTCTTCCATTTTCGTTCATCCTTTCGTTATATCATATGAACCATTGTTCATATATTATTATATTCATATTTTCTCTATTGTCAACAGTTCCTCGGAAAATATAACTTGAATAATGGGATTTCGGCATTTTAGTCAGAAATCCAGATTTATTTTTTTATAGTATATATCGAAGCTAGCTTTTGGTTCCTCTGTTAGGCCGCCGCAAATAAAAATTCCCCCGCTATAGTTTCATATAGCGGAGGAATATACATACTTATTCTGCAATCTGGCAGGTATCCCGAACCGTTCCATCAAAATCCTTCCAAATAAAAGCGCCGTTCTCCAATAGCAGATACCCATGATAGCTGTTTTCTTTTGGAATAGAAACCGAACCTGGATTCAAATAAACATAGGTTTTATGCTTTACCCGCTTTGGAACATGAGTGTGACCATGAAGAAGGATATCCCCCTCCTGGAGCGGCGGCAGGTTCTCCTCATTAAAATGATGGCCGTGGGTGGCAAAAATTATCTTCTCCCCCACCGTCAGGATAGCATAATCGGCAAGAATCGGAAAGTCAAGCACCATCTGGTCTACTTCCGTGTCACAGTTTCCCCGTACGCACAGGATATGACTCTGTATTCCATTTAACAGTTCAATAACCCTTTTGGGATTGTAATCCCTGGGCAGGTCATTTCTGGGGCCGTGGTATAAAATATCCCCCAGCAATAAAAGCCGGTCCGCTTTTTCATCATAAAAAGCTTCTAGCATTTTCCTGCAATAATATTCGGAGCCGTGAATATCAGAGGCTATCATCCATTTCATTTATTTTCCTCATTTCTGTCGATTTAGTGGATCTATTCTAGGCGCTTTCCCGTCACATACGTTTGGATACTCGCTGCCCGGTCAGACTTTCATAGTGTATCTTTAAAATATTGGGTAGAACGCTTTTCTATGTCATCGAGTCTGACTTAGGCCGCGACGGCTGCTTTTCATGGATTCGTAGCTGGTTTCCAGCCAGACAAACAACTCTTGCATTCCGTCTTCGTTCATAGAGAATTCCGCTTCTGAAGGAATCTCATTTTTTTCTTTACAATAGGAATAGCAATAGGGCCCATGCCATACAGATCCTTTTACTTTATCTTCTATCGGTTCCAGGCGGTAGCGGAATTCGTCTTCCAAGGGCCGGCAATCTGGAAATTCTATGCTTCCAGTCCAAATCCCACTGTTCTGAAAAAAATCTATTCGCGGCACTAAATCTTCTCGTTTCAAAATTGTCATCCTTTTCTATTTGTTCAATGGTAAAGATATCTATCTTATTTTAGCACGCTGCGACTAATTCCTCAACTATTGATTCTATTGCCGGTTCGCAGACGCTGCTGTATTATAGTTATTAGCTATAAATGATTATTGAATATAAGTATTTGCTATTTTCTCTTAAGGAGATTACAATTAGTTTAGAGCCGTATCCTTCCTTATTAGAGCATGTGTATACAGAAAAAACATAGGCCCTGTGAAAAAGCCAGTTGCCCGGAGTTGTGATAATTTTTCTGTCGGGAAAATATATTATTAGGAAAAAGGAGAATGCATAAGATGATTTACAAGAATTTTCAAAACCATAAGCTTTCTGCCCTAGGATTAGGAGCCATGCGTTTACCGGTGATTGGAGGAGATGACTCAAAAATTGACGAGACGGCGGCTGAAAAAATGGTGGACTATGCGATGGAGCATGGCATCAATTATTATGATACCGCATGGGGATATCATGGCGGTCAATCTGAGCTTGTAATCGGCCGGGCACTGAAGCGGTATCCCAGGGAAAGCTACTATTTGGCGACTAAGTTTCCTGGCTATGATCTTTCTAATATGGATAAAGTAGAGGAAATTTTTGAAAAGCAGCTAAAAAAGTGCGGTGTAGAATACTTTGACTTTTATCTGTTTCACAATGTTTGTGAAATGAATATTGACGCTTACCTAGATGATAAGTATGGGATTTACCGTTATTTAATGAAGCAAAAAAGAGCTGGGCGGATCCGGCATCTTGGATTTTCGGCTCATGGAAGCTATGATGTCATGAAACGTTTTCTGGAGGCATATGGGGAAGGAATGGAATTCTGCCAAATCCAGTTAAACTATCTTGACTGGACTTTTCAGGACGCCAAGGGGAAGCTAGAATTGCTGGCTGAGCATCAGCTGCCGGTTTGGGTCATGGAGCCATTACGCGGGGGAAAACTAGCTGAATTATCCGAGGAGGATGCCGAATTACTCAAAAATCTGAGGCCGGATGAATCCGTTCCCGCTTGGGCTTTCCGCTTTCTTCAGTCCATTCCCGGTGTAACCATGGTGCTTTCCGGCATGTCAAACAGTGAACAGCTGAGGGAAAACATCCAGACGTTTGAAGAGGAAAAGCCCTTAAATTCGAAAGAAATGGAAAAACTGCTTAAAATCGCGAATAATATGGTGGAAAAAATTGCGCTGCCATGTACCGCATGTCGATATTGTGTGAGCCACTGTCCCCAAGGTTTGGATATTCCCGCTTTGCTGGCATTGTATAATGAGCACTGTGTCACGGACGGAGGTTTTATCGCGCCAATGGCCCTATCCGCCATTCAGGAGGAAAAACGGCCGGGCGCTTGTATTGGATGCCGCAGCTGTGAAGCCGTCTGTCCTCAGCAAATTAAAGTCTCAGAGGCAATGGCCGATTTTGTTAGGAAATTAGGCTGATAACGATTCCTGAGAAAGAGTGGAAAAGCCCCAGCGGCTTTCCACTCTTTTTCTATCTTCCACGGTAAAAGGACTAGCAAGGGAAGAAGAATGAGCCATGGGAATGTTGTTAATGCTGATAAAAAGCTATCATTTAAGGCAAACCGAATATCCATAAGTAAGATTATTTAATATCATCCGGTGGCTTCAGGCCTAAATCTCATACATCGTAACGGAACCTTCTGGGAGAACTGGCTTCCATCAGCGTTTTTACGATAGGCTAACGGTATCCAAAATAATTCTTTATTGCTGAGACCTCTTGCGTACAGCCAAACCTTGCAGTCAAAAACTGGTAATATTCCCCGTGATAAGGATTTGCCGTGATCACATCCAGGATCGCATATAAAATTTTATCCTGGGGGAAGCTGGGATGGCGAAGATTTTGAAAAATGCTCTCCGACCGCTGATCCAATTCCTGCGCCGGCCACCAAATATCCTGCCCGTTTTGGATCAGCGTCCATACCAGAGTCAAAAACACCCTCCAATAATCTGTGAACACATGATCCAACAGCGCCTCCACATTTATCTGCTGGTACAAAGCCTGGCGCTGTGCCGGCTTTACATTCGCATTCTTTAAAGCGCTTGTCTCTATCCCATCTCTGACCAGGTTAAACGCTGTCGCCTTTGCGATCCCCTTTAACGCTCCCGAAAGCCCAAAGCCGCCGCCTACCAGATTAGGCACAAAGCCCATAATTCCAGAAATAGCCTTTTGATTATTTTCCAGCGTCAGGTTAAAGCTGTCAATCATACTGTTATAGTCGTCAATGGCAAGGTGGAAATCTTCTTTATGCTGCTGCCAAAAGGCTTCGTAAGTTACAGTCCAAATCCCCTGGGAAATCAGCAGATCCACCGCCTTCTTCACAAGAGGCTCCAGCTTGGAATCATAGATCCTCATAAAAAATTCAATAAAGGAATCAAAATCATGGATATTAGCGTGATACGCGGTCTCAGCCTGATCGGTATAATCCAGCGCTAAGTCCCGGAACATCAGCCTGTAGGTATTAAAAATATCCATCTCCGCTGGCACCCGCAAAATTTGTCCAAACAACGGAAATTCCCTCGCACGGCCTTTCATATTCTCCATATTCATTCCCCCCACATAAATAGCATCAAGATAACTTTATCATAAATGAACTTTATGATCCAAATCAAGCTTAAGCACTGTTTTTTACAGCTGGAAAGTAAAAAGCCAATTTGCCGCCTCGATAAAGCCCTCCTGCACCCTGTGCGTCCATGATGTAAAAAAGAAGCGTTTTACCGCTTCTCCCGTTTATCTCTAATGATGAGGCTGCCGATTCGTTCAGCGCATACACAAATCCGATATTCCGGCAAAAATGGAATTAACTTCAGTTCGGCTCCATTCACAGAGCTTAGTAAGCCCTGTGAATCCACTACGCTAAAAGCGGAAAAGCCGTCAGTAATCCCTTCGCCGGTAAATTTCACATAGCTTTCCTTTGCCGTCCAGAGGGAAAAGAAATCAGAAAACCCGGTTTCCTGCAAATAACGGTATTCGTCCGGATGGAAAAAACGCTTTGCCACCGAACGGATCCCTTTTTCCCGGATCAGCTGGATATCCAATCCCACCGGTTCCTTTGATAACGCGCAGCCCCATAGGTCTCCGCTGTGTGAAATGGAAATTTCCACCGCTCTCCCTTCCAGATAAGGCTTGCCGCCTTCGGCGTATAAAACCTTTCCCTGAGAAAACTCCACCCGATGTTCCCGGCTGAAATCATCCACCGCCTCTTTCAAACGACTCTGAGCCGTTCTTCCATCCCTGGATCTCGCTCATACCACACCGCCAATCACTTTTTTGGTAGCTTGATTCCTTTTTTCTCCATGTATTTAATCACGTCTTTTACCTGATGCATTTTCCACACATCCCGGGTGGGGATAGTCACATCAAAATACTCCTCAAACGCGCACACGATATTCATAATATCAAACGAATTCAATTCCAAATCCTTTACAAAATCCGTATCGTAGGTAATATTTTTCTTACCGGTAACGTTATATATGATTTCTTGAATCAGCTTCAACATGGATAATCACTTCCTTTTGTGAGAGCGGTTGGTCAAAACTCCTGCCGCTTTATTTTCTGGGAGGAGGTTTTTAAAAACTCGTTTTCTCTTAAATTTACCAGCTGGATCTGCTTATAAGACGGGTATTCGTCGTTAATCCTGTCGATTTCCTTTTGCAGGGTATCCAAGATTTCATAGGATGTCATTCCCGCCGTTTCCTTCGGGGAGGGATACACCGTTACCGCGATCTTCATGTCATCCGCGGACTGCCCGCTGGAGACGCCATAAGCCATTACTTCCTTAACCAGCGGAAGCTGGGAAACCCTGGCCTCGATTTCCTCGGGAGAAACCTTTTTCCCATTTTTTAAAACGATGAGGTTTTTCTTCCTGCCGGTGATATAAAGAAAGCCGCGTTTATCCAGGTATCCCAAATCGCCGGTATGAAACCAGCCGTCCATCACAGCCTCCCTGGTCATAGCCTCATCTTTATAATACCCCATCATCACATTTTCACCCCGCACCAGGATCTCTCCATCCTGGAACTGAAGCTCCACGCTGGGCAGCACCAGGCCCACGCTTTCAGGCTGGTTGCATTGGTTCCGGTTCACGCTAATCAGCGGAGAACACTCCGTGATGCCATAGCCCTGTAGGGTTTGGATTCCGAATTTGTTTAAATCACGGGAAATTGCCGGCAGCAGATGGGCGCCGCCGCTGATAATAATCTCCAATCCTGGAAAAATTTTCTCCTTCAAGCCCACCAGCTTTTCTGAAACAAAATTCTCTGTCTCCCGCCGCCAGAACTTGCGCTTGGATTTGCGGTTAAGCTCCTCCTTCATTCCTTGGTACAGCCCATCAGAAACCAATCTGCGGTGGACCATCTCCACCATCAAAGGCACCGTCATCATGACGGTGGGCCGGAAAAGCTGCAAATCCCGCATCATAGTTTTTAGGCTGCCATTGACGCACAGATGAGTTCCCTCCACCAAAGGGCCTAAAACAGAACAGGTCAGGCCGTAGGTATGGTAAAAGGGCAGGGCGGTAAACAGCCTTTCCCCTGGGACTACCATCGCCACAGAATCGCTGGCGTTATGCAGGATACCCTTGCGGGAAAGCATAACAGGTTTCGCCGAGCTGGTGGTTCCGGATGTAAACGCGATCACCGCCAGCTCCTCTTCAGCGGGCAGCGTCTCTAAAAACCGTTCCCGTTCATCAAGCAGGCGGCGTCCCTGTTCTAAAAGCTTCTCAAAGGAAATTCCAAAATCCCCCCCGGATGCCACCAGGGGAAGTTTAGGCATTGGGGCTTCCGCCGCGATGAGCTGGGCTACTGCCGCCGACGCAAAAACCACCTGGGAATCGGCATCTTTCAGCATTTTGGCAATGGTCTCCACGTTTTGTTCAATATCCACCAAAACCACAGGGCAGTTCAAAACCGCAGCCGCAAAGAACGCAACGATCCATTCGTAGGTGTTTTCCCCCGCCAGGGCCACATGCAGACCCTGCCAGCCCCTTTCTTTCATAGACGCCGCCAGGGAAAACGTATCCTCCACAAGCTGCCGGTAGCTTTTCGTCACCGCTTGTTTGTCTTTTGTATAAATTGTGATCGCCGGCTTGTCCTGAAATTTGCTGATTCCCCGTAAAAAGCACAGGAAACTGTCATAATAGTCCACCTGATTCAGCGGGTACTGGTTCATGCTTATTTCTCCCTTTTATCTCTGTTCGTGGCCGAGAGCCGTCTCTTCATAGGTCCATGCAATCTTTTTCCGGATATCCTCATATTCCCTTAAAATATCCATAAAGACATCCACTATCTTTGCGTCAAACTGCTTTTCCTTTCCCTGCTCCAATTGATCAAGCGCCTGTTCCAAGGTCAAATTTTCCCGGTAACGGCGGTGAGAGGTCATAGCGTCAAACGCATCGGCCACTGAAATCATTTTGGATTCCTCCGGAATCTGCTCCCCGGTGATACCTTTGGGATACCCCTTGCCATCGATTCGCTCATGGTGGCAGAGTACGATAGGAGCGATCTCCTGGTAAGAGGAAATCGCGGATAATATCTGGTATCCATATGCGGGATGGCGCTTGATTACCGCAAACTCCTCTTCTGTCAGAGAAGTGCTTTTTAAAAGCACAGAATCAGGCACCGCGATTTTGCCGATATCATGGAACAGTCCCGCCACCCGGATCCGGTTAA
>OHJP01000429.1_pt1 | contig 22774 bp, 23 predicted proteins | sample 1568591 | NCBI WGS metagenome assembly OHJP01 (sample SAMEA3879567, study PRJEB24766) | human gut metagenome | biome: human-associated habitat; feature: feces | place: USA | collected 1985/1987
CAACATTTAAAATTAATAAAATTAATATTTTATGTTAAAAATCTGTAAATAAAATATTTCTTCAAATGCGGTTGACTTCACGGTAGCAGAAGGGTAAAATAAATACTATCAAATTAGAAAAGAGAGGTTTTATCAATATATGGATAATGAATTTGCCGCCGATCTCATCACCCTGATTGATGACGAGGGCACTGAGCATGAATTTGAGATTCTTGATGTAATCGAAAGCGACGAGGGTACTTTTTACGCCCTTCTGCCTACCTTTGACGATCCCGGAGAAAGTCTGGAAGCCGACGGAATGTATTACATTTTTGAGGCGATCGAGGAGGATGGCGAGCAGCAGCTGGCAGAGGTGGAGGATGAAGAGCTGCTAGATCGGCTCTCTCAAATCTTTGAAAGCCGTTTCGAGGAGCTGTACGAGTATGATGAAGAGGAAGATTCTGAAAACCAGTAATTTCTTTTTTGATTGCTCTGTTAAAATCCAAAAAACTGTGTTATAATAATTCTGCGGCAAGGGCCGCTCAATAAGAAAAAAGATCCTGCGTGATTCGTGGACCGTGCTTATATAACCCTACAACTTATTTTTCGGGAGCTTTGTCTCCGCTGGCGGATTGCAGACCTCCCGGCCTCGGCCGGACGAAGGGAGCGTGAAACCGGTGGGCGGGCACCCACCTGTCTTTTGGTAGGCAGGTTATTGATAGCACATTACGGTCAGGCGGGATTCTTTTATGCCTTTTATCGGTGAGTTTGGTTTTGGACCCAACGGTTATGCCGGAAAACCCGGAACACTTAAAGTGTTCCGGGTTTTTGTTGTGGGCTTGTGTATCTTCCCCCTTTCTTTTGCCATACTAAACAGGAAAGAAACGGGGTGTCTTTTTTGAAACTAAAGAAAACACTGTCGGCAGTGGGAGGCTTTCTCTCCGGTGCTGTCAACGGCCTGCTGGGGGCGGGCGGCGGTATGATCGCGGTGCCCATGCTCTCCAAATCCGGTCTGGACGCCAAGAAGTCCCACGCCACCTCAGTGGCTGTCATTCTGCCCATCTGCGTGTTCAGTTCCATTTTATACTTAACCGACGGCAGGGTTACCTTAGGCGATGCCGCGCCTTACCTGCTTTGGGGCGCCCTGGGCTCTCTCATCGGTTCCTGGCTGCTTCCTAAAATCAAAGACGTATGGCTTCACCGCATTTTCGGGGTGCTGATGCTGTGGGCCGCCGTCCGGATGCTGTTCCGATGAGTTATTTCTGGGCCGCGTTAGCAGGCACCTTATCCGGGGTGATCGGCGCTATGGGCTTGGGCGGCGGCGGCGTGCTGATTATCTATCTCACCCTGTTTCTCGGCATGGAGCAGGGCATTGCCCAAGGCGTAAATCTAATTTTCTTTATCCCCAGCGCCGTGATCGCTTTGATCGTCTATTCCAGAAAAAAAATGATCGCCTGGAAAACCGCCATCCCCGCCGCCATTTTAGGCGTGGCCGGCGCCTGGCTGGGCACCTATCTTTCCTCTCTGATCGATGGCTATTGGCTTTCCAAGCTGTTCGGCGGCCTTTTGCTGGTGATGGGCGTGATGCAGATATTTTATAAAAAGAAAGAAGAAAAAAAGCCTTCTGGGAAAGAAAAAGAGAATTGACATATTTTTTTAACCTTTGTTTTTTCTTTTCGCCTGGCAATAAATTTCCTATTACTCTCTCCGGTATGTTATAATGTCTTTATAGCTAATATACTTTATCGGAGGTTTTTTATGAACGCAACGGTTCTCGGCTGCGGGCGGTGGGGGTCCTTCATCGCCTGGTACTTAAATAAAATCGGTTTTTCCGTCACTCTTTGGGGGCGGCCCGGCTCCGCCAGGCTGGAGGAATTCCGGCAAACCCGTGAAAACGGATTGCTGTCGTTTCCTTCCTCCCTGGTTCTTTCCGACGACCTGGCTCAGGCGGTTTCCCGCGCGGAGCTTTTATTCATCTCCATCAGCGCCCAGTCTCTGCGCCAGCTGATGGCAGATGTCGCCTCGCTGCCGCTGAAAAAGGGCCAGCCGGTAATCCTATGTATGAAGGGCATTGAGGAAACCACCGGGCTGCGCCTGACTCAAATTGTTTCGGAATTCACTTCGGCCCCCGCCGCCGTATGGGTAGGGCCCGGGCATGTTCAGGATTTTCTCCAGGGAATCCCCAACTGTATGATTATCGACTCTCAAAGCGACGCCCTCAAGCGGCGGCTGGTGCCCTTGCTTTCCAGCGAATTGATCCGGTTTTATTACGGCACCGATTTGATCGGCAGCGAGGTCGGCGCAGCGGCCAAAAATGTGGTGGGCATCGCCGCCGGGATGCTGGACGGGCTGGATCAGTCCAGCCTAAAGGGTGCTTTGATGTCCAGGGGAACCCGGGAAATCGCCAGGCTGATTGAGTCGATGGGCGGCAACGGCCTCTCGGCCTATGGCCTGTGCCATTTAGGAGATTATCAAGCCACCTTGTTTTCCCAGCACAGCCACAACCGCCGCTTTGGCGAGCTTTTTATTCGCCATGAGCCTTATGGAGAACTGGCGGAGGGAGCCTCTACCGTGCGGGCGTTGTGCCTGCTGGGGCAACGGCTTCAAGTGGATTTGCCAATCTGCCAGGCGGTAGATCAGGTGGTTCACCGGGGTGAGGATCCTAGCCTGGCATTGTCCGGCTTGTTTTTGAGAACCTTAAAAAATGAGTTTTAAGGAGGCTGAGCAATATGAGCATCGACCATGGCCGGCCTTTTGATTTCGGAAGAGTCTCCTCTGATTACGCGAAATACCGGGATATTTATCCGCAGGAGCTTTACCGCCGGCTGCGGGCGTTGGAGATCGGATGCCAGGGCCAAAGCGTTTTAGATCTTGGAACCGGGACCGGCGTTCTGCCCAGAAATCTGGCGCCATACGGGGCCAGGTTCGTTGGTATCGACCTTTCCGCAGAGCAGATTCGTCAGGCTGAGCTGCTTTCCAGATCCTCCGGAGGGAATATCCGCTATCTGACAGGCTCTGCCGAAGAGATTTCTTTTCCTGATACAGTCTTTGATGCCGTCACTGCCTGTCAGTGCTTTTTCTATTTTGATCACACCCGTCTGGCTCCCAAGTTATTCCGCATTCTAAAGCCTGAAGGAAAGCTGGCTATCATTTATATGGCCTGGCTTCCCTTCGAGGATAAAATCGCCGGAGCCAGTGAACAGCTAGTTTTACGGTATCACCCGGATTGGACAGGCGGAGGAGAGGTTCGTCATCCCATAGAGGTAGATTCCTGCTACAAAAGGTTCTTCACCTGTGAAAACGAGTGCGTTTTCGACGTTTCTGTTCCCTTTACCCGAGAAAGCTGGGCTGGACGAATCAGAGCCTGTCGAGGGATTGGGGCCTCTCTCTCCCCGGAACAGGTTCAAGAATTTGACTCGGAACACAGACAGCTTCTGCGGGACATTGCGCCAGAACAGTTCTCGATTCTCCATTACTGCGCCGTGACGGTGCTGAAAAAAAGATCTTTTGTCAACTTTTCCAGTGAGCCATAAGAATCCGCTTCTGAAAGAGTAGGCCAATAAAGGCCGGACCGGAAATTTCCGGTCTGGCCTTTCTCATATCAAAGCTCCCAGGCTTTGCAAAAAAGCATTCCATTTGGGAAATATTATTTAAGGGATAAAAAGCTGTTGACAGCCGCTGAACAGCATTGAAAGCAAGAATAGGATACCCATAAGAAGGCTATAGTAAAACGACCGTTTATTTGCAAGCCTAACTTAATAAAACAAAAGCCGTACTAAATTTTAGTTTCCGAAAGAAAAGTCACATGTTTATTCTGGCAGCCATACACACTTAGCTCCCCTTTGAAAGCTTCGCTTGGTTCAGCTTTGTTTCCCGCGATTGAAAATACGGTTGGAGGCTTCCGAGCTGACCAGCATAATCACAATATACACCAGCAAAAACACCGGCAGCAAACCTACGTTGACTTTTGTAGCGACCAATCCGAAAAACGGCGGCAGCAAGGTTGAACCCGTATAGCAGACAGCCATCTGAAACCCCATCATTGACTGGGCGTCCTCTTTTCCAAACCGGACAGGGGTTTCATGAAGCATACAAGGATAAATTGGAGCGCAGCCAGCTCCAACCAGAATAAAGCCGATGAGACATACAAACTGCGGCAAGGGCAAAAGCAGGCACACCACTCCCAAGAGCACCGTGAGCTCTCCGATTCGTATCATCTGCTGGTTATTGAACCGAATGGCCAGGAATCCGGAAACCAGTCTGCCCGCGGTCAAGCCTCCCCAATAGAGGGAAACCCACTGCGCCGCGGCAGCGGCGTCAATTCCTTTTTCCGTAATTAAAAAGCTGCTTCCCCAAAGGCCCAAAGTCATTTCTACTCCACAGTATAAGAAAAAGGAGATCAGCGCTACCTTCGCGCCCTTGATTTTCAAAGGCGCAAGGAAGCCCCCTTTTCCGGAGGCAATAGGCGGGTCGAGATCTGCTTCCCGTTCCAGCTCCCCAGGATTTTCACCATTCGCATCTGCCTCCTGCTTTTTTTGGCTGGTTTTTTCCGCCACCTTATCCCATAAGGGCAGAGTCGCGATTAAAACGGCCACCAGGACAAACTGGATGATTGCCACCGTTAGATATCCCATTCTCCAGTCCACACCCAGGCTCATATACTGAGACATAATCAGAGGACCGGCCATGGCTCCAACGCCCCAGAAGCAGTGCAGCCAGCTCATATGCCGGGATTCATAGTGCTCCGCCACGTATTCGTTCAGGCCCGAGTCCACCGCGCCGGCACCGAGGCCCAGAGGGATCGCCAGCAGAATCATAAAAACAAAAGCGGGTACAAAGCTGAAGCCCAGCAGAGCCAGAGCGGTCATCAGCACGCTTACCGCCGTTACCTTTCCCACGCCGAAGCGCTTTAAAAGCTTGCTGCTGAACAAGCTGGAAATCACTGTTCCAACAGAAATCACCATAGAAATAATCCCTGCGTCACCCAGGCTTGCCCCAAATTCCTTCTGAGCGACAGGCCATGCCACGCCTAATAAAGAATCCGGCAGCCCCAGGCTGATAAACGCTGCGTAAATCACAATCAAAAATAATGTAACCATGACGTCTGCTCCCTCATTTTCCTCAATGCAAAATCTTAATGCCGCGCCGTCTTTGACAATCCTACTATACTATCAGGAGGATTGTCAATCGGGCAAATTAATCATTTTAAAGTTCAGCACAATCAGACAAAAGCAAGGCAAATTTTATGTTTCTTTCGCAGAGAGCGGCTAAAAACAGACCTCCTCAAACGGCAGGCAAAAGCTGCAATCAAAAAAGCTTCCAACCGAAAGCGGCCTTAAAGACGCTTTCGGTTGGAAGCTTTTATTGATTTTTGCCGAAACCGGCCTCGGCAGCCTGTTTTTATTCCTTCGCCGGTCCCTGAGCCTGGTCAGCCGTCTTTCCTTTTCGGCGCTCCCTACGCTGGGATTCCCATACATAACAAATTTTTGCCTCTTTCCCTTTGGTCACGCTTCGGCGGATACGGTCAAGAAGATATTTAACAAAGCCTCCCAGGCCAAACCCGGCCATAGAGCAGATCACGTCGTCCACGTCCGCCACGCCGGTATTCAAAGTATATTGAAACGCCTCAATCACAACCACTAGAGCCAACGGAACCAGCAGCCTTTTCCACAGCCTCCAGGCCGGCGTCAGCGCGGACAGGAAGAAGCCAATCGGGATAAAAAAGATCACATCGCTGAAAAACAGCTTCATCCCATCGGGATTTCCCTCTCGAAACGCCTGAATATAACGTAAGATCTGAGAAAAGGGCACTAAATTCAACTGGCGCATCCCACTAAAGTTCATTGGACGGAAATAGAGAAAAATCGCCAGCAGCAAAATCAGCAGGTAGCATCCGGATGCCACGGAAGCCTTCTGGAAAAAACAGCAAAAGTCCCTTTTCGCCTCCGGTTCGCTCCAATTTCCCTGGGCAAAAATACGCATGAGAAAACAGCAGAGCAAGGGCATTGACCAAACCATCCCCCAGCTCACCCCATCGTACACGTTGACAGCCATGGTGAAATCCTCCATGCTGGGCCCCTCATAGATCCTGATTCCAATCCGGATTGCAAACGTAATTACTGTGAGAAACATGGAGGACAGCATCGCCACGCCTATCGGCTCGTACAGCTTGAACAGAAGCAAAAGGACAAGCGCTATGCCGAAGGCAACCACGGCCACAAAAATCTGGCGGTAAACATCGGAAAAATAGCTCTGCGCGTCTTGGGGCAGCAGAAACATAGCCAGGCCGGCCGCAATAGACACAAACCATTGGATGCTGCTCATTCTGGGAGGCGCTTTCACCTTCATAGGCAATTCCTCCTATAATCCAAATAATTCTGTAAAATAATGACCGCGGCGACGCTGTCCACCACAGCCTTTCTTTTTTTCCCCCTGACATCGGTCTGATTTAGATAGCCATGGGCAGTCACTGTAGTGCCCCGTTCATCCACAAAGGCTACCGGCAGGCCTGTCTTTTCTTGCAGAAGCGCTCCAAATTCCCGGGCGTTTTGGGCGCTTTCCCCTTCTGAGCCATCCATATTTTTCGGCAGGCCCAAAGCGATTTGCTCCGCCCGCCGCTCGTTTGAAAGCTTGACTATTTTCTCTATCAGCCGCTCCCTGTTGTGCTCCTGAATGACGCATAGGGGCGACGCCAGCATTTCCGCCCGGTCGCATACCGCCACGCCGGTACGGGCCTTGCCCAAATCGATTCCCAGGATGATCATCACGCGCTGCCTTTCTTCTTTTCAGGTCTCCACCAATCCTGTTTTTCAAAGGTGGAAACCTCCGGATTTAAATGGGAAGCGTCGTTCTGTGAGACGATGTGCGGCACAAAGCTGTCGTCATATTCCACCACACTGACCGCGGTATTATCGCACCACTCCACGGAATTTAATTCCTCAATCGGCTTTCCGCCCGCGTAACACAGGAAATTCCGGATCGCGCAGCCATGGGTGGCGATGCAAACCGTTTTTCCCGGGTGCTCTCCGGCGATCCTGTCCACGCAGCTTTTCATCCGCTCAAACACATGAACCATCGGCTCGCCGTCCCGCGGCGCAAACTTCCAGGGCTGGTTCTCCCATAAGTCGTAGTCCTCGGGATACAGGGTAGAAAACTCGTTCCAGGGACCTCCCTCCCAGTAGCCGCCGTTGATCTCCATCAAATCCGCCTCCACATAAATTGGCAAATGATGAAACTGATTGATGGCCTCGGCAGTAGCATAAGCCCGCTTCAGGGGGCTGGAATATAAGTAATCGATCTTTACATTCCGCATCCGGAGCGCCAAAAGCTCCAGCTGTTTTTTCCCGTTCTCGGTCACCTCGGCGTCCGTGTGTCCCTGAAACCGTCGGTTTAAATTTCCCGCCGCTTCACAGTGGCGGACCAAAATAATTCTTGTCATGCTTGTCATCTCCTAATTTACCACGGCTTGACCATGCCGGCCAGCTCAGTCACTGAGGCGATTCCCTGATCATCCAGGTAGCGGTTCAGTCCTTCCTTGATTTTCAGGGGAGCATAGGGATCAGAAAACAGAGCCGTGCCCACCTGGATGGCGGAAGCCCCCGCCAGCATCATCTCCACCGCGTCCCGCCAGGTGGAGATTCCTCCCATGCCCACCACGGGAATTTTGACCGCACCGGCCGTCTGCCAAACCATGCGGACCGCGACCGGAAACACGGCCGGGCCGGAAAGGCCTCCGGTATTATTTCGGATAATGGGACGGCGGGTGTTGATATCGATCCGCATCCCAGTCAGTGTATTGATCAGCGATAAGGCGTCGGCGCCCTCGCTTTCCGCCGCCCTGGCGATCTCAGCGATATCAGACACATTGGGGGAAAGCTTCACCATCAGCGGCTTTTTGCAGTGGGCGCGGACCTCCCTGGTGATGGCTCCCACGCTTTGACAGGAGGTGCCGAACTGAACCCCGCCATGCTTCACATTGGGGCAGGAAATGTTCATCTCGATCATATCCACAGAGGATTCAGAGAGCTTTTCCGCCATTTGGGCGTATTCCTCCGGCGTGTTCCCGGCAATATTGGCGATCACAACCGTTTCCTGCTCCTTGAGCCAGGGCAGGTCCCGCTCTATAAAATGATCCACGCCTGGATTTTGCAGGCCGACGGCGTTTAAAATCCCAGACGGGGTCTCGGCGATTCTCGGCGGCGGATTACCCATTCTGGGCTTCAGGGTGATCCCCTTGCAGGAAAGGCCGCCGATCTCCCTCAGCGGATAAAACTCGCTGTATTCCCGGCCGAAGCCGAAGGTGCCGGAAGCGGTGATCACCGGATTCTTAAATTCCACGCCGGCGATATTCACAGTTAAATCCGCCATTAGAAAACCACCTCCTCAGCATTGAACACAGGACCGTCCTTGCAAACGTGGAGATAAGCCTCTTCCCCGTCCGCTTTTTTGATTTTGCAGGCGCACACCAGGCATGCTCCCACACCGCATCCCATCCGTTCCTCCAGGGAAATCTGGCAGGGTACGCCCCGTGCTTCAGCTTCTTCCGCCACACCCTTCAGCATGGGTCCAGGACCGCAGGCCAGCACAACGTCCTTCGGTTCTTCCAGAACCTTCCTCAGCGGCTCGGTAACCAGTCCGCGGAACCCCGCGCTTCCGTCGTCGGTGCACAGAATGACCCGGCAGCCGGCCTTCTCAAAATCCTCCTTCAGAATCACGGCATCCCGGCTGCGGAAGCCCAGGATCACCGTAGCGTTTTTGCCAAAGGGCTTGGCCGCCATCAAAAGCGGAGGCACTCCGATGCCGCCGCCTACCAATACCGCCCGCCTCGAGGGGTCCCCTGCTGTAAACCCATGGCCCAGGGGCGCCAAAATATCCACCGTCTGCCCCTCTTCCAATTGGGAAAGAAGCTCAGTGCCCTCTCCCCTCACTTGAAAGACCAGCCGCAGAGTTCCTTCTTCCGGGTCGGCGTCACAAATAGAAATCGGCCGCCGGAGAGTCTTCCCCGGCACCAAAAGATGGGCAAACTGCCCCGGCTGCGCCTTGGAGGCGAACTCCCGGCTCTCCACAGTAAAATCGTAAATTCCGGGCTGGAGCTCTTTTTTGCAGACCAGCCGGCAGGACTGGGTATTGTATTTCATGCTATGTGTCATCCTTCCGTCCTCTCCAGGAGAGGATAAGACTTTATAAGTATTGTAGCGTGCTTTTTTAATTCTCAATAGGTTTTCCCAGCAGGCTTTGCTTTCCAGCTCTTTCCGGCGGATAAAGGCCCAAAAGCTTTGAGAGCAGTCTGCTCCGGCGGCGGCCCCTCCGCTGACGCCGCTAAGGTCATAGGCCGCCGTATGAACCGCACCTCTGAATTATCACCGGCTGCGGCTCCGGCGGTGCCGCCCAGATTATCACTTATGGGCCGTCTGGGAAGCGGCCTCTCATCGGAGAAAACGAAAGCTTATCCCGCCTGGATACAGCCTACGATCTCATCCCGCATCCGGATGGCCTCCCGCCGGGCGGCGCCCGCATAATCCCTTTCGTCACAGCCTTCCTTCTGCCAGGCGCAGAGAATCCCCCGGGAGGAATTGATAATGGCTCCCAAGCCGTTTTGGTCAAAGGCGGGGGCTACATCTCTGGCGCCGCCGCCCTGGGCGCCGTAACCGGGCACCAGGAAAAAGGTATGGGGCAAGGCCTCGCGGAGCTCCTGAAGCTGAGCGGGATAGGTGGCCCCCACTACCGCGCCCACGCCGGAATAGCCGTAAGCGCCCATCAGCTCCCTACCCCACTGCTCGCACATCATGCCCATGGTGTAGTATACCGTATCCTCAGAGGAAATCAATTGATTCTGCAGTTCGCCGGATGAGGGATTGGAGGTTTTCACCAATACAAACATCCCCTTGTCCATGGCCTTGCACACCTTCAGCACAGGGGTGATTCCATCGGATCCTAAATATCCGTTTACCGTCAAGGCGTCGGCGCCGAAGGCTGAGCAGGCGGCTTCCTCCACCTGGGTTTCTCCCAGATGGGCTGCGGCGTAAGCCTCCATTGTGGTGCCGATGTCGTTGCGTTTTCCGTCCTCAATCACGTACATCCCTTTTTCCTTGGCGTACTGGATCGTCTGGGCCAGGGTTCTCATTCCCTGCCAGCCGTACATCTCATAATAGGCGCATTGAGGCTTTACTGCCGGCACAATATCGCACAGGGCGTCGATTAAGCCCTTATTGTACTCCAAAATAGCCGCGGCGGCTCCCTCCAGAGTTTTTCCGTAATTCCGATAGGCGTTCTCCTTCAGGTAAGCCGGAAGATAGCTCAGCTTGGGATCTAAGCCCGCCACAGTAGGGTTGTTTTTCGCTTTGATATTGTCGATCAAACGGTCAAACGGCATGATAAATTCCTCCTATGTTTCGGTTTTTGTGTGTTTGATATCTCTCCGCGATTTGTCATTGCTTTTTTATCCTTCAAATTCCAGCCTTTGATCTTTTAACGCATTTCTTTCCCTTACGCTGTCTTATATCATCTTTTTCACCATTTTATCTCTTTTCCTCCACTTGCCGGCTCAGCCGTCCTGGTAGACTATTTCGCCCCGGCATACGGTCATGACCACCTTGCCGGACAGGGACATACCATGAAACGGGGTGTTTTTGGACCTGCCATGGAGCCTGTCCCGGTCCACCGTCCATCGGCGGTTCTCGTCAAACAAGGCAAAATCAGCCGGCCCGCCGGCTCTCAGCGTCCCGCCGGGCAGCTTTAAGAGCCGCGCTGGATTCAAAGACATTTTTGCAATCAATTCCGGCAAGGTTAAATAGCCTGTCTTTACCAGCGCCGTATAACAGGCGGACAAGGCTGTTTCCATGCCGATGGAGCCGTTGGGCGCCCTGTAAAAATCCGCCTTATCCTCCTCGCTGTGAGGAGCGTGGTCCGTGGCGATGGCATCCAGAGTTCCGTCTCTCAGCGCTTCCAGCAGCGCCTTACGGTCCTCGTCTGTTCTCAGCGGCGGGCTCATGCGCCAGTCAGCGTTTTTCTTTCTCAGCGCTTCCTCGGTCAGCAGGAGATAATGGGGGGCGGTTTCCCCAGTGACCTGCACGCCCCGTTTTTTAGCGTCACGGATCATGGCGGCGCTCACCGCCGTGCTCACATGGCAGATATGAATCGGGACGCCATAGGATTCCGCCAGCGCGATTTCCCTGGCTGTAGCCGCGTTTTCGCTGGCCGCCGGCACGCCGGGAACATTCAGTTCCCGGGAAACCGCACCCTCGTTCATCAGTCCGCCCTGGGACAAATATAAATCCTCACAATGGGACACCACCCTCAAGCCAAGGCTGGCGGCTTCCTTCATGGCTCTGGCCATCAGCAGGGAGTTCTCCACCGGCCTGCCGTCATCCGTTAAAGCAACGGCGCCGGCCTTTTGCAGTTCCATGAAAGGGGCCAGCTCCTCCCCTTTCATTCCCTTCGTGATGCAAACGGCTGGATAAACCCTGCAGCAGGCGCTTTCAGCTCTTTGCAGGAGCTCCTCCACCAAGGCGGGAGAATCCATAGGAGGCTTTGTGTTGGGCATAGCCAGCAGAGAGGTCACTCCCCCGGCGGCGGCGGCCCGGCAGCCGGTGAACACGTCCTCTTTATAGGTAAGCCCCGGATCTCTCAGATGAACGTGCATGTCCACAAGGCCTGGCAGCAAGGCGAGGCTCTGAGCGTCCACGGTCTTATCCGCTGGGTCCTGTATATTTTTTTCTATTTTTTCAATAACTCCATTCCTGCATAGCAGGTCAAGCCGCTCACAGCATATTTTTTCAGGGTCTGCCAGCTTAGCGCCCCGGATTAGGATGCTTCCCATTCGATCACCTCATTTTTCTCTAATGATAGCATACCCTTTTTCTTCCTTTCTGTAAAGGAAGATCCAAAAGAAAGATGCTGTTTTTTACCGTTTCGCGCGGCGGTGGGCAGAGAAACGCACGGCAATTAAAAACAAATTCACACGGCGAACGCCCGCATGGCCGCTTTCATGATTTTAAGGCGGTTTCCCAAGGAGGCTCCATCAGGAATCAGGAAAGCCTATCGTCTTTTTTACCCACCGGGCCGTCTCCGCTGTTTTCAAAAATGATTTCAGGTTTTGAATGAAGCCTCATTCCACCGGAAAGGTCCCCTCCCCGGTTACTCTGGCATAAATCAGCGGTTCCTTTTCCGGAGGCTGGGAGCCAAAGGAAAGAGCGCTGCAAAACGTATCCGCAGCCGGAGAGAGAAGCTCTTTCCGGCTGGTAAGCAGCGTGGCTATACTGTCGCCTTTCCGCACAAAGTCTCCCGGCTTTTTATGAAGCTCAATTCCGGCGCCGTAATCAACAGCGTCTCCTTTTCTCTCTCGGCCCGCTCCCAGCTGAGCGGCGGCCGCGCCGACCAAACGGGTATCCATATGGGTAAGGAAGCCCTCCCGGGAAGAAAAAACCTCTTTTCGAAAAGAGGCCTGGGGCAGCCGGGAAAAGTCCTCTAAGGCGCTTTCATCCCCGCCCTGGGCTTTTACCATCTCCTTCAGCTTGCGAAAGGCTTCCCCATTGCCGAGCTGCTTTCTTGCCAGGGCACAGCACTCCTCCTGCCCACCTTTTCCCGACAGGGCCAGCAGCCCTGCGCACAGGTTCAAGCACAGCTCCGTCAGATCCTCAGGGCCTTGCCCCCGCAGGGTCTGCACGGCTTCCATCACCTCCAGGGCGTTGCCGATCCGGTTTCCCAAGGGGCGGTCCATATTGGTAATCAAGGCCGCCGTTTTCCGGCCCGCCCTGGTTCCGATGCCCACCATTTCCCGCGCTAAGGCGGCGGCGTCCTCAGCCCGCTTCATAAAGGCCCCGCTGCCGGTTTTCACATCCAGCAGAATACAATCCGCCCCCGCCGCCAGCTTTTTGCTCATAACGCTGGAGGCGATCAGCGGGATGCTCTCCACCGTGGCGGTAACATCGCGCAAGGCGTAAAGCTTTTTATCCGCCGGTGCCAGATTCCCGGTTTGGCCGATAACGCAGCAGCCCACCCGGTTGACAATCTCAATAAACTTTTCCCGATCCAATTCCACTTGAAAGCCCGGAATCGCCTCCAGCTTATCCAAGGTTCCTCCCGTATGTCCTAGGCCTCTTCCGCTCATTTTCGCCATTTTCACCCCCAAAGAGGCTACGACCGGCGCAACCACCAGAGTGGTTTTATCTCCCACGCCGCCGGTACTGTGCTTGTCGGCCTTAGCCCCGCCGATACCGGACAAATCCACCTGGTCTCCGGAGGCAGCCATTGCCATGGTCAGATCTGTTGTTTCCCGCCGATCCATTCCGTTGATGCAAATAGCCATCAGCAAAGCCGACGCCTGATAATCCGGGATCATCCCCTGGGTGTATTGACTCACAAAAAAGCGGATCTCCTCCTCCGACAGGGCAAGGCCATCCCGCTTTTTGGCAATGATGTCATAAATTCTCATAGGCGCACCCTTCTTCAATCAATAAATTTAAACCGGCAAGGCCGCCTTCCGTCGTTTGGAATCCAAAGAAAGCCGAATCGAAAGGGAACCGCCGCGCAAGCAGGAAACGAAAACAGAGGAAAACCCAAATTCAACAGCCGGAAACCGAGCCTGAAGCCAGCGGGAAAAGGGCTTCAAACTATTTTAATCTTCGGCCGCAGCTCTTCCGCGGAGCTTAAAAACATTCAAAGCGCTGCGCGCCGGCTTCACCAATAGCCGTTCCCAGCTTGCTTTCCCCAAAAAATTCTATTTATCTGGTATCCGGGAAACATTTTACGCGGCTATTCCTCCAGCCTGCTCTTCCGGAAGCCCCTGGGCAAAAGCTCCTTCAGCAAATAAGCTTCCTCCACCCCGTTCTCCGTCGCCAGCAATATCTCAAAGGTTTCCGGGTCGCAGAATTCCGCCATCACCTGGCGGCATACCCCGCAGGGCGGGCAGGGATTTTCCGGGTTCTCTCCGGTTCTTCCTCCCGCTACGGCGATGGCCAGAAACTCCCGCTCTCCCTCGCTGACTGCCTTAAAAAAGGCCGTTCTTTCCCCGCAGCTTGTCGGACTGAAAGCGGCGTTCTCAATATTGCAGCCGGTATAGACTTTTCCATTCTTAGTCAAAAGGGCGGCTCCCACGGCAAAATGGGAATAGGGCGCGTAAGCGTTTTTTCTAGCCTCCAGCGCCAGCCTGCCCAGCCTCTCACGGTCCATGAAACCGCCTCCTTTTACACTGATTTACGCCAGCTCCAGGGCGACCTCCATCATCCGGGTAAAGCCGGTCTGCCGCTCCTGCGCCGGAAGGGATTCTCCCCGCAGCGGGCAGTCGGAAACCGTCAGAAGGCACAGGGCGTTTTTCCCGCACCGGGCGGCGTTCATATAGAGGGCGGCGGCTTCCATCTCCACCGCCAAGACCCCCATCCTCTTCCATTTCAGTAAGGACTCCTCATCGTCGCCGTAAAACAAATCGGATGAAAGCACATTGCCCACCCGAATCGGAACCCCCTTCCGTCCGGCGGCGGAAACAGCCTTTTCCAGCAGCGCAAAGCTGGCGGTAGGGGCAAAGGCGCCCGGCAGCCGATACTGGGCGGCGTAATTGGAATCGGTGCACGCTCCTATGCCGGCGATCAGATCCCGGAGCTGTACCTGATCCGCGATGCCGCCGGCGGTTCCAATGCGGATGATATTCTCCACGCCGTAAAAATGAAACAGCTCATAGGAATAGATTCCGATAGAAGGCATACCCATACCGCTGCCCATAACGGAAACCGGCTTTCCGCGGTAGATTCCTGTGTAGCCCAGCATATTCCGCACGGTATTGAAGCATTTTGGATTCTCCAAATAGGTTTCCGCGATAAATTTGGCCCGCAGAGGATCTCCGGGCATCAAGACTGTTTGGGCGATCTCTCCCTGCTTTGCTCCGTTGTGAGGGGTTGGCGTATTCTGCATTTTTATCCTCCTTTGAATCCTGCGGCCGCTTTGCTTTCAAAACGGCTCTCCGCAGCGTTTCTCACCGGCGCGTTTGCTTGACCGCGCGTTTCCCGCGCCGCCGGCTGTCCGCTGCTTTTTTTCATTCTCCATCCCGCTTTTTCAGCGCTTTTGTTATCAGGCTTTTAGCAGATCCGCCAGCCGGCTTTTTCCCCAGGCGAGAGGCGGCAGGCGGAAATACTCTAATATCGTGGCGGAAATATCCGCGAAGGTGGGAAGGGTTCCCAGATTTTTTCCTTTTCGAACCCGGTTCCCGGCGGTCAGCCAGGGCACATATTCCCGGGAATGGTCAGTGGATGGCGTAGATGGGTCGCAGCCATGGTCTGCCGTTATCATCAAAAGGTCCTCCGGGCCCAGTCCCTCAAGGAGCCTGGGAAGCTGCCGGTCAAAATAGGAAAGCGCCTGGGCGTAGCCTTTTGCGTCGTTCCTATGCCCGTAAATCATGTCGAAGTCCACCAGGTTCACAAAGCATAAGCCATTGAAGTCTTTCCTCGTCAGTTCAACGGTCCTTTCAATTCCCTCCGCATTGTTTTCTGTACGGTAGGCTTCCGTGACGCCCCGTCCCGCGAAAATATCCACGATCTTTCCAACCGACAGCATAGACAGCCCCGGCTGGGCCGAAATCCGATCCAAAAGGGTGTCTCCGGGCGGATCCAGGGAAAAATCATGCCGGTTGGAAGTTCTCACATAGCTTCCCGGTTCTCCCACAAAGGGACGGGCGATGATCCTGCCCACGCCGTGCTCGCCGGTCATCAGCTTCCTGGCAAGGCGGCAGCACCGGTAAAGCTCCTCCACCGGCACCGTCTCTTCGTGAGCCGCCACTTGAAACACGCTGTCAGCGCTTGTATAAACGATCAAGCCTCCATTTTTCTGAGCCTGCTCCCCATAGTCCCGGATCACGTCGGTGCCGGAATAAGGGCGGTTACACAGCACCTTACGCCCAGTAAGCCTCTCGTATTCCCGAATGATTTCCTCCGGAAAGCCGTGGGGATAGGTAGGCATCGCTCTTTGTGACACAAGGCCGGCAATCTCCCAATGGCCGGTTGTGGTGTCCTTTCCCATAGAAACCTCTCTGCACCGGCCGAAGGCTCCCGTAGGAGCGGACTCCTTCGTCCCGCAGGTTACTCCGTCAATATTAAAAAGCCCCAGCTTTTTCAGATTAGGAACCTCTAAAAAGCCGCTGCGGAAGCAAGCCGCCAGGGTATTGCTGCCCTGGTCGCCGTATTCCGCTGCGTCGGGAGCCTCTCCAATACCGAAGCTGTCCAGCACAATCAAAAACACTCGTTTCATTCAGCATCTCCTATTTTCGTCTGGTGGTTTCTCCCTGCCGAAAGGCTACGGGAACTGTTTTTTGAAGATTCCGGGGCCCCGCGCCCTGGATCAGTTCCTGAAGCAAGGAAAACGCCTCTCTCCCCATCCTCCGCGCCGGCTGAACCACTGTAGTCAATTCCGGCGTCATCAGCCTTCCCAAGCGAACGCCGTCAAACCCCACCAGCATGATATCCTCCGGTACTCGGATTCCCTTACTGCTCAGGTATTTATATACGGAAAGCGCGGTCATATCGCTGGAGCAAAGAATCCCATCGGTATCGGGAAAGCGTTCCAAAATATGGGGAGCGCAGGCGAGTCCGCTTTCAAAATCATAGCCGCAGTCCAAAAAGCGGGGCTCCAGATTCCATTTTCGGCACACATCCATGTACCCCTGAAAACGCATCTGCCCGCTGCTGTAAAGCTGAGGACCCCGCAGGTGAACCAGCCTTTTGCAGCCGCAGTCCACCAAATGCTCCGCCGCGAGCTGTCCGCCTAAATAGTTGTCTGAGGAGACGGACGCCTCATATTCCCGGCCGGCTTTCCGGTCGACCACTACCACAGGCAGGCGGCACCGGCGGATTTCCTCCTCCATCTCGTCGTTGTTGGCGGTGATAACAATGCCATCCGCGTTCATTTCGCTGAGAAGCCTGATATAATCCCATTCTCTTTTCGGCTCCCGGCCGCTGTCGCACACTACCACCTGATAGCCCTTCTCCTGGGCAGCCTCCTCCAAGGCGGTGCCGATCTCATTTAGAAATAAATTGTGTAAAGAGGGAATCACATAGCCAATCAGCGAGGAAGGCTGTTTATAAAATGCCTTGGCGCTTTCTACGGGCTGAAACCCGGTTTCCCTCATCGCCTTTAAAATTCTCTCCCGCTTTTCCGGGGCCACCCTGGCAGTGCCGTTGACCACCCGGGAAACCGTAGCCAGAGAAACCCCCGCCAGCCTCGCGATATCGCTGAGATTTGCCAAAGCCCCACCTCCTGTTATTATAACCGGATAAATTGGTTCAGCTGCCATCCCGGCTTCCTTTTCCGCGTGAATTTTTTAAGCCAGCCATTACTGAAGGCGTTTCCTGGCTTCCTCACAGCAAGGCCGGAATGCCGAGGGCACCGCCCTTTGCTCCAAGCCCTCCAGATCCAGCCAGAGGAATTCCTCCGGCTGCCCCGAAACCCAGACGCCATAGCAGCTAAGCTTCCATTCCACATGGGTAAAAACATGCTGGTAGCTGGGCAGTCTTTCCGTGCGCAAAAGCTTCATGCCCTTCTCAGCGCACCAGATTTCCGCTTCTTTTTCCGTCAGAGCTCCCTCCGCGTTGGGGAACTCCCACAAATTTTTCAGCACGCCGTTATTCCCACGCTTATGGAGCGCCGTCTTATTTTCGCTGAACAAAATCAGCACTGTCTTATCTTCCTTTTTTCTAGGCTTTTTCGGCGGCTTGACCGGAAATTCCGTCATGCTTCCCAGCCGGCGGCTCTCACACAAAGCGCTGAGGGGGCAGCTCCCGCATTTGGGAACGCCGTTCGGAAGGCAGACGGTAGCTCCCAAATCCATCATCGCCTGGTTGAAATCTCCGGGACGGTCCTCCGGCTGAAGGTCCTGCACCAACGCGGTGATGCGTTTTTTTGTTTCCGGAGAGGTAACGTCGCTGCTGTCTGCGGTCAGCCGCGTCATCACCCGGAGCACGTTGCCATCCACTGCGGTGACCGGCAGCCCGAAGGCGATGGAGCCGATGGCTCCTGCGGTATATTCTCCAACGCCCGGCAGCCTTTTCAGTTCTTCAAAGTCTCCCGGCAGCTGACCGTCATACTGCTCCACGCAGGCCAGAGCGGCCTTTTGCAGATTCCGCACCCGATTGTAGTAGCCTAAGCCCTCCCACAGCTTTAACAGCTTATCCTCCGACGCCGCCGCCAGATCCCTAATGGTGGGAAGCTCCCGCAGAAAGCGGCTGTAATACTCCTTGACCGCCTCCACCCTGGTCTGCTGAAGCATGATCTCCGAAAGCCAAACATGATAAGGCTGAGGGTCCTCGCGCCAGGGCAGAATCCTGCGGCACCGGTCGTACCAGCTGAGGAGCAGGCCCTCCATACTCTGTAAACCGAAAAGAGGACGTGCCTCGTCCTCTTTGTTCCGTTCCTTTCTCATCTTCTCCATTTAAGACACCATTGCGGCCAGCCTGACTGCTTCCTCCGCCGCGCTGGCGGCGTCGGGGGTATACTTATCCGCGCCGATGGATTGACAGAAATCGTCGGTCACCGGGGCGCCGCCCACCATAATTTTCACCTTATCCCGAAAATCGGAAGCGTTCACCAGCTCCACCACCCGTTTCATTTCTCCCATAGTGGTGGTCAGAAGGGCGGAACAGGCGATAATCTGGGCGTTGTTTTCCTGAGCGGCCTGAAGGTATTTTTCCGCCGGCACATTGACCCCTAAATCGATCACCTTTAACCCCCGGCCCTCCATCATCATTTTCACAAGATTTTTGCCGATGTCGTGCTGGTCCCCCTTCACGGTGCCAATGACCACGGTGCCCCTGTTTTCCACATCACCGGTTTGCAGGGCGGGCCTCAGCACCTCCAGCCCCGCGTTCATGGCCCTGGCGGCGATGAGCACCTCCGGCACGAACACCTGGTTCTGCTTGAATTTCTCCCCAATGACACCCATCCCGGCAAGAAGCCCCTGCTCCAAAATATCTTTGGGCGCTACTCCTTCCTCCAAAGCCTTGGCTACCAATTGCTTTACCTTCGGCGCCCGGCCCTGCTGGAGCAGCGCACTTAATTCTTCTAAAATACTCATTCTCTGTTTCCTCCGGCTTTCCATGGCTTTTTTGAAAGCAGAAAGGCAAGCCCTCCGTACTTTCCTGAAACGTTCTTGCTATTAGAATATCATATTTTCCACCGACAATCAATGTTTCCAAACCCATTCCATTTTCCCCAAAAACGTGCTATGCTTATTTTAAACGATAATTTTTTGGAGGCAGCATTTTATGAATCCCCAGATATCCACCTTTCGTTTAATCAAACGCTTCGCCCCTTATTTTAAAAAGTATAAGGGCGTTTTATGCTTAGACCTGTTCTGCGCCGCTTTGACCACGGTCTGCGAGCTGGTATTCCCCTTAATCGTGCGGTACATTACCGACATGGGCATGAACCATCTGGAAAGCCTGACCATACAGATCATTTTAACCCTGGGCGGGTTCTATCTGGTACTGCGGCTCATCGACGCCGCCGCCAACTATTACATGGCGAGCGTGGGCCACGTGATGGGGGCGAAAATAGAAACGGATATGCGCAAGGACCTGTTCGCCCATTTGCAGGAGCTTTCTTATTCCTATTATGACGAAACCAAAATCGGCCAGCTGATGGCCCGGATCACCAGCGATTTATTCGACGTCACCGAATTTGCCCATCACTGCCCGGAGGAATTCTTTATCGCGTTTTTAAAGATTCTGGTGTCTTTTTTGATCCTGTGCAACAGCAGCGTGCTTCTCACGGTGATTATCTTTGCCATTCTTCCCCTGATGCTGCTGGCCGCCATGTATTTCAATAAGCGGATGCGCCGGGCGTTTAAAAAATCCAGAAACCAGATCGGCGAAATCAACTCTCAGGTGGAGGACAGCCTGTTAGGGGTCCGGGTGGTAAAATCCTTTGCCAACGAACCCATTGAAACGGAGAAATTCCGCAGCGGCAACGAAAAGTTTTTGAACATCAAGCGGGAAATGTACAAATATATGGCCGGATTCCAAAGCAGCACCCGGCTGTTTGACGGCATCATGTACATCGCCGTGGTGGTGGCGGGCTCTTTGTTTATGATCTACGGCAAAATCACCCCCGGCGACCTGGTGGCTTACCTTTTATATGTCACCACCCTGCTGACCTCCATCCGCCGGGTGGTAGAGTTCACCGAACAGTTTCAACGGGGGATGACCGGCATCGAGCGGTTTATCGAGGTCATGGACGCCCCGGTGGAGATCCGGGACGACCCTGGCGCCAAGGAGCTGGAAGATGTGAAGGGGGATATCCGGTTCGACCACGTCAGCTTCCGGTACGCCGGCGTGGACGAGGAGGTACTGACCAACATCAATCTTCACGTGGCCCCGGGACAAAACATCGCCCTGGTGGGCCCCTCCGGCGGCGGAAAAACCACCCTGTGCAATTTGATTCCCAGGTTTTACGAGGTCACCTCCGGCCGGATTCTCATCGACGGCCAGGATATCAAGAATATCACCCTTCGGTCCCTGCGGAGCCAGATCGGCACCGTTCAGCAGGAGGTATACTTATTCGGCGGCACCATCCGTGAAAACATCGCCTACGGAAAACCAGGAGCCACTGACGAGGAGATCATTGCCGCCGCCAAAAAGGCCAGCATCCACGATTTCATCATGGAGCTTCCTGACGGCTACGACACCTTTGTGGGCGAGCGGGGCGCAAGGCTTTCCGGCGGCCAGAAGCAACGGATCTCCATTGCCCGGGTATTCCTTAAAAATCCGCCTATCCTGATCCTGGATGAGGCCACCTCGGCGCTGGATGAAGCTACGGAGGTCGGTGTATTGCAGGGGCTCCGGGCATTAGAACCGAGACCCACCTGCCTGCTTATCACCCACAGGAAGGGTGTTTTAAAATATTGTGACAGAGAACTTTGCATCCGGGAAGGGAGTGTGACGGAAGAATGCAGTACCACTACTATCTGTACGGCATGAGGGTAACAGCGGATCTGGACTTTGTACAGCTGGATCCGGTGCGTTTACCGGAGGATGACAGGGACTTCGGACGGGAAAAGGTCCGGATCCGGGCGATGGACGAAGAGGAGGAAGCACAGTTTCGGAAAGAACACGGAGACTGCGTCTGCGGAAGTTTTTTGGGTACAGAAAAAGGCTGGTTGTGTAATCGTACGCTGGCCATGAGTGTGGAGCGGGGACAGGTGATCCGGTATCACATCCGGAAGGGAGGAGATCCCGGAGCGGTACGAACCTATCTGCTGGGCTTTGGAATAGCAATGCTCAGCCTTCAGCAGGGAAAACTTCCCATACATTGCAGTGCGCTGGCAACTCCGGAAGGTGGTGCGATCCTGATCGCTGGAGAGAGTGGCGCGGGCAAGTCCACACTGACGGCAGAACTGCTGAAACGGGGGTATCGTTTTCTGGCAGACGATATGGCAGTGGTGGACATTTCCGGAAAAGAAGGGGTGTGGGTGTATCCGGCTTTTCCTTATATGAAGCTGTGCAGGGATGTGGTGCTGAGGCAGGGATATCCCCCGGAAGAACTTTTGTATATTGATGAAAAAAAGGACAAATTTCTGGTGCCCTGTACCGGGGTATTTCAAAGGGAAAAGGCCAGACTGGAACGATTTGTTTTTCTGGGAATCCGATGGAAAAAAGAGGCGGAAGATAAGTCCGGGAAGATAAAAGCAGAAAAAATCACAGGCCCCGACAGCATGATCGTGTATAAAGACAATCTGTTCTTAAGACATCTGTGGAAAAAACAGGATCCGGGAATGGAAATCTGGCAGAACTGCCTGAAAATAGCGGAGCAGATACCGGTCTTTTGGATAAGGAGACCGGCAGCAGGTGATTCCACTGCCGAGGTGGCAGCGGAAGTACACGCACTGCGAAACGTCGTGTCAGCTTAAGAACTCTTCCGGTTCCTCAGAAGGCTGCGGGGGCTGACAGTCGCCGCCACCGGGATGGTGTCCGGGATGATGTCCTCCTCCGCCGGGATATCCGGGGTACCAGGGAAACCATCCACAGGCGGTCTCGGATACCTTCAGTTCCATCAGTTCAGGTTGTGTCCAATGCTTCATAAGAATTCTCCTTTCCGTCTGCCTTATGCAGAGATGTACACGGGGAAAGTCCCTGTGTGACTACAGCATAGGGAACACAGGGGCGGAAGTAAAGAAATGTATCATGATTGTAAGAATTTTGCAGGAAGTGTCACAGAAAAGATACTGCCTGCACCGGAGGCATTTTCGCAGGACACGGTTCCGCCGTGACGTTCTGTGATCGTCTTTACAATGGCCAGTCCCAGACCACTGCCGGTGGCAGAACCGGGAGTTCTGGCGGAGGAGACGGTGTAGGTGCGGTTAAAGATCCGCTCGAGGTCCTCCGGCGGAATGCCGGGCCCCTCATCGGTCACGGAGATCCGGAGAGAAGTAAGGTCAGCGGAAGGCGCGGCAGACAGAGTGATTTTCGTTCCGGCGGGAGCATATTTTGCGGCATTGCCGAGCAGATTGTCCAGAATCCGTATCAGTTTTCCGGGATCTGCAAAAAGGGTGGCATGGAGATCCTGCGATACAGATAAACAGAGAAGATGACCGGCATAGTGGCTGTCCGGAAGTGCGGTATAGAAATATTCTTCCAGAAAGGCCGGGGCATCCAGTTCCTGAAAGGAAAAGGCGTGGGAAGGATCCTCCAGAGTGAACAACTCGTACATATCCCGGATCAGATGTTCCAGTGTCCCAGTCCGGTGATCGATCAGGGTGAGGGCACCTTCGATATCCTGTGCAGACAGAGACTGTCCGGAAGTAAGATAATCCACGGCACTG
>OHJP01000441.1_pt1 | contig 22355 bp, 13 predicted proteins | sample 1568591 | NCBI WGS metagenome assembly OHJP01 (sample SAMEA3879567, study PRJEB24766) | human gut metagenome | biome: human-associated habitat; feature: feces | place: USA | collected 1985/1987
AAGTCGGCCAATGGTGGGTAGAGAAGGATACCTCTACCTGATCGCCGCACTCCGTGATCGCCCGGTCGATATATTTGCTCCATAATTGGCCGTTCCGGACCTTCGCCCCTCGTAAGGTCAGCAGGTTGTGCAGGGTACGGTTGATTTCCTCGGCTACGCAGAAAGCTTTCATCTCAGGGAAGTACATCATGATTTCCGAGGGAGCCTCGGCGCCGGGTACGGACATGAATACGATCTCGACACCATCAATTCGTAAAGTCTCGCCCTCCTCGGATATCTCACGGGTAGGAGGGACCAAGCCCGTAGTTCCTGCCGCGGTAGTTTGTCCTAAACCAGTACCTATATTTCCTTTCTCATTTTTAGGTAGACTGCGGCCATACATATAGGTCGCTCTTCGCCCCATGGCTACACCCGCCATCAGGTTCTCGCTGACGGCATCTTCAAAGAAACCCTTGGGGCCAATGATCTCGATTGCTTCGGGCTTATTGGGGGCGTTTTCCAATATAGCGTCTATTCCCGCGAAATGGTCCACATGAGGATGCGTATAGATAACCGCCTTGACCGGAAGATCTTCTACATGTTTCTTCAGAAGATTATAACCTGCTAGGGCCGTCTCTTTCGAGAGCAATACATCTATGACGATCCAACCGTTATCACTACGGATAAACGTCATATTCGCGAGGTCGAATCCTCGTATCTGGTATATTTTACCGGGCAATACCTCAAATAAGCCGTGTATGCGGTTGAGTTGCCCTTGTCGCCAAAGACTAGGGTTGGCGGATGCCGGAGCCTCTTGACGCAGGAAATCCCAGACGGTTAATCCATACACCTCTTTTCCTGTCTCGTCGGTAATGGAAGGTTCGTCTATCGTGGCGATAAAGCCACGGGTAGCGTCTTCAAAATCTTGTTTGTTATCAAACGGGAGTGATTTCACCACTTGTTCGTTAGCCTCTTTCGTAAACATTGAAGGTTCCGTGTTTTGCGCATATACGAACAAGTGGCTGGTAGAGATAAATAAAAGTAAGAACTGTTTTCTAATCTTCATGTTTTTGTGATTTAAGCGGTTCGCCGTTCAGTAAGATATCGTAGGTAATCGGGCCTATCTTTTTCATCATAAGTCCTACGCCACAGTATTTTTCCTGTGAAAGGCGAATCGCTTTCTCTATTTTGGCGGCGTCCCCGATGTTCCCGTCGATATGGTATGTAGCGTGGAATGCGGTATATACCATCGGGATCGTATCCGAAGTCTCTGCGGTTACGTCGATAGAGATTTTGTCGAAACGTACTCTCATTTTAAGGAAAAGGGAGATTACGTCCATTGCGCTGCATCCGGCCAAGGCGACCAGCATTAAAGCCTTGGGACGGGGGCCTTCATTATTACCCCCGTTCTCGGCAGTTGTGTCGATCGTAACCTTATGGCCGTCCAGCAAGGTCTCGAAAGTCGAGTCCTTCGTCCAGTTTAACGTGATTTGGGCGGACATATCGTGTTATTGTTATTATTATTTCAATATTTCTTGAAGTTTAGCGTCGATCTCCTCGCCATGTAGGTTCTTGGCGATGATCGTTCCGTCCTTATCCACCAATACGGTGTGAGGGATGCTGTTTACCCCGTATAGTTGAGCACCGGAGTTTTTCCAGCCTTGCAAGTCGGAGAGTTGGGTCCATGTGATGTTCAGGTCCTTTACGCCTTTCGCCCATGCGTCAGCCTTGCTATCCAAGGAGATACCGACGATCTCGAAACCTTTGTTCTTGTATTTCTTGTAAGCGGCTACCAAATTCGGCATATCCCGGCGGCAAGGAGGACACCAGCTTGCCCAAAAATCGATCAACACGATGTTCTTGCCATTGCCTACGAACTCGGATAGCTTGTGCGTCTTACCGTTCGGGTCGGCCATCTCGAAGTCCACGAACTTCTTGCCTACGGCTACGGTTTTCAGTACATCTAGGTGAGCCATGAGCTTATCGATGTTCGGAACGGCCTTGAAAGCGGAGTCCGCCTTGGCGATAATCTCGTTCTGGGCCGCCTCGTCCAAGCTATAACGGAAATCGTATAATAACTTGGCGGCGGATTGCTTGGTCGTATTATTCAATATGTAAGTCTTGACGGCATCGGTTACCTTTTGGTCGATCTCGTCATATTTCTTCTCGGCGGCGCTTACGACTTCCTTGTCCTCCGATTTCATGTCGGCGGAAAGCTTCTCCAGATCCGCACGCAAAGTCTTCATTTGTGCTTGCAGGGCTTTCAATCCGTCATTCTCCGGTGTTCCAGAAACGGCGGAAGCGGTCTCGTCAAGAACAGCCTGTAATTTACCGTTTTCCAACACGAACGTACTCGTGAAAGGAGCGTTCTCGCCGGAAGCGGCACGTTTCGGCTCCACGACATCCTCGGCGAAGGCGAGCTTGCGTAGGGCGGGGGCGTTCTGTGTTCCCTTGAACGTGAACGTGCCGTTCTGCACCAATGCGCTATCCATTGGAGCGGCGTCTTGTACGCCATATTCATACATGTAAACATATTTGCCGTTTAGATCGGCGTTCGCTACCGTACCGGAAATCTCATAACCCGGTTTTTCACTACAAGCAACCAAGAGTAAAGCCGATGCGGCAAGAGTAAGATACTTTTTCATTTTGTATTTGTGTTATGTAAGTAATGTATTATATATGTATGGGATATTATGTGCGCAAATATACGAAGTCTTTTGTGAAAATCAGGCGCAAAACTGATGAATAGTTTGCGCCTGATTTGGATATATAATAGATCGAATCAAAAGAGGGCGTGTTTATGGTTTGTATTCGGCGAATTGGAAATAGCATTTTCCTGAATGTAGGTAAGGGAGCATTTTACTCACTGAGCTATATTCACCGCCGAGAACCCATACGGGTTGTCTGTCTGGGTCATGGTCACCGGTAAAGTCGAATCCTTGGTAAATCTTCTTATCCTCTTTGATCGGGTCAGGGAGAGGCTGTGCTCCCCATTCTTTACCTGTGCCGTATAAAAAATAAATATGTGTCAGGTTATTTTTATCTCCTGTTCCTACTCCAGCATTCCCATATTGGACATTTCCTGCGTTAACGGCCCTATAGCACCGTCCATGGTCGCCGAGGTTTCCTACGATTCCTCCTCGATAGTCCTTGTCCCAGCTGTGGTTTGCTTTGTGTTGACCGTTGATTTCTCCCATATTATAGCAATCAAGCACATAACTGTCGTGATTCTCATCGGCTTCCTTTATGTTGCCTACAATGCCTCCTATGCCGTGGCATTTTTCCTTGTCTTCGGGGAAGTTTATATTTGCCCGGTTGCAACAGTAACGGACGTGGGCGCCTCCCATGTGTACAAAACCCAATATGCCTCCTACTCCGGCGTACTCAGCGTTTCTGTTTACGGTAATGGCTCCATGGTTCACGGACTTGTAGATCGTAACGGTATTCATGGACTCACCTATGATACCTCCCACGCCACGATACTCGTTTCCTTGCACACCATTGATGGCACCGAAATTAGCCGCATTATAAACCTCGATGTCATCTCCTGATCCGTAGGCTCTCCCGATAATGCCACCCACGCTATTTAGGGAGGACAGATTGCCAAGGTTGACGGCATTGTTTATTTTTACAGGTTTTTCTGAGGGGGCTACTTCTGAGTTTATTTCCCCGAAAATCCCCCCGATACGATCGGAGCCTTGGGATATATGGCTGTAGTTTACTAAATTAGAAAACTCGCTGGCTAATAAGCAATGCGCTTTCCCAATGATTCCACCAACCTCTGTGGAATTGTTATTCCCATTATTGAGTGTTTCTGTTTTTACTCCACAATCAGATACATTTGTGTCTTCGGTATACCCGATAATACCTCCGACAGCGCTCTTCCCATAAATGGAGGGCTGAACGAAAAGTTTTCGTATCGTGGAATGATAAGCATAACCGACGATACCTCCGACACTTGTTGCATTCTCGTGATAGGGCTTTTCCGTATTTATATTTCCCGAGAAGATCGGTTGCGGTGTTTGGTTCGAGATTACGTTCGTGGCACTGAATGTCGGTACGTATGTTCCCGTCAGCGCCCCGTTGTATAACTGTCCTACCATGCCGCCAACGCTGTTGCCTCCCTTTACTTTCATGAGTGGGTTCATTATTAATGTTTTCGGGTCTAATGTGATTTCTTTGCCCTGTTCTTGGTAAGACAAGGAGCCCGCGAATCCCCCACATATTCCCTTGGAGGCCTCAACCCCTTCATTGTCTATATACATCCGGGAGCTTTGATCGAATCGTATCCAGCTATCATTTAATAAACCAAAAGCGCCCCCAATGTTTTCCTCTCCGGTTATGGAGGCATGGAGCAAGGATTCCCCTTTAAGCTCTATCGTAAAAGCGTTAGCGTGTGTTTTGCAGGAATATCCGATAATTCCGCCCGCGTTTTTATTCGCTACGATTCGCGATCGGTTTGCCGTATTGGATAGCTGGAAGTTCTCTACCGTGATGAGGATATCCGTAGGGGTTTCCGCCCGGATTTGTCCGATTAGTCCCCCAACGTATGAATGACCGTTGATGGGCATGTCTATGGTGATATCCTTAAAGGTGGAGGCTGCTTGCAAGAAGCCTTCACCAATCAGCCCGCCCACGTTATCATTGCCGGAGATAGCGAAATCTGTTTGCGTCGTATGTTGTAGTTTGACTCCGTTGGCATCAATCTGCCCATATAACTTGCCGATCAGTCCGGCTACATGGTTCTTCCCGCTTATGGTTTTAAAGATCCCGTCACCGGATATGTTCTCTATTTTTATGTTTGTGTTCTCTGCCCAGCCGATGATTCCACCGAGAAAATCACTGTTGGATACGGAGTATGATACGCCTAAGATGACATTGCGTATATCGAGTTTCGCTTTCGACTGATCGCTACCTTCTACATAACCGATTAAGCCTCCTATTTTGTCCTTGGTCGATTTGATGTTTCCGTTCAAGGCTACGTTTTCGATGCGTATATTTCCGTTGGCCACTCCCGCCAACAGTCCGCAACAATTGCCGGGATTCTCGATGTCGGCTCCTTGGATACTGAGATTGCGGATTACCGCCCCGTCGTGAAGAATGGAGAAAAGCCCGATAGAGTCGCGTAATTGCTCGTTGGGTGATCCGAGGTAAGTCAGGTTCATTATTTGATGGGAATCCCCGTCGTAATTACCGGCGAAAGGAGCGCTTTTATAAGCGTTTCCCTGATAAAGACAGTTCTGTATAGGGGCTTTTATATCGGCTATTTGTTTGAAATATTGCCCATATCCATAATTTTGATCGTACATGACTAATTGGGATACGAGGTAAGCGAAGTCATTAGTGGAGGAGATAAGATAGGGGCTATCTTCCGTTCCCTCTCCATTCAATAGCTCGTACACATACTTTGTATCCCGTACTTCGCTAACCATCTTGTCTCGGAAGGTAAGGTGGTAACTTAAAGGATATACGCCTCCATCCTCCTTGAGCTTCAGCCATAATACATAATCCCCATCTTCCAGCTCGATATCTTGGGGAATAAACATATCGCAGGTGAAGATTCCCTTTTCTTTCTTGAGTTTCCCCTCGAATGTCTGGGTATTGTTGTCGCTTCGTGACTTTAATTGGAAGAAAATTTGTCCTATCGTGTCGGATAGAGGGCTTTTTCCTTCGGGTAGCGAGAACGTACTTATCAGGTACGATTCTTCCTCGCGCAAGCTCGATCCGTTGTCGTTACGCATGATATCATCGTCGGAGCATCCGCAAAGTAAGATCGCTAGCATACATGCGCATATCTTTAATGTTGTTATGTAGTATGTCTTCATATCTTCAGTTTTTATAATTTAGGTTTCTCGAATTGCATCTCTGATTTCTTCGGGATGGGGAAACAGCCTGTTTGATTTGATGGTATTTCCCATTTCACGTCAAAGTCCCACCCATAAAAGTTTGTTGGCTTTGTCAATGAATATAGATTGGTATAATTTATACCACTGAGGGTATCTAAGACTTGTACGGTTCCTTCCAAGCAGTAATTATTCTGGAGATGAATACCTATGGCATCGACTCCTGTGAACTGATGCCAATCTATACCTATATTTAAGTTTCTTCTGATGTGGGTGTTACGATTGGCATGTCCGATCAGTGAACCACCGATTTCGACAGAGTTTCCCATATTTATACAATCGGAAATAAGACAATTTTGTTGGAATTCTCCTATTAATCCTCCGTTGTATTTCTTGGATAGGGCAGGATGAATTTCTCCAGCGTTGACACATTGTGTGATGGCTACTGAATTTTCTGCGAAATCATCGAGCGTGGACGTGACGGAGTTGGCGAAACCAACAACGCTTACGACCGCCTCTATCCCCGCTACGGCCGGAATACCTTCCGGGAATGTGACAATGGTGGCTACGAGTGTGGCGGCGGAGATAACACAACAAACGCCACTGACAACTGTATGGACCACCTCTTCCACTTTTTTACGTGTGGCTACTTGTTTGGCAATCAAATCTCTTTTGTAATTCATCGCATCGCTATAAGTCTGGTGATTTGTCCCGCTTTCGAACCACTGGGTCAGTTCTTTTCTGTTAGCCATGAAGCTATTTATCATATCCTTGGTTTTCAAACTATTCAAAGTGATAAATTGCAGGTCGTTGGTCTTTTGAGCCAGTTTCTCGTCCATGTCCGATTCCAGATTCGCTATATCATGGATAATGATGCCTTTCAGTTTCTCGACATCCATGATATCCTTATTGCCGGGGAAGATGAGTTGTAATACGCTAAAGATTTCCGAGATATTATCGATTTTAGTCAGGACTACGCTTTCGATAAGAAGGATACTGCTGATGATGATCTCCCCGGTTTTTCCCACTATTTCGCCGAAATGAATAAATCCGACCCAAGTGCTCCCTAGTTCGAGCACGGCAAATCCCAAGGAGACACAGTCCATGATTGTCCATTTTTTAGCGTCACCCACATCGCCGATTATGCCGCCGATATATGAGGAGCCTGCGATCGTGGCGAAGTTTGAGCAATAATTCATGGCTAACGTATTTCCGGCCCTTCCGATCATGCCGCCGGCATACTCCTTGCTGGTGCTCACCTTTCCTAGGTTGGTGTTTATGGAGAGAGAGCCTGCGAGGATGGAGCCGGCGATTCCTCCGCCATAGGTATCGGCGGATACCACGGCGAAATTCGCCGTGTTGGTGATGGAGGTCAACGGGGCGAATCCCACGATTCCCCCGGCGAAAGAGGAGCTTGCCTCTACGACGCCCTCATTATACGATTTATAAGCGCCAAGCTGGGCCTCGCCGCATATTCCTCCTATATAACCACTGCCCTTTACCTTGCCTGAGTTTGAGCAGAAACCGATAAATGTATTGTTGTAAAAGCTCTGCGTATTGCTGGCCACCAACGTGCTCCCGATAATGCCCCCTACGCCTCTGCCTCCTTGTATCGTTCCGCTGTTGCGGCTGGATATGATGGTGCTCAATCCGCTTCCTCCGACGATTCCCCCGGTTCCCACGTTAACCACCGAATAGGCGGGGAGATTCCCCGCCGGCTTTGTCCCGGTTGCGCCTTTTACGTTACCATCGTTGCTACATGAGTAAACATAAAGGGTATCGGCGTATCCCACGATCCCTCCGGCGCAATTGAACAGGGCAGTAACGGTACTTCCCAAGTTATGGGAATTCGTGATCTGTGTGGTCGAGTAGGTGGTTCCTCCGCCCAAGATCCCCCCAACGGCAATGGCACCTCCTATGTCGCTATCTTCTATCGAGCAGGAGTCTATCCATAAGTTGACATTCGGGTCTGCCATGCCGACGATACCACCTATGGCCATACCGTCTTCCCGGCTCTTGATTGTCGAATTTTTCACGGCACACCCCTTGATAAAGGTCTTGTCTGCGCCTCCTCCTTTGGTGATAACGGCCCCTGCGATGGCCGACATTCCCCCGTAACCGGTGATCTCGGCTCCCTCGACGGTGAGATTCGTGATAATCGCTTGGTTTACGAAGCCAAATAAGCTGGCTCCCACGGCGTTCGTATCTTTCATTTTCAGATCCCGGATCGTATATCCGTTGCCGTTGTAATAACCGGTAAAGGGATAGCTGGCAGATAATCCTATTTGGTACCAATTGCCTTCCCATCCGCATTGGTCGTTATAATGGGCCATGCTGATGTTATTTTGCTGTTCGAAGCAGGTGGAAGAATTTACCAAATTCCCATTATTATGGAAGTTCAAGATCGCTTCTTGTATTTTCGCCAGATCATCGGCGGAGGTTATCCGGTACGGATCATCCGGCGTACCGCTTCCGTAGAGGCCGATCTGCTCATTGCGGTTGGTCTCGGCGCTGATCCCACTCTCGTTGACGGTGATATAGCAACCCATCCCGAATTCTCCTTTCCGTCCGTCTATATCCGGGCAATCCGACTGGATGGTATATTCCATAAATAATAATTGGTACTTACCTTCCTTTAGTCCCTTCTCCATGGTGAATAAGGATGTGCCGGATAATCTCCGGTGTTTCGCTTTCCGTTGGATAATGCTGCCGTCCGGGGTCTTGATATGGAAGGTCAGGTCGCCGTAGGTGAAATTCTCGGTTTCTTTCGTGAAACTGATCAGGTCATGAACACCTACATATACGTCTTCTGTTGATGTCGGAACCTCGGGTGTTATCTTATCATCCGAGCAACCATACAAGATAAAAAGAAAGAAAAGAAGGAAAAAATAGTTTGTTTTCATATATGCGTGTTTTTAGGATTAACTAATTTGCTCGAATATGCAAATAGTGTCCCTAAACGATGTCCGTATGGCGCAATTTATTTGTCCGTGTGACGCAAAGGTTTGGCATTTAATGGGTTGATACCCTAGTTTTCTTTCGGGAAATCAGGGGGGCTTATCTTTGCCTCTCCCGATAGCTTCCGGTATTCGGTAGGCGACATGCCGTAACTTTGGCGGAAAAGCCGATAGAATACCGAGCGGGAAGCGAACCCCGAGTCATAACAAATTTGATCGATCGAGAAAACGTTCGTTTGGGCCAGTAGCTCGACGGCATGCTTGAGCCGGAAGTCGTTGAGGAACTCCCGGACGGTCATGTTCCCGCCATAGGCACGCACGGCCTCTATCAGGTAAGTCCGGTTCGTACCCAGACGTTGCGCCAGCTCATCCCGGTTCAGCGCCGGATCGGTGAATAACTTTTCTTTTTCCAGTAGCTCATTTAGATTTATAAACAGGCGTAACTCCCGTGAAAGGTCTCCTTCGGGTATCTGCTTGATCGTCTCTACTGCCATGTTTTCCCGCTGCGTCTGTTCTTGGATGCGTCGGTAAAGTACTCGGTTCTTCGCTCTCAAACGTAGGGAATAGATGATATTTCCCGACAGTAAGATACCGAGGAGCAAGCAGACGATTAAGGCGATGGACATCCATATCCTAGCGTTTTTTTTCTCTTGGCCAATCCTGTCTACCTCGTAAATAGTCCGTAGCTGATCCATTCGTGAGGCGATATCCAACTGGTTCACTGAGTCTTTTGCTTGGATATACGTATGATAGAGCGATATACAGGACTGGGGATCTCCGGAATGAGCCAGAAGTTCCGCTTTCTTCAACAAATCGTCCATATAGAAAGATAGGTCGTTCTTGTGAGCCGCTAACAGGATATCCATATCCTTGATGGCTCCTTGGTAATCTCCTGTTATTTCTCGTAAATCTCGACGAGCCTCGTAAAAATGCTCATAAGCGTTGGCGGGTATTTGGGGATGAATAAGCCGGGAAGCCTCATTCAACAGTTGTCTGGCTTCTTTTGTTTGCCCTTTCTTCAGGTAAGACAAGGCTTGGAGAGACCGGGAAGTGACCGGATAGTGTCCGGTCGGGTCGACCTTCCCATGCTCGTCCCTCCAGTTGACGAGGGCGGCGTAGCTATCGGCGTAACGGGATATGCGCTCCGTGTCGTTTATCTTTAAGGCGGTCATAAAGAGCCATTCGTAGAGGGTGGCCGAAATGTAGAGCACTTGGTTCTCGCCATTCTCGTAAGTGGGACAAATAGCGATCCCTTTTTCCAGCGAGGTGAGGGCCTGCTCATACAAGCCGAGTTTATAGTATATGCTGCCCTGTACTTGCAAGGCCATCGTCATACCTACTGGTTGTTTTACTTGCTGTGCCGTTTCGAACATGGCGGTGGCTTCTTCTCGGGCTTCGTCGAACCGTCTTTGCTTGAACAATCCGGATATATAGGTATTATAGGCGGAGAAGTAGAAACTATACTGTTTGGCATCCAACATAAAAGGAAGGCTTTTCTGCGCCTCGATGATAGCCGAATCTGCGGAGTAGAAATTAAAGAGGCATTGTATACGATTCAATCTTGATCGACAGATAGCCGGGGTGTCGCATCGGTTGATAGCGTTGTTGAGCGTAGCGTCCCAATCGACGATATCGTTGGTGGACATGGCTATACGCATCAGTAGATCCTGTTTTTCCTTACCCTCACAAGTGATTGCCAATTGCCGTAAGGAATCCGCTGGGAGATAGCCTTGGCCTTGTATCTCGTTATGAAACGAGAAAAAATAGATAAGCAAAAGATGGAATATAAACAGGCTTTCTCGCATCGTATACCGTGATTTATAAAGTTAACGAAACAAATATACGAAGTCTTTTCTTTTTCTACTTTTCTTTTCTAAAAAAGTACAATAAAAATACCTGTTTGGAGGATATTTGTAACTTACTTGTATTTAGTGAGATATGGACTATGGTAGAGATTAGGGGAAAACATGTACATGTTTTCGAAAAATCACGTACGTGTTTCTTGGAAATCATGTACGTGTTTTCTCAAAAACACGATCGGGTAAAAATAGCTAAGCAAAGTATACAATAAGCCACTTGTTTTCTCGTATTCATTTTTATGTGTTTTCAATGAACATATCCCCCTGTCTTTTTATGAATACGGATTTTTTTCCTTATATTCGCGTCACTTTTGAACACGTATCAAATAATTTCTAAATAAATCAATTAAGAAATGACAAAGAGTGCATTACAAATCGCAAGAGCAGCTTACCAACCGAAGGTACCCGCTGCGTTGAAAGGTGCAGTGAAAGCCGTTGACGGCGAGTATACTCAATCAGTAGCCGATCAGGAAGAAATCAAGAAATTGTTCCCGAACACTTACGGAATGCCGATCGTTACATTCGAGAAGAGTAACGAGGAGAAGGCTATGCCTGTCATGAACGTTGGTGTGATCCTTTCCGGTGGTCAGGCTCCCGGTGGTCACAACGTGATCGCTGGTTTGTTCGACGGTATCAAGGCTCACAACGCAGATTCTCGTCTGTATGGTTTCATCTTGGGCCCGGGCGGTTTGATCGATCATAAATATATGGAATTGACGGCTGATATTATCGACGAGTACCGTAACACGGGTGGTTTCGATATGATCGGTTCCGGACGTACGAAATTAGAGACGAAAGAGCAATTCGATAAAGGTCTTCAGATCTTGAAAGAGCTTGATATCAAGGCTTTGGTTATTATCGGCGGTGACGATTCTAACACGAACGCTTGCGTATTGGCTGAGTATTACAAGGCTATTGGCGCCGGCGTACAGGTGATCGGTTGCCCGAAGACGATCGACGGCGACTTGAAGAACGCCCAGATCGAGACCTCTTTCGGTTTCGACACGGCTTGTAAGGTTTACTCCGAGGTAATCGGTAACATCCAACGTGACTGTAACTCCGCCCAGAAATACTGGCACTTCATCAAATTGATGGGTCGCTCCGCTTCTCATATCGCTTTGGAGTGCGCTTTGCAGACTCAACCGAACGTTTGTATCATCTCCGAGGAGGTTGAGGAGAAGAATATGTCTTTGGACGATATCGTTACTTACGTAGCCGGTATCGTGGCTAAGCGTGCCGCCGAGGGTAATAACTTCGGTACGGTATTGATCCCTGAGGGCTTGATCGAGTTCGTTCCGGCCATGAAACGCTTGATCGCCGAGTTGAACGATTTCTTGGCTAAGCATGACGCTGAGTTCAAGATGATCAAGAAGAGCGAGCAACGTGCTTATATCATCAGCAAGTTGACGAAGGAGAACTCTGATCTGTACGCTTCTCTTCCGGAGGGCGTAGCTCGTCAGTTGTCTTTGGATCGCGACCCGCACGGAAACGTACAGGTTTCTTTGATCGAGACTGAGAAGTTATTGTCTGAGATGGTTGGCAAGAAATTGGCTGAGTGGAAGGCCGAGGGCAAGTACGTAGGCAAGTTCGCCGCCCAGCACCACTTCTTCGGTTACGAGGGTCGTTGCGCCGCTCCGTCTAACTACGACGCGGACTACTGCTACTCTTTGGGTTACACGGCATCTTGCTTGATCGCCGCCGGTAAGACAGGTTATATGTCTTCCGTACGTAACACGACCGCTCCCGCTGATCAATGGATCGCCGGTGGTATCCCTGTTACTATGATGATGAACATGGAGAAACGTCATGGCGAGATGAAGCCGGTTATCCAGAAGGCTTTGGTTAAGCTTGACGGCGCTCCTTTCAAGGCGTTCGCCGCTAACCGTGACGAGTGGGCTTTGACTACTAGCTACGTATATCCGGGTCCGATCCAGTACTTCGGCCCGACGGAGGTTTGCGACCAGCCGACCAAGACTTTGCAGCTAGAGCAAGCTTAATAGAGACTTATACATTATATAATATATAAGCGAGGGAGGATGTCATTTATTTGGCATCCTCTTTTTATTTACATACATTTGCCACGAGATCTTAAACCTAAAAATAAATCTTTATAACACATGGATTCCATGAAAAAGAAAATCGCCTATCTATTGCTTCTTTTGATGCTGATACCTGTCGGCTCGTTCGCCAAGGAGAAACGTACGTTCGAGATCAAGGATGGTCATTTTTATGTAAACGGGAAGGTAACCCCGATCCTTTCGGGTGAGATGCATTATCCTCGTATCCCCCACCAATATTGGCGGCATCGCCTTCGGATGATGCGAGCGATGGGCTTGAATACGGTTGCTACCTATGTCTTCTGGAACCTGCACGAGACGGAGCCGGGTAAATGGGATTTCGAGGGAGACAAGAATCTGGCCGAGTATATCCGGATAGCGGGAGAGGAGGGATTGATGGTGATCCTCCGTCCCGGCCCGTACGTATGCGCCGAGTGGGAGTTCGGCGGTTATCCGTGGTGGTTGCAGAATATACCGGGCATGGAGATCCGCCGGGATAACCCGGAGTTCTTGAAACGCACGAAGCTTTATATCGATAAGCTTTACGAGCAGGTCGGCGACTTGCAGGTATCGAAAGGCGGCCCTATCATCATGGTGCAGGCCGAGAACGAGTTCGGCTCTTACGTGGCGCAACGTAAGGATATCCCCTTGGAGGAGCATCGCCGCTACAACGCCAAGATCAAGCGGCAATTGGCGGATGCCGGTTTCAACGTGCCTCTGTTCACCTCGGACGGAAGCTGGTTGTTCGAGGGCGGTTCCACCCCGGGAGCGCTGCCTACGGCGAACGGGGAGAGTAACGTGGAGAACCTGAAAAAGGTGGTGAACGAGTACCACGGGGGAGTAGGCCCGTATATGGTAGCCGAGTTTTATCCCGGCTGGCTGATGCACTGGGCGGAACCATTCCCCGATATAAGCGATTCCGGCATAGCGAGGCAGACGGAGACGTACCTCCAAAACGATGTCTCTTTCAATTTCTATATGGTTCATGGCGGTACGAATTTCGGCTTCACCAGTGGCGCCAATTACGACAAGAAGCATGATATCCAGCCGGACTTGACCAGCTACGACTACGACGCCCCGATCAGCGAGGCGGGTTGGGTGACCCCGAAGTTCGACTCGATCCGCAACGTGATCCGGAAATACGTCACTTATGACGTCCCCGAGGCCCCAGCCCCTATACCGCTGATCGAGATCCCGTCGATCTCCTTGACGAAAGTAGCCGATGTGTTGGCCTTGGCGAAAGAAGGGGAACCGGTAGCGTCTACGACACCCCTCACGTTCGGGCAATTGAATCAAGGCTATGGCTACGTCTTGTACTCAACCCATTTCAACCAGCCCTTGAAAGGACGTCTGGAGATACCGGGCTTGCGTGATTACGCTACGGTCTATGTGGATGGCGAGCGTGTCGGCGAGTTAAACCGTTGTTTCAACCAATATGCGATGGAGATCGATATCCCGTTCAACGCTACCTTGGACATCTTGGTGGAGAACATGGGGCGCATCAATTATGGCGAGGAGATCGTCCGCAATACGAAGGGGATCATCAGCCCGGTCAAGATTAACGGCAGCGAGATATCGGACTGGAAGATGTACAAGCTCCCGATGGACCGGATGCCGGCCTTGGCCTCCGGCGATCCTTATATCTATAAGAATGGCTCGCCCGAGGTAGCGGGGTTAGGGAATAAGCCGGTTCTCTACGAGGGCACCTTCCACCTGTCCGATACCGGGGATACGTTCATCGATATGGAGGATTGGGGAAAGGGCATTATCTTCATCAATGGCGTCAATATCGGCCGCTATTGGTACGCCGGCCCTCAGCAAACGCTTTATATACCGGGCGTATGGCTGAACAAAGGAGAGAATAAGATCGTTATTTATGAGCAGCTGAATAATGACCGGAAGTCGAGCGTACGGACGGTCAAGACTCCTGTCTTGACAAAACTAAAGAAAATAACAGCCATGGAGAAAAAGAATCGTTTGATGGAAAAAACAGTAAGCCCGTTTAGCGTGGATGAGACGATGCGGCGGATCGAGGAGATCATCAAGTCTCAAGGAGGTTCCGTGTTCGCCGTGTTCGATCATGGGCGAAACGCTAGCGAGGTAGGGATGAAGCTGCCTCCGAATAAGGTGATCGTCTTCGGCTCGCCGAAAGTCGGGACTTTATTGATGCAGCAAGATCCGTCCATTTCTTTGGAGCTACCGCTACGTATCTCCGTTTGGGAAGACGCGGACGGCAAGGTTTGGGTCGGTTCCCCGAATCTGGAGACCATCGCCTCCGAATACGGGATGGAAAACAGCGGCGTCATCGAGAAGATGCAAGAGGCCGTAACGAATATCGTGAGTAAATCGATAGCCGGCAGCCGGTAAGGCTCATGGATCTAATGCGGTAAGAGCTTAGGAGGATGTCGGTAAAACGGCATCCTCTTTTCTTTTATATGGCCCAAGAGACTCATTTACCGTGCTGTAGATTGATAATAAGGTTTAAAAGCCTTTGGGGAAATTAGGAATAGATTGTATTTTTTAATATGTTCTTTAACATATCGTTACTTCTTACGAAGGTATCTTTTTGTTAACAAGGATAAGCCGTATCGGGTCTGTAATAGCTGTTTGCACGAACACATATCCAAAAAATTCAAGGAATGTGAAAAAAATATGCGTATTATTGTTTTTATTTAGAATAATAATTTATATTTGTACCCATATCCGAAGAGTGGATATAATTATTAATGTTAACCTATTTTTGTGTTATGATGAACAAACAGTTGGCTTTTGTTAAAAGCGGGCTGGGTTTGGCACTTTGTTTCCTTATGGTCGGTGCGGGTGTAACCCCTCCAATCCATGCGTCTAACGCGAATGTGTCCATCTCCCAACAAGCTAAGAAAGTTACCGGTACGGTAACAGACGCAAAGGGTGAACCCCTTTTGGGTGTGAATGTTGTAGTAAAAGGTACTACAAACGGTACGATTACCGACCTTGACGGTAAGTATTCCTTGGAAGTTGAGCCCAACTCCATTTTAGTCGTTTCCTACATCGGTTATGTATCTCAGCAAATCCCTGCTTCGGGAGAAGTGGTAAATGTGACTTTGAAAGAAGATACACAAAACCTTGACGAGGTCGTAGTAGTAGGTTACGGTACGCAGCAGAAGAAAGATATCACAGGCTCCGTGGCGGTAGTCGATACGAAAGACCTTTTGGCATCTTCCGGATCTTCCGCTACGCAGCAGTTGCAAGGTAAGGCTGCCGGTGTATATATCGGTCAGACCGGTTCTCCGGGTTCTCCTTCAATGGTTCGTATTCGTGGTATCAATACGGTTAATGATAATGGTCCGTTGTACGTAATTGACGGCGTGTCAACACGTAATCAAGATCTAAGTACTTTGAATCCGAACGATATCGAGAGTATGCAGGTATTGAAGGATGCCTCCTCCGCCGCTATTTATGGTGCGCAGGCCGCGAACGGTGTTATCTTGATCACGACGAAGAAAGGTACGAAGAGCGGGCAACCGAGATTAACGTACGACGGTTATATCGGTGTCCAGAAGACAGGTAAGAAATATGACGTGTTGAATTCTATGGATCGCTTGAACCTAGATTGGGAGGCGCAGAAGAATAATATTGATATGCGTGATATCGGTGGTTATCCGAGTAATCCTCAATTTGGTACGGGGGAGAGACCTTCTATCCCGAATTACTTGACACAATCAGGCGCTCAAGGTTCTACTACGATAGATCCGAGTGACTATGATTATCCGACTACAACTTACGCGCCATTTTCAGATACGGACTGGTGGGATGAGTTAGATCGTGCCGCTATGATTCAAAATCACCAGATCGGCTTGTCCGGTGGAACGGAAAAGGGACAGTATAACTTAAGTGCAAATTATTTCAAACAAGACGGTACGGTAATTGATTCTTACTATCAGCGTTATCAAGTGCGTGCGAATACCTCTTTCAATGTACGTGACTGGTTACGTGTGGGTGAGAACTTAACATATGCTTTCACGAAAGATAACGGTTTGAGTGCGAATGGAGCGGAATCTAATCCTTATTCGTGGACATATCGTGCCTCTCCTTGGGTTCCGGTATATGATATCGCAGGTAATTTCGCTGGATCAAAGTTCTCCGGTACGGGTAACTTCCAGAACCCGATAGCCAATCAAGTCCGTAATAAGGAGAATTATTATACTCGCAACCGTATTTTTGGTAACTTATGGGCTGAGGCGGATATTTTCAAGGACTTGACATTCCGTACGAACTTCGGTATCGATTATACGAACCGGTATTATTATCGCATGGAAAAGAAAAATCCGGAGTTCTCTGAGTCTATGGGACAGAATAACTTTGAGGAACAAAGTGAGTTTAATTATCGTTGGGTATGGACGAATACGTTGACTTATAACAAAACTTTTAATGATATCCATAAACTTACCGTCCTGTTGGGTACGGAGGCTATCCGTGACGGTTTGGGACGCAAGTTGACCGGTCGTCGTTACAATTATTTGTTTGAGGATAATACGAATAGTTGGGTGTTGAATATGGGTGAGAATAACAACCAGCGTCTGGCGAATTCCGAATATAAGGGTGAGTTTGCTTTGTTTGGCTTGTTCGGTCGTGTAGACTATTCTTTCAATGATAAATATTTGTTCACTGGTATCATTCGTCGGGATGGTGTATCTCGTTTCTCAAAATCTAATCGTTATGGTGTGTTCCCATCCGCTTCTTTAGGTTGGCGTATTTCCCAAGAGGATTTCATGGAAAGTACGAGAGATTGGCTGGACGATTTGAAGTTGCGTGTCGGTTACGGACAGACTGGTAACTCTGAGGTACCTCGTATCACGAACTATGCTATGGAACTTGCCACTTATCCGAAACGCTCTGACTACGATTTGAACGGACAGAATAATTCTACTACGACAGGTTTCATCTTGGATAAATATGGAAACGAGGATACCAAGTGGGAGTCTACAGAGATGTGGAACGTCGGTGTGGACGCTACTTTCTTAAATGGTAAATTCAATATTGGCGCTGAGTGGTATTGGAAGAAGACAACGGATATGTTGATCGAGGCTCAATATTCAGCGTTTGCTAACCCGGAGATCAAGAAACCGTATATCAATTTCGGCGATATCAAGAATACGGGTGTCGATTTGAACTTGAATTATAGAGATTCAAAAGGTGATTGGTCTTGGGACGTAAGTTTGAACCTTTCTCATTATAAGAACGAGGTGCTGCGTATCTCCGAATCGGATGATGCTTCCTTATGGGGAGCGGGAACCCGCTTGGATGGAAACGTGACCCGTACGACGAAAGGACATGCGATCTCTGAGTTCTACGGTTACAAGGTGAATGGTTTTTATGAGAACGTTGACGAGGTTTTGGCCTTACCGCCTCTAGGACAATCCGGATTGAACGCTGAGTCCGCCAAGGCTTGGGTGGGTAAATTTAAGTTCGATGATGTGGATAAGGATGGTAAGTTGACGGAAAGAGACCGTACATTCATCGGTTCTCCCCATCCTGATTTGATCGCTGGTTTAAACGCTACGGTTACTTGGAAAAACTGGGACTTCACGATGTTCTGGTATTCAACTATCGGCAATGACCTGTTTAACAATACGAAATATTTTACAGACTTCTGGATGTTCAACGGTAACAAGTCTGAGCGTATGCGTGATCAGTCTTGGACTCCCGGTGCAGATAACAGCAATGCCATTTTACCGATCTTGGATTCGAACGATGGTTATTCTGGTAAATTCTCGAACTCTTATTACGTAGAGAATGCTTCGTTCTTGCGTTTGAAGAATGTGGTTTTGGGTTATACGCTTCCGAAGAGCGTGTTATCTAAGGTGGGTATCCAAAACTTACGTTTGTATGTACAAGCCGAGAATTTGCTGACTATTACCGGTTACTCTGGATTGGATCCGGAATATACGAATGCGGATATGGGCAAAGAAAGCGGGGGAGACCTACAGAGAGGTGTTGATATGGGTGGATGGCCTTCAACGATGCGTTTCTTGTTCGGTGTAAATTTCGCTTTCTAATGTTTAGGGATTTGATTAACTTTTAAAATGAATTTTATTATGAAACACAACAAATATATATTAGCGTTGGCTTTTGCCAGTATGCTGACTTTGGGTTCTTGTGGCGATGATTTCTTGGGAAAGGAGCCGCAAGGAGTTTTGACCCCGGAGGCTTTGGCGAATGCTCAAGGTGTGGAGTTGCTGGTTACTAGTGCTTATGCGGGTTTAGCCTCTCCTGTGGAAGGATACGATCCCTATCAAGCTTCTCCGTTTAACTGGGTATGGGGTGGTATTTATGGGGGTGATGCCAACAAGGGATCAGACCCTAACGACCAATCTACGGTGAATGAGATAGAATTGTATAATACATTGTCGACCAATGGCTATATCAAGCAAAAATGGGTTTGGGTGTATCAAATGAGCAAACGTGTTAACTTGGCTCTTCAGGTCTTGGAAAATGCGGAGGATATGAAGGAGGAAATTCGCCAAATGCGTAAAGGCGAGTTGAAATTCTTACGAGCCTTGGCTTATTTCGAGGGAATGCGTGTGTTTGGTGTTTATCTCCCTTATATTGATGAGACTAATCAAGAGAATGACCCAAAGGTGCATAATGACAAAGATATCTATAGCTTGGTCGTTGCCGACGTGGATGATGCTATAGCGAATTTATCGGATGATCCTAAGGTTGTTGGTGAGGTTGGTCGGGCGAATAAATCCGCTGCGAAGGCTTTGAAGGCTAAGATCTTGATGTGGCATGGTGATTTGGCGGAAGCGCAACCCATTTTAGCGGATGTGTTGACCAATGGTGTTACGTCTAAGGGTATGGCTTACGGACTGGAAGATGATCTGGACAATAACTTCAATGCTTTGACAGAAAATGGTAAGGAATCCGTTTTTGCGGTACAATACTCAAATGCGGCAGAGAATATGGGGGGTGCTCCCTTCTGTTTAGCTTATCCGCATAATACAGGTCCCGGTGGATGTTGTGGTTTCTACCAGCCTTCTTTTGAGTTGGTGAATTCGTTCCAAGTAGACGCGAATGGCCTTCCTTACTTGAACGGTGAATATCGTACGAAGAAAAGTGTATCTGTTCGTAACTCCGATAGTTCCCAAGATGCTGTGCTAGCCGTTAACGATAATAACATTGCGGTCGATCCTCGATTGGATTTTGCTGTAGGTCGTTTTGGTATTCCTTATAAGGATTGGGGATTCCCAGAGAATGGTTGGGTACGAGATGCTACGAATGGCGGTATCTTCATGCCGAAAAAGCATGTATATAGCAAGGCTGAGGATGCGGCTGGTATGAAAGCGTTGTATGGTGGTTGGGCACCGGGTTCTGCTATGAACTTGCAATATTTAAGTGTTCGTGACTTGACTTTATTATATGCTGAATGCTTGGCTAACGCTGGGAATCTGAAAGGTGCGATGGAGCAGGTTAACAAGATTCGTCGTCGTGCGGCTTTGGATGTTAATATTGTTAAGTTGGATGATGGGACTCCAGCCGCTAATTATAAGATTGCCGAATATCCTTCTTCACATGCCGCATTCTCAAACAAAGATGTTTGTATCAAGGCGATTCGCATGGAGCGTAAGTTAGAGTTGGCTATGGAAGGTGAGCGCTGGTTTGACTTGTCTCGTTGGGGTGGTGACGTGATGGCTAGTGAGTTGAAAGCCTATGTGGACTATGAGAAACAGTATATCTCTAAGTTTGCGGGAGCTTCTTATCTGTCATCGAAAAAGACAATGTTGCCCGTTCCTGACGATGAGATCTTGACTTTGGGTACAGATCCGGAAACAGGTACTCCGTACTTGGTACAGCCGGAAGCTTGGAGAAACTAGAAGTTTTTTATGTTATTTTTTAAATTAGAAGGTTATGAAAAAGTTGATTTTTTTGTTATTCACGATTTTCACGGTGCAAATGGTATGTGCTCAGTCTTACAATGATGATCCTTATGGATATGATGATCCTTATAGAACCATAGTAGGGCTTACTAGCATCACATGGAATGGAAGCGCGTCTGGATCTTATCAATTATGGCAACCCCATATTGATATTGATTTACCTTCTAATGGACGTTATGTCTGGAGTATACGAGGAGCAAACGCTTATTGTTATCCAAATGGTAAATATTGTTCTGTCAGTTTTGCTGCAAGAGGAGGATATTTATTGACTTGTGAGGTTTATGACGTGAATGGGAATAGATTAGATTCCTTTTCTGTAAGTATAACTGTTATGTAAGACGTTTAGCTTATTCGCAAATAAAGAAACGCCGATCGGAATCAATCCGGTCGGCGTTTTCCGTTTTTACCCCCAGTACTTCAAGAGGCACCCGGCGATATTGACTTGCGTGGAGAAAGCCTCCGGCGTGGCGATCCCCTTCGAACGGATGCCCTCGTTGAAGATGCCGAGATCATCGATCAAAATTTACCGATGGCTTTTTAGTAGCGGGTTTATGGAAAAATCGTATATTTGTAAAAACGTATAATTGAGAATCGGTATGAATAGTGATATATTGAGGGATAAGGCGGAATATCTGATGTCGCTTATCAGTCATTTCGCCGAGCGAAATGGGCTAAGTGTACCACAGGCCTATCGTTATGTCAAACGATATGGTGGCATATGTTTGGTTGACGAGCATTATGACATTATGCATACGTTGAGCTTTACCGATGCGTTGGAATCCATGACTATGTACATGAAACGCCAAGGAGGGGCTGTGGGATGATACTTTACCATGGAAGTAATGTGATGATAGATAAGATTGATCTAGGGCGTTCAAAACCTTATAAAGATTTTGGACGTGGATTTTATTTGTCGGCAGAGAAGGACCAAGCTCTGAAGTTAGCGACATTTAGGGCATTAGTACTGGGGGGGACTCCTTTGATCTCTGCTTTTGAGTTTGATGAAGCATGCCTTTATGATGGAAGCTTGTCTTATCTTTCTTTTGAGGCATATACGGAAGATTGGGCAAATTTTATCTTTAGGAATAGGAATGAGGCTGATAATTTTCAGCATGAATATGATGTTATTTATGGGCCGATAGCTAATGATAGAGTAGGATTCCAAATCCAAAAATTGGAAGATGGAAGTATTGATATGGAAGAGTTTCTTTGCCGTATTAAATATTTCAAAGGGGTTACTTATCAATATTTTTTCGGAACAGAGCGTGCCATATCTTATCTTCGGAAATTATGACGGATATTGATTATATGATAGAACATGTGGCTACGGATTTAATCGTATTGCTTGTGGAGAAGCGTGGGTTGACATTTATGGAGGCGGTGGACACGCTTTATACTTCGGACACTTATGCAAAATTGTGTGACAAGGCTACCGGTCTTTACTTCCAAAGCCCTAAATATGTATACTCGTTTTTGGAACAAGAACTTCTAACGGGTATGATGGGATAATAATTGTTTCTTACCGGGCACGTAACCCGCACCCGGTAAAAAACTTACTCTTTGATATCCCTATTTTCCCTAATACCCCCAGTACTTCAATAGGCACCCGGCGCATCCGGTGATCAGGAGGGTATAGCCGGAGATACCCAGCCAATCCGCCCCGGGGGGCGGTGGGGAGGAGGGGGATCGTCGGGGCGGAAGAGTGTCAGCGAGGCGCCGATCGCCGCCAGTGTCACCTCCG
>OHJP01000456.1_pt1 | contig 21916 bp, 10 predicted proteins | sample 1568591 | NCBI WGS metagenome assembly OHJP01 (sample SAMEA3879567, study PRJEB24766) | human gut metagenome | biome: human-associated habitat; feature: feces | place: USA | collected 1985/1987
CCGGACTCTTTACGGAATATCTCCCGTAAGCCTCTATGGGAGTTGGGACGTAACAGTGCCGGGCTTGCCGTACGTTTCCGTTCCAATTCCACCCGGATTGCCGCCAAATGGGAGGTACTGCTCAACAGGAATATGAATCACATGACCCCTACGGGCATTAAAGGGCTTGATTTGTATTGCCTGCAAGACGGGAAGTGGCTGTTTGCCGGAAGCGGGCGTCCGCAAGGAAAGGTGAATGAAGCGACCATCGTGAAGGATATGCTGCCCGAAGAGCGTGAATATCTTTTATTCCTTTCTTTATACGACGGGGTGACTTCTCTTTCCATCGGCATCGACTCGCTGTCTCAAATCAGCGGGCCGGCAACGGAACTGCCGGTACGTAAGAAGCCGGTTGTCTTTTACGGAACAAGCATTCTGCAGGGAGGCTGCGCTTCCCGTCCGGGTATGGCGCATACCAATATCCTGGAGCGTTGGCTCAATCGGGAATGTATCAATCTGGGATTTAGTGGCAATGCTTTATTGGATTTGGAGATTGCCCATGTGATGGCGGGTGTGGATGCTTCCGTATTTGTACTTGATTTTGTTCCGAATGCCGGTGTGAAGCAGATAAAGGAACGTGCCGGTGCGTTCTATTCCATTATCCGTAGCAAGCATCCTGATACGCCTGTACTTTTTGTGGAGGATCCTATATTTACCCATTCCCGTTTTAACAGGACCGTAGCCAGAGAAGTGAAGGATAAGAACGAGACTTTGCAGGCTGTGTTCCGGTCTCTGAAGAAGCGGGGAGAGAAGAACATCTATCTGCTCTCTTCCGAAGATATTATCGGCCATGATGGAGAGGCTACCGTAGACGGTGTTCATTTTACGGATTTAGGTTTTATGCGTTATGCAAAAGTGTTGTATCCGGTTTTGAAGAAGCGTATGAAGGATTAGTGCAAACGCACTTGTGGGGAATCCTCACAGACTCCCCACAAATAATTGTTAGAGTAAAAATTTATGAAAAAAAAAGCTGAAATTCTGCTTTACTCGCCCTTGTCCACTTTTGCTTCCGCAATTATGTTTTCCGGTACTTTCTCGCAACGTATGTATTTGTTTACATCGTTCTCGTTGTCTTTTGCCGTCCATATCATCGAGCCGCTTTCCAGCAAGTCGGTCACGATGTATTTGTTGTTCCATTCACCGTTGCCGAAATCATACTCTCCGCTGATGACGGCGCCCAAATAAGGGTCGTTTTTGATACTGAAACTTCCGGTGATGTAGCGGGCGTACATGCTGTCGAACTTCTGGTACATTTCAAAAGTCTGTTCCTTGCGGTTGAAAACCACGTAGCAGTATGTACCTTCCGCCAGCGGAGTTCCGTTCCATTCGGAAAGTTCCCACGTGCCGTTCAGGTTGGCGGGAGTCACTTCCAGGGTCGGTATTATCGGCTCATCGTCATCGCAGGACACAAGGCAGCACAGAAAGACTGCCAAAGCCGTTAGTTTGAAAATATTCTTCATTTCGGGTTTCTTGTTTTTTTATCGTTACTTGGTATAGTTTACTTTAATATTCAGGGTCCGGTCCGAAGGCCGGGCATCCACTCCTCCGATGATAATCGGGAATGTGAATGTCTTTTCCTTTCCGGTGGGAATCAGTGAAGCGTCTACCGTTACCACGATGTCGGCTTCACTGCCCGGTTGTATCACTTCCGGTTCCGTCCGGAAAGTTGCGAACTTCGGAATGACGAGTGCCGACAGACGCAGCGGCTTGTCTCCGCTGTTTCCGCATAGAATCCGTTCGGAAGGTCGCTTTCCGGGCATCACTTCCTGAAATTCCATCCGGTTCTGTTTCAGCCTCAGTCGGCCCATTGCATACGGGTAGCGTGCCCATTCATCCGCTCCGGGAACGACGTTTCCGGTCAGGGTCAGGCGTGCCACGGGATGTTTTTCCGAGCAGGACAGATAGACGAACGCGTCCGTATCTATCGTTCCGGGATGATTCTTCGGATGATAAGTCAGTACAATCGTAGCGGTTTCTCCCGGCAGTATCTTTCCGGCAGACAGTTCCGCTGCCGTACATCCGCAGGTGGTCCGTACCTTTGTGACGGTAACGGCTTCCTTGCTGATGTTCCTGCCCGTGAAACGGTAGGCCTGCGGAGCATCATCCTCGGTCAGCGTTCCGATATCCAGCGTGCTTTTGTCGAAACGCAGTATGGATTCCGCCTGCTGCATCAGTGGCGGATTTATCAGCGAGTCGGCTTTTTGCTGCCAAGGGGAACGGGCAAATACCAATAGCACTATCCAGGTAATTAGTTTCATTAATCAATTACATTAAATTACATCCAGCCGTTATCGTTGGCATTCTTGCGCACGGTAACGGTGATTGTCTGTTCGCTTCCGTTGCTCACTTTCACTGTGATGTGTGTGGCGCCGGTTTTTACGCCGGTTACTTCCATCAGGCTGTTGCCGACTGTTACCGTTGCCACGGCGGCATCGTCCGATGTACAGGTATAGGTCAGCGTTTCACCGTTTACAAAGTAGTAGGCAAGGTTCACGGTCGATGTGCCTCCTTCGGCAACGTACACATTCGGCACTTTCATATCCGAACCGCTTCCTTCGATGTTGTTCAGCAACTTTCCTGCATCCACCACGCCCGTGCCCATTTTGCCGATGTATTTGGACAGCTCCATGACGGAGGGAGCGGCAGCCGGTGAGTTATGGTTGCGGTAGTATGTTTTCTTCTTTCCGCCGCTGTACCAGTTATCAACCGGTTTTACGGACTCTTTCAATAGTGCCACAAATTCGCTTGCCTTGAAATGGCGGCGCTGTTGCACGGCATACGACAGACCTAATGCAGCCACACCCGATACATGAGGGCATGCCATTGAAGTGCCGTCCATATAACCATAGGCAGGGCTTCCGTTCCGAATCATGGTAGAAAGGATGGAGCCGGAAACCTCATTGTTTTCCCAAAACTCATTGTCCTCTTCTCCTATGGCGTTATAATATTCAGTGTCACCGCCCGGTGCAGATATATCCACATCCGGACCGAAGTTGGTGTAGGATGCCGGGGTGAAGTCGGCGGCAACCGCGCTTACAGTTACGCATTTGGAGTAAGCTCCCGGATAGGAGGCGCTTCCCGCATATTCATTGCCCGATGCAAAGATGGCGATACCGCCGTCGATGACTCCGTTCGGAGAACCGGCGTTGTTGATGAAATAATCCAGGATTTCCTTTTCCAGCGGATAAGTATCCGCCCATTCCTTTTCGGTGGCCGGTCCGGGAGAGTATCCTTCCACTTCGTTCGCTTCCGAGGAGTTGTATCCCCAACTGCATTGCAGGATGACGGCGCCGTTGTCGGCGGCATACTTGATGGCTTGGGCTTCTCCGTTCAGGCTCACGCTGTTGTCGCCGGCGAATACCTGGCAAATCATAATCTTTACGCCCGAATCTTTCGTGCCGTCTCCTCCGGCAATGCCGCAGACTCCGTATCCGTTGTTCATGGCGGCAATCGTACCGGATACATGCGTGCCGTGACCGATGTCGTTTACATCCGTCCACGAAATGGCCGCGGTATTGTGTACGAAGTTATATCCGTATCTGTCGTCCTTGTATCCGTTGCCGTCGGCATCCGTTCCGGCATAGAGTTCCTCTTTGTCGTTTATCCATATATTGCCTGCCAGGTCGGGATGCGTATACATCACTCCGTCGTCCAATACGGCAACGATAACGGACGGGTCGCCCGTGCATTTCTGCCATGCTTCGTAGCAGCCGACATCGCATCCGGCTATTGAGCCGGCAAGGGTTTCTCCCGTACTGTTTGTCTTGTCGAAAGCATTGTTGCCGGAGTTGGTGTAGTGCCACTGGTAGGTAAGTCCGGGATCGGAGAATCTTCCGGCCGCTACTCCGCTTCGGGTGGCTGCCCGTTGTTGCAGGGCTGCCTGGCTCACATAGCTCCGGCGGCTTTTGGGGTTGTAGGCGCGCTTGATGCGGCTGTTGCCCTGTACCTTTGAGATTTCTCCTAATTGAGAAAGCCGTCTGGCAGCTTCCTGCAAGTCTGTACCTTCGTCGAACTTCACCTGATACCACAGGTGAAGGCCGGCTATGCGGGTGCGTTCTTCGTTTTTGCTGTCTACCGGGAAGATACGTTCAAAATGGTATCCGCCCAGAATTTCGAGTACCTCATCGGTAGAGGGGATGCCCGAACGGGTCATCACTCCGCCGTTTCCCGCTGCGCGGGTCATTGTACGGTCGAGGATTTCGGTCATTTCGGGTTTGAACTTAATCAGCAGTTCACCCGAGTTGACATCGGCGGGAAGCCGGACTTCCGTCCCCCCGTCGGTGGGGATGGACGGCTGTTCGACGATATCCTGTTCCGTACAGGCACCCAGCGTCAGGGCGATAAGTGCGATGTATAAGAATCTTTTCTTCATTGTTTCTGTTTAATATTATCTTGTTAATAAGTACCTGTTTGGGGGTTAGTTGACTCCCGCCACATACCTGTAATAGTATAGCGGATAAGCTACTCCGTTTACTTTGGCACCTTCCGGCTTCTCTTTGCCGTAGTAATACTCAAAGTCGAACTTCACCGCATCGACGTTATTGAATCCCACTTTGAATCCTGCGGAGTTCTTGCCGTTTTCCTGCTGGTTGAAGAGCAGTGTCATGGGGTCCCATTCTACAAAATACGGGTGGAACAGAATCCATTTGGGCACCGGCCCGGTCAGGAAGTTCAGGTTGATGGAGAAGGAGCGTGCCTTCGGCAGTACGCGCGGCACATCCTGTCCTTTCACTTGCAGGGTGGTTCCGCCGGTTTCGGTGAATGTGACTTCGTTGTCATTCGTTTTCAGCCAGATGCAGGTGTCGCCTACCAGTTTGTCTTTGTACTCTTCCTTGTTGTCGGAGAAGTCGTCGCCCTGATAACGTTTGGGTTTGTTTGCCCGTTCGAGTGCGGTATCTACCTCTTCATCCGTAGGTAATGTCCCTTCAATGAAGTTGTACGAGAACCGCAGGCTTCTCAGCTTGTCCCAAGTGAGCAGTTGCAGGAATGCTTCCTTTTCCGCTCCGGCACTGATGTCGATGTACAGACCGAGTTCCCTTCCATTGTGGGTACGTCCCTGACTCAGGTCGGAGTAGGAGTCGCTCCGGCGGTTTCCGACAAGGCTGAGCGCGTGCAGATTCGGGAAGTTTTCTTCATTTACCACTTCGGTAATGGCAGCCAGCGACGGGAAGTTGTTGCCCGACAAGTCCAGTTTTTCCAGTCCGCGATAACTCTTGTCTGCCTTGCCGCCCAGCTTGATGAAGTTTTCGGGCAGTTCGTTCATGCCATAGGCGGATACACTCAGCGATTTCAGGTATTTCAGTTCGCAGATTTCCTCACCCAACGCTACGATACGTGTCTGATTGTTGGAGTTGCTTTGGATGTCGAAAGATTCCAAGTATTTGAGGTAGCGTATTTCTTTGGGCAGCATTTCGCCTTCCTGCAAGTTGAACAGGGAGAACTTGACGGAACGTACGCGTCCTACCGCACCTTCGGGTATGTCCTTGTCGGTTGCTTCCCATAGGGTTACGTTATCCCAGTTCTGCATATTCTCACTTGTATCGAAGGACATCATGCTTTGAATCTTCTCGTTGATGGTGATGATTGCCAGCGAGTCTCCCGAACGGTTGTCCTCAATCTTGGGAGCGGCCTTTTGGGTCACAGTCAGAATGAAAGCTTCGATAGGATTGCCGTTGTCGTCCACCAGTTGGTCTTCATCCGGATTTTGCGGAACAAAGCGTATTTTCGCTATCCGGGTATAGGGAGTCGTATTCATTTCCCAGCGGAATTTTGCCTTGACCGTACGCGGACGGGCTTTCCGGTCGAGGTTCAGTTTCAGGTCCGTATCTTTGGGAGGGGTAATCCAGCCTGTCCGGTCGGCTCCGAATTCTGCTTTATCCTCATTGGTCATTGTCTCTTCTTCGGCAAAGGAGTAGTCGATATGCTCCTTGTCAATAAGAAAATTGACGTTACTGGATATGACAGCCTCAAAAAGGCGTTTGTTGTACGCTGCCGAACTTTCGATGTCCACATCCGGTTCTTTAGCGATGATTTGTTTCCCGAAACCGAACTGGGTAACGGTTATCAGTTTGGATTCCTGGCCTTCCAGTGCAAAGCGTATTTGCGAGGTGCGTGCCGTGTTCTCTAAGGTAGAGTCGATGGCAAGCCGGCATTCCGCCGTACCCGAACCGTTTGCGGGCGATACGGCGATCCACGGTCTGGATGCTCCGGCCACCCAGTTCTTGTAAGAGTTGACCGTAATCCTTTCGGTTCCGCCTTCGGGCCCTACGGTTATCTCTTCCTTATCCACTGCAATGCCGCCGGGGATGCTTGCGTCGTCGTCTTTGCACGAGCTTGCCAGCCCTGCGAAGAGAGCCAGCCCCGTCATTATTTTATATACATATTTCATTGGTAGAATCTTATTGGTTTATCGTTTTATGTCTAAAGCATCACAGCCACGGATATCCTGAGTTTTGTCGTAAATCAGTTTATACATGCCTGCCCTTATTTGCGAGCATACGCTTGTTACGTCGATGCTGATGTTCGGGTTGTCCTTTATATCGAGGATGTAGAGTTGCGACGTCAGTGTTTCGTTTACCTTGCGGATGTCGTTTGAGCCTATCTGCAACTGTATAAGGCTGGGACAGGTGGTGATTCCCGTAGGCCATTCGCGTAAGATGCGGTTGCCGTTGGCATCGCGTTGGAAGCGGATACCGATAGCTTGCAACTGGCTGCTGTTCAGTGGTTCGGTCGGGAACTTCGAGAAACAGTTGTAACTGAGGTCGAGGTTCTTCAGATAAGGCAGCGTGGTTGCGCGGAAGTCGTCCGACAGCTTGGTCAGCTTGTTGAAGCGAAGGTCGATAACGGTCAGCAGATACGTGTTCTTGTAGTTACCAGCTTCCGACCTTAGCGAGTACTTCGGAATCTCCGTCATCAGGTTGTTGCTCAGGTCGATGGTGGAGATGGGGGAACCTTTGGCAAACAGTTCCGTGGGGAACTTACTGATAAGGTTGTTCGACAAAGAAATCGTTGAGGCGTTAATTCCCTTGAAGTCGTCCAGGCTGCAATTAATGTTTTTCCCGTCATTCTGTCCTATCCGGTTGTACGAGAAGTTTACGGACCCCATTGTATAGACAGATTCTGCGTTAAAGATATTGGGGATGTATTCTATCAGGTTGTGCGCAAAACTCAGACTTTCCACCTGGTCGGTGAAACCGCAGAAGTTTTCCGGGATTTCGGTGATTCGGTTGTTGTCCAGGGTCAGGGTAGTGAGTTCCACTTCCTTGCCGAAGGCTTCCAGCTTTCCTGTAAGGTTGTTGTTGATACAGTCGAGCAGTCCCAGTTTCCTCATTTTATTCAATGATGCGTGTTCCGGAAATTTAGTCAGGTTGTTGTTGCCGAGATACAGAATCTGGAGTTTGGCTCCTACGGTTGCATCCGCTAATTTCTTCCAGTCGGCTGTCAGTTGCTCGCCGCTTCCGTCTCTTGCTCCGTTCAGTCCGTCAATGCCTTTGTTGCTGGCTATGTTCAGCAACTGCATTTCGGGCAGTTCAAACAGGAAGTCGGGCAGTCTGGTCAGATTGGGGCAGTTGTACACTTCTACATCCGTCAGGTCGGTCAGGGTTCTCCATGCCCAGGAGCTGCTTTCCTCTTTAAATGATTTGGCATATTCGGAGTTCTCGTTTTCCCAATCTGTGCAGATGTCCTCGGCCTCGATGGGAGAATTGGCAATATAAAGTTGTTGCAGGTTCTTCAACCGCATTACCGCTTTGGATATGAAAGTGATGTTGTTGGTTGTCTGGCCTATCTGTATATCTTTCATGCTGATGCTGCTGCTCTTTTTTATGTTCGTCAGTTCCGGGTCTCGGTTAATACCGTCCTGCAGGAGTTCCGACATATTCTCCCTGGGGTCGTAGTCGAGGAACAGTTCCTTGTAGTGCATGCGCATCTTCTGTTTCTGTGCATCGCTCATATCGGGCGTTATTCCGCCTGCGCCGAACAGTCTGCCGCCCAGCTTTTCGTTGTGCGATCCGAGGGAAAGCACTTTCAGTTCGGTCAGTTGGCCGATGGCATCGGGCACTCTGCCTTTGGCGCCGAAGCCTTCGAGAGACAGGCTGATAACGCGTCCTTTGTTGTCCAGTGACACACCGGGTTGGTCGCCCCACATGTCTACCTCCTTATTGAAGTTCCAGGTTACTCCGGCAGGGCTTGTTTCTCCGGTAAAGCTCCAGTTTTTGCCGTCGAGCGCTTCCCAAATGGCTTTCAGTGCGATGTAGTCCTTGATGTAAGCGGCTGCCGGCGACAGTTGGATGGGCACAAGGGCATCGTCCGTCTGTCTGTTATCTTCTACGCTGAACATCTCTCCTGCAAGCTGGCTTCTGGAGTCGAGCGTAGAGGTTACCGAACCGCTTTTCTTATAAATGGTGTAAGAGGTTACCTGATACGTGCCGGCGGGCAGCCATACTGCCGAGTCGCATTTGGCGGTACCGATATCCTTATATTTGTCTTTGTGCTTATTGTCGTCGGTATAGTCCGCATTCGGATGTTCTTCATACTCTTCCTTATAAGTCACTTTCAGGTTCTTGATAGTGACGGGCACGCGTGTAAACGTGTTGGTCACCGTTACGTCGATAACCTTTATGTCGCTGAACAGGTAGTCGATGCTCTCACCGTCGGCGGCGCGTGTGGTGAGTCCGGACTTTATCAGTTTGAAAGTCACCATGCCCCGCGCTTGCGAGTCGGCAACAAGGTCTTTGGTAGTCAGTCCGCGCGAAACGACTTCAAACGTCTCGTCCGCACCGGGAGATATGCCGGTAATCACCTCGTCCAGCTTGTCGAGCAGCTTGTAGCCTACGATTTTATACGTTCCGGTCAGAAGCTCCAGTTTGTCGCTTCTCATGCCGTATTCGGCGTTGCTCTCGTTGTAGGCGTTCAGCACGAGGGTCTGGGTGATGCTCATACCGTTGTGCTGCATTTCGATTTCCACTTTCTGGGCGTCGCTCAACCAGTCCATTGCGGTGGCACGCGTAGATGCCGTGCCGGTCCGGGTTGTCTCTTCCTGCGTATAGGATGCCGACTTGTAGAGCCTGAACTGTACGTGGCCGTATTGTTTGCCCGCCAGTTCGTCCTTGTCGTCAGAGCATCCGCCTGCCACCATGCCGCATAGCATGGTGACAAGTGCTGCAAGAAACAGTTTTCCTTTTATAATTCTCTTTGAGTTCATTTATTCTTTCTTTTCTGTAGTTTGAGTTACAGTGGTTGCTTGTATCCGTCAGAAGCTTGTTCCTTCCTGTGTATCATCGTAAACTTCTACGATGCAGAGTGCAAGGATTTCATCATTCTCACCCTTAACCACCAGTTGGTAGTTGTTATCGTATGTTTCGTAGCTGGTATTGTCAAAGGAAATGCCTAATCCGCTGATGCGTAATATCTTGCGTGCATCCTGTGACCATGCCTGTCCCGCCATTTTTTCGGATGAAATATCCGTATAGGAAGTTTTCTCCGTAACTTCCTGGTCGGTAGCCGCATCCACGGGTTCGAATATCACTTTGCCTGGACCGTGTCCCGGTTCTCCGACTTCGTCGAACTTCTTGAGCAGGCTTTTGGGGATAATGGCTTTCCATACGTTGTTTTTGGTTACATTGTATTCGCTGACATTTTCCGAATTCTCCAAGTCCTCGAATTTGATGACAGTGCCTTCAAAGAAGTCTTTTATGTTTCTGAAGCCGGTCTGGTCGTAGTCGTACGCATACATGAACAGTGCCCGGAAGCTGATTCTGTCACCCTGTTCCTGCCAGCCTTCCTGGGTTATGCTGGTCATGATGTTGCCCGCATAGCTTGCCTTGATGTCTCCCGTACTTTCATCGATGAGGTTGCCTGCCCAGTCACCTCTTATCTCATCATAAACGGCTTTGGGGAATATCATGACGGTAGCGGCTCTCTCTGCGGTCTCCCGGTTGGTATCGGCGGTGACCGTTACCTTATCCTTATTGCTGCCTGTTCCTGTAACGGCGTGCAGCCAGTCTACCGTACTGTTGAAATCATACGTAAACTCTTCCTCGCCCTCGTCGTTAACCTTTTTCGTGGCGGCGAATATTACAGTCTCGAATTCATCATTATATACGGTAACGGTCGATTGCATCTGTTCCAGAATTCCGGTATCGTCCGACAGCTCTTCTCCCGTCACGCTTGCCAGCGCATTCAGATACATGGGGCTGATGCCGATAGCGTCCCGTTGCAGTCCTTCGTACACGACGGGAATCTCCACCTTGCGCACCTTGTCCGTTTTGGCGGTCGTGGCGTCTTCGGTAACGAAAGTCAGGGTATAGCTGTTTCCGGTAATCGGATACTTGGGATTCAGTCCGCTCGTGTTTGCCGTATTGAACGTAAACTGATACGTTCCCGCTTTTTCGTCTATGACATAGCTCAGCCATTCCGGATTGGTGAAGCCTATCTTCACGCCGCTTTCCGCCTGTGCCTTGATAACGGTATAGACGGGTGAGGTAGCGGTATTTCCCTTGATGGTCAGCGGGTGAGTCCGGTCATATATATTGCCTGCTTCATCGCTGACAACGAGGTCGGCATATTCTCTTTTGGCGCGCGTCACCTTGTAGATTACCTGCGAGGCATTGCCCATTTTCAGTGTGATTTCCGCTACGGCATCCTCGTTGTAGTTCTGTCCGTCGGCAGAGGTCATAATGGTAACGGTCTGCTTTCCGGCCTTTCCGTAGATGAGGCTTTCCAGGAATTCGCCATTCTGGAATTTGCACCAGCCGGTATTGCTGGAGAGTTCCCAGTCCGCAGATGCTTCAAAAGATAGTTCGGTAGTCTCTCCGGCTGCGCTGCTGATGTTTGCAAGCTCAGGGAAAACAACGGTTTTGTTGCCTTCGTTATCGTCGTCCGAACAGGCGGTGAACGCTGTCATTATCATCATGGCGAGCACTATAATCAGGCTCATGCTTTTCAGTTCTGTTATTTTCATAATTGTAGGGGTTATAAAGTTAATATCCTTGTTCTTTCAGCTTTTCGGCTTCCGCTTCGCTTATCCATTCGATGATGTTGGCAGGAGTATCCACCACGCCCACCAGAGAGCCGTCCTTGTTGTCCACCCGGATGTTGACGTAGTGGAACACGAACTTCTCGCACGTGCTGAAGTAGGCGGGATAGCCCGACGGCTGCGTCATCATCAGCTTGCCGTTGCCATGTGTGGTGTCGAACAGCTCGGCAGTGCTGCCGCAGACGTGCTCTTCCATTTCGATGCTGGGTTCGAGCAAATCGTCGTAGTTGAATTTCAGCTTGGTGTCATATCCGTCGAAGTAGAGTCCGTGCAGTACAATCGTATTCTCTTCCCCTTCCACGACTTCGGACGTTATCAGGCGCAGGGTCGTGTTCGTCATATAGGTATTGAAAAGCGAGGAAGTGACCTTGCAATAGCCGGTAAAGGCATTGATGTCGAACGGGCATACTTTCTGCATCACCACTTTGGTTTCCGTTCCGTATTTGTGCCACTGTTCGGTCTCGGGGATTATCAGCCGCAGGGCAAATCCCAGCGAATCGCTGATGCCGATATTCTCGTACACGCCTTCTATCTCGACATTGGCGGCGGTTTCGCCCGCCTTGATGGTTACGGTATTGGAAAGAATCCTGTAATGTTTTCCTTCCACGGCATTGCTTTCCTTGTCCACCACTTCCACGGCAAACGTGCGGTCGTAGTCGGCGCGTCTGGTAGCGGATACGGGAACTTCGAACTTCTCGTTGCTCTCCTGTACGGCATAGTGGTAAAGCGTATCGGAGAACATCAGGTAGTTGCGTCCGCTGTATAGCACCTTGTCCTGGTCGCATCCGGCAAGTCCTGCCAGGGCTGCCAGGATGGCAAGGGCTACCATACATCCGGTTAATAGTTTCTTCATTATCATAAATCTTTTGGCTTATTTGTTACTTTCATTAGGTTCTACTTCCGAGCCTGGTGCATCCAGCTCGTGCTGGGGTATGGGCCATACGAACAGCGGGTCGTCTTTTTCCACTTTCAGGCTGCTGCCGTTGGACAGCGACTGGTCTTGCGGCGTGCGTTCAAATCCCTTGTGCCAGCGTTTCAGGTCGTGCAGGCGGAAGCCTTCCATGTATAGCTCCTTTACGCGCTCCTGTTCGATGACGTCCATCGCGTTCTCCTTGTTCAGGGAAGTGGAGCCGCCGTAGGAGGAGTAGCGTGCCGTGCGCAGTACGGATATGTCGCTTCCCGCCTTGCCGTAGTCGGGCTGGTCGCGTTGCACGTACGCTTCTGCGCGGATGAGATACTGTTCCGACAGGCGGAGCACTTTCGGCATGCTGACGTGCAGGATGTTGTAGTTGGTGAACGATTCGTTGCCGAAGTATTTTATCAGCAGCGGCCATGTAAGTCCGTGGCTGTATCCGGTGGTGAAGCTCTGGAAGAATGCGGATACGCGCAGGTCGTTCATGTCGTACAGGTTGACGGCCCACGTAGCCGGCACGTAGTCGGGGCGCAGGGTGCTGTAGTCGTAGTTGGCGAATACCTGTCCCAGTGCGCCGCCGTAGGCATTAACGGTAAAGCCCACTTTCCAGATGGCTTCGGTGGAGAAGTCGTTCGTCCACATATACTTGTAGTAGCTGGCGTTTGAGGTGGCTGCGCGCGTACAGCTCGACAGGTAGTAGTAACCGCTGTCGATGACTTTGGTGGCATACTTGATGGCCTCGTCCCACCGCTTCATATAGAGAAGTACGCGGGCACGGAGGGCATACACCGTATATTCGTTGAAATAGATAGCATCGTACAGCGTTCCCTGTGTATCAGTGTTGAAATCCTCTTCGAGTTCCAGCAACTCTGCCGCACGGTCGAGGTCGTCGAGGATAAATTGGTAGGAGTCTTTCAGCGAAGCGCGCCTCATGGTTTCATCGCCCAGATAGTGTTCGCTCAGGATAACTCCCAACTGGCCGGCGGCGTCCTCATCGCTTTCGTATGCCCTGCAGAAGAGCTTCACCAGCTCCGAGTAGGCGAGTGCACGGGCAAAGTAAGCCTCGCCGCAGCACTGGTCCAGCTTGTCGAGGTCCTTGTCGTCGGTGGTCTTTTTCCGCACGGCGTCCGCGCGGTCGAGCATGAAGTTGCAGCGGTTGATAACATCGTACAACGCACCGTACACGGCTTCGATGTCGGTATTGGTGGGTTTGATTTCTTTCCAGCGCCAGATGTCGCCGTACACATTGGTGTTGCCGTTCACTCCGTACACCAGGTCGGTCTGTATGTCGGGCAGCAGCGTCAGGTTGCCCGAATAGAGGTATTTGCTCCTGAAAGCGTCGTAGATGCCTATGACCGCCAGGTTTATGTCGGATACCGTCTGCAGCGACTCGTCGAAAGGAATGCCGTCTTCCGGCATTTTGTCCAGACAGGAGACGGACGACAGCGCCACGGCAACCAGCATGATATATAGTTTGAATTTCTTAATCATCTTTCTTTTGCTTGATAGGGTTAGAATGATACTTCGATGCCCAGCGTAAACTGGCGCGAAGCCGGATACTGTGCCCGGTAGATATTGCTCGACATTTCGGGGTCGAGTCCGGTGAATCCCGTAAAGGTCAGCAGGTTCTGGCCTTGCAGGTACACGCGTGCCGAGGTGAAGAAGTTGGTCTTTTTCAGCAGCGGCTGCGGCAGTGCGTATGCCAGTGTCAGGTTCTTGAGGCGCAGGAACGAGGAGTTCTCCAGGAAGCGGTCGTCCAGTTGCGCCGTCACGCCGTAGCGGGGGATGTCGGTGATGTCGCCCGGTTTCTTCCAGCGGTCGTACAGCAGCCGGCGCGACTGGTTGTAGGTGCTGTACAGTCCGTTGCTCTCTTCAAAGAAGCGGTCGTTGTTCATCACCCAGCGGTCGGCCATCCAACTGAACTGTGCCGACAGCGAAAGGCCCTTCCAGGCGAAGGTAGTGCCGAAGCCGCCCGCCCACGGCGAATCGAACGTCTTGCCGGTCATCACCTTGTCGCTTTCGTTGAATTCGGTGGTCAGCTCGCCGTCTTTGGTGTACCACAGGGCGTCGCCGTTGGCAGGGTTCACGCCGGCATAGCGGTTCAGGAAGAACTCATGCACCGGATGCCCCACGACGAATTTCAGTCCGGTGGTGGAGTTTACGTACTCCTGCACGCCGTTGTACAGTTCCACCAGTTTGTTCTTGTTGTAGGACACGTTGGCGTTGAGGTTCCAGGTGAAATCTTTGGTGCGTATGATGTCGCTGTTGACCGACACTTCCACGCCCCGGTTCACCATCGCCCCGATATTGTCCCAGCGGTAGCCCTCGCCGGTAATGGCATAGCTTTCGGGTACGGACATCAGCATGTCGGTGGTTTTCTTGTGGTAGAAGTCGATGTCGAGGTTGACGCGGTTGAAGAAGCCCAGGCGCAGCCCGATGTTGTTGGACCAGGTCTGTTCCCAGCTCAGCTCTTCGTTGCCGCTCTGTTTGGGGTAGATACCGGCTTCGTCGTTATACTTCGGCCCGCCCGCAACGAGTGCCAGGTGGTCGTAGTAGGGTATCTCCGAGTTGCCCGAAGTACCGGTGCTGAGTGCGATTTGCGCGCTTGTCAGCCATTCGGTGTCTTTAAGGAACGATTCGTTTTTAATGTTCCACATAAATCCCAGCGACCAGAACATACCCCAGCGGTGGTCTTTGCCGAAGCGCGAGGAGGCGTCGGTGCGCAGTGCCATTTCGCCGTAGTAGAGGTCTTTGTAGTTGTACTCGCCGCGCAGGAAGAACGAGAGGTAGGAATATGCGCTGGTGGTGTCGTCCCAGGACGAGGCGCGCGTGCCGGAGCTGATGTTCGTGAGGAAGTCGCTGGACTGTCCTTTCGTCACTACCTGGAAGCCGCTCGACTGGTAGTCCATGGCTTCCTGCCCCAGCATGAAGTTGAAGGAGTGGTCGTCGTTCAGCGCCCAGCGGTAGTTGGCGGTGGCGGTTTCGCTCAGTTTCAGCACGTCCGAGGAGTTGCGTCCGGCAGTGCCCTGCTCGTTGTTGATGACGTAGCTCGGGAACGACTGCATGAAAGTGGTGGCGTGCGAGTAGTCGGCGCCGAACTGTATGCGTACGGTCAGGTTCTGTATCGGGGTGATGTCGGCAAATACGGTGGAGAGTACCTTGTACTTCTTATAGCTCACCGGGTTGTTCGCCATCCATTCGATGGGGTTCTGTCCCGTGCCCGTCCATGTGCCGTTATTCTCCGAGGCTATCGAGCCGTCTGCGTTGTAGGGGCTCCAGTAGGGGAGCATGAAGCGCGAGCCGGCTATCGGCGTGTAAATCGCCATTTCCCCCTCTTCCGCCTGCTGCACCTCTTCGTAGGCAGACATGGTGCTTGTGCCTATTTTCAGCCAGTTGCTGGCTTTCACTTCGGCATTGGCGCGCATGTTGTAGCGCCGGAAGGAAGAGTTCTGGGCGATACCGTCCTGGTCGTAGAACCCGCCCGATACGTAGTAGTTGAGGCGGTCGGTGGCGCGGTTCACGGAGATTTCGTAGTTCTGCAACGGCGCGCGGTCGTTGAATATCTCTTTCAGCCAGTTGACGTTGGTGCGTGAGAGCAGGTCGTAGTCCTGCCCGGTGTCCAGGCCTATTTCTTTCTCAAACTGTATGCGTTCGGGGGTGTTCATCATGGTCCATTTGCCGTCGGATGCCAGTTGCGAGAAACCGTATTGCGCGCGTAGCGTTACTTTCGCCTTGTCCATGGAGAGTCCGCGCTTGGTGGTGATTACCACTACGCCGTTGGCGGCGCGTGCTCCGTAGATAGAGGTGGATGAGGCGTCCTTGAGCACGGAAATGGATTCGATGTCGCCCGGGCTGATGGTGTTGAAGTCCGAACTTGCAATGGGCACGCCGTCGAGGATAAACAGCGGCGATGTGCCTGAGTTGATTGAGTTTGTGCCGCGTATCTGGAATACGGCGGCTTTGCTGGGTTCTCCCGAATTGGAGATGACCGACAATCCCGGTGTCTGTCCCTGCAACGCCTGGTCGAAGCCGGCTGCCGGCACATTTTCCATCTTTTCCGCTTTTACGGTGGATACGGAGCCGGCTATGGTTCCTTTCTTGCGCACGCCGTATGCCACTACTACCACTTCGTCCACCATTTCGGTGTTCGGTTGCATAATCACATTGTAGCGGGTTGCCGCTGTAAACAGCTTTTCTACCGTCTTCATGCCTACGTACGAAAACTGCAAGGTGGCGGGAGACTTGCTTACCGTGATACTGTAATTTCCGTCGATATCGGTAATTACACCGTTTGTTGTGCCTTTTTCAACTACAGATACTCCGATTACCGGCAGGTTGTCTTCCGCCGATAGGATTTGTCCTGTAATCCGGAATCCGCCCTGTGCCAATAGGTACGGGATTCCGAACAGAGTTAAAAGCACAAACAAGAGAATTGATTTTCTCATCTTTGTTCTTCTAATGATTTGATTAATACTTAATGTTTCTGTTTTTTAGTTTGAAGCGGAAAGAGACATTTTTTAGGTGTATATTGCCGTCCTCTTATTTTATTTTACAGTTTTGTTTGCTTTCGTTTTTCGTAATATTAGTCCTGTATAAAGGTAAACATCGGGATTTCTCGTCGTTGGCTTTATTTTAAGGATGCTGTAATAATGTTAATTTTATATTTACAAAAAGCCCTTTGTTTAAAACTTTCTTTGGATATATTTGCAACAAATATAGAAAAAGTTCTGAAAAAAAATATATATTCTATGTTGTTTTTATAAATAATTTATAATTTTGCAAAAAGATAACAGTGTGGTAACTCTCTCTTTTTCCTCTTTGTTTTTCCCATATTATCTCCCTGTTTTCTACTTATAGTATTTATCTCTATTTATTAACTAATTAATTAATAATGTATGAAAAACATTTTTAAGACAATGCTTCCCATACTGGCAATGGCTGCTTGCGTATGGACAAGTTGCTCGGACGACAAAGACAAAAACGATCCGACACCGGAAAAGCCGGCTTTACCTACTATCACGGTGAGCGAACCTGCTCTTAGCGCCGACAATACCAAAGCCGTAGTAACCGTTACCCCTTCCGATGATACGGAAAAATGGTACTGGAAGTGCGAACCGAAAGGCGAATCAGCTGCCGCATATACGGCTGTAACCGGCAAGGAAGAGACTAAACTGGAAATCCCCATCGATATAGATAAGGATTATGTTCTGACTGTCTATGCCGAGAATGAGAGCGGCAAGAGCCAGGAAGCTGTCAAGGAGTTCATCTTCAAGTATGAGGATCTGATGGACGAATTGGTGGAATTTGAAATCAAGAACCTTTCCGCTTTCTCTATGGATGTAGAGGTGAAGAAAGGGGCTAAGTGCGCCAAGTATGTGATTGGGGCAATTATAAAGGGATATATGGGTAAAGACTCTGAAACCGGGCAGCCCAAGTACGAAGAAATCTATAAGGAAGCGACTTTCATCGAAGATGCCGAACTTTCTTTGAATCCCAACAAGGATTATCCTATGCAGCCCTACAACTGGTCGGACGTAAGCGCTACGTTTAATGAACAGACATTGGTAAGAAGTGCTTTGCAGGATAAGGATATCAGTGAAAGCAAGGGTATTATTCTGACCGCATTGGATACTGATGAAACCGAAGTGGTTGTTGCCATTTATGCGGTAGATGCAGAGGGTAAGGGAACGGTCTTTACAAAAGAAGTCACTGTGCCCGATGCAGAACTTAACGGACAAGTGGTGGCAAGCATAGAGATTCCTGCCGGTAAGATTGCTTTGAGAAGCTTTGAAGCTACCTTTACGGCAGATGCCAATTGTGCCAAAATGATTGTGGGACAGACGGATGCAGGTGCTATTGCTAAAAACAGTAGTAAGCCTTTTGCAGAGATGTCTGTAGCCGAAATCGAAGCCAGCATTCTTAAGTTGGGTGCAAGCGTTCCTGTTACATACACTCAACCGTTCTCAAAAGAGTTTGCCAGCAAGGATATGGTTCCTAATACCAAGTATTATGTATATGCCATACCTATCGACAAGCAAGGTAAGCTTGGTAAGATTGTTTATACTGGAGTTACAACGGGACGTCCTACTTTTGAGGGAGTAGGTAGTATTACAAGTGTCAGCTTCCCCGAACAGACATCTCCGGAGAAACTGCTTGTAGATATCAGTGTCAATGAAAATACGACAGCGGTTCGTGTATTCTGGGAAACATCTGTTCCTGCTACAGATCAACTTGAATGGATAATGGTGGATGAAGCTTCCAGCAATGTACAGTGGACTGAATATAAAGTAGAAGAACTGGGCAAACTTAAGACTGAGGAAAACAACGGCGGATTGTATATTTTAAGTCCGGGTTCTACTTATCACTTGAGAGCTGTAACGGTTGATAAGGACGGTAAGCTGAGTGAGATTGTTGACTTGGTGGCTAAGGCAGGTCAAGGCAATGATGGTATTCAGACTAAAGAGAAAGAACTACCGCCGCCTGTAGAAGTAGATTTTTCCGGTACAGGGACAGTAACATTGACAGTGACAGAAACCGGAACGAATGATGCCGGAATGTATACTGCTGATTTGAAAGTAACGAAAGGTAACGGAACGAAAAAGGTATATATGGTAAAATGGGCTGATGAAGCGCAGCCAAATGGTATTGAGGATTTTGTAAAAGAACTTGCTTTCTTTACAGATTTCAATCCTGATGCAGAACCGACAGGTGCTATAAGTATCGTTTTGGATGAAAATACATCTGAAACCACAACAATTGAAGAGTTTATGGATGAATATAGTGCCATGTGGGGTGGGTATGCCCGTATCTACGTAACATTGGATAATGACGGAAAGTTAAGCATAGCCGATTGGTATATCTATGGTTATGGAACTATGAATAATCATAACTAAATTCATTCCCCAACCAATATCCTCAAACCAGTAAATAGTATTTTATAACTTCGGAGCGTAATGAGCAGGCGTAAACGCCGTTCATTACGCTCTTTTTCATTTCGACCGAACAGCAGATCGGTTTCCATTCAAATGTAATGGAGTTAATAGCTGATCTTTATTCCGGCGAAATAGCTTCGCGGAGCAGCCGGACCGTAAATATATCCGGAGTCACGCTCCACTCCCTGGTCGAAATCGTTCTGATAAGCATTGAACACATTCTGCACACCTGCACTCAATTGCAGGTCTACCGACTTATAAAGTTTGAAATCATAGGCCACCTTGACTCCCATATCGAAGAAATCGCGTGTATTCACCGCCACATCCTTGTCGATATAACCGGCCATGTGCTGCACCAGCATCGAGCCGGTGTACGTGCCCGACAGGGATAATGAGAGAGGCTTGATCGGCGTATACGTTGCCGTAAAGTACCCATAGGTATTCGGTGTACGGAAAATCTTCTTCTCGGCCGGTGCCGTTTCGCTCCACTTTTCCGGTTCGTCATAACGGCTCTGTTGCAAGGTGACTCCTGCCTGTAACTGGAACAAAGAGAGATAAGCCATTTTTCCCTCCATCGATAGTCCCAATACTTTGGCACCCGAACCGTTACGCCGCTCTTTGATAAGAATGCCGTCCCGCTCTCCGATGTTCTCAAGTACAAATACATCCGACAGTCTGGTATAAAAACCTTCAACCAGGAAGTTCACCTGAAAAGCACCGAAACGGTGATACATATCGGCTGAGGCGCTGAAACTCTGAGATTTTTCCTCTTTCAGATTCTTGGCACGCTCAATCATCGACACCGTTCCGCCTACATTCTCAATATGTAGGTCTTCGTCGAAAGCCTGCGGGGCACGGAAGCCCGACGAATAACTCAAGCGGAGATTAATGTCCTCGGAAGGATTGAAACGGAGATTGGCACGAGGGCTAAAGATAACATGGTCGATTAGATTGTGCTTATCCAGACGTCCGCCCAAGAGAATGCTCCATTTTTCGTTTTTCCATTCATTCTGCAAAAAAGCGCTACCGATATTTACCGTCTGCTTCGTATAACGGTTGTATCCCCACATATCGTCCTTCAGGTTATCCCGGTTATACTCCAATCCCGCAGTCAGGTCGGCAGGCATGAAAAGGCATTTACCGAAACTGTACACATATTGAGAACCGCCGATAAAGGTCAGGTCCGTTGTCTTTCCATAGGCGTTCTGGTCTTTTTTGCTGCCATAATAACTGTCGCGGTCCGTATGCTGTGCCGAGGTATAAACGGTCAGACGGTGTTTTTCATTCGGAGCAAAATAATCGAATTTCAAGCCGCCGCCGTTGATAGAGTGCTGAATCTGTTCGGCAATGTCAGCCTCGTGAGGCGGACGGTTCAGCAGGTTTCCGCCACGACGGAACTCCTGTAAGTGATGATACTCGAATGTCAACTTAGAATAAGTGCTTGTCTTGAGGAACGAACGGAAGCCGACTGTCTGGTTTTTAAGTTTCGGCATTTCGGAATAACCGTCTCCATCATGATCGTACGCATCCCGATGACGGTTCTGCCCGAACACATAGAGTCCCGCCCGATGATTATCGGTCACCAGCGATGCATTCAGCGAAGTATTATTATCGAAAGACGAGCTGCCGCCGATAGAAGTAAGGGTATGTGCCAACTGCCCCGAATTGCGCAGTGGCTCCTTGGTGATGATATTAATGGTTCCGGCAATGGCGGACGAACCGAACAGGGCAGAACCTCCGCCTCGCATCACCTCTACGCGCTCGATCATATTGGCAGGAATCTGCTCCAACCCGTAAACACCGGAAAGGGCACTGAAGATGGGACGCGAATCGATAAGAATCTGTGTATACGGACCGTCCAGTCCGTTGATGCGCACCTGCTGGAAACCGCAATTCTGACAGTTCGTTTCGACCCGGACACCGGGCTGGAAGTTAAGCCCCTGCGAAAGTGTAGGAGAGTTTGTATTCTCAAACATCTTCATATCTACCACATTGACCAATGTAGGTGCCAGGCGCCGTTTGGTCACGCTGCGATTGGCCGACACTACCACTCCGTCAAGCGCCACGGCATCTTCTTCCAACTCAAAATTTTCTTCAAGTGTCTTTCCTTTTCTGAGACTGACATTGCGACTGATGGTTTTATACCCCACCGAACTGGCTTCGAGCACAAAATTCCCTTCGGGAAGGTTTTTCAGGAAATAGTGTCCGGTGGCATCCGTCACCGTACCAATGGTAGTTCCTTTCAGGGCGATTGTTATATAAGAGAGGTGTTCACCCGTTTTTTTATCGAGTACATGACCGATAATATTGGCATCAGACGCTTTCAGTTCCAGCAGCTCCGGTTGGTCGGCCATAGCAGGCAACAGGGCACAGCACAGGCCAACGAGGAAAAATATATATTTCTTCATTTTCATTTTTGGATAGTAGAATTACTAAATAAATTTTTCTAAATAATGCAGTGAGAGAGAGGTTTTATCTTCCGGCAGGAGGTGCCCGCAAAGATACCACGCCCACGACGGACGAACAGTATCCTGCCCTATCCGGACGCCACGAAAGGGTATAGAGCAGATAAGCAATAAACTGAAAAGAGAGAAAAAAAATACCGGCTCCGGTAGTCGCCACGTGGCTCAGCAAATGAATCAATTGAAATTCGACTGTGGTGTGACTATGGGGAGAGTCTTTCTTAAACGGGTGCGAATGGACAATGGTCACCCCATTCACTACATGCGAGTGAGTAAAGAGTGTGATACCTGCCATGTACGATATAAATAGCACAGGCAGAAACCATCTCATTATTTTCAGGCACCCTTGTTTCATCCGTTTAGTTTTGTGGCAAAGATACAAAGTATTCCATAATGGAACAATCCCTATTTATGGGGATAATAAATACAGCCATTATCTTTCCCTCCAAAGCGCATCTTCGAGTGTTTCCTCTATAAGTATCAGGCAGAAAGCATGCAAGAACCAATCCGTTCCACCGTGGAGAAAGTTTTGTTC
>OHJP01000475.1_pt1 | contig 21493 bp, 23 predicted proteins | sample 1568591 | NCBI WGS metagenome assembly OHJP01 (sample SAMEA3879567, study PRJEB24766) | human gut metagenome | biome: human-associated habitat; feature: feces | place: USA | collected 1985/1987
CGTCAGGGTCTCGAACAAAAACGTGTCCGCGCCCTCGGATAAAAAAGCATCCGCAATAGCCAGGTATTCCGGCATCAAATCCGTATCCTCATCCTCTTGGGGATAAATCGATGTCATATCCGCCACAGCCAGCGCCCGGCCGCCCGCCGCCTCTTTGGCCAGCCGGTAACCCGCCCGGACAATTTCCAGTACCCGCTCTAAAGGCTCGCTCAAACTTTTGGTATTGGCGGAAAAGGTATTGGTTCTTAAAAACTGGGCTCCGGCTGCTACATATTCCCGGTGAATGTCCAGAATCAGCTCCGGCCGGGACAAATTGGAACGCTCGCATTCACTGAGGGGCAGTCCGGTTTTTTGTGTGAAATAGGTCCCCATGGCGCCGTCGGTGACCACGGGGCCTTTTTGTTTTAATAAGGTGTCCAGATTCATATCGGCGTCTCCTAGCTTTTGGGTTTTTACCTTTTTAGTATACCATATAAAGTCAACAGGGCCAGAAAAATCTTTTTCCCCTGGAATTTTTATCCTTGCCGGGGGCAACAATAGCTTTCATAAAGGGGTGTTATTATGCCGTTAGCAAAAAAAATAGACGAAACCATCGCCACGCTGAAAAAGAAGCTGCGGTCTGAGGAAAGCTTTGATTTGATCTATCGCACCATAACCGTGGGCGGAAAAGGCGCCTGCCTGTTTTTTATCGACGGTTTGGTAAAAGACGAGGTCATGGAAAAAATCATGGAATTCTTTTACGGCGCCAAGCCGGAGGACATGACCGACGCCCACTCGTTTGTAAAAAACAACGTGCCTTACATCGAGGTGGCCCTCTCTGACGATTTGGACCTGGTCTGCACCAATATTCTTTCCGGTATTCTAGTGCTGGTGGTAGACGGGTTCGACAAAGCCATATCCATCGACGTTAGGACCTATCCCCAGCGGGATACCAGCGAGCCGGACCGTGATAAGGTGATCGTAGGTTCCCGGGATGGGTTTGTGGAAACCCTGGTGGCCAACACCGCCCTGATCCGCCGGCGGATCCGAAACCCAAACCTGACGATGAAAATCCTGACAGTGGGAAGCATCTCCAAAACCGACGTGGTGCTTTGCTATATGGATGACCATGTGGATCACGCCCTGCTGAAAAAGCTTTTGAAAAAAATCCAGGCCGCGCCGGTAGAATCCCTTACTATGAACCAGCAAAGCCTGATGGAGGCCATGCACCGCACACGGTGGTACAACCCGTTTCCCAAGTTCAAATATACCGAGCGGCCGGACACCGCCGCCGCTTCGGTTCTGGAGGGGAATATCGTCATCTTGGTGGATAACTCTCCCTCCGCGGTGATTATTCCCACCAGCATTTTCGATATCATCGAGGAGGCCGACGACTACTATTTTCCGCCTATCACCGGCACCTATCTCCGGCTTTCCCGGTATTTGATCTCCCTGTTCACCTTGGTGGTGACGCCCCTCTGGCTTCTGGCCCTGCAAAACCCCCAGTGGGTTCCGGAGATGCTGCAATTTACCATCCAGATCGAGGACCCTATCCACATCCCTATTTTCTGGCAGCTAATCCTATTAGAAATCGCCATCGACGGCCTGCGGCTGGCCTCTCTGAATACGCCCAGCGGCCTGACCACCGCTTTGAGCGTCATCGCCGGTATTGTCCTAAGCGATTTTGCCGTGAAATCCGGCTGGTTTAACCTTCAGTCCCTGTTGTATATGGCCTTTGTCTCTATCGCCAACTACTCCCAGCCCAGCTATGAGCTGGGGTACGCCTTAAAGTTCCTCCGGGTGCTTCTGCTGGTTTTAACACTGCTATTTAATCTTTGGGGGTTTATTGGCGGCTTGGTTTTCATTTTTGTCATGATGATGCTAAACAAAACCATCAGCGGCAAAAGCTATCTGTATCCCCTCATCCCCTTTAACGGCAAAGAGCTGAAAAAGAAGCTGGTCCGCACCAGGCTGCACGTGAAATATTAAAAGCGCATATTGGCATAGTAAAGCCGGGCAGGAATCCATGATAGCGATTTCCTCCCGGCTTTATGATTGACATCCCCAAAAACGGCACTTTGAGTTTTTACCAAGGCAAATTCCTCCATAACCCATACGGCGGACGATAAAACCCTTTTATTTGTCCGGTTTCCCGTGGCGGTATAAATGCTCCTTTAAAATCAAATTGATTAATTGGGAAAGGGACCGGTCACAATTTTCCGCTTCTTTCTTTAAATTTTCAATGACATCCTCGTCTAATGTAATACTAACCTTTTTCTTTAACGGTTTCATCACCATCACCTCAAAAACAGAATACTACTTAATACTTAATTATATTGACTTTTAGCCTAAAGTAGTATAAAGTAGTATTTATAAAAAACTGATTCTATTACCGCTGAGAAAGAAGGGCTGGTCCCATGATGTGTGAAAATCTTTTCTGCATCTATTGGAAAGAAAATGTCTGTACCTTAGAGAAAATATCCTTGGATATGCAAGGGGTCTGTCAGGACCGCGTTTATGTCACGCTGGAAGAAACCCTGCTGGAAAAGGAACGAAAAAACGCGCTTCTTCGTTATGAAGGGGAATTTTAATTCCGGCTTCTTCAAAAAGCATCTGGTTTGTGATAGAATAAGACAAAGCTTAAAAATCAGGTGAACGCTATGAAAGAAAACTATGAGCAATGGATGGCCAGGGAAATTCAGCGCCGGCAGACCCAGGGGGAGACCCCCAGCCTGCTGCTGCACAGCTGCTGCGCCCCTTGCAGCAGCGCGGTGCTGGAAAGTCTCGCCCGGCATTTCAAGATTACTGTGTTTTATTATAACCCCAACATCTCTCCTCAGGAGGAATATTCCCACCGGGTACGGGAGCAAAAGCGGTTTTTATCCCAATTCCCTCCCGCCGCTTCCGTGTCTTTTCTGGAGGGAGCTTACCAGCCGGAACGATTTTTCCAAATAGCCAAAGGGCTGGAACAAGAACCGGAGGGCGGCGCCAGGTGCGCCTTATGCTATGAGCTGCGTCTGCGTCAAACCGCTCAGCTGGCTAAAGAAATGGGGTTCGATTATTTTACCACCACCCTTTCCATCAGCCCCTATAAGGACGCGGAAAAGCTTAACGCCATCGGCGGACGGCTTTCCCAGGAATATGGCGTGGATTATCTGTTTTCTGATTTCAAAAAGAAGGGCCGCTATCAGCGTTCTATCGCTTTATCCCGGGAATATTCTCTTTACCGCCAGGAGTTCTGCGGCTGTCCCTTCTCCCAGGAGGAGGCCCGCCGGAGAAAAGAGGAATCAGACGGCGGAAAAAACGGATCATAGATCGCGCCAAAAGAGGCTTCTCCAGAACGGCGGCGCATCAAAAAACGCATCTTAAACCGGCCTAAAAAACCCGTTTGAGATGCGTTTTTCTCTTTCACATTTGTCTTTTCACCTTGCGCCGCGAAATCAGTTTTCGGCGTTTTCCACTTCCGCGTGAAATATTTTCCCTAAACAGAAGCCGTTTACCTTTCTTGCGGCATATATTGGGCCACAACCTCCTGGATCGTATCCAGGAAAGCTTCCTCGCCGAAGGTATTGATCTTCCAAAAAACCGCTTGGCTGCCACCGGAAGCGATGGCGGAGAGAAAAATTCTTCCGCCGCTTTGCAGCAGGGTAAGGTTCAGGCTGACCCGGTTGCCCCCTGTAAAGCTGTACCGTTCATAAACCCGTACGGCGCATACGGCGGAGCCGGTGGCAAAGTTACTTTCCTCCTCCATAGAGGCGGAGGCGCTGCCATTGAGGATTCCCTCCTCCAATGCGGATAAAATCTCATTAAAATTCCCGTGCAGTTCACATTCCAGTTTCGCCATAAGCTCCCTCCTATCAGAAAACAGGTGAAACCTCCCCACGGCGCTTTCTTCAGGCTTCCCGCCCGCCGGGGTGTTCCCGCTTCTTTGCCTTTTTCTCACAATAAGGCGCGTATCTGCCGTTTTTTTCGTGATGGGCCCTGCACGCTTCGCAATCCCCATAGAGGGGACAGCTTTTCTTTTTGCAGGGGCATAAGATTATTGTTTCCTTTTCCAAAGGCTTCCTCCCAACCATTGAACGTCAGCGTTTCCAAGCCGCCGGCACCGCCAGCATCAGCATGGGGAAAATTTCCAGCCTGCCGATGAGCATATCCAGGCTGAGAACGATCTTGCTGCCCATGGAGAAATTAGCGTAATTTCCCATAGGGCCCACCAGATCCAGGCCGGGACCGATATTATTTAAACAGGCCATCACCGCGGTCAAACTGGTTTCCATGGAAAAATTGTCAATGGCGATCAGCAGCAAAGAAGCCACCGCGATAATCGTATACACCGTCAGGTAATCATGGACGCCGTTCACCACATCATCATCCACTTTTTCCCCATCCACATGGATCGCGGAAACCGATCTGGGCCGCAGCATCTTGCGGATATTCCGTTTTGCCTCCTTAAACAGGATCAGCACCCGTATGGATTTAATACCGCCGCCGGTGCTTCCGGCGCAAGCGCCAAAGATCATTAAAACCACCAAAATCGACTTGGAAAACATAGGCCATTGGTTAAAGTCCTCTGTGGCAAAGCCAGTGGTGGTCATCACAGAGGAAACTGTGAACGCCACATGGTGGGCCGCCGCCCCCGGATTCCAGTCAAATTGAGGGAGAACATTCCAGGTGATCAGGAGAATCGACCCGATCATGGTCCCCAAATACAGCCGCAGCTCCTGATTTCTGAAAACCCGTGAAAACTGGCGCAGCAGGAGCAAATAGAAGATATTGAAATTCACACCGAAGAGGGCCATGAAAACTGTGACCACTCCTTGCTGAAAGGGGGAATAGCCCGCCATGCTGTCGTTTTTAATGGCAAAGCCTCCGGTGCCCGCAGTAGCAAAGGAAGTGGTGACGCTGTCGAACAGAGGCATCCCTCCGGCCAGCAGAATCAGGATCTGCACCATGGTCAGGGCAATATAAATGCCATATAAAATTTTGGCGGTTTGATGCAGCTTTGGCGCGAGCTTTTCTACCGAAGGCCCGGGACTTTCCGCCCGTAACAGATGTACCAGAGTGCTTTTCCCTTTCATAATGGGAATAATCGCAAGCAAAAACACCAGAACTCCCATGCCTCCCAGCCAATGGGTAAAGCTGCGCCAGTACAAAAGGCTCATCGGCAAGGCTTCTACATTCTGCACCACACTGGCCCCGGTGGTGGTAAAGCCTGAAACCGTCTCAAAAATACAATCAATAAAATTCGGAATCTCCCCGCTGATCCAAAAAGGAAGCGCGCCAAAAAGAGACACGGCGATCCACGCTAATGATACGGTCAGGAAGCCATCCCGGGCATAGATTTCCTTTTTCCTTACCCGAAAGGCCGCCGAAAGCAGGCTGACGCCGCCCATGGCCAGCATAGCGAAAATAAATCCTATGAGCGAAGGATATTCCTTCTGCACGATGGCGATGACCGCTGCCGGGATCATCGTTACAGCCTCGATTCTTAAAATCTGACAGATCAGATACAGAATCATTCTGCGGTTCATAACAATCCCTTCTCCTCGTCTAAAATATCATTCAGGTCGTTAATGAACCGGTCTGCCGTGGTTACCACGATAACAGTATCCCCTTTTTCAATGGCGTCATTACCAGAGGGAATGATAATTTTTCCCCTGCGGTTGATGCAGGAGAGCAAAATATTCGGTTTCAGCTCAAGATCAGAAAGCTTTTGGCCCAGGCCCCGGAAGCTTTCCGACGCCCTGAATTCCAGCGCCTCCGCTTTTTCGTCCACAATCCGGTGCAGCGCAACAACGGCTCCGCCGGTCCGGTTGCCCATAGCCCTGACATAACGGACGATATCGTTGGTACACAGCTCCTTAGGGCTGACCACACAATCAATTCCCTTATCCCGAAAAACCTCGGTATATTCCGTCCGGTTGATCTTTGTAATCACCTTGGGAACCTTCAAATAGTTGGCATACATGGATACGATCAGGTTTTCCTCGTCAATATCTGTCAGGGTCACCACCGCGTCGGTCTGGTCAATTCCCTCGGAATCCAGAATGGAGCGGTCGGAACCGTCGGCAAAAATCACCGTAGCCTTGGGCAGCAGCTCCGCCAGCTGCCTGCACCGTTCCTTTTGGATTTCAATCAGCTTCACATCCACGCCCTCATCGAGCAAAGCCATCGCCAGGTAAACCGCGATCCGGCTGCCGCCGATGATCATAACATTTTTGATCTTTTTCTGGTTCAGATGCAGGCTGCGGATCAATCTGGCCAGGTCTCCGGAGGAGGCGGTGACATACAGCTTGTCCCCGGCCTGCAGGCGGAAGCTGCCGTCCGGAATCACCACATCATTTCCCCGTTCCACTGCACACACCAGCACCTTGACCTTCACCGTGTGGTAAAGCTCTGAAAGAAGCTTGCCCACAATATGGCTTTCCGGCCGGAGCACAACTTCTACAATTTCCACCCGGCCCTTCGCGAAAGCATCCCGCTTGAGGAAAGAGGGAAATTGAAGCAGCCGGAAAATTTCGCTGGCGGTGGCCCGCTCCGGATTAATCATCAGATTCAGGCCCAGCTCGTCCTTTAACAAAAAGAATTGGCCATAATACTCCGGATTCCGCACTCTGGCAATGGTATGGCTGCATCCCAGCTTTTTCGCCACAATACAGCACAGAAGATTAATTTCATCCGCAGAAGTCGCGGCGATCATCAGGTCGCTTTCTCCCACGCTGGCCGCGCTCTGCACCACAGGGGATGCGCCGTTTCCATGAACCACCTGAATATCCACCATCTGCTGGGATTCCTTCAACACCATTTTATTGCTGTCTATTACCACAATGTCATGGCCTTCCCGGGCCAGCTGCTGCGTTAAGGCAAATCCTACCTTACCGTCTCCCACAATAACAATTTTCATAATGCAATCTCCAATAATTCCACAATGATTCAAGCATGAAAAAAGCAAAAAGCGTCTCACTTTTTGCCAAATTTCCTTTTAATTTTCCCATTTCGGCCAAATCTTAATGCAATCTTAGCACATAAAGAGAAAAGTAGCAAGAGGCGTGGAAAGAAAGATTCTTTTTGAGAGTATTTTTTCCTTCCTTTGCGGCACTGTCCAGCCAGAGAGCGTTTAGGAGAACAAACGGCGCACGCTGAAACAGGGAAGCCAAACGCAAAGGGCCGAACGGAAAGTTGTTTCCCGTTCGGCCCTTTGCGTTTGGAATATAAATAGGCTGAATTCTTGAATTCACATTTTATGTTATACGATATCGATTATCACAAGCTCCGGCCGGTTATAAAACCTTGGAACTCTCGTAGACTCTCTGGCCAGGCCGCGGCTGACAATCATCACGGTGCGCTTCTTATGGTATTCGCCGCCAGCGTACTTTGGAAAGAAGCCCTGATTCGGGGCGTAAAGCCCGTTTAAAATTCCCGGGATTCTAAATTGTCCGCCGTGAGCGTGGCCGCAAAGCGCTAAATCAAATCCTTGCGCGGCGTAAAGCTCAAAAAATTCCGGACGGTGGGAAAGCAGAATCGTATAATTCCCATTTTCAGAAGCTTTTCTCACCTGATCAATTTGTTGGAGAAAGCTTACCGTGTCCCGTGCCGAATCGGCAGAAGCGGTAAAAGAGGCCTCCGGGTCGTCAACCCCGCAAAGATTGATCGCCGTGCCACGAACCGAAACCGTTTCACAGACGCCGGAAAGCCTATGGACCCCACACTCCTTAAGGATATCCATTTTTTCCAAAAAAGCGCCGCTGCCGCTCCAGTGTTCATGGTTCCCGGTCACATAGTAGCATGGATACCGTTTCCCAACGCCGCGCAAGAATTGTTCCGTATTATCGTCGGGGAGCTCATCGTCGAAAATATCGCCAGTCATCAAGACCAGATCTGGATTTTGACTGTCAACAGCGTCTATCAATTCCCGCTGATTTTCTCCGTATCCGCAGGAATGGAGGTCTGATATAAGCGCAACACGGACCGGCGCCTGCACGGCGTCAGATTCCACCGAATAGCACCGCACCTTCAGCCCGCTGTCAAAGCCGGGAATAACCGGAGCAAGCCAGCGCCAAAAGAATAATTGGAACCATGATTCTTCTTTTCTTCATTTTATAAGTCCTCCGGGGAAATCAGCCGGCTTATTTTCTCAGCAGCCCTACAGCGCCGGCTATCAAAAGACTCCGCCGGAGGGCGCTTTAAAAGCCAGCGGAATTCGCCGCGCAGCAGTGAAATCAGATATATCTTTCACGTTCTTCCTGGCTTAGCGCACAGTTTCGGCGCCGCGGCATACTTAGGCTTCATGCCCTATTTTGAGAAAGCAACGCGTTTCATGTTCTTTTTCTGGGCTTTTATTTTATAATCAAAGCTTCATTCTTTTTTTTAGAAGATCCGGTGAAGCGCTGTGGAGTAAGGCCTCCTCAGAAGAAATCATCCCCTGCTCATACAGCCGCATCAAACTGGTATCCATGCCCACCATTCCCTCGCCGCTGGATGAAAAAATAGCGGAATCGATTTGATGGGTTTTGGATTCCCGGATCATGGTGCGGATCGCGGGATTGCACAGCATAATCTCAAAGGCGGGAACGACCCTGCCATCCTTACAGGAGATCAGCTGCTGCGACACCACGGCCTGCAGAACCATTGAAAGCTGTACTCGAATCTGTCCTTGCTGACTGGGAGGAAATGCGTCCACAATCCGGTCAATGGTATTGACCGCTCCCAGGGTATGGAGGGTGGAAATCACCAGATGGCCTGTCTCTGCGGCGGTCATGGCGATGCTGATCGTTTCGTAGTCTCTCATTTCTCCCAGCAGAATGACATCGGGCGCCTGGCGCAAAGCGGCCCGCAGAGCCACGGCGTAGCTTTCCGTATCGATAGAAATTTCCCGCTGGCTGATAATGCTTTTGCCATGACGGTGCAGATATTCGATGGGGTCCTCCAGCGTTACCACATGGCTGTTCCTGGTCTGATTGATCCGGTCGATGATGCAGGCCAGGGTCGTGGACTTTCCCGAGCCGGCCGGACCGGTCACCACAATTAATCCCTTGGGACGGCCGCCCAGTCTGAGAATGATATCCGGGATGCCAAGCTGCTCCGGATCAGGCAGGCTGAACGCGATCACCCGCACTACCGCCGCCAGAGAGCCTCTTTGACGGTATACACTGGCACGGTACCGGGAAACTCCCTCCAAGGAAAAGGAAAAGTCATCATCGCCGGTTTCCAGCATTTTTTCCGGGCTTCGCTTAGCGAATCGGTACAGCTCCCTAACGATCACTTCCGTGTCCTCCGGCATAAGCCGCTGATCCGTCTGCCTTTGAATCTGGTTGTTCACTTTATAGGACACCGGCAAGCCTGCCACGATAAAAATATCAGAAGCGGAAGCCTGAGCCGCCTGCTTTAAAATCTGTTCTGCTTCCATAATAGTTTTCTCTCCTTATCGCAATAGGTTAAGAGTTCCCTCCTGTGATTCGCTTTCCTCTTCCACCAGAGTCTGCCAGCGCAGCCGTTTCCATTCTCCCGTAAAACGGCCCTCCCCGGAAAACGTCAAAGAAATTTCAACAGAGAGGCTTTTGCTGTCGTTGATCGGCACCTGATAAGACGCCACCGCGGCGTTTTCCTGCCGGACTACGGCCACGCCGTCGGCCCTTAGGGCTTCTTCCCAACCGGGCCCGGATTGTACCGCCGTCAACAACTCATGCAGAATTTCCTCCGCCCTGGCATCCGCCTGATAATATTCCACGGAGGCCTGAGCGTTTTTCTCCGCGAGATTCCGGTCCGCTCTGGCGGAAACCAGAGACAGGGCCGCCAGGGTGGCCAGGCACAGCACCACAAAAATCGCCAGTATGGAAATTCCTCCGGCGCCAATACCGGACCCGATCTGTTTTTCTTTCATAGTATTCACCGCCGCTCCATAGCCGTTATGGCTGAACTGCTTTCGCTTTCAGAGAGTGAATCTCCTGATCTCCCTTCAGCACCCGGATTTCCGCCGCCAAAACTCCTTGCTCCTCCGTCAAGCGAACGGCAAGCTCATAAACCGCCGCTTCCTTCCGCGGCAGCTTTTGCCACTGCCCGTCGTAATAAACCCGGATCATATTTCCGTCCCGGCAGCCGCCCAGCAGCCTTTCCAGTTCGGGGGAATCCCCCTCTGCTTTTACGGCTTCCGCGGCTGCCTGCGCCACCATCACCCCTTTGGTAAGGTCCGAGCTTTCCACGCTGATCAGCTTGGCTTTGGCGAATAGATTCATGCACACGCCGGCGCAGATGGAAAAAAACACAATGATAATCAAAATTTCGATAAAGAAAAGCCTGCTCTTGGACTTGGAACGCTCTGTCATGGCGCCACCTCCAAGGCCGCGCTTTGAAGGCATACAGCGCTTTCATAAACCCTGTTTTCCGTATCGGTGGCAACGATCCTCAAAAGGCGGCGGCTAGGAAGCTCCAGCCGCAGCTCCTTCAGCTCCATAATCGGCTGTCCGCTTTCCGGTACGATTTCCGTCCCCCGCTTCACAGTAATTTCCCGCAGGCTGCCGCCGTACAGATACGACCAGGTCTCGTAGACCTCGCCGCCTATCTCTTCGGAAAACACCAGCGCGGGCTCTCCGCCGATTTCCTTGACCGCCACGCCGTTTTCCCGGTCGTTCTGGCGAACCTTCTCTGTCAGATACGCCACCGTCCCCCGGGCGCTGTAATTGGCGCTCATCTCCCGGGAAATCCCCTGGTAAACATCCGCTCCCTGGATGACTACAAACAGGGACAGCACGGTAAATAAGCAGAACAGGGACAATACAAAAATTAAATCCGTGGCGTGCCGGCTCCGCTTCACAGCGACTCCCCCTTTCATAAATGCGTCCTTACGCTCCTTTGCCGGCGCGGTGGTCACTGCCGCTTATCATGCCGCAAACCGAAGGGCCTCTGTTTCCGGCTCACAAGGAACGAAAGCCTAACGTTCTCTCAGTCACTTTTCCTCAAACACCTGAATTTCCGGCATCAGGTTTGAGCCCTCCAGCCGGTAATGGTACACATAATGCTCACGGTCTAAAATCAGGCCGTAATTTTCCTCTAAATAGTCTAAATCCGGTGGATACCGCCCCTCGATGGCGTAGCACTGTACTGTAGCCCGAGCCACCGACTGCTCGGCCGCCTTCAGCCGTTCCTGAGAAGCAGAACGGGAAACGTTTCCCACGCCGTAAATTACAAAGCCCACGACGATGATTACGGAAACAATGGGAACTAAAAGCCCCCGGGAGAACCGTTTTCTCTGTTCGCAGGACACAAACGCTTTTTTCATATCCGCTCTCCTATCCGATCGCCGACATAATGCCCATCAGCGGAAGCATGACGGAAAGCAAAATCATACCGACGATGAGGGAAAGCACCGCCACCAGAGTCGGCTCCAGCGCGGAAATCAGGGCGCTGAGCCTTCGGTCCACCTCTTCCTCATATTGCTCCGCGATCTGATGCATGACGGTATCCATACTGCCGGTCTGCTGGCCGATTTTCAGCATCTTGCTGTGAAGGGCAGAAAAAAGCCCCGTCTCCACCGCAGCCTCGGCAAAGCTCACCCCGGAATCCATGCGTTCCTTCATCCGCTGTATTTTTTTCTTCGTACCCGGGTGCTCCATCAGTTTTTCGGTCATTTCCACCGACTCATCCAAATCCAGACCGGAGCTGAGCATCAGCGCCATTCCCGAGGCGAACCGTCCGGAATCCACAGCACGGCTGAGCCGGCGGAAAAGCTTAGCACCCAGAGCGGCAAAGAAGGCCTTCCCTCTTTTCGTCATCCGAAGGAAAACCACCCCGGCAGCCACGACTGCCAGACCCGCCGCGATCCATACGGCGTATTGACTGACGCCCCTGCCGAAGCTCATCAGCCCCTGGGCAAACTGGGACATCTCCCCGCCCAGCTGCTCGAAGACCTGCTGGAACACAGGCAGAACCTGAATAATAATCACCAGAATGACCGCCACCATCATAACGATCATCACCAAGGGATAAATTACAGAGCTTCTGATGCTCCTGGAAACCGCGTCGTTCCGCTCATAGTAAGCCCGCAAGGACTCCAGCACCTCTTCCAGCTTACCGGACGCCTCGCCAATCTCCACCATTGTCACCATATAGCCGGGAAATTCTCCGGATTCCTTTAACGCCGCCGCAAAGCTGCCGCCGGCTTCCATCACATCCGTCAGTTTTTCAATGATCTCTCCGCCCCGGCCGTTTTTGTCATCCTCCGCCATAATCAAAAGACCTTCCTGCAAGGAAATTCCAGCCTTTACAATCAAGGAAAGCTGACCGCAAAACGCGGAAATCTCGCTGTTGGAAAGTATTTTTCTCCTGTTCATCCCTGATTTCCTCCCTAATCTGTCACGATTTCGGAACGATATTCGAAAGAAGGCGCGTATTCCCGGCCGGAACCCGCTTTCCGCGTGGGCGCCGCGGTATCCTGTTAAAAATTCCGCCCGCCGCTGTCCCGTCCTCAAGGATCAATAATAATAAAGGTCGTGATAATTGCTGCCGTCTCCCACATATTCCGAGGCGCCGCCTCCTGAAGCGGCAAACGTAGGATCCATACGCACCCAGTCTTTTCCATCAAAATAAATGATATTGTCGATCCAGCCTACGCCATCCAGATATACGCTGATCCAGGCGTGGTAAAGCTCGCCGGCATAGCCTACCACCAGCTTGGTGGGAATGCGCTGCACCCGGAGCATAGCCGTCATCAATGCGGCGTAGTCAAAGCAGATCCCCTTTTTGGTATTCAGAGTTTCGTCGATATCCGGCAGATACCCGCTTTGCACCGAAGCCGCTTTATCAAAATCATATTGTATATTTCCGATCACATAATTATAAATCGCGGCGATAGCCTCCAGGTCGTCGCCGGCGCTTTGCACCAGCTTCTGGCTTTCCCCGACCGCCTGGCTGTCCTCCGTAAATTTCACATACTGGTTCGGATATAAAAACGGGGTCAGCTGATCCTTCAAGGCCACCTGGCAGGTTCCCGCAAAGGCCTGAGAATACCGGTTCCCCTCGATGTTTTCATTGACAGTGATCTGGTATTCCCCGTCTCCCCGGGAAAATAGGAACACATCACTTTGCCCCGCCTGAAGATTATAGGTATACACCGTTTCCTCATCCGGGACATATTTGATTTGCAGCTTGACCTTTGGATTATCCCTATGATAGGTCACTGTCATATAACCGTCAGCTTTATTGGAAACGTCGATGCTGACCGCCTCGTTTCCTATAACCTCCGTACCCGGAGCCGTGGGAGTCAGCACCACCGGCTTCGGATCCCTCTGTCCGGGCTCCTGTTCTTGACTGGGGCCGGACGGCACGGGAACAGAGGAGGAATCAGAGACGCTCTCTCCGCTTCCCGCGTTGCCGGGAGGAGGATCGCCTTGACAACCGCAGAAAAAAGCGGAGAAAAGAAAAACAGTGAGCCATAGCGCCGCTGTTTTTTTCATACGTTTTTTCATCCGTTCTATCTTCTCTCTTTCAGGCTGGAAAAGTATTGTCATTGACAATGCCGCGGGAAGCGGCTTTCCCAAAACAAGTCCATAGTTAAAGTATAAACAACAACGGAAATAAAGTAAAGAAGAAACTTTCCCTTTCGTAACATAAGAAGCGCCCAGGCTCGGGGCGGCTCCATAAAATATTTTATGGAGCCAAAGGCCGCCTGCCGACGATTTTCTTTTCGCCCCCGCGAACACAAAAATCGTCAGGCTCGGGCCACCCACGATCGGGCGCTTTCATAAATCATAAAATCAATAAAGTACCGTGCCCATCGCGTCGACCAGAGCGCCGCTCCGGGTGGCGGAAATGTTATTGCACAAAATGACGTCCTGGATTCCCTTCTCCGCCACCAGCTGGGAAATGGACCCCTCCCAATAACGGTAATCCACCACATAAACCGTTTGGTAGTGGGAGACTAGGAAAGGCACAAAGGCGTTGCCAAAGGATTCCTTGACTACCACGCAGGAGGATCCATCCTTTTTGTTGGGATTGTGGATAACGGAAATCGGCTGGTCGCCGCCTATGAAGCAATTATATTTCAGGCTGGAGCTGTAATCCGTAGCGTCATACACGATTTTCCATTCCAAAATACTCCCGTCGCTCTGAGTGCAGGTAATATCATTGGTATCCGGCGGAATATAAGCCTCCACCACATCCGGATTCTGCTCCAGCGCCGGATTTTTCTCAGTATCCGCATAGAAGGAGCCTAAGAAATCCGGAAAATCCACCTTTTCATATTTTGACAAGGGCAGAGGCTTGACGCCCTTAGCCTTGGCAAATTCCTCATAGGCGTAGTAAGCGCCCAAAGCCGTCCAATGGTGGTCGGTGCGGAAATACAGATATTCATCGTTATGGGACATCAGGGTATCGTAAATATTGACCTTCTTCGTCTCGTCCAGCATGGAGCCGTACATATAATCGATGGCCTTTTTCTGGTCGTCCGTATTTAAGCCCGCCCTGGTGGATTCCGGCAGCATGATATCAATGCTTGTCGGCACAATCATATCGTATACCACAGCCTTGCCCTGCAGCTTCTGAGTGATATTATTGACGGTAGCCGCATACTGATCCGCTACCTCCAGGTTGAAGTTATAATACTCAAAGGCGCTGTCGCCGGCCAGCAGGACAGCGTTCAGGGTTGTGGTAGGAATCGGCTTTTCCTCCTTGCTGCTGGCCTCAGAGGAACTGCTCTCAGCAGAGGACGCAGAGGAGGCCTGTGACGACGCATTGGATGAACCATTAGAGGATACCGGTTTTGTCGGCTTTTCCGGAATGGCGTCGCCGGTGGTTACCTCTCCGTGAACCGTAGCCGGATGGATGCCGTATAGGCTTTTTAGCCGGGCATTCGCACTGGTAAAGGCGTCACGAAAGGGGAAGGTATCGGAAAACCACAGATCTACCTGTTTAAAGTAGCTGCCGTCCGCCAGAGCCTGAAAACTGAATTCAGGAAATTTGGTCAACTCCCGCTTTTCCACCACTGATTCGGTTGGACGCAGGGGAATGATCAGCGCAATGACGCCGAATATCAGCATCATAATAAAAAACGCCGCTATTTTTACATTCAGCATCTTCCGGCTTTTCCCGCCGGGGAGCTTATACTTTCTTTGAACTCTGGTTCCTCTCGCCATGAAAAAGCCTCCTGATCACCGGACAATTTGAAAGCCGGCAAGCTATAAAAAACTAACAGCACTAAGAAATGATCTTAGAGTTAAAATTAAAAAGCACAGCCATAAAATATGGTTTTATCTTAAAATTGGAAGTAAAGGAACGGATTGTAGCTGTTGCCCACCAGGCTCATGGTGGAAATCAGCAGCAGTACTAAGGGCATCGCCACCTGCACCACGCTGTTGACCCGGAACCAGGCCGCCGACCTGCCGGAAGCCACAGAAATAGCCCGTCCGATATTATGCACCACCGGCGTAACCGCAATGACAGCGATCGCCAGGAAAAAGATGTAATTGAGCAAGGTAGTATTGGCTTCAAAGGTAGTCCAGGGATTGCCGTTCTGGCAGAACATCCCCTTGAGGACGACCCCGATCAGCGCCATATTTTTAAACCGGAATAAAATCCAGCCGAAGTAAACCACGATCAGCAGATAAATGTGGGATACGAATCCAGGAAGCCTGGCGAACACCTTGTTCAGGAACAGCCGCTCCAAAGCGATAAAAATAAAGAAGTATAGGCCCCACAGAACAAAATTCCAGCTCGCGCCGTGCCATAAGCCGGTCAGCGCCCACACCACGAATAAATTCAGGATCGTTCTTCCCAGACCCTTACGGCTGCCGCCCAGGGGGATGTATACATAATCCCGGAAGAAGGAGCCGAGCGAAATGTGCCATCTGCGCCAAAACTCAGAAACTGTGGATGACAAATAGGGATAATTAAAGTTTTCCTTGTAATGGAAGCCGATCATCAAGCCCATACCGATGGCCATATCGGAATAAGCGGAAAAATCCAAATAGATTTGAAGCATGAAGAACAGCACGCCCATCCAAAGAATCACCGCCGGCTTTGCGGAAAGGGCCGCGGCGTTCTGGGTGAACCGGGACACATCCGCCACAGCGGCGTCCGTCAGAATAAACTGATCTGCCAAAAGCCCGCAGGTATTGGCCAGCACCGCTTTTTTCGCCAAGCCCGCCGCAAACCGGTTGATTCCCCGGGCCACCTCGCCCCGGTTGATCTGCCGATATAAGATTTCCTCTGAAATATCCTTGTACCGAACGATCGGTCCGGCGATACACTGATGAAACAGGCTGGTATAAAGAAGCAGGCGGAAAAAGTGGGTCTGCGCCTCTACCTCGCCCCGATAAACATCCACCACGTAGGAAAGCAGCTGAAAGGTATAAAAGGAAATACCGATCGGCAGCAGGATCTGAGGCACAACGCTGGGCAAACCGAACAAGTCGTGGGTCGTTCCCAGGATCAGAGTCAGATATTTGAAAATACCCAGCAGGGTCAGACTGCATATACAGGCCCCGATCAGCCCCGCCTTAGCCAGCTTTTGCCCCCGGTACTTCTCAATCATCAAGCCAAAGATCCAGTTGATCAGCACCATACCTACCAGCAGCGGCACGTATCTCGGCTCGCCCCAGGCATAAAAAAAGAGCGAAAAGACAATTAATATCCCGTTTCTCACATGGATGCTTTTCGCCAGAAAATAGCAGATCAAATTGAGCGGCAAAAAGAAATAAAGAAAGAACAAATTGGAAAATACCATCCGCCGAACACTCCAAATCTATAGTTGATTCCCGAAGAATTCCTTTTCTAGTAATTTACATAATATTGTCGACATGTATAGTTTACCCCATGACGGCGAAGACTGTCAACTAGATAACTTACTTCTTACAAAAGTGTAAAGATTGTTTCATTTTGGTAAAAAGAAATTCTTAAAAACAATATGCTCAACAGAGTGTCTGGATATCTGATAATTTTTTCATAGCAGCTCTTTAATCTATATTAAAATAAATCTCCGGCTGAGATTTCCCTGTCCGGTTGCCGGTATTTTTCTATTCTTAGCGTTCGGAAAAATTTTAGAAAAATCGTTCAGCTCCCTTACCGCTTGGGTTGGAGAAAGCAGAACCCATAACAGGCTTTATCCTACTGTGAATCCTGTGAAATCTCTTTAGACGCCTGTTTACAGACTTTTATAAAAATACAGTTATTTTAATTCCCAAATATCGATTTTATGATAGGCCGGTGCATCCGAAATCGGCCAGGCAAGCTGACTGTTCTCTAACCATAAAAGCAGCCTTAGGCATACCGCAAACATCATAGGCTAGCTTTTATGCTAACGCAGAGCAAAAAAGCAGCGGCTTCCCAAAAGCTGCTGCTTTTTTGCTTTATCGCTATTTTAGAGTAAGAGCACTCTATCACAGTCCAAAAATCTGACTAAAAGGAATGCTTGATTAAGCTTCCTCGATCATTTTCACGATAAACTGCTTGGGTCTGGCGCCTACAGAGCTGGCTACCGGCTTGCCATCCTTCATGACCAGCAAAGTGGGAATACTCATCACCTGAAACTGCTGTGCAAGCTCCGGCTGCTCATCCACATTCACCTTGCATACCTTAACGCCCGCAGGAGATTCCTCCGCGATTTCATCTACGATTGGTGATACCATTCTGCATGGCCCGCACCAGGACGCCCAAAAATCGATTAAAACCTTTTCCTTGCTTTCTGCAACCTCCGACTGAAAGTTTTGTTTCGTAAGCTCAATAACTGCCATGATAAATTCCTCCTATTTTTTTATTGTTATTCCTGAACCGGCGTACGTTCGCCGCTCATAGTCTGCTCAATAATGCTGTCCATCATACTTCTGGTCAGCATACCGGTGATATAACCAAATACATTGCCGTCCCGGTCGATCATAAAAGTAGTGGGGAACGAGGTAACTCCATAACCCTGGAACACTTCTCCGGTAGTATCCATCACGACGGGATAGGTATATCCCCGTTCGGTAAGGAATGCCTCGACCTCCTCCTCAGACACATCCTGATTATAGGGATTCTCCTCCGACCTGGGATTGGCGACGCCCAGCACCACCAAATCTTCCTGATTCAAGCCATAATCCTCATATAACTGCTGAATATCCGGCATTTCATTTTGACATGGAGGGCACCAGGTTGCCCAAAAGTTTAAAAACACCACCTTGCCCTTGTAATCGGAAAGGGTATGCTGCTGGCCATTTTGGTCATAAAAGGTAAAGTCCGGAGCGGAGGGCAAGGACTGTGAGGCATCAGAGCTGGAAGCCTGCGGGGAAGAAGATTCGTTTTCACTCGCCGGGGAGGATGACGTCCCTGGCTCTTGGCCTGCGGAGGAGGACACGGATTCTCCTCCGGCAGCGCCCCCAAAGCTGGAAAGATATCCGGTAATTCCATTCATCCAGCCGGTGAGCATCATGATCCCCATCAGGATCATCAGCACGCCGCCCGTCTTGACGGTATATTTTACCACCCTTTGATGTCGTTTAAAGAAATCCAATACCGCTCCGGTAAACAGCCCCACCGCGAGGAAAGGGATCACAAAGCCCAAAGTGTAAACACCAATAAGGGCGTAGCCTACCGCCGAGGAGCTGGCTGAGGAAGCCATCAGCAAGACACTGGTCAGGGCTGGGCCTACGCAAGGCGTCCAGGCAAAGCTGAAGGTAAATCCTAAGATCAGAGCGACCGCCGGATTCATAGAGAAGCGGCTCAAGCGGAACGGCAATCTGTGCTCTCGGGTGAAAACATTGCTGCCGAACAGCTGAAAGACTCCGAACAGGATCACCAGCACGCCGCCGATCCTAGCGAACAGGACCCGGTTTCCGCTGAAAAACTTTCCTACGGCAGTAAAACCAAATCCTAAAAGGAAGAAAGCGAAGCTGACTCCCAGAACAAAAAACAAGGTGTTCACAATTACCTTAGAGCGGCGATAGTGTATGGCGCCGTCTTCATCCACCGTTTTGGCGCCGCCCGCCAGGTAACCGATATAAAGCGGCACCAGCGGCAGAACGCAAGGTGAGAAAAAGCTCAGCAAGCCTTGCAGGAATACGGTAACTCCGGAAATCCCAGTTTCAATTGTAAATCCCATAAGTACCTCCAGCCTCTAGTTTGATTTTCGCAGAACTTCTGGGCAGCCGAATTTCTTTCCCTGGCTCCGTTGTATCAGAGCGGCCGCCACGTCTGCAATAGTAATCCCTTCGAGCCGCTTCTGACAAAGAGCATCCAAATCAGAATAAAGCCGATCCATAACGTCCGCCATTCCTGACGCCACCATACAGTCAAGATTCTGGCTGCCGCTGCGCCAATGTGAAGATACAAATTCAATCTGCAGTGCGGCGCTTATCTGCTTTAATGTGATTTGTTCCGCGTTTTTTGCCAATGAATAGCCGCCCTCGCTTCCCTCCTTGGTGGAAACCAGGCCAGCCTTCTTTAGCTTTGCCATTACTTTTCGAACTCTGGCAGGATTCGTGCAAATATTTTCAGCCAACGCCTCACTAGATAAGCATTGTTTTTTTAATTTTAAAAATGCCAGACCGTGAACCGCAATACAAAATTCGCTGTTCATAATAATTCTTCCCTTTCCTATTACGCTTTCTGCCAAGGAATCCATTATCTTTTAACTGTAATCTATTTTGTTTCAGTTTGTAATTGTAATTATAATTATTACAGTTAAATTTGTCAATAGCTTTTACGTAAATATTTAAAAAACGTCGTGAAATTTCTTTTGCTAAAATTCTATTTCCAGAAGTTCCTTCCTTTGAGGCCGTATCTTCTTTTCTCCCAATCCGCAAAAATAAAGCCTGCCGGTGGCCAGACAGGCTTTATGAATCTCCCCTCGTATTTTTTATTCTGCAGAAAAGGTTTCAGAATAGATCTCCGTTCCGTCCGGATTCAAATATCGCACTACGACCACGGGGTTTTCCACCTTGACCGATTTCTTCACATCATCCGCAAATTTTTGGAAGGCATCCCATTCCGCCTCCATTCCTTCTTTCAAAATATCCTTTGCTGTTTCCACCTCCAGCATTTGTGAGTAAGTGTACGTATAAATCAATTGATTCTCGCGGCTGGTAACCTCTAAGCTTAATCCACTATCTGCTAGCGCGCTTTTGTCCTCCTCTATCAAGGACTGCATCTCCTCGCCTGCCAGAAAGTCCTCCAGTGTGTCATACTGATGCCCAGTGCAGCCAGTGATCAAAGCCGATAATATCACAAAAACTAATATCAGGAACCCATATGCAGTCTTTCTCATAGAATCATCATCTCCATCTGTAAATATAAAAGGCTATCCTTAGTTTATCCCAAACAGAGCCGCTTTTCAAATATTATTGTAAATTTTATCATAAAGAAAGAGTCCAGCGGAATTGCCGCTGGACTCTTTAAAGTATCATATTTTATTCCGCCGCGGTAAATTCCTGAGAATAAATCTCTGTACCGTCTTTTGCCAGATATCTGACCTCAACAATAGGATTCTCAACATTTACGGCATTTTTGATTTCTTTAGCCACATTCTCGAAGACAGAGGCTTGCTGTTCGATAGCAGTAGCCAGCGCTTCTTTAGTAGCCTCAATGTCCAAATCCGTCTGATAGGTATAGACATACACCAGCTTATTGCCCTCAGCCACAATATCCATGGTGAGAGTACCGTCTTCTACGGATTCCTTAGCCTCTTTGATCTGAGACTGCATCTCATCAGTAGCAACAAAAGCTTCAATCGAATCGATTTTACCATTGTTGCAGGAAGTGAAGGACAGTGCCATAGCAAAAACCATTGCTAAAGCAAGCACGCTAGACAATACTTTTTTCATAACAAAATCGGCTCCTTTATATTATATTTTTGTGGACGGTGCCGTTTAGTCAAAAAATAGACGCTATTTTGCTCAAACTGCAAAATAGCGCCTCTAAATTTGGGGTTAATTTATTTCTTTAAAAGTATAAGTTAACAGAACAGGTAAGCCAACAGGTAGTATAATATAAAACCCTGCTTTTGTCAATATCAATCTTCACGGCAGATCAAGGGCCATGGCCATATCTTTCATAAAGCGTTAAATTTCCCCCGGCAAAGCTTAAGCTTCCAGACAATAGATAGAAATAATATCGGTTAATCTCCTCTCAATGATTCAAAGGTTATTTCCAGCTATGCCCACCTCCAAAAGAGGCATGGGCAATGCCTTAAGCCTCAAAAAGCCAGCATCTAAATGACGCGCTGGCTTTCACTTTAAATAAGGCGCCCCTGGCGGCGCCAGCGGCCGCCTTGCGAAATAGAAAAAGGAGCGCCTTGGGCTCTCCTTTTTCTGTTCTTGCGATCTAATGACTTTTGTTTTGAAAACAGCTCCGCTTTTTTCAAAACAAAAAGCGGCTGACAAAAGAATAAGTCAACCGCTTTTAGCTTCATTTTACACGGGATGGATCATTTTTTCCTTATCGGCGTGCTTGCCGTCAATCCCATATTTCTTTTCCTGGCGCTTTTTGAAGAAGTCCAGAGACACCTTCGGGAACATAGCATAGGAGAGCACATCCTCCTCCTGCTCGCTCCACT
>OHJP01000482.1_pt1 | contig 21214 bp, 20 predicted proteins | sample 1568591 | NCBI WGS metagenome assembly OHJP01 (sample SAMEA3879567, study PRJEB24766) | human gut metagenome | biome: human-associated habitat; feature: feces | place: USA | collected 1985/1987
GGTCAGCGGAGAGCTGCAGGAAGGACAGAGCTTTTTCAATATCCCTGGGGATATCTTCGTTTTCGCCCAAATAGAGCCTGCCAAGCTGGTACTGTGCGAATTGGTTTCCCTGGTCAGCGGAGAGCTGCAGGAAGGACAGAGCTTTTTCAATATCCCTGGGGATATCCTCATTTTCGCCCAAATAAAGTCTGCCAAGCTGGTACTGTGCAAATTGGTTTTGTGCTTCTGCAGCTTTAAAAAAATGCTCAATCGATTTTGGAATATTGTATTCTGAAAAATCTGGATTCGCATATAAGCAGCCCAGGCCATATTCCGCGTCAGTATTTCCGTAGCCTGCAGACCGGTTGAAATACAGCTTTGCGGCTTCCAGATTAACGGCAGTTCCGATTCCAGCCATATTCATTTGTCCCAAGCGATACCACAGCTTATCGTCCCGGCTTTTTTCTTCCAATGACAAAAAGCCCTGATATGCGCGTTGATACCACCGCTCGGATTCCTTTAAATCCTGTTCGGTTCCAATTCCATTCTGGTACATGCCGCCGAGTTGATACATTGCATAGGCGTTAGGGGATATTTTATCACTGGCGGCCATGAGAAAAAGCGAAAAAGCCTGCTTGTCATTTTGTTCCACCCCTTCGCCGCGCCGGTAAAGGCTTCCAAGGGAATATGCGGCAAAAGGATTTCCCATATCGACGGCTTTTTGAAACCATTCAGCGGCCGTTTCAGGACTTTTGTCAGCTCCATAGCCTAAAGAATACATTTTGCCGATACGAAACTGTAAATAACCTATCCTTCGTCTGATTTTTGCCTGCTCTTTAGGAGTTTGCGCCGGCTGGTTTTGTTCTTTTGTCAAAGCTGTTTTCAGCCCGTCCAGAGCTTTCCGAAACCATTCGTGCGCTTCCTCCGCGTTTTCATCGCAGCCAACGCCGCTTAAGAGCATTTTGCCAAGATCGTGCATGGCAAAAGCGTTTCCCTTTTGTGCTTCGGCTGTCATGCACTGATAAGCTTTTTCTAAGTCAGGTTCTTGTGTTTTACTTCCATACAGAAAAAGCCTGGCCTCCTTGTATTCCTTTGTCCAGCCAGCGTAAAGCTCGAACTTTTTAGGCAGCGGTTCGTTAGTATCGGCGGTGCTGTCAAATGGTTCATCAGGACTGGCCGCGTGTCTTGTCTGCCGATAGCCTGCCGCCGCAGCCTTTTCATGAAGCCTTTCGGCGGCCTCAATATCCTTGCTCAGCAAGGGAATGGAGCCGGATTCCAGATATTGCGCCAAGGCGTACTGTCCGGCTGGAATATTCTTTTCAGACGCTTTCATAAACCAGTAGGCCGCAGCCAGCGGCTGTCCGTCCGCTTGTGCCATGCGGCCTAATTTTACAGATAAGTAATCGCAGCCGTGATGAAAGGCCATTTCATAAAAAAGCTTTGCCTGTTCCCGGTTTGGCTCTCGTCCGATTCCATTTTCTAAAAGCTTGCCGATCAGTTCCTCCAACTTTCCGTTATAGCTGCTGTCAGGCAATAATTCTTCCTCAAAGTCATATTTTTTCGGTGTGTCACTGTAAAGAATATCAATCGCGATATCGCTGTTTTTAATGGTATCTATGGTGAGGTCGAAGGTGCGGCCAAAGAAAGCGGCGGCCATTTCTTTATTGTCTTGGCTGTCGTATAGGGCTGCCAGCTCATAGGAAGCAAAAATATGGCCGTGTGCGGAGGCAAGCCCCAGCCAGGTATCGGCTTCATCACCCCGGCCTAAACGGACTAGCTCTTTTCCGTACCGGTATTGCGCTTTTGTATCGCCGTTCATTGCTGCAAGGGCAAGCTCCCGGAATTTTTCGTCGGTTTTCTCCTTCGGAATCTCTGACCGGCACTGAATTGCCGCTTGAATTACAGCATTTTTGACAACGTTAAAGGAAGGTTCTTTTTCAAAGCTTCTTTTTTCAGGTTCTTCCAAATAGGTTTTATCAATTTCCGTTTGTGTTTCCTGCCATTTTTCAAACAACTCTGTCAGCACTGGGGAACTGTTCAGCAGATCAACGGCGATTTTGTCAATCTGTTGTTTTACTGCGGGTGGCATGAATTTATAAAACATACGGCCCTTTGTGGGTAAGGTATCGCTTAATTTCCGCAGCTTTTCCATAAGCGAAGCGGCAGCGCTGGGAGTTAAGCCGCCCATCGGCGCGTCCCTGACGCTGTTTTGGAGTGCGTCCAGGTGAAGCAGCTCCCGCGCCGTCTGGTTCAGAGTATCCCGGTATTTTGTTTTTTGGGCGTAAACCGGTTTCATTTCTTCCCGAAAGATATCCTTTGCATACATGGATTCAATTTTTTTAATATCTTGTGCGGTGACATATCCCTCTTTGGGATTGGCCGAAAAGACAAAAAGGTGAATGTGCGGGTGGTGTCCCTCGTCGTGCATACCGGCATACCAGCGCAGGTTTTCCGGCTTAATCCCGGAAGCTTCGGCCAGTTTATGTAAATGGGCTTCTATAAGCAGTTTCCAGGGCCGTTGCGTGTTATAGCCTAATTTATCCGCGTCCTCACGCCTAAGAGAAACGATATGCCGCCAAATCCGGCCCTCATAGCCGCTTAATTCTTTTGCGGCTTCCTGCAGGTTGATATTTTCCCGATAACCAAATAAGCCGTGTTCTCCGCTTTTGCTCACGCCGGGCCGCGTTGCTACATACCGGGTTAAGGTTTCAGCGGTTTCCTGATTAATAAATTCGCCTTGAAGCAGCAGCATTTCGGCACCAGCGGAAATGAGCGCGGAGGCGTTAACCCTGGTAGAAGCTTCCTGATAGTCCGCATATTCAATTAAATTTGTTATATCCGGGCAGTTGTCCAAAAGCTTTTGGATAAAAGAGGTTTGCTTTTCCGTTACCGGCAGATTCAATCCGTTAGCCTGATTGAAAACAACACCTTCACGGGTTCCGACATACTGAACGAGGTTTTCCATCGCAAACCCGCTGACGATATTTTTACCGTCGGTCCGTTCGCCGGATCGGGCAACACGGCAATACCGGCTGTTTACAATGATGCGGGGATATTTCGGCATGTTTAGTCACCTTCTTTTTCTGTCCCTTGGTTTAACTGGTGAGGCGCGATTGTGCCGTTTAGATGGTTCACGGATTTCACGGCGGCGGCACGGCAAGCGTCGTACTGTTCTTTTGTAAGACCGTAATCATTGGCAATTAACCGTGTGAGAATATCGGTTTCTACCGCCAGGCGGTATAGGTTTTTCCGAATCAGGGCTTCGGATTTCTGAATAGCGGCTTTCAGCTCTGTTCCGTAAGTATCGCAGAGAAAGGATTGCTCCATGCCGGTTGAGATATATCCGAAATAGAAATGAATCGCGTGTTCGATTACATCGTTTCGGCTGCCGCCTGTTAAATCCTTTAGCGCTTCTGCCTCGATACGGGCGGCTTTGGAAATATAGACCGTTATTCGTCCGTTTTCATTCAAGGGAATATCAGAATCACTCAATATGGCTTTGTATTTGCTGGTTTTCGCCATAAGCTTTTCACTCCTTTGACGTGTGCTGTAATCTTTGGGATTCCGGTTGTTTTTTGCCCCTGTGCCAATGCCGAAACTTTTTATATTGCTGTTCTGCCTCTGGATATCGCTGACCTAGTTTCCTTAATACTTCCTGTCTGTCCAGGGGGATATCAGGGGCCAGCAATTCGTTTATTTGATTCCCATAGGTGCCGACATAGTTTCCATTTCTGGATAGGGAATAGGGGAGGCCGTGATCGTCATGTGATAATAGGGCGTATTTCTTTTTGGCAACAGGGCTGTACCAAAAGCTGCAATCCCCACAAGCGTCGATCAGTTTATATTCCGGCTCTCCTTGAATCAGAATTAAAGTTTCAGGTATCTTTTCATTCATTGTGAATCACTCCTGTTTTATGTTTGTTTCTGTTGGATACAAGGGCGTACAGTATCCGAATATCTCATAATAGCCTACCGGGTATTGATGCCGGGCCACTTCGCCCAATTCACCGTTGGTATTTCCCTCGATAGTATAAACGGTTTCCCCATCGCAGGCTTCTACAATGCCGACATGATCCTCTAATCCGTCCAGACCGTCCGATTCCCAATCGAAAAAGACGATATCTCCGGGGCGGGGGATAAAATCGCGCTCCTGAAACTGCCCCCTTTCCCGAAACCAGGCAACATCGCAGACGGCAAATTTAGGAACAATGCCCGCCTCGATATAGCCGCAGCGGTCAGCGCACCAGGAAACAAAACAGGCGCACCAATTCTCCCAGCGGTTGAAGCCGTACCAGCTTAAATAAACCTCCCCGCCGGTATTTCCTAATTGCGATACGGCAACCTCGACAATGTTAGAACCGTCCCCGCCATATAATCCAGCTTGTGCGGACAGACGCATATAATCGGAGATGGCAGATTTCATTTCCGCGAAAACCGTAATGCCGAAGGTTTCTTCTATATTGCGGTATATGGTATCTGAATCCAGAATCGCGGAATAGGTGCCGTCTGGATTAACCGTTACAAAACATAAGGCCAGTTCTTCTTTATCCAGTGTTTCATGTTCGGGAAGAAGAAACAGGCAGACCGCATTATACAGCCTATAATTAAACATAGGGCTTTTGTCGGAAAGGTTATCCGCAATCTGAGCGACGATGCGTTTTGATTCCTGATCGATCACCTGGCCGCTTCCCATAGCGGAAGAACCAAACAGGGATACCGTACAGGAGATACAAAGAAAAAGAAGAATCAAAACGCCGGTAATAATCCCACCGATAATTTTTCGGCCTTTTTTATCTGCCGCAAGTTTTGCAGCAATTTTAACTACAACGGGAACAGCCATTACGCGCCACCCGCTGTCCCGAACAGAGCTTTTTTATATTTCGGTGCGATAACATGCAGGTGATACCGTTCATTTCCGCAGGAATAGAGGCAATGGCCGCGGTTCGGATTTTGAATTACCCGGTATTCGGAATCCGAAACGCCGAGAATACGCTTATATTCTTCCGTATCACAACTACCCGGATAGAATAGAAAACGATGGGTAGGAATAGAAAGTAAGGGCTTCGTGTATTCGACGATTTCAGGCAAAAAGAAATCGGAAACGTTCTGAGAGGCGAGAATTACGTTGCTGCCGCGTTTCCGTCCCCGTTTAATGAAGCTGAGAAGGTAACTGATGGCGATGCGGTTCTTTAGAAGCTCGTGCAGCTCGTCGCAGCAGATGTTGGTATCGCCATCGGTCAAAAATTTGTGGGACATGAAAGAAAGAATATTAAAATACATTGCGTTGGATAGACTTTGATTGGTAGAAAGCATGTCCTTGACGCCGAAATCAATATGCTTTGCGTTGGGAATATTAGTATAGCCGTTAAAGTAGACAGATTCCGCGCCAGTACAGATTCCATGCAGGCCAAGGCAAAGCTCCCGCAGCGTTTCTTTGCGGTAAACAACTAATCCGGTTGCCGCTTTTTCCTCGTAGTTTTCCAATTCCCGTGTCATTAGCTTATACAGATCGGTTAAAATTGGGTAATCAGACGGACGCAGACGGCTGTAGTCGGTTTCCTCGGTAATATGAAATTCCTTGTAAAGAAGCTCCAGCATAATTTCCAATGTGTCAAGCTGCTCTGTGGGGAATGGTTTATACGCAGAGAAAAAATCGCGGAGAAAAGCAATGTGCTGATTAATACGCAGAGGCTTCAAGAAAGCTTTCGGAGTGTCGATGGGTTCAAATTCCGCTGCCGGTTCCTGATTCCATAACCGGGGTTCCAACGGATTAATGATATATTTTCCTGTCATCATATCCATGTAGGTGCCGCCTAATGCTTCGGTCAGCTCCTTATATTCGTTCTCAGGATCGAGAATATATAAATTTTTCCGGCTCTGCCGGAAAATACAGGACAGAATTTTTAAAAGAAAACTTTTTCCTTCGCCGGAATTACCGAGTATGATAATGTGCCCGTTGGTTTTGTCTTGGCCACGCTGGTCAAAATTAACAATGATATTGGAGCCGTTAGCGTCCCGGCCGATATACATTCCCTGGGGATCAGTCTTGCCGGAATAGGAAAAGGGAAACATATTCGCCACGCTGGACGCGGGCAGCACCCGTTCAAACTGATTCTCGAACAGATTTTGTCCTGTTGGCATTGCGGAAATCATGCCTTCCTTTTGCTGGAGGAAAAGCTTGTCATATAAGATTTTGTGCCGGTTCAGAATGGCGGCAACATCACCCTGCAGGAGTTCCAGGGCCTTATCGTTTCCGGCCGCCATTTCAATAAAGACCGCACAGTGCAGAAACGGTTCTTTGCTTCGGTGCATATTCTCGATTAGGAGCTGTACGTCCTGCATATTGGATTCGGCTTCCACCTTCTCCTTAATGCGGCTGCTGTTGTTGAGCATGTGCCGGTTTCTTCGCTCGGCCCGTTCCAGTATTTTATTGGTTTCATAGGAGCCGACTGGCCGGGTATAGATATGCAGCGTTACGCCGTCCTTTTCTCCCAGTTCCCGGAAAATAGCCTGGTCTTTTGTTGTGGTGGGATAGCCTCTAACAGCCCATACGGTTCTTTGCGTGTTGCCGCAGACGTAGTAACGCTGTCTGCGGAAGTCAATAATGGAGGGCGCGATCAGCTCTAAAAAGCTTTTTTCCTGTTTTGCCTCTGCGGGGGAAAGGATTTCCTCTCCGTCAAAATCTGGCCAATAATCGTTATAGATATCCTGGGCAAAGTAGATTGCCAGGATTCCTTTCAACTCCTGTTCTTCCGCGATCCGGGCGGTAAATCCGGCTTCTAATAAAATTAGGAGCAGACGCTTTAAGGTCTGCTCCTGTTGAGGCCGCCCGATATTCTTTTTAAACCGGACGGCAAAGGCAAATTCTCGGCCGGTGGCCATTGAAATGCGGATATCGTCCAGGTATTCAATATCCTTGCGGTCTAATTCCGCAAGAACTTCGTTTGTTTCTGTTTTCATTTGTGCGGCAAGGTGTTCCTTATTTTTTTCATAGCTTTGGGAAGCGTTCAGGCATAAAATCTGCAGATTTTCAATGCTGGTAAGAATATTAGCCAGGGCAGAAATCCGGCCCGCGACCACTTCATCGCTTAACACACTCATATTAACGGGCGTAATCAGAATAAAGGAAATACGCTGCCCGTCCGGGGTAATAACCGAGCTTTGGTCAATCTCCTTGATGTCCATAAGCTGTAAAGTTGTCTGCAGCTTCTTTTTCTTTCTTCGATCATTTGTATAACGCATGATATTCACCTCATTTCCATTTGAAAAGCTGCTGTTCTGTTATTACAAATCGGCCTATCCGTTTTATATATTCATAAATAGACCCGGTATCCGCTAAACGCATAGTAAGAAAAGCATACAGGGCAGAAAACAGCAGAGGAAGGTACAGCCAGGTGGAAAACAGAACAATAAGGGAAATCACCAGGCAGCAGCCTATAATTAAGGTATCCCTCATGTTCCAAAACAGAATGAGGGGTTCTGCGTTCAGATTATCGGGATAAAAGTATTCCATTGAATCACCTAACCTTTGTAAAAATGTGTTTTACCGTGCTCACCGTATGAACGGCTCCCATAATATTTCCTTTTGCGGACGTATCCAAACCAAATTGCTGTGCAATTCTTGGCACCTCTGCGGCGGCCAGAAGAAGGGCGAATCCCGGTAAATATGCGGTGTCGGCCATTAACAGAATCCCCAAAACATATAAGATATTTTGGAAAAACGCCGTGAAGCAAAGGGCGATTACCTGTTTGCACCAGCCAAAAAACGCATCGAAATAGCCGCGCGGGACATTAAACATATGAAAAGAACCAATACAGGTAATAATGAGCAAAATTCCCCCGCGCTTAATATTTCCGAATACCACCTTAATGCTGACGTAGACCAGCAGAATCACTACGATTAGAAGGGTTATAGCCATCTGGCCGGCTGGAATCGTAACGCCGGCAGCTCCGGTTTCGCTTCCAGGAGGCAGCTCCCCGCCGTTCAGTATGATGCCGATCTGCTCTATTGCGTTCAGCATTTGACCGTCCAAATCCATGCTGCCGGTCAGGGCAACGGTAATATACTTTTGAAGCTCTAACACGAACTGGAACAAAAGGACGGGGAGAGTGGTAAATAGGAGGGCTGCCATTAATCCCTTGATAAAGTTCATAAACAGCGACCTGGCCGCGCTTCCGTCGCCGTTTTGATATTGGATTACCATTTCAAAGATTCCGATAATACAGGCGATGATAAACAGACAGTATCCGAAATACTGGAAGAAGCTTAATAACCCCTGGACATAGGCGCTTTGAAAAAGCGTATCGGATAAATCAGTAAAGAGATCGATTAAAGACTGAATTGTGTTGACGCAAAATTCAAATATCTTTTTAATGGTGATCTCAAACATTTGGTTAATGATAGTATCCATGCGGTTATACCCCGATCACACTCCACATCCAAGTGGGAGCCGTGGAAACAAGGACTAAACCAATAAAGATTAGAATAAGGGGAATCCAGTTTAATTCCTCTCCCGCGTGATGGGCTTTCCAGAGCATAGCCGCTTTGACGATTAAGGAAACCAGCAGAATGACGGCAATAATGATAAAAGCGGTATTGACGATCGTTTTTACTTCCGGGAGGACGTTATTTTCCATCGCGCTGGTGAAAGCGTCGCCAATGCTGGCAAGTGTAAAAAATTTTGTGTTCATAGTGCATTGCTCCTTTAAAAAAGTTTAAGGGTTTTCATTGGTAACATAGACTGAGATGCTAATACTGTTGCTGCCCCCAAGTGTGGCGGTAATGATGCTGCTTCCCGGCTCCAAAGCCTGCAGCTGAATGGAATCCAGGCCATAGCTTGAAATCTTTACCACATAGGCGTTGCTGTTCGCCCAGGTCACGCCGCTGGTATAAATGGAGCTGGGGGCGTTGCTGATTCCCACTGAAATAGTGCTGCCAACCGCAGCGGTTTGGGGGCTGGCCCACAGCGTAGGGTTGGTGGCTGGGGGCAGCGGATCAGGTTCCGGCTCTGGTGCTGATTCTGGTTTGGGTTCCGGGGCTGGTTCCGGCATTGGCTCCGGGGGTGGTTCTGGTTCTGGCGCGGGAGCAGGAGGATCGGCAGAAGAAGCCGGGGCAGGCGAAGGGGTTTCCTCTTGCGGTTCTGATGGGGAACAGCTGCTTGTTGTTTCCGGGATACGGCTTTCCGATGCCTGGGTTTTGCTTTCCGGCTTGCTGTCCTCTGAGGAACTGGCAGGCGCGAAAGTCGGTTCGCTCTCCTGAGTGCCGATAGAACTGGAAACTGCATGGCTGTTTGATTCAATCTGATACATGACAGGCCGCCGGATTAAAAATTCCGCAGCGGTTAGAATCAGAAGCAACGTTAAGATGATAGAGCCATACTTGATAAGAGATTTATATTTTTTGGGAAGCATTTAATTAGTCTGTTCGCCTCCTTGTATTATAGAGTAGTAGTTATTAAAGCCCCTCTCCAAGGGCTGTGCTACACTGTAAGGGATGCTGTGGATTGGTGTTCACCTCCTACCACAAGATGGTTTCAGAAAGGTTCCAACCACAGCTCCTTACACTTTTGTTAATCAGTTAAATATCGCCAGACGGTTTATGTGGAACAAGGCTACAAAAGTAAGGTGTACTGTGGATGCAGCATCACATATTTACCGTTGGAGGGATTGGTTATGGTAATTTCTGTTGGCATTGATGTTTCAAAGGATAAGCACGATTGTTTTATCCAAAGTTCAGAGGGAGAAGTCCTGGTGGATGTCTTCACTATTCCCAATAATATGGATGGATTCAACATACTGCTGGAGAAAATTCAGAGATGTGCCACATCTCAGGACAAAATTAAAGTAGGGCTTGAGGCGACCGGGCATTACAGCTACAACCTGCTTGGGTTTCTTCTTGACAATGGTCTGGCCACCTATGTCCTGAATCCCTTACATACAAACCTTTACCGGAAGAGCCTCAGTCTGAGAAAGACCAAAACCGACCGGGTGGATGCACGAACAATTGCTTCTATGCTGTTATCCGATGTGGGCCTCAAACCCTACACAGATACAGCATACCACAATGAGGAGCTAAAGTCACTAACCAGATACCGTTTTGACAAGGTGAAAGAACGAGCAAAACTGAAAACTTCTGTTTCCCGGCTGGTCTGCATCCTGTTCCCCGAACTGGAAAAGCTCGTTCCGTCTCTACATATTGCCTCTGTCTACGCCCTGCTGGCGGAGTTTCCCGGTGCCAAACAGATTGCCGCTGCCCATTTGACGAGGCTGAAAGCACTGCTCGAAACCGCCTCTAAAGGCCACTACAAACGGGACATGGCTCTTGAAATCCGAGATGCCGCCAGAAACTCTATTGGCTCCTGGATGCCCGCCAAATCTCTTGAATTGCAGCACACCATCCGGCTCATCCGAGAATTGGACAACGAAATCACTGAAATTGAAGAGCAGATTCAAACCATTATGGATGAACTTAATTCTCCCATTACCACGATTCCCGGATTGGGTTTCCGTATGGCCGCTATGATTTTTGCTGAGGTTGGTGACTTCACCCGTTTTGATTCCCCGGACAAGCTATTGGCTTATGCCGGGATGTCTCCCTCTACTTACCAGTCCGGGCAGCTCAAGAATTGTTACCCACACATGGAAAAGCGTGGCTCTCGATACCTACGCTACGCCCTTTACAACGCAACCAAGTATGTCTGCCACTGGGACCCGACCTTTGCTGCCTATCTTGCTAAGAAGCGGGCGGAGGGCAAGCACTACAATGTCGCTCTTTCTCACGCTGCCAAAAAGTTGGTTCGTCTGATATTTGCCATGGAGAAATCCAGGCGGCCATATTGCTTAGCGGCTTGAGTGCAACTACTCGAATAGCCAGCAGGGGTCTGACAAGACTTCAGCTTTGCTATACCCTTTCTGAGACATCTTTTCTCTTCACCACCATTCATTTTGTGGGTTGACACTTAATAGTTAATCTTTCTGAGCTTATTCCTTTCAAGGTTTACTGAAACCGAGAGATGCCCGGTAATTACCGGGCATCTCTCTTTATAGGGAATTTAATATTTCTTTATTTTCTGCTTCTGTCTGTTTGTAAAAATAAAGAAACAGATAATAACTGCACCGGAAAGGGCGGCCGCAATACTCCATACTATCGTATTGACGTTCTCTCCTGTTGCCACAAGCTCCACCTTTTCGTCATTTCTAAACGTTTCTTCAATTACTTTTCCGTCCTCAGTGATAGTTACTTTATGAGGCGTAGGGTCTAAAATGAAGCCCTCCGGGGCTTGAAATTCCTCCCAGGTATATTCGCCGTAAGTGAGGGTTGTCGAAAAAATACCATTCTGATCGGTATATCCTTCGGCTACGACATTTCTCTGCGCGTCCATAAACCGGATTCCGGCTTGATAAAGAGGGGTTCCGCCCTTGGAACTCACCTTATGAATGACGACCTCTGAGGAAATCATTCTGTTGTGCAGCGATGTTTTTATAATTTCTCCGTCACCTGCAATCGTAAATTCGTAAAGAGTAGGGTCGATTACATACCCCTCCGGCGCTTCTGCCTCACAATAGAAATAATTGCCATAAGGCAAGGTGAATCTTACAGTTCCCGATTCATCGGTAACGCCTTCTGCGACAACAATTTTATCCGGGTCGAGAATTTGTATTTTACTGCCTGAAAGTCTTTGTCCGGTGGATAAATCCAGCTTAGAGATTTCTATGCTTCCCTTTACCGTATTATTGACGATAGGCTCTCCATTGCTGGGATCAATGGTAATCTCCTGAACTTCCTGGGGCTGGGCCTCAAAGGTAAAAGGATAAATAGTTTCATTCAATACCCAGCCTGGGGCGGTCTGAAGCTCCTTCAGATAATAGTCGGAGATAGGAAGGTCAGCGGAGGACGAGCCTTGCAAGGTTTCATCGATACCGAAGATATCCAGAAGGGAGTTTTTCGGGATTACGGTATTTCCTGAATTGTCCTGAATGTCCTTAGATGAAAAAATCCCAAACCGGATATCTTTGTAAGCGTCCGGGTTTGGGAACAGGGTGTTTTCCTCTATGAATTTTTTTAGGCTCACCGTTACCTTCTGCCGCTGATTGGTGACTGTGACTGGCTCTGTGTAGACTGTAACGGTCTGCCCTTTATAAGTCAGGTCAATAATATGCGGCGTGGTATCCAGGGCAAAGCCGGACGGTGCGGTTTTCTCTACCGCACGGTATTGACCCAGGGGGAGATTCGGGCTTTTTGCTCCGCTGTTTACAGTGCAGACAAGCTGGTCTTTTGTATATAACTGCTTGCCGCCTGCAGATACAATATTTTCATTGGCGTAAATATCGTAAACAGCGCCGGAAAGGGCAGAGAGGCCGTAGGTTGGCGTATAGAGGGGGCCAAATTCAGAATCGCTTTGCGTGGCTCCGGTCAGAACTTCGCCTTGCTTGGTAATCAGAATATTAGCGGTTTGGCTTTGATCGGAAACCGACAGGCTCAGAGTGGCCCCGTTGGTAGTTAAATCAAATTCATGCTTTGTGGTATCCAGAATGGCACCGGACGGGGCTTTCAGCTCCTGCAGGTAGTAGTGTCCCAGGGGGAGGGGCTTGCTTTTGACGTAATCGGTCGCTGAGGTGGTAAGCTCGTCAACCTTTGTGCCGCTGCTATCGTAAATGCCATAAACAGCCCCGGAGAAAAAGCCGCCGTGAGTATCGTCGGTTTTTCTAATTTGGACAGTGCCCTCACCGATAGCCAGCTTAAAATATGCCGGAACCGGGTCTCCGGCACCGCCGCCGGTAATCATGTTCTGATTGCCGCTGGGATTGTTTACCGACTGCCAGATCAGGATACCAGTAGAAGCCGGAGAGGGGAGGGGCTTGGTCGAGCTGGCAGCTGTCCCGGCTGTAATTTTATTTGCGGTGCTGATACTCAGAGTGTTTCCGTTCCGGGAGAGCGTCACACCGGAAATGGAAAAATTAAAGCTGGAAAGAACATTGTTAGTATCTGTAACTGTCTTTTCATATTTTTTGGTGGAAGGATTATAGTCTAATACGATGGTCGGGGCCTGTGTTGATAAGCGTGTAGTAAAACTTGGGATAATATAATGAGAGGTCAGACGTTTTTCCAGTTCCTTGTATGCCTGGACAAATCCAGCATGGCCGGAAAAGGCGTTGTAGCACCGGGCGTCCCGTCTGGTAAATGGTTGAGTGCTGTCCCGGTATCCCATTACAATTTCCCAAATCATATTGCGGGTGGCGAAATACTGTTCCGGCTTGTTTCCAGGCAGGCTTTGATTCGGATAGCCGTAGAGCAATAACAAGTTTATTGTATTTTGTTGTGCCCTACTTAAAGCGTTCCAGGCCGGAGTGGACGAAACAGTTTCGTAGAACCAGTCGGATTCATTCCCACCGATCTGTACATCGGGCTGGATACAATAGGCGATTCGGTTAGTTTCGTCCAAGCGCATAACAGTGCTTGAGGTTCCTGCCCTGTAGGTGTAGCTTCCGATGTGTAAATCAGAGGTATATTGAAGGGGATCGCTAACGCCGTACCAATCCTGAATAGCATTGGCCGAGATAGGAATACCGAGTACCATAATGAAGGTGAGCAGAAGGGCGGTGAGCCTTTTTAGATGTTTAATCACGTTTTTCCTCCTTTAAAATGAGAGATATCTATGAAAAAAGCGCCTGTTCAGAAAACAGGCGCTAAAAAAGAAATATATACAAGCCTTAGCCGTACATTACTACAAACTGATTACTGGAATTAAAGCAAACATAAAACCGAATATCAGAGGGAGAAGTACCAGGCTCCAATGACAAAATATTATCCACTGTGCAATCAATACATTCTCGAACTTTTGCTTTAGCCTCTTCCATAGAAGTAACCCAAAGCATAAAATCTGAAGGAGGATCATAACCGTGAACTTCGGAAGGAAGGGAGGGGGCATATATCATACCTCTGTTTTGCCCGTAAGAAATACCGTAGCTGATTAATTCGTTTTGATCGATGATTTCCGGCTCCGGTTTTGGCTCAGGCTGTGGCTCCGGTTCCGGGGTCGGTTCGGGTTCCGGCTCTGGGGCTGGCTCAGGATCAGGCGCAGGAGTGGGGGAATCAGAATTTACAGGCTTATTCCCGCCTCCGTTGTTTCCGTTATTGCCGCTGGGAGAATCCGGCTGGGAATTGCTGGGCCTATGGCTGGCAGAGTTATCAGAGCCGGACGGCTTTGCGGGGGAGGAACTGGTTCCGCTCTTTGAGGATTTATCGCCGGACTGGCTGGAATCCTTAGAGGACGAACTGGAATTTTTATCGTTCTTGCCGTCTGAATCAGCTTTTGAACTATTAGAATCCTTTTCAGATTTAGAGGAAGAATCCTTATCACTGGAAGCTTTCGAGCTGGAATTACCTCTTGATGGGGAAGCGGAGGAACCTTCCTTTCCGTTTTCCTGATGTGAAGCAACCGCCATTGTTACCGGGGAAGCATTGCTTCCGTAGATGGAGAAGCCTACCGGGATTCCAACGGCAAGAATGACGATGGCGGCGGCACAGCTTATTACGATGTTTCTCTTTTTGCTGTCATGAAACAGCTCTTTTATTTTTTGTTTTATGTTCATAAGTTACGGCTCCTTTCTGGTGAAATACAGCTTTTAATCATCAAATCGTTATTATCCAATCTTTCTACGATTTCCCGCAGCATGTTAATTTCAGCAGCCTGGTTGCGTATTTTTACTAACGCTCTGTATAGCAGAACCGTTAGAAAAATGACGGCTGCGGCTAATATTATTATAGCGGCTATGTCCATCTTTTCAAGATTCCTCCTTTTATTTTAATTTTCTTTGAGTGTGGTAAATGATATTGTTCTGTGATATAGTAAAGTCGTTACGCTTTGAATTTAGTTTGGGGGAAATGTTATGGTTTGGGAAAGTAAAAAGCATGTCGTTCCACGTCTGGATTATTTTGAAAATCAAGGGGTTATGACCGGAAGCAAAGAGTTCCCCCGTGTGGATCATATGATCGATGAGTTCCGGTATAAGCTTGAGACAAAGGGGGAAAGCATAAAGGGGTATGTATGGCATGGCCCCTATTGCTATAACTATTGCCGGGATAACGGTCAGATCAAAGCAGAAGCGGAGTTTCCTCTAACCAAAGAAGGAACAGACGAAATTTTCCATTGGTTAGAAGAAATGTATACTGTTATGGAAAGGGAAAGCCGGGTCGGAAACTAAATATAAAAATAGAAAACTCAACTTGTTGCCTCTCTGACAACAAGTTGAGTTTTTCCCATGAACGCGGGCTTTTCTTTTATATGAATCACCTCTTTCCTTTACATTAAAAAGGCAAATCATCGTCCAGCATTTCCAGAAAGTTAGAACTCTTGGGAGATATGTTCTCCGGCAAATCGTCCGGCTGATTTCCTTTGTTTGTCTCCGTTTCCTTTTTAGACCCGGCAAAATAAATGCTGTCGGCCAATACTTCGGCGGCTCTGCGCTTAATACCATCTTTATCGGTATAGCTTCTAATTTGAAGCGATCCCTGGACAACTGCGAGTTGTCCTTTTTTAAAATGTTTACAAATAAATTCCGCATTGCTTCGCCAAGCCACGATGTCTATGAAATCTGTCTGCCGTTCTTGGCCGGATTTAATATAGCTTCGATCAACTGCCAGCCTAAATTCTGTGACAGCGGTATTATTAGGCGTATGTTTCAGCTCGGGATCGGCGGTGAAGCGTCCCATTAAAACAATACAATTCAGCATTTTAACACCCTCCTGCATTTTATAAATTTTTGTCTTATCGTGTATTATCCCTCTGGAATATGGCTGTATTTTGTGATATATTAAACTAAATAAAATTTGTGACAGGTTTGAGATACAAGATAAAAATTTTTCACAACAGCTTTTTCTCAATTTCACGGAAAGCGGCACCGCTGCTTTCCGTGAAAATTATCCTTGGGAAAAATAAGCGTCTAAAGCCTTGCTGATTTCTGCCTCGATCTCTTTAATAGGAGTATCGGCTGGAAAGTATTTTGTATAAATGCTTGGTTTGATTTTCGCAACGGGAAGTTTTGGCCTTTTAGAATTACCGCTTTTACCGGCTAACACGGCCTGAATTTTTTCCAAAGAAAGAGTGCCGTTTTTAGCGGCTAACCGCAGTTGCTTTGCCTTGGGTAAATTAATATGCTGTGGATTTTCCAGCAAGGCAAATTCCAGATTGTTTTGCTGTTCCTCTGATAAGAAGGAGAGTTCTTCACCCGCTAAAATATCAATCTTTTTTTCATCTAACCGAATTTTTAGGGCGTTGACAAGCTTATCAATCCGAATCCACCGGGCGATTGTCCGGCTGGATAAATTATATTCCTGGCCCAGCTTATCGGAGCTTTTCAACTTGTTGTCAGCGAGGCAACAAGTTGAACTTTTCCCATGAATACTGGATTTTTGTAGGGCTTCCAGTTCTTTTTGAATATCGTTTCTTTTCCCTTGGGATCTCATATCCTCGTATCGTTCAGCGATAACGGCGGCTTGCTCAGACGGCAGCATTTCCGAAAAAGAACGCTGCAGGATATTTGTTTCTCTTACATAGGTGCGGGCTTCTCTTTCTGTTAAATCAGTTTTGACAACGCAGGCCGTTTCCGTCAAGCCTGCTATGGTGGCCGCATTGATACGGTTATGCCCGGCAAGAATTTCATATCTCATACCGTCTATCGATTCCGGCAGCTCCCAAACAATGGGGGGAACCAGAATACCGTTTTCTTTAATGCTTTCCACCATGTCATTTAAACGGTCGCCGGAATAAAGGTGAAACTTATGTCCGCGGTATGGCCGCATTTGGTTAAATGGAATGATAGGCAGGCCCGATCTGAAATCTTCTGTCAGGCCCAGCATAGCCTCTAACTGATAGTCGTTGCTGTCTCTTATTTTCTTCATTTTTTCAAATGCCATAGCTCTGCAGCTCCTTTACAAAAGACTGGTATGCAATCGTAGCTTTGTTTTCCTTATGCAGCTCGGAGATTCCTGAGCCGTATCTGACGGCGTTGCTTACGTCGATAGACCGGGGAATATAGGAATTAAAAATCCGTACATGGCCGTTAAGCTGTTTTTGGATATCTGCCATAATTTCCCGGTGCAGCTTTGTCCGACTGTCAACCATTGTATAAAGAATACCGCCGATTTCTAAATTTTTGTTCAATCGCCGTTTAGTGATTGCTATGGTTCTGAATAAATCGTTCAGACCGACAACGGCATAATATTCAGGACAGACCGGAATAATTGCAAGATCAGCTGCGACAAGGGAATTAATGCTCAATACTCCCAAAGATGGGTTGGTGTCAATCAGAATATAGTCATAGGATTTCTTTAAGGTGTCTAATAGCTCCTGCAGAACATATTCGCCGCCTGTTTCTGCAGACAATCCTTTTTCGACAACAGCCAGGGACAAGCTGCTGCCGATAATATCCGCGTTTCCAGCTTTCCCGATGAATTGGCTCAGTTCCGGTAATGGTTCCTCTTTTACCATTATCTGCAAGATGTCTGAAACAGATAAGGCCGCTTTTTGCGTGGTACTGGTAGCTGTTAAATTACCCTGGGGGTCGAAATCCACCAATAAAACGCGGAATCCGTTTTGCGCTAATAAGTATCCCATATTTGCGGTTGTTGTGGTTTTTGCCACACCGCCCTTTTGGTTTGTAATCACTATTGTTTTACACATTTTTTTGCCCTCCAATGCTTTCTTGATAGGCTCTCACAGCGGCAGCCTCTAAAGTTTTTCTTAATTCTGGTACGGGGACAAAGCTTTCTTTATTATGAATCCGTGCGAAAGTATCCTTGGGAAAGTCGATAACAGTTTTATTTCCGGTTTCAATCAGCCTGATATCATTGATAATGAGCTGATCGTCCAGCGTAATGCTGACGATTGCCTTTAACCGGGGATAGCCTTGCAGCGGCTTCACTTTGATATCTGTGATTTCCATGCTGTCACTTCCTTGCAAAATATAAAAGGTGCGAAACCGTTTAAACAGTTTCGCACCTTTCGAGAGGTAATGATAATTAGTTGGCTTTTTTCAATGCTTTAACTTCTGATTCTAATTTTTCAATCCGTTTTCTGTGTTTTATCGTGCTGTCATACACAGTGGCAAGATCGGATTTAACTTCTTTTAATTCAGATACGGAAGCACGGTTATCAAGCTTTTCTAAAAGAGCGGCATGTCCCTCCGCAATCAGGTGAATTTCCTTTGTAACCTTTTCTTCTATCAATGCGCTGAATTGGTTAAACAAGCGGTTGTGATCCTCTAACATTTCCTGCCGCAGACTATCGTTGTTCTGTTTCATTTCCTGCCGTAAAATCTCGTTGTTTTTTTCAAAACGTTCATCGAGCTTTTTATCCAGCATTTCCGAAATAGCATTTAAAAGTTCCATGTCCATTCTAATCACCTCTTAGTAGTTTTAATTATACAGGGTAGGGTAATGCTTTTCAAGACTAAACAATAGTTTTGAAAGCATAGTGGTTTTCTGTGGGGGTGGCTTGCTTGTTTTCATAAACGTCTGTCCTTCCTTAAAAAATTGTATTTTTAAATTCTTAAATCAAGATCAGTGAAAGAAGGTTACAACAGTAATGTTTGAAGAATTAACAAGTAAATCTACATTTGAGGAATGGTCTAAAATTCTATATCGCAAAAAACGAGTTAGAGTTAGCGAAGGAAGATTAGATAATATCGCTTGCCGCTTAAGCCTTATCAATAAATTTATAGGTCAACTCCCTGTTGACGAAATTAAACCATACCAAATCGATGATATGCTAACGGATTTATCGCAAAACAATCCAAACACCAATAGACCAATGGCAAAATGCACTTTAAAAGATGTTCGGGATATTACTGCAGCTGTTTTTGATATCCTGATCGAAAATGATTTAATGGTCAAGAATCCAGCGGCAGGCAGAGAGCTTCCACACGGGAATTTGTATAAGCGAAGAAGAGCGATAACCTTTTCAGAACAAATGCAGGTTATCAGTACCCCACATCGCTGCCGCGTGTGTGCCCTATTAATGATGTTTTGCGGATTAAGACGCGGAGAACTGATACCCCTTAGCTGGTCAGATCTTAAGCTGGATACAAGAATAGAAGTTGATATAAACAAATCGGTTTATAGAATGAAAAACAGAGCAAACATATTTATTATCAAATCGGGGGCAAAAAGCGAAGCAGGCGAGAGAACCGTACCAATTCCCTTGGACTTAGCTTTATTTTTGAAAAAAGAAAGAGAGAAAGCGGTCAGCCCATTTATTACTCATAAACTTAATGGGGAAATGCACACGCCGAGTTCTTGGAAAGCCATGTGGAATAGTTATCAATGCAGCTTAAATGCTGCTTATGGCTTTATGGTGCCGCGAAGCAAATATAGTCCTTATGGGCTACCGAAAGTAAAAAAATCTTTTACGCCTCATGATTTAAGACATACATATGCCACTTTACTTTATAAATCTGGCGTTGATGTTTTAACGGCCTCAAGATTATTAGGACACGAAAGCGTGGTAACGACTTTAGAAATATACACACATTTGGAAAAAAGCATGGTGAAAAAGTCAATAGATAAATTTGATGCTTATGTAAGAGAAATTTTTAAGGAAGCATTTTAATATCTTTCCTGGCAGTGTAGAGGTCAGCGGTTCGATCCCGCTATGCTCCACCACAACAAATAAATCCGAACCTTTTACCGATTGGTGATGGGTTCGGATTTGTTGCGTTTATTTAGAAAAACGACAGAATAAAAAAGGCAGGCGGAAATCTATCATAATCCGCCTGCCTTTTTACCTATCCTTATTCACTGGTTTACGAAGTATGCAGCGCGTCAATTGGCTGCAGACGCGATGCCTTTGCGGCCGGATAACTGCCAAACAATATACCGATCACCGCGCAAAATGCGATGGCTGCCATACCGATGCCCCAGTTGATGGCTGCACTGCTGCCAGCAGCTGTATTATATGCACTGACAACAGCGGCGGATAAAACTAATCCGATCAAGCCTCCAAGGACGGAAAGGATGCATGACTCGCACAGAAATTGCAGCATAATATGCTGCCTTTTGGCGCCGACGGCTTTACGGATGCCGATCTCTCTTGTTCGCTCGGTTACGGATACAAGCATGATATTCATAATCCCGATACCGCCTACTAACAGGGAAATCGCAGCGATCCCTGCAAGCAGAAGCGACATGGTGTTGTTAACTTCATCCATTGTATCAAGAACATCAGATTGATTATTTACAGTAAAGCTGTCCTCATCCCTGGTGGTTTGCAATAAAAAAGACTCTACCATATTGATCGCCACATTTACAGAATTGGAGCTTGAAGCTTTAATATAAAAAGTGGAAACTGATTTTTGGCCTGTAATACGCTCGGCTGTTGTATATGGAATCAAAATTTTGCTGTCATCCGATCCGACAAGACTGCTGCCCTGTTCTTCCAGCACGCCAATAACCTTATAATTTCTTTCTCCAATTGTGATGGTGCCGCCCACAGCGTCCCAAGTGCCAAATAAATCGGTTGCCGCTTCCGTGCCTATCACGGCGACATTAGTTGTCCATTCAATATCGGAATCTGCAATGAGACGGCCGCTTTGAATTGCTATATCCTGTACGTCAAAATAGTCGTTTGTAACACCAACAATAGAATAGGAACCGGTTTTGCCGTTATGCTTTACGGTTTGGCTGGTTGTAATAACCGGTGCTGTTTTATCAATTGCACCATAGCTGTTCAGTGTCTCAATACTGTCACGGCTGACAGATACGTCTTCTCCCGTAATCGAAGCGGTGATTTGATCTGAGCCCATGCTGGCGATGCTGTCCGTGATACCGCTGGTTGCGTTTTGTGTAATAGAAACGAGAATGACAACGGCCATAACGCCAATAATAATACCGAGCATGGTAAGAAAGGAACGCATTTTATTGTTATAGATTGCCCGGAGGGACAGCATGATGATTTTCAGCGTCATGTTCTTGCCTCCCTTTCTGTTAATATGCCGTCATGAACATATACCTTGCGCTGTGCCTGCCCGGCGACACTGCTGTCATGCGTAATCAAAACAATGGTATTGCCCGCTTGGTGCAAGCCTTTAATAATCCCCATGATCTCAGCGCCGGAAGAGGAGTCAAGGTTTCCGGTTGGCTCGTCTGCCAGAATAATAGACGGTTCCGCAGCAAGCACACGGGCAATGTGCGTCCGTAAGGGCGTATTGATAATGCCTAAAGAGGTACTGGATTGGAGAG
>OHJP01000484.1_pt1 | contig 21167 bp, 15 predicted proteins | sample 1568591 | NCBI WGS metagenome assembly OHJP01 (sample SAMEA3879567, study PRJEB24766) | human gut metagenome | biome: human-associated habitat; feature: feces | place: USA | collected 1985/1987
TGGATGGAGCTCTTTTCAATTAGAATACGGCGCACTTTTCAATTAGTATCTACACTCTATATAGCCTTCAGGCATAAAGCGTCCCAAATCGCCGGTTTTGTATAACCTGCATTTTTTTATTGGATGCTCAATAAATGCCTGATTGGTCTTATCTTCATTATTCCAGTATTCACGCGCTAACCCGATACCTCCGATATAAATATGACCGGTTACATATTCCGGGCAGTCCTCTAATTGATCGTTTAGCACATACATCTGTTGGTTTGCCAATGGCATTCCATACGGTATACTTTTCCAGTGTTTTGCAACCTGGTCAATAAGATAATATATTGACCAAATAGAAGCTTCTGTAGCACCGCCCAAACTGATTATTTCTAAAGGTTGGACAAAAATATTTCGTAATAGATCAGGAAGTGCAACAGGTATCCAATCACCACTCAAAAGACAAAGCCGAAGTGTCGATTCATACATTTCTCTTCCTAAATAGAATGTAAACATCTCCATTAAGGCCGGAACAGAATTCCAGACTGTCACATGATATTTATCAATAAGAGTTCTCCAATGGTCGGGATTCTTTAGCTGGGTGTGGTCGGGAATCACAATTGCTCCGCCAGCATCCAACAATCCAAAAATATCATAAACAGACAGGTCAAAGCTTAATGAAGACAGAGCTAAAACACGATCTTTTTCTGTGATAGCAAACTTCCGGTTGATATCCCAAATCGTATTGTAGGCACTTTCATGTGTAATCACCACACCTTTAGGCGTACCGGTCGAACCTGATGTATATATTAAATATGCAGGGCATTTTACGTCCCGGCAAGTCTTTAATATGATATCACTTTGGTTTTCCGTCAAATAGTCTGCTTTGCAGACAACAACAATACGCTCATTCCTTTCTATCTCTTTCGATAACTCTTCGGAAGATATAATCAAAGCGATGTTTGAATCATTCAAGATAAATTCCCGTCTTACAAGCGGCAAGTCCGGATCTATACTGACGTAAGCGCAACCAACAATCTGTATAGCTAATGCGGCAGCAACCTGTTCCCAACCCTTGTGCGAATAAATACCTATTCTCGTTTGGGAAGTAATGCCTTTTTCTTCCATAAGCCTTACAATTGTTGCCACTGCATTATAAAGTTCCTGATATGATATCAGTCGGTCATTATGGACTATAGCCACATTTCCCGGTTTCTTTTGAACATTATCCAAAAAACCGGAGAAAAGCATTTGCGATACAACTTCAATGCTTGTATCATTATATTCCTCACGTAGTTTATACTGCCCATGAGGCAATATGAAATTACTACCCGCTTCTTTCAAATTGGCACTCGTCAACTGCGTAATTTCTGAAAGTAGATAAGCAAACATATCGCTCATCATCTTGCATGGGAATATTTCTTTGATATAATCCCAGGCAAGGATCAGATGACCGTTATCTTCAAAGATCTGACAATCTAGCCATACTTGTGGTGTTTGGGAATAAGAGTAACTTCTTTTCCCCCATGAATAAGCATAGCTGCCGGATTGGTACTTCTCCGAAGACTTTATTGCATTTGTAAATACAATGGGGGTTAAGTTGCCGGACAGAGAAATCATCCGGGAAATTTCTACGCCATTAAACTGATGGTAATCCAGATTTTTACTGATTCTATCCTGAATTGCTCTAATCAGTTCATCTATTTTAAGTCCATTGCAATTCAACGATAGTATTTGAGTAGAAGTAAAATCACCCACAATATCATTATAGATTTGATCACAGAATGCACGTCCATCAACCGTTAGGATAATGGAGAATGCAGGTGATTTGCTCCAAAGGGAAAGCGCACGGCAGAAAAAAGCCAGAAATAAAGTGGTACTTGTTACATTCATTTCCTGGGCTATCCTTTTCAGCCGCTCGCTTGCTTCCCTATCAAAGAAATGTTCCTGATGAACGATGCTACTGTTTTTTATGAGGGCTGAATCTTGTAAGGTATAAAGTTCAGGAGCTTTGTGAATTGAACTAATTGATTGCTGATAATATTCTTTAGCCCGTAAATAATCAGGGCTTTCTTTTCGCTTGGACAGTTCGTGTACATAACTGGCAAAATCGGTCTTCAAAGCGGGTAACTCACTTTCTCTTTCATGATAAAAAAGAAACCAATCTCTCATTAACAGCTGAATGCTCGAAGCATCTGCAATTAGTAAACTGATGCAAAAATGAATAATACGTTTACCAGGTGTTTCCGATAGACACACTCTGAAAAGTGGTGCCTGGGCTAAATCAAAGTTAGTCGTAGAGTATTCCTGTCTGATTTTATCAAAATCGCAAATCGGGAAAACCGGAATCTCGTTTATTAGTTGTTTATCCTGCTGAATAACTAAATAACCGTCTTCACTGACTGCCGATGACAACAACGGATGACGCTGAACAAGTTTGCGTAACGCTTCGGTTAGCTTATCTACTTTTATTTCATCCAAACATTCTATTTCCACATATATCAAAGCCGAATTACCGGACAAGGTGTACTTCCCTTGTTGAGAAATCCAATATGAGTGTTGAATATCTGTCAACTCTGTTTGCGTAACTCTGTTTTCTCCTTTGGATATTAAAGGAACGTCAGTTTCCTGTTTCTGTAAAGCCGTTTTTCCTTTTAGCTGTGAAAGTAGCGTTTTAAGAGTAAGGCCGTTTTGAAAGAAATCACTGATAATATAGTTTGTCCCGAAAGTAACATTTACAAAAGAACAAAATCTTGCAAGGGACAAAGAATCAAAGCCCATTGCAATCAAACTTTTATTTTGAAAATCTATAACGTCGTTTGTATCAACCAATTCTGCTATCTTTTGTGTAAGGATAGCAGAATTTTCATCTTCCGAATCTGCTTCATTTTCGCTGTCTTTTGAAGATGTTATCTTGTAGTAAAGTTTCGCACTTTCACTCTTGCTGATTTTTCCCAGATTACTTCTTGGTAGCGAATTTTGTTCAAGAAAAATAATCTCATAGGGGGAAATTCCTTTAGATTTAACTAAGCACGAGCGAATACTATCTTTTAAAATATTTCTCTGTTCATCCGACTCCAGTACACAAGCACTAACCTCCAATAATAAAATCAGTTTTTCTTCCGAATTGATGGAAGCAGCTATAGCCACAGAAACGTGAATTTCATTCGCAAACTCCTGACATACAATTCGCTCTATCTCGACCAAATTGTATTTCCTGCCACGGATGATTATAATATCTTTTTCTCTTCCAACGATATATAACTCACCATCCTGTATAAAGCCCAAATCACCGGAATTTAGCCATTCTTGGGAATCGTAATCAGAAGATACATACTTTTCGTCTATTTCAATTTTCTGAATTATTTCAGGAGAAAGGTAACCAGGGGATAAGATATCACCAGCAATGTGGATATAACCAATTTCCCCTTCTTTACAATCTGAGCCGGATTTCCTATCAACTATCTTTATTTTAGTACGGTCTTTTACGCACCCATTGGATACAATGATACTTCCATGAGGCGCTTTATCAATTGTTTTATAACGACTTTCTGTAGATTTATAACCACTGATTACTCCGCAAGTTTCAGTCATTCCATATGCCGGGATAATGGAAGCCGGATTGAGATGATAAGGCTTAAAACATTCGATAAAATTGTTCAAATCATTATGATGAACCAGTTCACCCCCACAAGTGATAGATTTTAGAGTGGATAAATCATAAGGATATTTTTTGTTTTCACGTTGGGTTTCGACAAGAAGCTTAAATGCGAAATTGGGAAAACCTAAATGAGTAATTTGGTACTTGGGTATAAGTGTCAGGAAGTAATGTGTCTCTTCCATAAAAAGAGTTGACGGGATCAGGTACACCGGAATTCCTTTGTAAATTCCCATCATCATGTGGATAGTCAACCCTAAAACATGTTGTATAGGTGACCATGTTAATATTCTGGAATCTGGCGAATAGTAAAATACGTCCGTCGCTCTCTCCAAATTGCAGAACATATTCCTATTGGTTATTACTACCCCTTTGGGTACACCGGTTGTTCCGGAGGAGGATAAAATACAAGCAATATCATTACTGTTGATTTTTTCCTTAAATTCAATATCAGGTGTTGAGCTTAATATATCTTCTACTGCTAAAATATCTGTCAAGCTGCTAAAAGCCGAGGCTTCTGTAAGTTCATGGATAATTTTAGAATCCGACACAATGCACTTTGCCTGTGTCATCTCTAAAATATTCCGCAAATCATTTTTTATATCTTTCCCACTGTTGTAATATACCGGGAATGGGATCTTTCCGCACTGGAGACATCCCAAAAACGCTTTCACTCCGTTGATGGACTGATCAAACAATTGTATGACGATATTGCTTTTTGCGTTTCTATCAAGATATGAAGCAATCCTGCTACTTTGAAGATATAATTCTTTATAGGTAATTGTATCAATAATTTCATATCCTTTTCCCAGTAATACAAATGCAGTTTCATTTGGCTTCATTCTTGCTTGATTGTATAAGAATGAAAAAATGGAAACCTTATTTTTATCCTGTGATTTCATCTGTTTTATATTTTAATCGGAGATTTTTGTCTTCAAAATAAGCTTGGCTATTGTTTTCAAAAGAATATTTGAAGTCCCTTCGTATATGGTTCCAATCTTAGCATCCCGGTACATTTTTTCTACCGGGGATGTCTTCATATAACCTTCGCCACCTAAAATTTCAATAGCTTTGGAGGCTGTGTATTCAGCGACTTCTGATGAATATAGCTTAGCCATACATGCGAGCTTGAAATACTTCATAAAATCGCCATCAGCTTTTAATTGGACGGCTTTCTCTAAAAGACCACAGGTTGCTTCTATACGGGTTGCCATTCTCGCAAGTTCAAAGTGAACACCTTGATAATTTGCAATCACTTTTCCAAACTGTTTTCTTTCCTGCGAATACTTACTTGCAAAATGTAACACACCCTGTGACAAACCGAGCATTTGCGCCGCAATTCCAACCCTGCCATCCGTAAGAAGTTCTAATATAATGCGTTTCCCAAAACCGACTCCCCCCAATATGTTCTCTTCCGGTACAAAAACATAATCCAATTCCATATCGCAAGTGGAGGAAGCACGGATTCCCATTTTTTCTGACGGAGGAAGTACCTTCATATTCGTAGTATCATCAATGATGAATGCAGTTAAATGAGGAATAGAATCTTCTCCAAGAACATTAGCCATCAGGATAAATATTCCCGCTTCCCGTGCATTGGTAGCCCAATGCTTTTTACCGGTAATAAGATACCCATCATGATGTTTTCGGGCTTCACATGACAAAGAGTACGCATCACTTCCGGCATGATGTTCTGTTAACGAGAATGCACCAACAACATTATTTGCCAGTTTTGGCAAATAATGTTGTTTCTGTGCATCTGTACCCCACTTGTTGATTGCTCCAATAACTAAAGTATTATGAACATCAACAAATACTGCAACCCCAGGATCGATTTTTGATATTTCTTCAATTGCGGTTATGGTATGGGCAAAAGAATATCCTAATCCGCCATATTCAACCGGGATTTCAATAGACATGATTTTTGATTCAAATAAGCTTTTAACAAGGCTCTTATCCATTTCAGCTTTCATGTCCATTTCCGAAACAAGTGGTAAGATTTCCTTATTGGAAAACCCTGCAATAGACTTTGCGTATTCAGACAAAGTCGGAAGGTTGCAATTTACATCACCTTCTCTGAGGATATTACTAACTTTTCTCATGTCTGATATTATTTCTAATTGTTATTGATAAGGAGAAAGGATAGATGTGATTTACTTCAGGGATTTTTTTCCTGTTTTTATTGAATAACCGATGGATTTCCTTACGGGTGTAACCTGCAAGAATTACAGGAACATCTCTCCAAATAAATTGAGGGATTAAACGCACCCACCAAACCCGCCTGAAATCCATTATAAAAATAATGCCACCCGGTTTTAAATATTTCTCTAAATTAGAGATGAGTAAAATAGGATCTTTCCAATAATTTAATGAAAAGGAAGAATAAATCATATCAAATTTCTTTTCAGGAAAGTTTATAGCTTCCCCTTTGGAATGTATGTATTCAATTCTATTTCCCAATCCTTGTTTATTTATATATTCCTTTCCCAGTCGAACCATATCAGGAGATATGTCAGTTGCAGTAATTTTTACATTACTTGCCTTCTTTGCTATAATAGAGGCTAAAAATGCACCTCCTGCACCAACTTCAAGAAAGTCACCTTCTTTCTTTAGTCCCAATATTATATCTGCTATTGAGCTATATATTTTTTGGAATTTCTGGTGATCCTTAACATATGAATTTGCGGTAATACGTTTTTTCCCTATCGAAAATTCACCTTCAAAGGCTTCGCATTTATGGGGTATTCTGCTCATATACTATAATTTTTAATATTATACAGTTTATTTAGTTAGGTATTATTACTCAAATGAAATCAAACTGGCCGGAACACCTACGGTTGTGGTAACGGGACTTGAGGAACACTCGCCTGTTTTCTTATTGTAGGTATAGTACCCCGTCCCATTAGCGCATGTCATTCCGAAGACAATCAAATCGCCATACTTGGCATACGCAAATGACCCCATGCTGGTAGTCAGCGGTAAGTCTATCTTTTCAATGGTTTTGTTCCAGACGTTAATCTTTACCGGCTGGAAGTTTTTGTCATTGACAAAATCGGGCGGATTACTTGTTTTGGATTGCAACTGGATACAGGCATATATATTCCCGTTTTCATCGTAAAGGTACGGAACCAGTGAAACGGCATTGTCGTTAGGGATTCCCTGCATGGAAGTTGTCGATAATTTGAAATGGTAGTCTTTGTCCCATTCTGTTTCACCCTTTTTAATACGCAGGAAGCCGTCTTTCAACGGGTTTACGCCATCCATCCCCGCACTGTAAAAATAGATGTCGCCTTTTTCGTCCGTAAAGGCGCATGAATGGCGGAACATTCCTACCGGACGGGTACGGGAATCTTTAATGACTTTTTCTACCTTCTTTGTTCCCAGATCAATAATGGCGACTTCTGCACCGACACCGGGGACAGAAGAATGGGTGGAGTTCGACTGATTCAATGCCACATAAAGTTTTCCATCGCGAAGAACATTACATCCGGGGTCGGGGTTATTGTCTCCTACTGCGTATGCGGAAAGGTCGATTTCGCCCAATTGTTTCATTTCCGTAGGGTCAATCATGGCAATAGTTCCACGTCCGTTAATTGAAACATACGCCAAATGTTCATCGACAAAAGTGATTTCGCCGGGTTTGGCCCCCTGTGCAAAGGTCATGGTTCCGGCAGGCGAGATATGCCCGTCGCTTCCCCTTACGAACTTGTGTATTTTATCACCCCAAACGCCTTCGGCCAGAAGAACGATGTTTTTGTAGCTGAACGGATAGCAGCCAAAACCAAACTCGTAGGCATTCTTGTTATCCACGCTCTTTTGTGAAAGGTCGCTGAATGTGCCAATGTAGGCAGCATTGTTGTCTAAATATTGAAGAAACAGGAAGTGATGTTGTCCTTCGTCCGGGTTTGGCGTCGGGTCATCTTTGTCACAGGACATCAGACCAACTGCAGCCATCGTCATTGCCAGTACGGCAAAAGTTTTAAATCTTAACTTGTTCATTTTTGCTATTTATTTTAATTGTTAAACTTAAAGACCTTTTGAAAAGGTATATCGGAATTTTATGTGGAACGACCGTCCCGGCAAGGGTTGGCGGTACTGATCCAAATCTTCTATATCGCCTATGTTATGACATTCCGCAGCAAGGGAATATTTTCCTTTATAGGTGAACAATACGCCTACATCGTTTATCCAACTACGGGGAATACGTCTTTTTTCGAGGTTGGTCATTTCCCAGAAATAGTAATATTCCTCTGTAAACTTGCTATCCCAAAACGCTTTCACATACCAGTTTTTACCCAGCAACTTATTACTGTGATACTCTGCGCCAAAATTGGTAAAGAAGTAAGGAATGTTCGGAAGTTTCATTCCATAGGTCGGATTGGGCGTAGTCGAGCCGGGTACATATTTTAAAACGTCTTTTACATTCTGACAGGTAACATTCCCATAAACATATACGGTTGGTGTAACATCTACCTTCAACTCACCTTCAATACCTTTAATCTCAACTTTCTCGGCATTGACATATCCGGCAGAGCGGTATTGCTGCATCAGTTTAATCATATCGGTTACTTGCATGTAGTAAGCACTTGTTTCAAACTGAACCCGTTTCATTCCCAGGAAGTTATTCTTGTCAATCAAGAATCCGGCATTGAAATTATGGCTCTTTTCCGGCCGCAGACTGGCAGCGGGGAATATACTAATCCCGTCCCCGAATAATTCCTGCGGATTTGGCAGGCGAATAGCCCGTTGGTAAGATGCCTTTAGATGGACATGGGGAATTACTTCATATTTTATCGCTTCAATCCAACCGAACTCTGTTGCTTTATTCTGTTTTTGCTTCGGCGGTTCCATCATTTCATAAGATGTCAGGTCTTCTATCTTTGAATTCAGATGGAAAACCTTCGCCGAAAGCATGTTGATTAGCCGTTTATTGAAAAAAATAGCTTCCCATGTAAGCCCGGAAATGAAACTGGTCATATTGCTCGGATAACCCCCAATGGTAAACCCTGCATGTTGGCTTGCAATATCGTCTTTCGGTTGCCTTTTGGCATAATGGAAAAGCGTATTGAAATTCAGGTTATGGTTGGGTGTGAAATGATAATCGAAATTGATACGTTCGTTCAGATCTAAATACTTATCGTCCGTATCATGCGGTACATCGCCTGTTTCGCCCTGACCATTGGGGCTGGGATAAGAGTTACCCTCGAAATCGTAATTCACGCTTGCCGTATCCGTAAAGTTGTTCTTCACGTATTGCAACGAAAAATGAGATTCTAAATCCAGCTTTTCGCTAAAGAATCCACGTTTCTTAATCTTATTTTCAAGCATGAATGTTCCGGCATCGTTTTCGGCCTGCTGGATATTCTTCAAAACCCCTTGTATCTCGTTGAAACGGCTGTAATAGCCAAACTCCGTGCTTATTTCATCAAACCACAATTTGGTGAAAGCTAATTTTCCTTTTAGCATATAAGAACGAAACAGGTCATGATCTCTTTTCACACGCAGGTTTTCCCGTTCGGGCACGTTGAACTCGTAATCATTATCCGAATACGTATAGTAGCCGCCGAAGCCGAGTAAAATTCCGCTTTTAGGAAGGTTCTTACGGGAAAAAATACTCGCTTTATGGGTATTGAAAGAGCTTATCTCGTAAGAGGCATCCACATAATCGGTCGAAAATTCTTTGGAAACGATATTGATAGCACCACCCAGCCCGTCGCATCCGAAGCGTGCCGGGATTATACTTTTATAGACTTCTATCCGGTCAATAATGTCGATAGGTATCTCATCCAGTGAAAAACTTCCGTCATTGGTATTCATGGGCAAGCCATCCCACAATATCTGTACGCGGTTTCCTTCCAACCCATGCACGATAATACGGGAACTGCTGCCGGTTCCACCGCTTCGTTCGATTTTTAATCCGGTGGTTTTATTTAAAACCGATTCGAGCGAAACGGAACGTCCTTGCAATTCCTTTATGTTGATTACCGAAACAGCTTCCGGTGATTCCCTAATAACCTGCTCTTGCGATTTACCATAGATAACCACCCCCTTCATGTTTAATGCTGAAGATCGAAGTTTTACGTCATATTTTCCTGATTGGGTCGGAATCGTATCGGAAAAGGTTTCATAGCCAATATGGCTTACCATCAGATGAATCTGTCTAAGATTTCCGATGGAAAGCGTTGCATTCCCCTTTGTATCAGTTGTTGTACCGTTCTTGAAGGTTTCAGCACCGACAGGCTTCCATGCTATATTAGCGTATTCAATCTGAGTTTTTGTTTCGGCATCTGTTACCTGAACCTTGATTGTCTGGGCGGAAACTATAGTGGTGCAGCATAGAGCCAGCAAACATCTAGCGCACTTTCTGCAATCAAATAATATACACATAATAAAACCATTAACTTTGTACTTTTTTTGTTGCTGCAAAGTTACGGCTAATGGAAAGGCTGGTCTGCCCGTAGAACGTAATGCTGTACCCGCAAAACGTATTTCTTTACTTACGATTATTCAACACACAACAACGGCATTCGTTTTGTGTATTTTCAACAGATGAAAGATAGGCTTTAGGGGTCATTAGAAATGCCTTATTAAAGGCTTCGGAAAAATGGCTCAGATTGGAATACCCAACCTTGTACCCGACCTCCGAAACGGAATATTCGTTGGTCGCAAGTAGATTCCGGGCATATTTCATTTTCTCGTCTATGGCATACTGAATAATGCTTTTGCCGAAAACAGACTTGAAACATTTTTGAAGTTTCGATACGCTCATTCCGGCTGCCTGAGACAAGACGATCATGGAGGGCGGATCAACGAGATTGTCCAATACCATTTTACGTATCTGGAATAATTGTGCAATATCGGCAGCATGAATCCTGCTTTTTGTTTCATCCAATAATCGCTCGTTTGCTTTTGATAGAAAGGCATTGAACAACCGAAGTATGCTTTCGTAGAGATATAACCGTTCCAGATTATGGGATAAATTGATATTACGCTCGATTTCATGGACGATACACAAAAGCGCAGGGGAAAACGATTCGAAGATGTAAAACGGTTTCTTATCCGTCAGCAAACGGTAAAGGAAGGTGTTTTTATCCTGCATCTGGTTTATCAGCCATGCCCTGTTGAATGTCAATGTCAGGTTTGTGATCCACTTGTTAGCCGGGAAAATCCATTGGGTATCAATCTCTGGTGATGGCATAAAAATCCCGTTGTTATTGTGGATTCCGACAGTATATTGTTTATCGTTTACAAACTGTTCGCCTTCGTCTAGATAAAATACAATTGGGATAAGCGGGCGGTTTTGCACACCTTTTCTTTCTACGTTCATAGGTTGATGCACTTTGAATCGCAGATACGAAACAGTCAGCCACTCGAATGGATAATATTGCCTGAAAAAACCTTCTCCCAGCTTGCGGGGGAGTTTTATCTGGTCATCAATGACAGGAGCACCGAATTGTTGGGCTATAATTTCCAGCCATGCCCCTGGTTGAGTGATAGAAGAATATTGAATACTCATATTATGTAATCTTTTTCTAATAAACTACAAAGATACGGGTATCCCAAAAACAACTCAATCCCCAAATCTTGGTATTTTTTACGTTTCAGGGGCAATTCTCGTCTTAGTAAAAACAAATTACCCCCGATTCGTTTTCGAATATTTATGTCATGACTATGCGATTTTAGGCGGCAGCAATTTATACAGAACCGGTGTCAATATACGCGATAGCAGCAGGGAACTAATCAACCCTCCAACAATTACCAATGCCAACGGTCTGTATAATGGTGACCCTTGTATGATTAATGGTATCATACTGGCTACGGCCGTCATAGTGGTTAAGAATATCGGGATAAACCGAACTTCTCCGGCAGTAGCCACCGCTGTATCTAACGGCATACCTTCTTTACGCAGATAGTTCGTATAATCTACCATAAGAATAGAGTTTTTCAATTCGATCCCTACTAATGCAATGAATCCAATTATTGAGATAAACGATAAGGGACTTCCGGTAATGAATAATGCAAGTATGCCCCCCATAAATCCTAACGGAATCACCGAAAGGACTATTAAACAGGATTTAAAACTCTTAAATTCAAGGATCAAAGCTGCTACAAAAGCAAATAGAGTAAACAAAAGGATTGCCCCGAATCCTGAAAACGACCGCTGCTGGTTCTCTGTTTCCCCGGCTGCTTTCCAAGTATATCCGGCAGGAAGTTTCAGGGATTGTAACTTAGCTACAACATCTTTGTTTAGTTGGGAATAAAGATACCCTTCCTGCGCATAAGCCGTTACCGTTGTGTATAAGTCCTTATTCAGCCTTGTGATAGAGTTCGGATTTTTCTCAAAAGCAATATCGGCGATGCTTGTTAAGGGAACTGCGTCCCCTTTTGCCGTCGGCACATATATTTTATCGAATATATCCATTTGCTGGAACCGGCCTTTGGGCAAAAGTACATTGATCGGAGATTTTCGTTCCACCCGATCCAACTGTATTTCCCCGGCTTTAGAACCTATTATCGCCATCCGTACAGCCTTGTCCACATCTTCATTCCGAACGCCGAGAAGGGATGCTTTTTCCTTATTTATTTCAACTTTCAGCCCTGTATTGGAAATTGCTATGCTATTATTTACATACATTGCTGCGTCTATGGATTTTATGATTTCCTCCACTTTCAATGAGTATTTCCGTAGTGTGTCCAGATCGTTCCCGAAAATACGGATAACGACAGGTGCTTCCAGCGGCGGCCCTTGTTCAAACTCCAACAACTGGACTTTGGCTTCCGGGATTTTCAGGAATTGCCGCCGTAAGGAATCTATTATGGCGGTTTTGTGTTTTACATCCGCATCTTCGCATTGGACAAATATATTGGCAAAGTTAAGGCGTTCGTCTTGCTGGTACACATTGTAATATACTTGCGGATTTCCTTTACCTACGTTGCTTGTATAATACTTCACCCCCGGTTGATTAGACAGTATATCTTCCACTTTCCGGCAAACTTTATCCGTTTCGTCCAACGAAGCGTTAGGCGCAGTTTCAATATTTATATGAAACTGAGGTTTGTCGGTTTTTGGAAAAAGAGAGAATCCCATACTGCCCGCCACCGAGAATCCGGCAAGGGTAATTACGGCAACAAGCAGCGTAGCCCATTTCGGATGACGAAGGGATTTTTCCATAATCTTCCCATAGCTCAAATGGATTCCTTTGTGTAATCCGCGTAAGAAGATATTTCCTTCGGGATTTACTTTTTCTTTCAGCAGCTTATCTGAAATGAATGGAACGATAGCCAATGAAACGAACAGGGAAGCGGCAACGGCTGTGATTACTGCAAGCGGAAGGGAACGCATAAATTCGCCCGAAACTTCCGGCATAAACAGAATGGGTATAAAAGCAAGGATAATCATGGTTGTTACGCCCATCACCGCAAGGGCTATCTGACCGGTGCTTTCTATAATTGCCTTTCTCAATGGAAGCCCGGAACGTAGGGAACGTTCGATATTTTCGTTAATAACAATCGCATCATCTACTAAAATTCCCAATGCCAATATCAGCCCGACAATACTGAACTGGTTCAGGCTGCACCCTAATATGCTCAACAGGAAGACACCGATTGATAACGACAAGGGTATAGAAATCATAACTACTGCCGTCGAGCGAAATCCCAACGGCAACAGGGTTATGGAAACCAGCAAAATGGCAATAATGAAATCGTGTAGCAACTGATTAAGCCTGGAAGAAACGCTTTCCGATTGATCAAAATGTTTATTCAACTCAATGTTGGCCGGCAAAACTTTTGCATAATCGTCTATAACGGCTTGTGCCGCATCAGCTACCGCAAGAATATTATATCCTGCTTTTAAGGATGCGGTAACAAGAACTGCCCTTGTACTATTCAACCGGACGATATGCTTTTCTTCTCCATAATCCTTGCTAATAGCAGCAATATCTTTCAAACGGATAATCTGCTGGTTGGCAACATGGATTACCGTATTGGCAATTTCTTCTACCGATTCGTAGGTATCGCCTGAATTTACATTGAATGCCGTGTTTCCCGAAACAACATTTCCTGCCGGAAGCGTATAGCTATCCCTTTTTAAAGCAGTGAATACCGAACTGACAGGAATATTATACTCCGAAAGTTTATTGATATTCAACTCTACTTTCACTTCCTGACGGGGATATCCCCACGTTTCCACGTTTTTTATGCCACCCACTTTTTTTAGTCGGTTTTTCAATTCCGTGGAATGGTATTCCAGATCTGCATAGGACGCAGTTTCGGACAACAATGCAATCTGATAGATATTGACATCGGTTGTTCGGGTTCGCTTGATAAGAATCTGTGCGATATTTTGAGGTAGTTCGCCGGAACGTAGGCGTTCCATTTCACGTATAATTTCCTGATACTTTTCATCTCTGTCCGTAGAAAAGTCGTACCGAAGCCCGATATACGCCAAGCCGCTTGCAGCCGAGGCTTTAATCTCCTTTATGCCGTCCATTTCATAAAAGGCATCTTCTATCGGCTTTATTACCTGGTCTTGTATTTCGGTGGGCGTGGCTCCCGGAATGATTACAGCCACGGAATAAATCGGAAAATTCATATCCGGTTCTTCACCCCTTGGCATGGTCAGCAAAGAGTTTATACCCAGAATCAACAACCCGGCAATAACGATATAGGTAAACTGCTTTTTTTCTACGAAAAACTGTATAAATGCTTTCATAGTACCTTATTGTATTTTAATGGTTGAACTTTCAGTTATAAATCCCGCCCCTTCGTTGATAACCTTGTCTATGTTTGATAAGCCCTGGCTGATATAGGCATTTTCATTTTTGATTTTAGCTATGATTACCGAAACTTTCTCTGCCTTATTCCCGTCAAGGATATATACCACGCCTTTTTTTCCTGCAATTTCGGAAAGGCTACTTACCGGAATGACTTTATAAAAATGTGATTTGCCGGATTTTATTTCGGCATTGGCAAACATCCCGACAGAGATGCGCTCTTTAGCCGGTTCCAGTTTTACTTCGACAAGGTATAATCCCGAACTTTGGTCTGTCGATTGGGCAAGATGATGTACACGCCCGCCGAACTCTTTATCTGGGAAACCGTCAATCGTAATCACCGCTTTGTCGCCCACCGACAAGGATTGCCAATCGCCCACCGGTACGCCGGATCTTAAAATCAATCCGGTTTCTGCTTTGGTGGTTACAACGAATACGGGCGAGGCTATACCGATCTGTTCTCCCTCGTTCGCAATCCGTTTTAATACCACACCGTTGTCAGGCGCGATAATCCGAGAATTTGTTTTATTATATTCCGTAATGTTCGAGGCTTGTTTGGCCAATACCCAGGCGGTTTTTGCGTTTTGAAACTGTTCCAATGAAACAACGCTGTCGGCATATAGGGATTCGGCACGTTGATAATCCCGTTTTGCTTTATCCTCATTTTCTTTGGCCTGTATGGATTGCGCTTCGATTTCTGTATAGTCCAGTTCCGCCAATAGCTGACCTTTATGTATGGCATCACCCTCTTTTACATATATGCGGCTGATGATTCCGGCGGTTTTGAAAGATAGTTTTGCTTCTTCAAGCGTAGTCAATGCCCCGTGTATCCTAACACTATTCCCAATTGCTTCTGTCCTTACGTCGGCCAACTTAACCGGAATATCATTGATATTCTTAACCATTTCGGTTTTCTTTTCCTTGCAAGACATTACAGATAGTGCAACCCCTGCAATAATGATAAAATGTATTGTTTTCATTGCTTTAATAATTATTCAGATTAAAACTTGCATTTGCCCGTTCCACTTCCGCCTGTTTGATACAGACGTTATACCGGGCAATATTTAACAATACCGAAGTATTGATATATTGGGTTTGGGCGTCCAGCAATTCAATGTATAGTGCTTGTCCCTCTTTGTATAGCTTCACCATATCCCTATAATATTTCTCAGCGACATCCATCTGGGACTTTTCGGAATCATAATTGTTCAAGGCGTCCTGGTGGTTATTGATTGCCTGCCGTAATTGCAAATCCAATTGCTCCCGGACATGGTTGGTTTGCGCTTGCATCGCGCTGATATCGGCTTTGGCCGCATTTATCTTATGGATATGCTGCCCGCCCAAAGAAAACGTCCATTGTAAAGATACCCCCAGCATATAGTAGCGGGTTTTATTGTTCATTTTCCAGTCAAAGCCCTGTGAACCCAAATCGAGTAACGCATTCACTTTAGGAAGCATAAATGATTTTGCAAGTTCTTTATTCAATTGTGTTATATCGGATGCCAACAAGAGTTTTTGCATTTCTTCCCTGTCCTCGACAGAAATATTTGTGCTGCCGGACGACAGGATTATTTCGGGTTCTTCTATCTCTATTTCTGTTTCAAAAGGCTTGTTTAACAGAAAATTAAAATACGATTGGCTGTTTTTTTGAGCCTGCAATGCCGAAAATAAAGCGGCTTCGGCTTTTGTCACTTCGTTTTCGCTTCTTAAAACAGTTGTGTTGTTTGTTTTCCCGTTCTTAAAAAGCGATTGATTGATCCTGAAATTTTCGCTTGCCACTTTCACTGCGTTTTCCCTTATTTCAACAGTCTTTGACGATTGGCAATACTGATAATATGCTTTCTTAATCTCTTTGACCAATTCCCGCTTATACAAAAGAATTTCCGTTTCTTGCATATCCGCTGTTGTCCGCTTTATTTTCCGGTTGTACAACAGTTCCGCATTGAATACAGGCATATCCAATCGTATCTTTGCATCGTAATAGTTGTCGGGATTCAGTTGTATCGCCATATTTTCCAAAGAAGGAAAAGATTGGCTTCCCGTAAGTTCATTAAGGGAATTGTAAATCGGATTGAGTAGATCGCCGACAGGAAAATCTACGGTACGGCCCCCGTCTGCCTTGTTATAAGAGCCGCTTACGATCAATTTCGGGAAGAAAAGCGACTGCGCTTCTTTAAGGGCATACAGGTTCTTCTTCAACAAGAAGGTCTGCTGCTTTATACTTTCGTTATTATCAAGCCCTTCCCAGATGTACTTGTCTATAGCGCTTTGCGCATGGATTGGTACAAAACAGCATAGTCCCAAGAGTAATAAACAATATTTCTTCATATGCTTTACATTTGATTTTATTCAACTGCAAAGTTCCCGATTGGGCATCAGAAAAAATAACCGCAAATAACAGGAAATTACCCGTAAAACATCAATAAAATTTTGACTCGGCACCGTATGATAAATCCTATTTATACGGAAAATAAGAACACAGAACAGTTAGGCTGTTTTGTGAATATTTTACGTTTCAGGGGTATAAAAAAAAGATTTATGGTTAAAATATTCCGGTTTATTTGCTGTATTTATAAACAGTAAATTGGTGTTTGATGTCAAACCGGTTATCCACATAATCAATCTGTCTATATGAAGGAATTTGTGTACATCTTACAAAAGGAAATAAAAGTTCGTTTGCAGAAAAATGAAGCGAAAGAGACGGATATGCTTAAAAAATCTTTGGAAAATTCGCGTGTCCTTGGAGAAGCGTTCGACCGATTGAAAGAGTTCATTATCAATTACCATTTCGCGGACGAGGCGGAGGAAATCTTATTTTTCAAGGAGATCAAGACGAAGATATTCTGTCACCTGATCTATTACCGCAAAGTCTATAACATTGAGATGAATCGTCCAGTGACCAGCCTGGATGCACAAAGGGTGTACCTGAAAAATAAACTCGATGCCATCTAGGAATACAATAACAAGATACTGGATTTCTACCGTTACTACCGTTCCTGTGCCGACTATCTGGATGCCGCCTACTTCGTGCGTGGCAAGCTCGATATGGAGCAATACCTGGAAACGTTCTACTACGAGCGTGATCCGCAGTTTTCGACCAACTGCAATTTCAAGGTCGCCCGTATCCTGGCCAACGACATGTTGCAGGCTTACTTGCTTTCAGAATTGGAAGAACTGGACAATAGTCAGCATAGTGTTTCTTCCGGAGCCTTCCCGAAGATAAAACTGACATGGACGGGCAGCAAAACCGATCTGATTGAACTTATCTATGCGCTGGATACCGTAGGATGTTTCAATGGGGGTAAAGTACCACTTAATCAGATTGCCGCCTATTTTGTAAACATATTCAACATCGACTTGGGCAACAACATAGCCCGCAATTTTTACGATATGCGCATTCGACAACAACCTACGCCGTTTCTCGACCACTTGCGGGAAGAGATTCTCAAACGGATGGAGAATACAAAACCAAGCAAAACAATAAAGAGTCGAAAGAATAAACTCCAAACAGGAAAGTGCCTGAAAATTATAGGCTTACTCAAACTTGCTAAATAAGAATATGAAAACGATTTTATTATTAACATTGGTAGCCTTGTTGTTCTCCTGTGGAGGTACAACAGGCAAGTATGAAAAACTAATTGCCGATATAGTACAGACAGACGGCAAGGGTACAAAATACGACCTTAATTTTAAAGCCGATAATCTGGAAGAAATCCGGCAGGTTACCGTTGCCGACAGCATTCAGATTATTGCCGAGGCTTTTAATGCAGACAAGGACAAAAAAAGCGCAGCTCCGGCAATCCCTTACCCGCAATTAGGGAAGTCTGGACAAAGAAAAGAACAGCCGTTATCCGGGAAAAACCATGATGACTTTCTATCAAAAAAATGTAGACCGCTACACTCATCTGATAGATTCGATGGAGCAGACCGTTCCGGCTAAAACCGCCCGATACGAAAGCCGGGACAGCAAAGAAATACTGGCGGTAGTCGTCCTCTGCACCTATACCATCGACGAACCGCTGACCAACAAAAGAGGATCGCTATCAATATCAATTTTAAATTTAACTTTATAAGGCGAATGATCCGACAAATACGCAAAACTGCAAAATATAGGTTTACCAGGTGTCTCTGCAGAAAAATGCCCTCCTTCACTTATAAATTTGATAAAATCGTCAAATCCAGTGAGGGTCTTTACACCACTGTCACCATTTCCTCCTCCTACATATACTTTCATTCTGGCCTCATCAAAAAAGCCCTTTTCTTCATTGTCAGAAATTCTTTTTTGTTATATAAAAAGCCATTAACGGCCTTCTTTACAATGGACTCCGCATTCTCGTATATTTCATCGGTTTCAAGAGTTAATATGCCGACCCTTCCATAAGCTATGGAACTCACATAGACAGGAGAGTATTGGGCATTGATACTATCTTCAATAAAACTCTTCTCAGGAATATCCATATCAATCGTAAAATATTTCTGAATAAACCTTATATATAAGCCACTACTTTTACTAATTCGTTCCTTATGTTCTTGTTGGGAAGATGACGCCCCCCAAAATAAAAAGCTCGTATTGGCATTTGATCCAAAAGTCATTTTCAGCTCATCATAAGATGTAAAACGGTGTATATCAAAGTGTACAGAAGCTGATTGTTGCCCTATACCTTTCTGATGCATCAAATCCATTACCAACTGCCTACAAGAAGACAAAGAGGGCTTTTCAAGTACACCTGTAACTTTTTGGGCAGGAAAGGACACAGAGACATTTATAGGCTTATAGTGTACACTGATTGTTTTATAATCCTGATTGGCAACGCTTGCCCCACCCAAGATAGAGCCAGGATAAATATATCGATTCAGATTATCCAAAACTATCGACTCATCTGCCTGTGCATGAATTGTTTTACCAAACCCATTATCTCATAATGTCTCAGAAATGATTTCTGAAGCTCTTGTATGGATATGCGAAGGAGAAGATAAAACCTTATCTCCCATATCAGGAATATAGTTATGCACATTTATATTCACCACTTGTTCGGGATACTTAGGTAGATTTTGAAAAGAACAGCAATCAGATTGCTGTTCTTTTTTGTCAAATTCTTGTTCACATGAAATTAATCCTATAGCAAATAAAAACAGAGTATATCTTAAGATTCTCATGGTTCTAAGTTATTGTCAATTTTCTAAATGGATTTTAAATTTGGAGTAGAAGGGAGAGTTATCAGATAAATAACTCGCAGTATAAAAAATAGCATCTCCCGGCAGGTCTTTAGAAAATCGACCTCCTTGAATTATAAAATCTTGAAACTCATTCCACCCCTTCGCAGTTTTAACAGTGCCTTCTTCTTCTCCATTATACACCATGACGTTCACCTCTGCTTCTTTAAGAATCTTTTCTTGTTCAAGATTAAAAGATAATTTCCCATTTACAACTTTAGCTTGTAAGACTGTCTGTAAGAAATTCTTACTTCATCATAACTTTCAGAAGATTCTATCGAAATTAAGACCATTCTTCCATAAGTAATGGAACTGATATAAATAGGATCATACTTACCGACAGATCCCATATCATCATGATTTAAAAGAATATTTCCGTCAGCAGGAAGGTCCATGTCAACAGTGTAATTACGTTGTACTATTTTCGCAAACAATCCGGTTTTCTTTCTTATTTTTCCCTTATCAAGACTGACATCAATATTAAGGAGCCCGCCTATGTTGACATTTGCTCCAAAAGCAAGTTTTAACTGTTCAAAATAGGAAAATTGCCTCATATTATAAGTAAAAGACCCTAACTGTTTACCTGTCATGCCTTCTTTATTCATTATATTCTGCAAAGATTGCCTTTGTGCTGAAAGGCTCGGTTTTGCGATAATATCAGTAACCCAACGAACCGGAAAAAGAATATGATATTGTAATTGGATCCATAGGTTGCTCTAATCATGTTCTTCTTGAGAGATACCCTCAAGAAGTGATAAATATTTCAATGGATAATCCAGAAAGCTTTGCTTCATTTAATAAAACCTCCGTTACTCGTTCTTCTGAATTATTGAAAGATAGTGTATGGAGTAGTGGAAATGGACATACATTAATTTATGAAACAAATGAACATATACCAACTCAAGGGTTAATGAGGTATATTTATTTAGCTTCAATTCTTCAAGGTGGATCTATTGAAAAGCAGTGCTTTGTTCATATTGTAAAACCCATTTCTTCAACTGTATCATCGGAACATGAAATTAAAAATATAATTGGCAAAATCAACAAATATACATACTGTTTCATAATTAATATAATTAAGTTAATACTGAATATGTTAAAAATCAAAAGTACCATGTTTATAAGAGGACCGAGAAGGTTTATAATAATCCTCACCCGGGGTCTGGGATTGTATGAAATCCTGTTTGAATATTTCCGTAGGATTATCTATAATTAAATTTGCATCATGGGTATATATGTTAAAATAACACTCTGGACCTGTTTTTTGGTTATATGGTCCTTCTCCCACAAAAGTGAATTTGTAAAAACCGATTTTTTCTCCGTCTTTTCTGACCGTAAGAAACCAGACATTACCAGTGCTTATCGTTTTAAATCTCAATCCATTTAATGATGAATAAGTTTCCTCTATAAACTGATCATTCAAATATGTTTGTTTTTTACAAATAAAAGGCAATTCAAATTTCCCACCTTCAGCTGGTAGAACAAAAGGATTCTGTTCCGAATGGATTTTATACACAAATGTCAACTTCCCTTTATCT
>OHJP01000496.1_pt1 | contig 20819 bp, 16 predicted proteins | sample 1568591 | NCBI WGS metagenome assembly OHJP01 (sample SAMEA3879567, study PRJEB24766) | human gut metagenome | biome: human-associated habitat; feature: feces | place: USA | collected 1985/1987
TGCACTTATTATATATTGATTCCTTAACCAGTATTTACAATCGCCGCTATTATGACGAGCATTTTCAAGGCACAGATGATATTCAGGCAATGGCCGTAATAGATGTAGATGATTTTAAGTACATCAATGATAATTATGGCCACGATGTTGGCGATATTGTATTGCAGAGCATTGCACAAAGCGTTTTATCCTGTGTGCGAAAAACAGATGTAGTTATCCGTTATGGCGGCGATGAATTTGTAATCATCTTTTTCTGTATACCCCAAGAGATATTTGAGAAAAAACTGGAGAGGATCAGGCATTCTGTTGATAGTCTGATAATTGATGGGCATCCCGAACTACATATGTCTGTAAGCATAGGTGGGGCATATGGAAGCGGAACCGCAAAAAAACTGTTCAAAGTTGCAGACAATATGATGTATCAATCAAAAAAACAAAAAAATCAGGTGACCCTTTGTCTTCTAAACGAAATGTTGGGCAGCGCAGACAGCATTTAAAGGGAGGAATTGTAATTATGAATCTAAAAGATTGTTATATAAAATTTGGCGGCGATTTTGATGAAGTGCTGGGTAGACTGCGTCGTGAGCAAAGCGTTCAGAAATTTATGTATAAGTTCCTGGACGATAAAAGCTTTCATTTGTTTGAAGCGTCTATGGAGAATAAGGACTATGAAGAGGCTCTAAGAGCCGTTCATACACTCAAAGGAATTTGTCAAAATCTTTCATTTACCAGATTGTTTGAAAGTAGTAGTTTGGTAACTAACGCATTAAAAGGAAACGATTGGAGTAAGGCTGTCGATATGATTCCGAAATTATCAAAGGATTACTATGAAACCATCAATGTTATTAAAGATTTTAAGAATTCCAGGGAGGAATAACATCAATGAGAAATAGTAAAACCAAGGATTCTACAACACGTTTTCTAATATACAGTTTCATTGGGCTTTTAATTTTTAGTATTATTGTGTTTAGTCTGCTCGGAATCTATATGAGTCGAAAGAGTGAAAAGGCCGTTTACGAAATTGGTCAAATTTATATGTCTGGAATGAATGAACAAATGTCCAGACACTTTGAAACTGTTATTAAGTTGCGTTTTGATCAGGTCAGCGGCATTGTTTCTGTTGTCTCAGCAGATAATAACAATAAAGAAAAGTTATATGAGGAACTTGTTTACAGGGCACAGGTCAGGAACTTTGACCATTTAGCACTTTGTTCTACTGAGGGAAATTTTCAGACTCTTTATGGACAATCAATACAGCCACTGAACCCGGAGCCCTTTGTAGAAGCATTAGCACGAGGAGAACAAAGAGTCGCTTTAGGTAGTGATCCTGCTGGAAATCTAGTGGTATTGTTTGGCGTTGATGCTACTGCTTACCCTATGCAGAATGGCAGTATGAGCACTGGACTGGTAGCAGCCGTCCCACTGGAGTACATCGTCGATTTCCTTTCTTTAGAGGATGAAGAGCAGCTGATGTATTACCATATTATCAGGTCGGACGGTAGTTTTGTAATACAGAACCCCCACACGGAGTTGGGGGATTTCTTTAAACAACTACAAAAGCAGCCTGATTCTACAGCAAATGAGTTATCTGAAGAAAGTTCAATTAAAGAATTTGGTGCTGCACTAAAAAAACGTGAAGAATATGTTACAACGGTTGACGTAAATGGTGAAGAGCATCAGATATACGGTATACCATTACCTTATTCTGAGTGGTATTTGGTATCGGTAATGCCTTATAGTATATTGGACGATACCATAAATAATCTGAGCAACCAGCGTATATTTATGACATTGTTATCTTGTGCTTCTATTTTGATCATTCTTACATTAATTTTTCTTCGGTATTTCTCCATAACCCGTTCTCAGCTGCTTGAGTTAAAGGATGCCCGCCAAAAAGCGGTTGAATCAAGTAAAGCAAAGAGCGAATTTTTAGCAAATATGAGCCATGATATTCGTACACCCATGAATGCAATTGTCGGCATGACCGCGATTGCCACAGCCCACATAGATGACCAGAAACAGGTACAGAATTGCCTTAGAAAAATTACATTATCAAGTAAACATCTATTAGGGCTGATCAACGATGTTTTGGATATGTCTAAAATTGAAAGTGGGAAATTAACTTTAACAACAGAACAAATTTCATTAAAGGAAGTTGTTGAAGGAATTGTTAATATTATGCAGCCACAGGTTAAGGCTAAAAAGCAAACCTTTGACATACGTATTGAAAATATTCTTACAGAGAATGTATGGTGCGATAGTGTCCGCTTAAGTCAGGTTTTGCTAAATCTCTTGTCAAATGCAACGAAGTATACACCCGAGGGCGGCTCGATACAATTATCCCTTTTTGAAGAAAAATCTCCAAAAGGGGAAAACTTTGTCCGGATTCATATTAAGGTCAAGGATAATGGAATTGGCATGTCTCCAGATTTTCTTAACAAAATATATGAATCCTATAGCCGTGCGGATGGAGCCAGAATACATAAGACTGAGGGCGCCGGTTTGGGAATGGCCATAACGAAGTATATTGTGGACGCAATGGAAGGAACCATCGATATAAAAAGCGAGCTTGATAAAGGCACCGAATTTCATCTCACGTTTGATATTGAAAAAGCGGTTGCAGTAGAAATGGACATGGTTCTTCCTTCTTGGAATATGCTGGTAGCCGATGATGATGAATTGGTGTGTAAAACGGCTATCAACACCCTAAAATCCATGGGAATAAAAGCTGAATGGACACTGAGCGGGGAAAAAGCAATAGAACTGGTAATTCAACACCACAAAAAGAGAGAGGATTATCAAATCATCCTATTAGATTGGAAATTACCTGGTATGAATGGGATTCAGGTTGCAAGGGAAATCCGGCATAATCTAGGAAAAGAGGTGCCAATTCTGCTGATTTCCGCATACGACTGGAGCGAATTTGAGACGGAGGCCCGTGAAGCGGGCGTCAGTGGCTTTATCTCCAAGCCGCTTTTCAAATCAACGCTATATCATTCTTTACGGCAGTATGTGGATATTGAAGCGGAACATGACGACCAAGCATTGAACCAAAATATTGATCTATCTGGACGCCGCATCTTACTTGCCGAGGATAATGAGCTCAACTGGGAGGTTGCAAGTGAGTTACTCGCTGACTTGGGGGTAGAACTGGATTGGGCAGAAGATGGCCAAATATGTCTAGACAAGTTTCAAAAATCACCAGCGGGGTATTACGATGCCATTCTCATGGATATCCGTATGCCCCATATGACAGGATATGATGCTACACAGGCAATCCGGAGACTTGATCATCCTGATGCTCTATCTGTTCCGATTATAGCTATGAGCGCAGACGCTTTTTCCGACGATATACAGCATTGCTTAGAATGCGGTATGAACGCCCACATAGCAAAGCCTATTGACATTCTGGATCTGACCCGCTTGTTAAAGAGGTATTTAGTTTAAATCCAGCTCTAAAAGTGCGCGTCCAAAAGCCCATGTGAATAAAGAAGCTTTAACAACTGGAGCTAGGTAAAAATGCTCCGCATCAGCGCCAAGGATAACGTGAAGAAAATTCCAAAGGATAATGAAAAACGGCGTTATCTTATTATAAAAAGTTTTAATCCCAATAAAGTTCTCAATGTAGTTCCTGCGTGTTAAAAACCAAGGGCATCGGGGTATGCCCTCCGTTCTGCCAGGCCTCAAAATTCAGGTGGTTTCCGGTAGAATTTTCTGTGGTACCCACATAGCCGATGACATCGCCCCGCTTCGATTTCTGCCCCGCAGTTACCAAGGAGTTCTTTTCGATTCTCCGGTTTCGGCAAGAGGGCGAGGTATTTATTCTGCCGGTATGGTTGAAGCGGTACTAGGGGAAGCAAAAAATGCCCCGGCCGTCAGCCGGGGCATTACAAAAGAAAACCAAAAAATTAAAACCCTCGCTTTTCCTTTGATGGATTTCTCGTTTCCACCTTTTCTGGATTTACCATTCAGCAATAGAACCGTCGGTATGGCGCCAAACGGGATTCTTCCACTGATGAGGATTTTGATTTTCCCGGAGGACCAAATCCTTGTTGACCTCAACCCCCAAGCCAGGCTTTACCGGCAAATCAATAAAGCCATTCTTGAATTGGAAATCCTCCTGATTTTTTACATAGTCCAGCACGCTTTTCCCTACATTATAATGGATTCCAATGCTTTGCTCCTGGATCACCGCGTTGTAGCTGACGGCGTCCACATTCAGACAGCTGGCCAGAGCAATCGGGCCCAGCGGGCAGTGGGGGGCCAAAGCCACGTCAAAGGCTTCCGCCATGGAAGCGATTTTCCTGGTCTCCGTCAGGCCTCCCCCGTGGCTCAGGTCAGGCTGGATAATATCCACGCCGCCTGTTTTCAGCAGCCGTTTAAAATCGTATTTGCTGAACAACCGCTCGCCGGTGGCGATTGGAATATTACACGCCGCGGCGATTTCAGGAAAGTATTCCATATTTTCGCATAAAACCGGCTCCTCAATAAACATCGGATCAAATTCTTCCAGTTTTTTCGCCAGGATTTTCGCCATTGGCTTATGCACGCGGCCGTGAAAATCAATAGCGATTCCGAAATACTTCCCGCATTGCTCGCGGATTGCCGCCACCCGTTCTAATACGGCGTCAATTTTATCATAGGAATCGATCATCTGCAATTCCTCCGTGGCGTTCATCTTAACCGCTTGGAAACCGGCCTCTTTTCGCTCCAGCGCAGCTTTTCCCACATCGCTTGGGCGGTCGCCGCCGATCCAGCTGTAAACCTTCATGCGTTCCCGGCAGGCTCCTCCCATTAATTCATATACCGGAACCCCAAAGGTTTTTCCTTTAATATCCCACAATGCCTGGTCAATCCCTGAAATCGCGCTCATTAAAACTCCGCCGCCCCGATAAAACCCAGACCGGTAAAGAAGCGTCCAAATATCCTCAATTCTGCCCGGATTCGCGCCGATCAAATAGGGCTTCATCTCCTCCACGCACGCCAGAACCGCCTCGCAGTGGCCTTCCAGCACTGGCTCTCCCCAGCCGGTCAAGCCGTCATCCGTTATGATCTCCACAAAGCCCCAGCGGGGCCTAACGGTGTAGGTGTTTACGCGTACAATTTTCATGCGGAGCACTCCTTCTGTCTTGTTATCTTTCAGCTTTTTGTCATCTGTGCAATGACAATCCATTAAGCTTTCTTCAGATCATCGACGATTTTTCGGACAGCCGCGGCGCACGCCTCCCAGTCTCCGTTTGCCGCCGCCTCCGCGGGCATCAGATTACTCGCCATGCCTACGCCCAGATATCCAGAAGCGAAAAAGCTTTTATAATTACTGGGACAAACCCCGACGATGGCCACATAATTTCCCTGGTCAAAAGGGCCTTTTAGGCTTTTCACATAATTCAAAGGCATCGCGCCCGCCGGAAACAGCTTCATGGTTTTATAGCCGTATTCCAGGCTTGCTGCAATTTCACTCGGCGTTAAAACGCCGGGCAGTAATTTCACATTGTTTTTCGCGCAGTATTCCAGAACATCTGTCGGCGTCCCGGGCGTTAACAGAAACTGGGCGCCCGCATTCAGCGCCTTTTCCGCCAATTCCACTGTAATTGCGGTTCCCGCGCCGATCAAACAGCGGTCTCCATACCGCTTTCTCAGCACAGAAATCTGTTTCAGCCCGTCTTTGCTATTTAGCGCCACCTCAAAAAAACGGATTCCTCCCGCCACAATCGCCTCAGCGTAATCAAGCGTTTGTTCCAACGGCACATTCCGCAGGATTGCCAGCACCGGATTCTTCATTACAATCTCATACATATCCATTCCGCTTTTCTCCTATTCCTTTAACGGTAAATCTCTTCTGTTTGCGACAGCGCATTCTCCATTTGCTTTCTGTCCGGATATCCTTCCACATCTCCAGTGGTCTGGGTGGCTAAGGCTCCGCATATTGCTCCCATTTTCCCCGCGGTATCCAGTTCTCTTCCGAGCAGTATCCCAGCTAAAAATCCCGCGTTAAATCCGTCTCCCGCGCCAATTGGGTCCACACTCCGGCAGGGATACGGTTTCACAGCGATTCGCCGGCTTCGGTCTGCCGCCCAGGCGCCCTCAGCCCCATTTTTTATAGCCGCGTAACGCACCCCGCCCTCCCGGAACAACAAATCGAAAATTGCGTCAGGCTCCGTTTCCCCAAACAGTATTTCCGCTTCCGATAAGCCCAGCAGCACAATATCACTTTCCAGGGCCAGCCTCGCCAGCAGAGGCCCGTAATCTCTCTCTTTCCACAGTTTTTTTCTCACATTAGGGTCAAAGCTTATCAGCAAACCGTGTTTTTTTCCTAAGCGGATCGCTTCCCGAACCGTCCGCTCACAGCTTTCGCTCAACACCGGCGTAATCCCGGTTAAATACAGCAGTTCCGCTTGTTGGAGCATTTCCTCTTTTAAATCCTTTGGGCTCAGGTGGGAGGCCGCGCTGTTTTCCCGGTAGTAAAACACCTTTGTTTCCAATGCTCCGGTTTCCTTCAGCATCAGTCCAGTCCGGTGCTCCGGGTCGAATATTACCTCCCGGCAGTCAACCCCCTCGCTCCTGATTTGATTCCTTACAAAATATCCCAACTCATCCTCGCCTACTCTTGAGATCCACGCCGTCTCAATTCCCAGCTTAGACAGCCCGACAGCCACATTGCTTTCCGCACCGGCAATTCTTATCCGGTAATCTGTAACATACCGCAGCGCTCCCGAAGATCCCGGAGTCAAAGCGGCCATCGTCTCCCCTATCGTGATTACCCTCGCCATCAAATATCCTTCCTTCTTCAAAAGGCTCGCAATCTCATAGCTTATGAGATTGCGAGCCTTTCGTCCTTAAATTTACGGCTACCTCCATGGCGGAAAATATTTTATCCGGTATGTTCCCTGTCGTCTTTACAGGTCAAGCTTCCTCCACCGTCGATCATAAGCTCCGTTCCGGTAATGGATTTGCTCCAGACAGAATCAAGAAAAACTACGGCCTTCCCGATTTCCTTAGGGGTACACCACCGCTGTATCGGTATAGCGCTGTAAGTGGATTCTTTCTCTCCCATTCTGGGATCTCCTGTGTCAGTGTAGCCCGGCGATATTGCGTTGACACGGATTCTATGCTTCGCCAGTTCGACGGCGGCGCATTTTGTGAAATGGGATAACGCCGCCTTGACGCTGCCATACATGGATCCATCCGGATAAACCATGTGGGCCTGGTTGGAAGTAATTAAAAGAATATGCCCCTCCGTCTTCTGTTCAACCATCAATTTGGCGGCATATTGGGTAACAAAAAAGCTGCCCCGCCAGTCCAGCCCGGTTACCTGGTCTAAATCCTGAGGTGTAATCTGAAAAAACGGCTTGCAAATCGTTAGCCCGGAATTGCTGACAACCAGGTTCAGCCCCTGCGTCAAATCGGATATCCGGCGGAATATCTGTTCCACTTCCTGAACGTTGGATAAATCGCCCTGCACCAGGTGGGCCTTCAGGCCTTTTGTCCGAGCCAAATTCGCTAATTTTTCTGTTCCCTGCACCGAAGTGCGGCTGTGCAAAATGAGGTCGTAGCCCTCTTCCGCCAACGTCTTGGCAATCCCATAGCCAATGCCCTTTCCCGCGCCGGTAATGAACGCTGTTTTTCTTTCCACTGTCATTACCTCGCAAAAAAACTCTTAAATTCCTCTAAGCCGCACTCAGCCTGAGGCTGGAACTCATCCGACGCCATATACTCGAAAATTCCTTTTAAGAGAGATTCCTCGGCTGCTTCTCCTGCAAACTGGGACAGGTCGGTGGTACACACCATTACTTTTCCTTTTCCGACTTTTAGTTCAAACAGCAGGCCCAGCCTATGGCAGCGGTGAGGCGTATCGATGGTCCACACAATGGGTTCCACCGGCTCCGCAAAATGATCCAGAATCACCGGATTCCCATTCATAATGACGTTGAACCATTGATAATCACTGTGGCCCTCGCCAGGGAAATAGCGGAAAACCGGATGATTCGGGTCATAGGAAATCCCCATGGTGCCCGGCGCAAGCATGGCACCGATCATCGGTTTGCCCGGGCGGGTTTCAGAAATATTTTCCGAAGCTGTCGCAAACATGTCGTAAGACCAAAAATTAGTGGCAAAGAAACCCTCCACCGACTTTTCGCTGTCCAGAAGCCCTGAATAAAACAGAACGCTTTCTCCATTTTCCAATGCCGCCGCCGCTTCTTCCGCCGACTTCGTGGTCAGCATTGTGTGTTGGATCTCCGGAACCGGATAAACCCAAATATTGTAGTCGTTATAATAGGTTTTCTGATCCGCCAGGTCCTCTACGCCAACCCGCAGCACCAGCTGCGCTGGCTCATCGCACTGGAACGTGACAGTGGGAGAAGCAAGATCGGTTAAATCCCCCTGGGGCAAGGAAATCAAGTCAAATTCCCGCCGTTCCAAACAGTTATCCTGATGGTACAGTTCAAAATACGGCTTTGCCTGGTCAATGGTTTCCGGGCCGTAATTGGCAAACTGCATCTTGAAGCCAGCTTGCTCCCCGCTGTCAAAGGTAAATTTGCCAATCCGCAGCAGTACGACGCGGTCACTGCAGTATCGCCGCCACTCTTCCGCGGAAACCATTCCTTTGTTTTCCATAAACGCGTTTAGAATACCATCGATGGCGGTTCCATCCGTATGAATATCAGCCAGGGACAATATTTGGAAACCACCCATCCCCGGGGTACGCATAATCATTTCGATATCTTCCCGGTAGCACAGCAGGCACGCTTTCCCGCTGTCGCGGTAGAAATCCTTTTCCTTATGAAGCAGTCCCTGTTCCTCCATCATCTTTTGATAGCGGAGCATACTCCCCGGCAGTTCCATTTTCGGAAAACGCTCAATTTCATCAAAGTTGCAGGTAGTTTCATACTGGCCCAGTTCAAATGCGATCACCGGAACCGGGCTATGCTTGATGGATTCACTGTGGTCTCTCAGGCTGTTTCTCGGCTTGCTGTCCTGCACCGGGCCCAGCGGCAGGTCGGAATGCGCGTAAGACCCTCTCGCCATTTTGTATTCCCACGGGGTATCCGTCTTCATCGTAGACCAGAAATCGTCGTTCACAGAAAGGCACTGCTGGCGGATGAAGTCATTGGACCCCTGGGCGTACATCCTGGTGGGGTCCTGGGCTCTGAGATATTCCACCAGCCTCTCCAAAAGGGAGCGGTCGCCGTTAATTTCATTTCCTAAGGTAAGCATCACAAAGGACGGATGGTTGTGCAGCCAGTCCAGCAGCTCCCTTCCCCAGCGCTGCATAGTTGGCTCCAGCAGCGGGTCAAACAGGGGGGATTCCGGCCCGGGGACGTTCATCCCATTGGTTCCGCCGATGGTCAATTCGGGCTGCATGTAAATTCCCACTTCATCCGCGGCATCAAAAACAGCGTTTGGGGGGCAATGGGTGTGAAAGCGCAGATAGTTGATGCCATATTCTTTGTAAATCTTCAGGACCTTGACCCAGTCCTCGCGGCTGTATAGGGAAAGCCCCATGCGGTACATGTATTTTTCATGCAGCAGGGCGTCGCCCCGCAGTATCACCTTTTTCCCATTCACGGAAAATTGGGTTCCCTCATGGGTGAATTCCCGGATACCAAACCGGGTGGAATAAAAATCAGACACTGGAACGCCGCCGGCCTTTCCGGCAAGTTCTGCTTCCAGGCAATAAAGATTCGGCGCAAATTCATCCCACAGCTTCATGCCGTCGCCCAAATAGAGCTCCATCTCGTACTCTTTTTCCGTACGGTGGAAATCCAGCATATAATCAAAGCGGTACGGCTTGAGAGTATGGGAATTGTCCAGGGTATGGACATGAAAGAAAATATTGCCGCGGGATTCGCACCCCGTCTGGTTGCCAAGGGTAAAATAAACGGTCAGCGTCTTGGCTTTTATGTTGGGCATTATCCGGCATTGCTTCATATAGACTTTCGAGGTTGCGGTAAGGGAAATTTCACCGCAAATACCATTGAGAAAATCGAAACGATAGCCATGGGTGGGCCGGATGCGGGAATTATCGTTCCGCACGGTCAGAACATGCTTTCCGGGAGACGCGATATTGGTCAAGTCAAATATCTGGTCCACCTGCAGCAGGTCTGATTTCCCCACCAGGATATTGTCCAGCCATACCGTCGTATTATTGGCCCGTTCCAGCTTCAGTTCGATATGCCGGCCTGCCCAGGCCTCCGGGATGTCAATATCCCGCTGATACCAGGCGACGCCGCGGTAGGTGAATTTTTCAATGACCCCCAGCTTATCCGCCACCTTGCTTTCAATCCCGACAAAATTCTGCGAGGTGGTCCCCGGAAGACGGACCCGGTCCGGCAGCGTCTCTGAAAACCACCCGCCGCACTGATTCGTCCCCTTTTCATTTGGGTCCATGGCGAACCGCCATTCCCCCGATAAATCCATGATTGTTCTATTCAATACGGTAACCTCCCTGTATATAGCGGCCCTTTATTCCTTGACAGAACCTTCTGACAGTCCGCTGATAAAATATTTGGAACCCAATGCAAAAATAATCAGGATTGGAATGGTCCCGATCGCCAAGGCCATAATCCGTCCGGCATATTCGGCGTAGAACATGGAACCAATGGAGCTGATCGCAATGGGCATGGTGTATAATTCCTGCTTATTGATGACAACCAACGGAATCAAATAGCTGTTCCATGAGGCAACAAAGCTTAAAATCGCCAAGGTAATCACCGCAGGCTTACACATTGGGATAATAATTCTGAAAAACGTCTGAAATTCCCCGCATCCGTCAATCCGCGCGCTTTCCATAATGGCGGTGGGAATAAAGGAACGGGCGTACTGGCGCATCCAATAAACGCCGAACGCATTGGCCGCCGGGGGAACGATCAGAGGAAGATGGCTGCCCAGCCATCCAATTTGTTTCATCTCCGTCACAAATCCCACAAGCCCGATCTGAGGCGGGATCATCATGGTAATCATGATGAAGACAAAGAAGGCCTCCCTGCCTTTGAAGCTGTATTTTGCAAGGGCATAGCCGCAGGCCATACTCACCAAAACGGAAAAGGCCGTTACCAAAACCGCTACATATAAGCTGTTAAAATAATACTGGAGAAAGCCCGCCTCCAGCACGATCTGGGCGTTATACAGCCCCCGGGTGCCTGGCAGCAGATGAATGCCCGTATACAACTCATTGGTTGCGTGGGTAGCCATCATAACCATCATGTAAAACGGAAAGAAAAAGATGACTGATACGCACAGCATGATACCGGTAAACAAAATTTTCCTCAGGTGAAAGAAACCCAGCTTTTTTCGCTTACTCGCCATCTTTTCCCCTCCTATCCAAAAGCATATTGATGATAAACGCGAAAATGGCGATGATGATAAAGGTGGCATAGGCAATAGAAGCCGCGTACCCATAATTCATGTTCGTTCCAAAGCCCGTATCATACATATACCACATCATGGTCAGGCTGCTTCTGTCCGGGCCGCCCGCTACCGCCGACTGCCCTCCGCTGATCCAGCCTGTTAACAGGGTCATCGGGTCCTCTACCAGCTGCAGGCTTCCGATCATGCCCTGGATGATGACAAAGGTCAGGGTGTTTTTCATCAGCGGCAGGGTGATCCGGAAAAAAGTGGTCACCATTCCCGCGCCGTCAATTCTGGCGGCTTCATAGATATCCGAGGAAATACTGGTAATTCCCGCCAGAAGCAGCACCATATAGTACCCCATATATTTCCAGGTGCACATAATCATCACGACAATCCGCGCGAGATATCCATCCTTCAGCCAGTACAGGCCCTCATTTAACAGGCCCATAGACTTCAGCGCTTCGTTGACCACGCCGTTCTGCTGGTCAAACATCAGCCCGAACAGGATTCCCACCGCGACGGGAGCCGTCAGGTACGGCAGGAAATTGATCGTCTGAAAAAGCCGTTTGCCTCTGACAAATTTGCTGTTGATTAGGGACGCCAGCATGGTTCCGCCGATTACCAGCACCGGCAGTGGGACGGACATAATCAGGAAGGTATTCCCAACCGATTTAAAGAACAGGTTATCCTTGGTAAAAAGAGTCATGTAATTTTGAAAGCCAATGTAAGCCTTTTCCCCAATTCCGTCCCACTGGTACAAGCTGATGACAAACGAATAAAGCACCGGGAATAAACTAAAGGCGATATAAATGATGAAAAACGGAGCGATAAATACATAGGGCTGCCACCGCGGCACCACACTTTTCTTTTTTATTTTTCTAGATAACAAGACATCACTTTCTTCCTCGTTTCGTTTATTTCCCAGTGGGTTTATTTATTCTGTCAGGCCCGGGATGGTCATTTCCAGATCATTTTTAATCTGTTTCATGGCAGACTCGTAGGTAACGGAGGTATTGGTCAGCATATCGGTGCGCACCAGCGCAACAGCCGACTCAACGGCCGCGTCATTGGAGGTGCAGGCGCGGTTTTTAATGGTTGGGGGGATGGTTCTTACGAAAAAGTCCACAATATCCTGGCCGCCTAAGTAATCCAGCTTAAAGCTCTTCAGTTCCGGCGTATCGTATGCTTCTTTATAGATGGAGAACCATGTCAGCTCATTCATATATGCAATCGCGCAATCGGTAGACAATCCGGCTTCTCTTAAAACAATCCACGCGGCCTCTTTGTTTTTGCTGTCCTTGGTGATGCAGCCGGCGCCGCCGCCCCAGTTAAAGCCGCCCTCCGGCGGGGTCATCAGCCTCCAGTTTCTGGCGCCGTCAGGATCATTTTCCTGGAGCCGCCAACGAATAGACCAGGTAGCGCAGGGATAAAACAGAACCGTGCCGTTGTTATAGGAAGCATTATGGGAGGAACTTTCGCTGGAAAGATTCGCAAGGATCCCAGCGTCGCGCATTTCAATCATTCGTTTCAGCGCCGGCCCGATGCTTTCTTCCAGGTTTAATTTATTGTCCACAATGTAAGGCGCGTCGTTTTGATAGCCGATAATTTGATAAAGCTCATCATATCCGGACAGCATTTTCACTTCGCCGTTTGATTTGTCCAGAACTTCTTTTCCCACTTCAATAAAGGAATCCCAATCTGGAAGCATTTTTTCCAGTTCGTCCGGATCGCTGGTCCCGAGATACTTTTCCGTCAGGTCTGCGCTGTACGCCAATCCCGCCGGGGAACCAGGTTTTACAATTCCGACCACTTCGTCCTGTTCAGTTACCATATACGGTACGGCATAGTCAAATACCGTGGAACGGTCAAAATTATACGGCTCCGCATCCAGGCGTTCCAGAATACCCATATTGTAAAGCTTCCCGCGCCAGAACCCATCCGCGTTGACAATATCCGGCAATTCACTGCCAGAGGCGACGGTGGTCTGGATCTTTTTCAAATAGTCCTCGCTGGCGACCACGGTATACTCCATATTAATACCAGGATATTTTTTCTGGATCACGCTCATTTCCAGGTCAACGCCGCCGGTATCCCAGGTCCAGGTAGTCAGGTTGGCCTCGATCTCGGTATTATACCCAAACGCAGCCTCGTTGGAAGCGCTTGAGGCGCTGGGCGAACTGCTGGCGGGTTCCTCTGTGGAAGAACAGCCGGCTATGGAAACAACCAATAATGCCGCCAAGCTCATGCTTAAAAACTTTTTCATATAGATCCCCTTCCTTTTCATGATAACGAAAATAATGTTTCAAACAAACACCTTTTCCAGCCTTCTTTTTTCACCCCTTTGCTGTTTATTTCGATCAGTTTTCCCATTACCATTATACCTATATAACAAACAGTAATTTAACATAACATATCTATAATTTTGTATATATTTTTTAATTTTCTGTATATGGAATCTGTATCTCTACACTGAATCCAACGCCTGGCTGGGTATGGATAACGATCTGGGCCTTTTCACCGTAAATGATCTCCAGGCGTTCTTTCAGATTTTTTAATCCAATAGAGCCTTTCACCGTGAGCTGGAGCTTTTCATCAGAAGGGTTATCCAGGGCGGATACGATATTTTCCTCTTCCATCCCAATGCCGTCGTCGTCCACCAGCAGAACAAAATGCTCTTCTGTAATCGCCGCCGAAATCCAGATTGTGCCTTGCCCGGCTTTGGGAGTTATTCCATGGAAGATAGAATTTTCTACAATGGGCTGCAATATAAACCGGGGAACCGGATAGGAAAGTAAATCATCCGAGATATCAATATCGACGGAAAATTTATCTTGATAGCGGTACTGCTGAATGGTGGTATATTCCTTCAGCATTTCTATTTCCTCGCCCAGTGTGCAGACCATTTCCTGGTCTTCATAAACAATGGATTTCTGCAGCAACGTGATCAGGCTTTGTGTGATATCTTCAATATTTTTCGCGTTTTTCTGCCTAGCCATAATTGAAATGGAATTTAGCGTATTATAAAGGAAATGAGGCTTTACCTGAGATAAAATCATCTCTGTACGGAGTTGCTGCATCTTTTTTTCATACTCTACCCGGCGTTCCGTCTGTTCATGCAACTCCTGAAGCAGATTGGAAAAGGTTTGGTTGAGTACGATAATTTCTTTCGCCGTATGTTTTTTAGAAACAGGGGGAACTACAATTTGGCTCAGCGGATTATAATTCGCCTTGGTATCGTCCATAAAATCCGATAAGGTTTTTAACGGCTCAACAATGTATTTGATGGTGGGTACCATAATTAAAAGCCCGGCAACCAGCAAAGCCAGGATAACCAAAAATTCCGCCATAAGGGAAGGGTTAATAATCGAGATGGAAGAATTTTTGGCGTATGCGCAGAGATCTGTCTCCTTATATTTCTGCTCGATGAAATTACTGTTGTTTTCGGCGTTTTTCGTAAAGCGTTCTGTTAAGATCGTCCTACCGCCCTGGCTCCATGTGATCTGGTGGTAAGACGGCTCCAATACCTGAAGTAGATTTTCAAATTTATCCGGAAACAGGTTAATGATAATATAGCCCTTTGCCTTTTGATATTGTTGCATATTATACACGGGTACGATATAGCTGAGGGTTTTGGAACGATCCCCGTTTGCGTCTGCAACCTCGTGAAGCGTACTGAACTGCGCGTGGGAGGTTTTCCCGATTTCCTGATACCACTCCTGTCTCATCAGTTCTTTGAAATAATCGCCATCACTCAATTTGGTTTCTCACACAATCTGGTTATCCTTGGTGACCAACGCGATACTGTGGATATCGTCTCTCAGCGCCTTAAAATTCTTCAGCTGTTCGACCGCCAGATAAAAAGCTTCTCCCTGGGACATCTGCTTTCCAGAAGAACCAAACAGCGCCCGCTGCACACTAGGGTCAATTATCATGTTATTGGCGAAAACCTGTATTTCATTAATCATACTGTCAATCTGCTGGGCCGCCTGCAGCACCTGAGTGTTTTGCTCTTCTAAAACATTCTCCTCCCCCTGCTTGATGAAGATTATCGTTACCACCATAGAGACGATCAGCAAACAGCTAACAAGGATCGCTCCTACTCTGGTTAAAATCTGCCACTTAATATTCATCCGATTTTCCTCCGCGTTCACGGTATTCCGCCGGCGTCATCCCTGTCTGCTGTTTAAAAATTTTACTAAAATATTGGCTGGTCATATAACCAACATGGCCTGCAATCTCATAGATTTTTTTATTGGTATGGACCAGGTAGTACTTGGCTTTATCAATCCTGCATTTTGTCACATATTCCAGAAATGACAACTGCATCTCCTTACGGAAAAGCAGCCCCAGATAAACGCTGCTGAATCCAAGCGCTTCCGCTACCTGCTGCTGGGTGATGCTTTCGGTAAAATGGTCCTGGATATAGGCCAGCGCCTCCTTCAGTTTTTTGGAAGTAACATGAATCAGCCCTTCTGTTTCAGAGATGGTAAACTCCACCGCTTCCCGGAACCAATCAACCGCTTCGCTGATACAATATGCGTCTGGCTTTTTTAAAACAGTATATTCCACCGGGGGCAAGTTTTGACGCTTACGGAATCCCTGCAAAGCCTCATATAATTCTTTTAAAACCCTTTCCAGTCCGCTTCTGCTGTATTTTCCTGCCGTTAACGATTCCTGTATTCGGTTTAAGCGGCTGCTTACCTGCTCTAGCTTTCTTTCTTCCAGGCAATGAATCAGAATTTCCTTGACCGGCATACGCGAACCGGCCTGCTTTTGCGGGTTATCTTCTTTTAAATTTAAAATCTGAAAGGAATCCCTTTTTAAGACTGACAGCTTGTCAAGTTCCCTGTACGCTGCCTGGACAATTGGAGAGAGTTCATCCAGGGTGATTTCACGCATCACCGCAACCACACTAAGGCTACCTTGGACAGACGGCTTGAGAAACGCTATGATCTCATCGGCATATTGCTGCAAAAAACCCATCCGAAGCAGATAGCTTTCAAAGGGCTTATGGAAGAGGAGAACATGGGCTCCATGATAGGGAAGAACCGCTATGAGATGGAGTTCCTCCTTTTTTCGAATCAGGATTTCCTCAACATTCACAGGTGACGGCTGCTCCAAAAAAGAGCCGCTGTTGGCAAAGTGAATCGGAGCATTTCTCTGTACCATCAGGATAGAAAAGGTCTTTAGCTCCTCCTTGGCTTTTATGAAATGTTCTTTGATCTGCGACTGGACATAAGCGCCGTTGACGATCGCACCCAAAATACTTTGCACGGAAAAGGTGGTGGTGATTTGCTCGGTATTCCATTTATTCCACAGCTGCTCCAGCAGCTTACTTAGGGAAGCGCTCCCCACCTCATGCTTGAGGATATACTGGCAGATACCCAGTTCGATCCCTTGTTTGGCGTATTCGAACTCCTGATAGGCCGAAACCAGCACTACTTCTGTCTTCATATGTTCATCTTTGATTTTCTTTGCCAGTTCCAACCCGGTCAGAACTGGCATTTTAATGTCGATAAACGCCACATCTGGCTTGACTTTTTGTAGCAATTCCCAAGCCTGCACGCCATTTCGGGCGGTTCCAACAATTCGATAGGGGCCATTGATTGCTTCGATTTGTTCCTCCAAATTCTGGATTGCTAATTCCTCATCATCAACAATAACCAACCTTAATTCTTTCATTACCTCTTCCCTCCCACCGGTCCCGTCGCGGCATGACTTTTCCCGCAGCAATGTGCTTTACCGCCTATTTATTTTGATAACAATATGATTTCCTCCCACGATACCCTGTTTTCGTTTGATAGAGATAACCGGAGCCCTCCTCCCCGGGGGATGTGGCCGTTGTAATATAAAGGCAGTCTAAGTCTCTCCCTCCAAAGCAGCAAGATGAAACGTTAGACGCGGGAAGGACTATCTCGGCAATCTTTCTGCCGGATTCAGCCGCATAGCAGCACACCTTTCCGCCACCCCATTGCGCAACCCATAGGTTGCCTTCCGCGTCCAGCGTCATACCATCGGGAACGCCCTCTTCTATCACGGCGGCAGTGTGGGAATGGGAAACATGGGCTGACTCCCCGTCATACTCGTAGGCTTCCACTGTTCCAGTGGGCGTATCAATCATATAAAAAAGTCCTCTGTCGTCATCCCAATCCATCCCATTAGGTAGCACCATACCCTCTAAAACCGTGCTGATGGCACCATTCTCCAAACAGTAAAGCCTGCCCTTTTTTCCCTCGTCACCATAAAGCCCGATGATTCCAGCAAAAAGCCGGCCCTTCCGATCGCATTTGGCATCATTAAACCGGCATCGCAGCGGCATATCCAATGGGCTGCCGATTTTATCAATCAAACCGGTTTTATCCATTAGATAGAAGCCAGTGGTAAGCGCTGCCAGATACTGCCCATCCGAAGCGACAGGAACGGCAGCCCCGATATATTGACCGGTTTCAATACTAAGCACCCGGTCGCCCTGCAATATATGGAGTGTTCCCGAGAGGATATCTACCCAGCTTAGCGTGTTGGTATCCGCCTGCCATACTGGCCCTTCCCCTAACCTCATTTTGAGGCCAATCTCCACTTTTTCCGCTACATATCTTTCCATTTACCATCTTTCCTTCCTTTTATCTTTCTACTGCATATTCCAAAAGCTTCTCTTCGATCAGATCCGTGCCAAGTCCCGGTCGCTCAGGTACCAGTAAATATCCGTTTTCAATTTGTATTTTCTCTGTGATCAATTCATCCAGCCACGGCACATCATCGTAATCTATTTCCAGAATATCGAAATTTTTGACGGAAGCACAGAATTGCGCAGCCACAAAGGTCGTTAACGGGCTATGGCAGTTATGGGGAGAGACCGCCGTATCAAATGTCAAAGCCAAGTCCGCGATCTTTTTCCCCATTGTCAGTCCGTTCCAGGCCAAATCGACCATAATGGTTTTTTGGGCATGTCGTTGCAGATAGGGTAGATAACCATGTAAATCGTAAAGGCTTTCTCCATGGACTATTGGGGTAGTTGTCAAATGAGTCAATCTTTCCTGGGCATTAACGTCAAAGGTTTCTGTTTCCAGCCACATCATATCATAGGGTTCCAACGCCCTAGCTAATTTTAAGGCGCCATCCAACCTGTAATCAAACGCCGTATCCAACGCAATTCCAAATTTATTTCCAAGTTCTTTCCGGAAAACTTCTATTTCCATACACGCTGTTTCTACCTCTTCATTAGAAATTTTTCCCGTGAAAATTTCTTCGCGTGGAACCCCGTAAAGCGGCGTTCCATTCATCGCCATAATATTTGTCTTTAAAGCAGTCAGTCCGCTCTGGGCAACCCGTTCACAGAATTTCTTTAAGTCCTCGATAGAACGAAGCCGCGGGCTATTTAAGTATTGGTGATGGGCAAACTGGGCAGATCCACAGTGGGTCCAGTACAGCCGAAGGCGATCCCTGATTTTTCCACCTAAAAGCTGCCATACGGGAACCCCCAACGCCTTGCCTTTAATATCCCATAGCGCCGTATCAATTCCGCTCATGGCCTTCCACGCAATCCCGCCCCACATTCGTTTGAAAATCTGTGTGTTATTCCACCAAATTTTTTCCACATCAAAGGGGTCTTTCCCAATCAGGAAAGGCTCCAGATAACGCACTGCCTCAGTAATTGAAAACGGCGCATCCCAATCGCTGGCATCACCCCATCCAATAAGTCCAGTATCTGTTTCCACCTTCACAAATACCCAGTACCGAAATCCTCCTTTTACTGCAAAAGGTTTGATTGCTGATATTTTCATCGTACCCCTCCATGATTTATATTTTTTAATGATACAATTTCATTTTCTTATGTATTTTAACAAAAATCAACTTACTATTTTCATAATTTTGTATTAATTTTGATATTCCAAAATAAATCATATCATAAATCATTTACAAAACCCACAAGAAATTCATGGAATCAGTATTGAATTCCATATATCGAAAAAAAACTCTATCCGCAAAAAGGTGGGACTTCCAACCCGAATTTTCAGACGAAAGCTCTTTGTTATTTGCTTTTCATTCCGGTTGTTATTGAAAACATCACAGCAATACTTGGTACCAAATTCAAGGCGGTTATCGTCATACATCTTCCCTTGTTCTGTCCCGTTTAATCCACATGGTTCTACGGTACATAGCACCACATCCCCCGCAAGCGGTGTTCTCCGATAACGAGTATGTGCTGGTATATTTTCCTCGCCCTGACTTTGCCCTTCGGCAAGAAACCTTTCTTTTTCTGTGTTCCTCGTTCTGCAGGTTGGGACGGAATGAAAAACAGGGCCTGCTCATTTCTTGCTCACACCGCCCGAAAACTGGCCCAAAATCCGCTCGAAACCTTCGGCGTTTACTTTATCGTCTAAAAGAGTAAAAAAACGCCGCAGGCCATCCTGGGTCCGGATTCCCCGCTGGATCACGGAGGCTCCGCCGCCCAGCATCACTGCCGGAACTGCTTTTAAATCGAAGCCTGCTTCCATGGCTGCGGACAGCAGGGCTTCTGTGTAAATCCGCCCCTGTTTTTGAATGATAGTCCGGGCATTCTCGTCCATGCTGCAGCTTTGTCCTGCCAGTACACGTTCCACCTGGGCGTCGGTAACGGACAAGCCTGTCTCCCGGCGGACCTGTTCCTTCGCTTCATCGATGCATCGGATCATGCCCAGCTCCAGGCTTCGGCCGGTGGAGGCGTTGGGGATTCCATTGTCCAGCCGCATGAGGTCCACGGTCCAGCCTCCGACGTCCATAAGGAGCACAGAGGGTTCTCCCCGTATTAATTCTGGGTGAACGGCAATGGCGGAGTAGCCCTGTGGAAAAAGTCTGACATCCTGAATGGTCACCTGATAGGAGATTCCTTCAAACTTGAAGTTTACCGGCTGGGAAGAACGGAGCAGATATTCCCGGAACGCTTTCTTTTCCCGGCCGAATCCGGCCAAAGGCAGACCCGCGCCAAGGTTCACGGCACATTCTCTTTTTTCTCCGCGCTGCTGGATTTCTTTTGCGATGGCTGCTAAGGTCAAAAGGTAATAATTGTCGTTTTCCATTTTGTTTCTCAGAATCGGCTGCCTGCCGGTTCCGCACACATAATACTTTCCCTGGTATTCCAGCGTGTTTTGCAGGGTATATGGTTCGTACCGGTAAGCTGTGATACCGGCTGGGAAGGAAAAATGCCGGGTTTTGACTGCGTAGTATCCATGATCAGCTCCAATGTTCCTGTTTTCTTCAGCCTTTCGCTTGCTCTGTTGAAAATTTATTTTTCCGGTGGGAAACTAGGGAAAGCTTCCTGCTGTAAGGGCTTTGTTCTTTCCCAGCCGGTAAATCCTGGGGGAGAGTGTGTAGGGGAGAGAGTGTGAGAGAGGGGGAGGCGAGAGGGGGAAAACGGAAAAAGCGCCCCGGCTGCTTTGCCGGGGCGCTTCTAAAAAAGGGCGCACTTCCCCCATGTACCTTTTGGCTGT
>OHJP01000531.1_pt1 | contig 20001 bp, 19 predicted proteins | sample 1568591 | NCBI WGS metagenome assembly OHJP01 (sample SAMEA3879567, study PRJEB24766) | human gut metagenome | biome: human-associated habitat; feature: feces | place: USA | collected 1985/1987
TCAGGGTACGGAACACCCGCCGTACCACTCCCAGCCGTTCCAGTTCCACCACAGCATTGGTGGCATCCCGTTTGGTAATCCCGAACTGATCCGCCATCTGTTGATAGCTTCGCTGTAAAAGGTCTGCCTTAAACCGTTTTCGGTATCCCAGAAGCTGCCCGCTTCCTTCGTCCCTCACCTCCGCAGCCCGGTACCAGTACACAATATCGGATAGGATTACAATGGCATTAAGGTATGGTTTTCCGGTGGGTTTGCGAATAGTCCGGTACCATGCCGCTGGTATAATATTGCCCGTGATGTTCATCCGGCTTAACCGGTCTACCGTCTCATTTCCTGTTGAGGTTCGGATTCCCTCCATCCTATTTTCCCTCCTTCCTCTTCTCCCATCCCAGATACCTGCATACCTTATCCGGCCGAATTGCCTCGATTATAAATGTTTTCGGAAACAATTCCCGTAGTGTCTGCGCCTGGTAAGTAAAGCAGAATACCCTCCCGCCTCCATGAAACGGCTGCCCCAAGATTCTCCGTATCTGCCACAATTCAAACAGATAGCAAAAGTAAACCCTCTTCCCCTCGCTGTCGGTTCCCGCCTCCAGACCGGATCCCTCCTCCCTTACATACTTTAGGACTTTGCATAAAAATGAGCGAAACCGACTCTGTGCTTCCACATCACACAGAAGCCACAACTGAACCATAGCCTCAGCCATAAATGGGACATAGTATACGAACTCATAAACATCGTCCAAACGGAATAAGGTTCCCTTAAGTCCACCATCACTCACTAAAAGGCGTTTTCCCATTTCCATTCGATTTCCCATAATAATGGCTCCCCCCAATTCCACGCTCCAGCTCCGCTTCATTCTAAGTTCCATCCGATTTCTTAAATTTCGTTCCGTCTTAGGCGCCCACTTCATCAGGCTATCCATCGTGTTATATACCACATAAAAACTACTGGCTAACAGGATACCGCAGGCTCTGGAACCCTTAATCTCCTTGTCAGTTTCCATTTTCCATTCCATGGTTCCATAATAAGAGGCCGCAAATCCTCCCTTTCCGGAACCCAACAGAGTCCGATGGACTGCTGGGAACAGCTCCGGCTTATCACTTTTAAATATCCGTATATCAGCCCTGTGGCAAAACACCCATACCATGCTCATGCGGTGGAGACGGAGACGCTTTTCCGGCTCGCTCTTCACATGGCTGGTTGCTCCTGCGCCTGATAAGTAAGGCTCTACATCCTCACCATATTCCTCCAGCAAATACCGTTTAGCCCTGACACGTAGCAAATAACCTTTCATCCCGTCCTTACTCCTGACCGTCAAATCACCTTCCTTTTTTAACTGGGTCACAAGTACGGCGGCATAGGAATCGGAGCCAATCGCATACCCGGACCAACCAGCCGGCAGTTCTCCACTAACTGCCACCAGTAAAAGCAATTCGTCACGCCTGTCCCGTATCTCCATTTATCTCCCTCTCTGTTTTCCGTATTTCTCTTTTTCGTACCCAGTTAACTCCATCCCTGGGTACATTTCAGTGCGAATTCGTACCTGTTTTTCCTTACTTATCAAGGCTTTTCCGTAAATCTTACCCTGTCGGAATTTCCATGTCTTAGACCTCTTCTTTTTTCGATACAATTTCTTCCTGCTTCATACTGCTTATCCACTGCGGAAAATGCTCCTGAGTCATCAAAAACAGATACGTCCTGTCCTCTTCCCCCATCGTTGAGGTATGGTATGAATCCAGATATAAGCCTCCATCCGATACCAGAAAAAACATTCCCATGGCATCAACCATCTGCTTTTCCTCAATATTGTCGTGATCTCGCACCCTTGCCACGGATTGCTTCTGATCATATACATGAAGGAAACATACGGCTGCCCGTTCAAACTGCGGAATCTCCTCCCCCTGTTCCTGTTGGCGGATACACCAATTTTCCAACGCCATAGTTACAGGCTTATAAAGATAATCCGTATATTTGTTTTTACGATGCGATAGCAGCCCAGGCAACTCCACTTTCAAAATTCCGCCCTCATACTTCACCCGAATCCCATGAATCTTTACAATTCCTAAACCGTATGCCTCCCGTTCCTGCTTCCACATGCAATTCTCAATTACCAACCGGCGAAGTCCTCCGGTCAGCTTCTCCGCTATAAAAGAGGCTTCCATCACACAGTCCATAAAACAACCTCTCTGAAACGCGGAACCGCTCCGTTCCTGTGCCGTCCGAATCAGCCTGGCCTCCGCCAGACATTCCTGCAGTCCCCCTGCCTGCCGTTGGACCTCTTCCAACTGTTTCTCTATCTGCTCCGTTTTATCCACTCCTCTCTGCAGATTTCTTGTAGTATTCCACCCGTCCATCTTCTTTTACCAGGCAAAAACCAATAGTTCCCGGCACTGCCACGACTCCCATCAGGTTCCCATCTTCTACTGCTATAATGTGGTTTTCCCCTGCGCGACGACTCCTTGCAAACATCCCGTTTACTAGCTTTAAATCCCCGTCACCCACATAAAGAATGTCATAGATTTCCGCACCAGAATAAAACAGGATACGGATTGGAAAGTCCTCCTTTCCTGCCAGATAGTGGCCGTCTACTGGCTTACGGCGCATCATATCTGCCAGTACCCACAGACACTTCATGGTTCCCTCATCTTTCAACGAATACGCAAACTCGCTGGAAGCAATCAACCCGGTGTAAGGGTTCCGGTATATCTGCCTAGTCTTTTCCAATTTTTTCAACGCACGGCCCGCCGCCTTCTCCTGTCCCGGAAAGAATGCCTCTAGCTGCTCCGGCTTCATTACGTTGTACTGGCGAAGCAAGCCAAGTACCTTCCCGGCCGTCTCCTCCGGGTTCCGGTATTCGTACCCTTTCACAACCTCCCCCCTCACGCGCCCACCCGTCCATAAGCCTGTTTCCCGTAACGGGCCAGCCGCTCTTTTAACTCTTTCAGTTCCTTCCGATCCGTGGTGATTAAATCCTTCTCCAGCTGGCTGGCTTTAAACTCCAGAGTCAGATTGTTACTGTTCGTGGAAATCATGCCCTTTCCCCTCTCAAAATGGACAATCTCCATCCGCTCCGCATCGGATAGATGTAGCAGTTCCTGTACTTTTTTCGCTTCATCATTCTCCAGATTCAGGACAATCTTTGTCTTGGTTGCATTGATAATTCCCCTCCCATACTTTCCATCTTTCAGCGCCATGAAATCAGATAAATCCTGGGTGGCGCAGACGGCTGATCCTGCATAGCCCCTTATAATCTTAAAAATCTCCAAAACATATTCTGCCGCCATTTCATTCGAGGAAGCCCCAATTAACTGCCATACCTCGTCTAAAAATACCGCTTTTTCCACGGTTCGGTCTTCTTTCACCTTTGACCAGACATAATCCAATACCACAAACATCCCCACAGGAAGCAAGTCTCCCGTAAGTTCAGAAATATCCAGAACAATATATTTATTATCCAGATTCACATTGGTTTCCTGGTTAAAGCTGGAGGCAGAGCCGTGGACAAGACGGTTTACGATATTGGCAAGCCGCCTGGTTTCTGCATTCCCATGAAGAATATCGTATACATCACCCAGAACCGGCATAGCCCGGTATTGGTTCGGATTCTCCGGGTCTGACAGACTCCCATTGTCATGCGTGATTCCCTTGTTATAGTAAGTCTGAACCAGCGCTTCATCTAAAAGCTGCTTCTCCTCATGATCCATGTCGGGAATCAACAACGAGAAAAAGATATGCAGATTCTGGATTTTTGCCGCAAGCTCCGAGCGCTCTGCCGTGTCACCGTCTAACAGGTCATTGGTCGCCTGATCCCGTTTCCTGATTTCCATCACATTGATACAGTTTTTGGAGGCGGACGATATTTTGATGAACTCTCCTCCGATATTGGTACAGGCTCTGGCAAACTCATGCCCCTTGTCAGGTGCAATGATAAAGACCTGGATATTCTTACGGCGCATACGCAGCGCCATCAGCTGCAGCAGAAAAGTTTTTCCCGCTCCGGTGGTTCCCATGATAGAAATATTAGCATTCTTATATATTGTGGAATTAAAAATATCTATAATGACCAGGGAACTGTTCGCCGTGTTTACTCCCATCAAAATACCGTTTTTATCCGACATCTCAAATGAGGTGAATGGGTAACAGCTGGCAGCTCCCGAGGTCAGTACATTGCGTTTTGAACGCTCGTAAATGCTTTTATCCAGCTTTACTAGAGGCAAAGCGGAGAGAAATGCCCGTTCCTCCTTAAACAGACAGGAAACCGTATCCATGTCCTGAGCATTCAACAGTTTTTTCACCTCTCTCGCCCGCCACTCTGCTTCTTTTGCACTATATCCAGTCACAGTAATCAGGATACAGATATAATAAAACTCCTCATTGGATGACAAGCCATTTTTTAGATAATATCCCGATTGAATGGACTCTGCCAGGTCGTCAAAATTTGTATTGGTATCAGAGGCATCCTTGATTTTTGAGCGGTTAAGACGAATTCTGCGCCCAATTCGCTCAATAGTTTTTACCTTATCCTGTTTGTAGAGAAACAGGTCTACGTCAATTCCCTCCCCTGCATTGACCAAAAGGGACATCCAGCCGGCCGGAACCCGGAATCGGTATCTGGCAGACGGCACAAACAAATAGGTGTGATATACTCCATCCAACACAACACAGTTCCCATGCCTGAAATCCAGGGTACGGGGTGCCACATACTCAGCGGCCGGAATCCGCCCCACGCTGTCCTCCCCATTTTCCCGGATATACCAATTAACCACTTGGTTTAATCGTTCCGAAAATGGCAGGGTAGTACTGCTCTGGCGGTTTAATAGAGTGTATAGAATCTCTGCCGTTTCCTCTGTGTGATTATCAGAAAGCAAAATCTCATTCCCACACTGGTATAGGTACTTCTTAGCTGTCTGGGCATATGATTCCAGCATATTTACAATTTCTTTCTCCGTCCCACGTCTGGAATCCACCTGGAACACAAGGAAAAAGCGTCTAGTTACCGCTTCTTTATAACCAACCGAACAGATTAAATTAGCATAATCCTGTTGCAGCATTCGGCACCTCTCATCCGGCTCCTTTTCGATATCTTCCCGTATGGTCTTGATATATTGGGAAATATCCGCCTTTTTAGATAACGATTTTATCTGCAGTTCAGGCGGCGCAATTTTTAAATATCCCATAAACGAATAGATGATTCCTTTCTGTTCACTGGCGCTGCGATGTAGAAAATTAATCGGCATAACTTCCAAAATCTTCACATACCGTCCATCGACAGTATAAATAATACCGTCCCGTATCTCCTTAATCGGTATTTCTCTTGAGGCTCTTGTAAATGGCAGGTCATACTGCTCATTTTGACTGTTTTCTTTTCGTGCCGGATCTGTTTTTTCGCGGCTTTTTTCCGGTTTCCGTCTCTTTGTCTTTTGGTTCAGCTCCTGTTTTAAAGCTTTCTTTATTCTTTTTAAATTTCTCTTCCATTCCCGATTCTGGATTTTCCTGGGACTTTGTCTCCCATTCTGCTTTGGCTCCTGTGCCGGTACTTCTCCACTCTGCTTTCTTACTCTTTTCACGTCCCTGCTTTCCTCCTTTCCGGACTTTCTCTTTTCTTCGGTTCTGCTCAAGACGGTAACACTCGTCCGGCTCAGTAAGGCACCTGCGCCGCCTCACATACCGAAAGAAGCTAGCGATAAATGCAAACAGGCTTTCCCCTTGAATCCCAATCACTGATACTACCACTGCCGGTACAAGGACAATCATACCGATATACATTTTCATCTTTACCGTCATATTAAGCGAAAAAAGCAGCGGAACTAAAACCATAAGGAGCATGGTCGTTTCCACTGCATTTCTTGTCTTTACCCTCCCGGAAAACAAAGTTCCTTCCTCTGCAAAATTGGGTGGAATGGTATAAATATCTATCCGGTCTTCCTGATCCATGGTACCCTATCCTCCTTTCTTACCTTCGTTTTATTACATAATAAAGCTCGTAAAGGCATAGACCAGCTCCTAATATTCCCAAAATCCAGAGCGGACTCACCCGTATACTTCCCTGAAGTTCCATCTCCTGATTCATTTCTTCATCTGATGGTTCTGGCATTTCGCTCCCCTCTCGTCCACTGCTATCGGAACGTGTAGCAACTGCAACCAACGTGCCCGATGTAACTTCCACAGCGTCATCCTCGTATGGCAGACGAAACACACTATCCGGCGTTATCGTTACCCGACACATAATAATCTTCTCATCTTTAATCTCCACTTCCGTTCGGTCCGCCTGACACCGAAACTTACGACCATCTGTCTGTGCCTCACATCTTTCAATCTCATAGGCACCTACCGGAAGGGACAGGTTCACTGCATATCCGCCTTTTTCAGTCAGTGTCGCGCTTCGCTCCCACCCTCCAACCATGTTCCGTATATGTAGCTTTATCCTACCGTGAAATCCCTGAAACGTCTCGCAGCGGATGGACAGGGTTCCACGTCTGGTGTCTGTATCCGTATACTCTTCCTCCCATCCGTCTGTCTCTACTTTGGTCTGAACCTGCACAGAATTCTCATTGGCAAGAACTTTCCCTGGCTGAAGGACCAGGGCGAGAAACGCCGCCCCAATCCAGCCTTTTATCCATCGCCTCAATTTCTATTGTCCTCCCATAATCCAGATACCGCCATCACTTAGATCTCTGGCATAAGATTGTATTGTAGCCGGGCTGTAAAGTTTTCCAGTCCGGCTCCGGCTTCCCGGATCAGCAATGGCAATATAGCCATCCCTCGTCACACCTGTCAGCACAATAAAATGACCACTGCTTCCTGATATGGTGTTTTCCGCACAGATTACCACTGCCAGCTTTCCTTCCTTTAACTGCTTAACCACATAGTCAATCTGTCCCCTTTTTACCCGTTCTACTGAAAGTCCCCAACTGCCGGCAGCCATAGCCGGAAATGAGTGGCTGGTTCCTTTCCCTGAGACATACAATCCGTGGGACATGGCATATTCCGCCGTCATCTGGGGCGTCACATTCTCTCCTGTCAATGTAGAGATGACAATGGCTAATGCGGTAGGACCACACCCTGCAGATTTAATTGTAGAGCTCCCATAAGGCATGGAGGCCCAGGGCTCTTCTCCCTGGTTAAAATAAATCACCTCTTTCACACAACCTCTGACGGTGTCATAGAAAATTGTGTCTCCACCAGTCTGAATCTCGCTGGTATAAATATCCTCTGATGCACCGGCTCCAAGCACATAGTTCTTCCAGCTCGTTGCCTTAAACAGCACATCCAGAATTCCATCAGTTCCATCTTTCAGAAGCTCAAACAGTTTCAACACATAATTGAAAGTAGTCTGGCTGGTCACATAGCTGTAGCTATAACCAGTGACTGGCGGCGACAGATTGGCATTCAGTTTCACAACAATCGCATAATCCACAATCTCAATTTCTTCGTCTTCCTCCTCGTCCCCTCCATCTATAATTTCCGTATGGGTTCCGGTCTGCATCCATCCTAAAAAGTCTTTGGCGTTTTCTTCCACCATGGATTTGAGCAATATCACCGAAACCGTTGTTCCTGTCTGTGGCATGACGGCAGTTCCTCCAGTTCCTGCTCCCGATTCCGGTTTTGTCCCCTCACCTCCCGCTGCAGTCAGATACCCCATTACCTTTTCCACGTAAGCTGGCGTCTCACCGTTTTGTGGTATCCGGTATCCGGCTCTTTTCACCGCTCCCGGACCGGCATTATAAGCGGCAACTGCCAGCCTGACTCCGTCCGGATAGGAACCAAAAGTACGGAGAAGCTCGGCTATGTATTTGGCTCCACCCATGATATTCTGTTTCGGGTCAAATGGGGATGTCACTTCCAGATTCGCTGCCGTTCCAGGCATGAGCTGCATAATCCCCATGGCTCCTGCGCTTGACACTGCATTAGGATTAAAATCAGATTCCGCTTTCCCCATTGCTTTTAATAGTGCCTCCGGAACTTGATAGGTCGCTGCTGCCAACGCAAAATATTCATCATAGGGACTGGTCAAATCCGAATCAAAGCCGCCCACGGTTCCATATCCGTTGAATCCCACAATCCGGCCTCCATTCCATGATTCCTCAATTAAGACAGCCAGATACTGACTTAACATAGGTTCCAGCCTGGACTCATATTCATCTTCTACCTCATAATCATCATACCCGTCCCAATTCTCACGAAAATCCACGCCGATTTCGTCCAGCATTTGATCGCGGTATCCCTCAATCACAGCACAGATTTCTGCTTTCAATTCTGGACTTTCCGAAAAAAGAGTTTCTATCTGAACCTTTATATTCTGATACTCTGCTTCCCTGGCCTGTGCCACATAGCTGTCCGCATCGGCAAAACCCAGATAGGAAAAGATAATCCCTATGGAATTTACAATCATATACAGGAACAGAAGGACTGCCGCCAGAACTGCCCCTACCGCTTTCCAGAAGGATTTACTTGCCAAAACCGCCCCAATAACCGCTCCCATAGGGCCACCCAATGCGGCTCCAGCAGCCGTTCCGCTCACAGCAGATCCACTTTTTGCAGCCCCTGCGGCAAGGTGAACTGCCTGAATTGCTTCTGCCGCCTGCTTTGCCTGCCCCGCTGCCCGAACTGTTCGGGCAGCCGTTTCTGCCGCTTTGTCAAGCGGCTCGTCCTCTGCCCAGTCCCTGCTCATATCTCCCTCCTTTAAACTGGTCTTAATTCTTATTTCTTGTCAGGAGTTTTCCTACGCTGATTCCTGAGCCCGGCTCCAGTCTGTTTTTTCACTGGTTTCTTTATGGCTTTCTTCTCCCGCTGTTTTAGCAGGCTTTCCTGCAAGGCTGGCTGTTCTTTCGGTTTCTCCATACGTTCCTTTTGCTGGTATACCTTTTCCAGGCGGAGGGTTCCGTTTTTCTCCAGGACTGCCTTCGTCTCCGGAAGCATAGCTGGAGCTTTTTCCTGTTTCGGTAGTTCGTAATAGGTCTTCCCATTTTCATGAATGGTCTGGTACGGTCCTTTCGGCTTCTCATACAATCCCGTATCATAACGCATATACTGCTTTCCATCCCGCTCTGCCTGATAACATCCACGCAACCCCTCTGACATGCCGTCCTGCTGCGATACACCAGTCACAGCCGCACTGCCTCCTGCTTTTCCTGAAATGACCGCTGTGTCTATTACGCTATTCACCGCCGATTCGCCTGCGGCAAATCCAGTACTATCACCCACTGGCAGGTTTTGTCCGGATTCTGCTGCTTCCAGTCCGCTCACGCGGCCAGATGAATCCGCTGCCGGCTCCATTCCCGAAACGGCTCCCGTTCCATCCATATGTTCCATAGTCCCTGTATCGAAGTTATCTGCTGACAAACCAGAAACAGAGGATTCCTGCGTTCCTCCATAAGAAGACGTCCCGGATCCAACTGCCCCGTCTCCCATAGAAGCCGCACCTTCTGTCTCACTCCCAATTCTGCTATCCATATTATCCTGCAAGTCCCCAATTCCAGCACTCTCTCCAGACAGTTCCAGACCCGTGGCTTCCGAAGCATTTTCTTGACCGAAAGCATTGCCACTCTCTCCAATTTCCATCCCTCCGGTCATATCTTCCACATTTCCAAACGGCAGAACCTGGTTTCCGTTCTCCATATCTTCCATAGGAGGAAGTTCTCCTCCCTCTGCCATATCTCCTGCGGATAAAGGTTCTTCCTCAAACGGATCCATACCTGTATCTCCAATGGGAATTCCACTTTCCGATTCCATAGGGGCCAGCGTCCCCTCTTCCTCCGTAGCCGGTGGAACCTCTTGCATGCCGTCACCTGCTCCTTGTGCAAATCCGTTCTCATCATCCGGCGTACCAAAAGGAAGATTCTGACCTGTCAAAGCGGAGTCATCCATCTGGAATACACCGAATCCATCTCCCATATCCAGATTTTGATTCTCCATGCCCTGAAAATCATCTGCCATATTCCCGGCATCCATTCCGCCAATCCCAGAGCCAGCTCCATCTTTCATGTTTCCGTCCATATCGGACATAACGCCTGCCGATGCAGACGCTCCTGTGCCTCCCATGGGAATCGGCCTTCCATTTCCAAAATTCATATGGCCGGAACCAGACGCCGCCGAACTGGCATTTCTTCCGCGTCCACCGCCCGACAACAGGCGCCCTGCCATCATAAGAGCACCCAGACCACTTAAACCTCCCATTGTCCTGCCCATGCTTACGCCCAGGGAAGCCATATAGGAATCCAGCTTTCCCGCAATCTTGCAGAAGCCAATCAGACACATAGTAGCGGCAAAAAAACGAGTAAATCCATATCCGCTTGCCATCAGGTTTCCATAGCCTGCCAGAAACATTTTCAGGCACCAGGCATCCAAAATCACAATCATAACCTGTCCACCGAACATTTTTGACCAAGATGCAAGAATATTGTTAGTTGCCTTAGACCCTCCGGTAGCAAAAGCCAACGGTGCTGTATAGGAAAGCACTCCCAGAAGTACATACCTTTCTGCCAAAATAAACAACAGCTTAAAATAGTTCCACGCTACCACAAAGTGCATGATTAAAAGGAGCAGAGATATACTTAACGCATCTGTCCCCAACACTGATACCGCTGCCTCTGCGGCGGAAACATATCCACTGAAAGAATCCACTGTGATTCCTGTCCCCACGACCCATTGGTAAGGCGTTCCCGCCACCTCCAGAACATAATTCACGATATCTCTTGCATAGACCAGCATAAACAGACAAAATCCTGACCGGAATACAAGTTCCAGCGGATCTTCAGAGTTTACCCCCAACTTCCCGAACATGGATTTAAACACCTGCCAGGTTAATATCATGAGAAGCAGTGCAACTGCAATTGGCAGCACTGCATTTTGGTACAAACTTCCCACAACCCCAAATAATTCTTCAAACAAGTCCAAATCGCAGGATAAAATCTCGGTAAACATTCCGCTCGCTATATCCATCATGTCTATAATAAACTGGGAACACAATTCCCGGATCGCCTCAAATAAAAGTTCTAATAACCATCCCATCTGTCATTCCCCATTTTCAGGGTATCCTTCACCTCCTTTGCCGGGGGAGCTCCGGCATTTTTACTGCTGTTATGTTACGGTTTCATTATTTTCTACGGTGTAAATGATTGCTGCGGAATAATCGCCTCCATGTAAGTTACAATAGCTCCCAGTGTCATCAGAACGGCCCAACACACCACAATCCGCTTTAACCACGCTCTTGATTCATCAACGGTCTTTCCTGATTTAGAAAAATTCATCAAGAAAAGACAGATGGACGCGCATACGACTGCGCCCACTGTTGCAAGCCCTGCCACATCGGAATAGACTTTCTGCATGGCGCTCTTAGCAATATCAAAAATATCTGCCGCATAAGTGGTTTGGCACATTAAAATGTTTATACCCCAGAGCAGGTATCCCTGTACAGCCAGACATGACAGCCGCCTTGTCCATCCCGGTTCCTGTTTCCTGCTTTCTGCAGATTCATCTGCTTTTCTAAAATGCAGCTCCCTCACCTTCTTTCAGGCACAAAAAAAGCAACCACCATGGATGTGATTGCTTTTCTGTGCGTTATTTTGTTTCAGATTTTCATGGCTCCCCACAAGTTTTCCTGTGCATAAAAACCGATGATATCATTATAAATTCTGCAAAATCTCATGTCAATGCACGCCTCGTCCCAATATAGTCTCATTATTGGCCCACTCCTGTTTCCCCATAAATCTCTGAGGCGTTCACGTAATTTGCATTCTGTTAGGCAGCCAGACTTAACGCTGATGCCTCGGTTCTTTCTTTTTCGATGATGTAATAATAAGCCGTAGTTTCTAACCTCACATAATCAGCGGCAATTTCAAGGATTCTTTTCACCTTATCCGTCCAAATCAAACGGTCGCCCTGACGGTAATACGCTTCCTCACCCACTTTGATTGGAAACTGCACTTCTCCTCGCGCCCGTACCAGATGTTTTGATTGTATCTCCCTATTCCTCATAATTGCACCATCCTTTCCTCAACTTTCAAGCGGCTAACTGATCCAGCGACAATACGCTGACCCGGTCTGTCAAATCCACCTTTTTTCCATTTGCAAAATTGAACTCCAGCTTTTTTACCGTAAATGGAATCTTCTGCCTTCTGGAGAAATCAAAGACTTCTGCTTTCACATCCGTCACAATCGTCCCCACCAGCCTGGATTTAAAATAGTGGTAATCTAGAATCTCCGCCTGTTTTCCTGTCCTTAAATGCTTCATTTCCCCATCATCTGATTGAATTCCTCTGGCATCCAATTCCACAACCAAAGTGCCATCCCCCTGCCGGGTTTTACTTTGCTGCGTGGATTCCATAGAAATATTCACTGCTTCTGGCCATTCCAGCTTAACACATTCAAGAAGCAGCACACAATTTTCTATTCCGTCTACGGTATCCAATGTCTGAATCTGGAGCTTCATTTTCTTAAACTTATCTTTCTTCATTCCTGCCTCCCATTAAAAATCATTTTTAGGTTTCTTCTGCCCTCCTTCCGTATCACTGCTCCCGTTTTGCCCAACAAAAAAGACGCCGCATTTATAAAAAAATGAGCGTCATTCCAAGTATATAGACAAATAGAAACATTCAGGCGGTTCTTTTTTGCCTGACCGCTTCCCTCCCACGTAGACGGGAACAAAATTTTTTATATCTCCTGCAAGCTGCCGAAGCTATATAAATCAATACAAGATTATATTAACACTATATATAGATATTGTCAATGTGTTAAATCAATATATTGTACTTGACTTTTTTCAGCATATCCTATATGATTAAAGAAAGAGATGGGTTTGTAACCGTACAGCTATTGCTCAAGCGGGGTGCCTGTTTCTTTTTTTATATTCACCACATCATACAGATACCTCTTTCCATCCGCGTCATGGCGTATCAGCATTTCCACATGGAATATGTTATAGCGTTCCAATTCCCCATCTTCCCCATAAACCGGAAGCCCGAATCTGGAATCATAACGGTACCAGCCAAATTTTGCGTCCCGCTGATGTTTTGGATTCAAATTACCTTTATGCCTCCGGTTTTCCGCCGTTTCAATCAGTTCGGGAATCCCCTGGGATGCATTCGCCTTTGCTTTAGCCAGTGCGCCTTTCAAACGAGCCGTGTCCTGGGAGCCGCTGTATTCGTCTGCAAAATCTTTCCCCACATAGACAATGTCTGCTGAATCCATAATCTCATAAACCTCTCCGATATAGCGCTTCAAGTACTGTTCAACCTCTTTCCAGTTAATTTTGCGTTTTCCCCGGAATCGGATATCATGGATTATCACAATCTTTTTTCCCTCTAAATCATGTATGACGCTCACATTTCTACTATCGTTCATCTCCATGCTCCTTATGTATTTTTAAATATCGTTCCGACTGCAAAGCTGGTTTCCAGCTCTTCTGCAACCTGTTCAAATGATATCCGACTCCCCTGGCGCTTTTGGGAACCACAGAAACAGGACTCGCTTTCCTCCGCTAACAATTCCGCCTTTCCCATCCCCTTCAAGCTCCTAACCAGCGACCGTCCGCAGGATGGACAGATAATTTCCTCCTGTTTCACTTTCCTGTCACAATAGTGGCAGAACTTATAATCTGGTCTTCTCATTTCTACAGATTTTCTCTTTATTTTCTTCATAAACGCCCTTCTTTCCACAAAATCACTTCTCGATTACCCAGGTATCCCTGAAGTGCTCTAACAGGTTCCGGCTCTCCTCCTCATACCCCCACAGTATACCCTCTACGGCCTTCAGGGCGCTTTCCCGCCACCTGAAATAGGTACTGCGGTTAATCCTTATAGTCTGGGGCAAATGAGGCTCCAGCTTGCTTATAACCTCCGTAATGTTCATGGGCTTGTAAGCCGACATATAGGTATAGTATAAAACCCAATAATACTTTTCCCCTTGGGGATGGTATTGCCGCATCAAATCCACAGATTCGTCAATCAGCTTCAAAAACTTATTTGAACTGCCAATGGCTTCCACACGGGAACGGATATTTGCTTCGTCATTATTAATATCCATCCCCGCATGATAGATAGATTCCAGAAATTCGTCCACGTCCGTTCCGTATTCCTTCTGGAACCTGTGCTTCACCTGTCCAATCTGGACCTGCATACGCCAGGATACCGAACGGTAGATTTTAAAAAGTGTAATCACATCATGGTAAACCTCATTGTTTTTATTCTCTGTTGTAATGATTCCAGTCTTTCCCATTATCATTATCCTCCATTACTCATTTGATTGTTCTTAATTCAATTTGCTTTGGAGAATAATAAATAAATTTGGTTCAAACTTTGCGACACATTGTCGTAAAGCCAGCTCATAAACACCTACTACTATGGATACATCTCTATTTCAATGAGCTTTACGACACAATGTCGCAAGGTCAGCCCTAAAAGCTCTGTCAATGGATAATCTTTATCTCAATGGACTTTGCGACATTGTGTCATAAGGTCAGGCATCCTGGTACATTTCTTCCCTCCAGGAATCAAGCAGTTTAAAAATCACCTCTTCCATCTGGTCTTTCGTGTAATCCTGCGGAAAATAGTCCTTTATCTTTTTCGCAGATATGGTGATACTAATCCGCTTTACATCCTGGTTTAGAATATCCCTTACACGCTCTTCTGTCAGAATCCCTCTCTCACTTTCCTCCTTCAGCGTCTCGGCCCGGCTTTTGGATAAAACCACAGTATTTCCGTTAAGATTCTGCAGTACCCAGCCCTGCGCTTCCTCACTTAGGAATGATAGTCTTTCCGCCACCGAAAGGCTTACCTTCCCCTGGTCCGCATAGTCCAACAGCTCCGGATTCAGATACGTCAAACGTATATAACGCTGAACCGTTCTTGCACAGTCACCAGCCGTTTCCCCCACAAGCTCCGCCGTATATGCCTCCCCCTTGACCCCTTGGTGGCTCAGCGCTTCCATCTTCATGCGATACGCCCAGGCTTTTTCAGACGGACGGATATCTTCCCTCTGGATATTGTAGGCTAAGACCACAGCGCCTTGCCTTATTACCAAGGTAGGTTTCCATAGCCTCGCCCCGAAACCGTACGTACACCTCTCGATGTATACGGCTTCCCATTTATCATAGTCTTTCAGTTATTTCGTAATCATGGCATAACAGTTTGGACAAACTGCAAGTGTCTTGCGACGCTTAGCCAACATAATAGTGTTCCATTCATTGTCCGCTTTGATTGATTTCAAAGACTTCACATGATGCATGCATATATCTCCTGGATTTTCTCCACATAGTTCACATACACCCAGCTTAATCCTTGTCCTCAAATAATTTGGATTATCATACTTGACGTATTGTGGTAAGAGGTCGGGTTCGAAGCTACAGGCGTAGCGTTTCTTCTTGAATCCATCATGATAGAACTCACAGTATTTTAACCCTTTCTTTGTATTATAAGGAACCATAAAAATTCCATTCCTACGGTATTTTCTCTGTATCTTGTAAACGCTCTTTTGATATTTAAGTCCAAAGGTCTTATACATGCTATATTCCAAGATGAATGCAAAGTTTTTGATGACTGTTGCATTTTCCGCTATCGAATAGTAATTATACATACCTCTAATCTCGGCATTCACCTGTGATACTATTTCCACATCGGTCATGTGAACCATATTGCCTCTGTGGTGAGAATCCCATATTTCTTTGCCATTTTTATCATATCTAATCCTAAGTGCACCATACTCTATTAGCTTAGCTTGCCACTTATCCCTTGGAGCGTATAATTTGATTCTGCCCGTATGAGTTTTCCTTAGCTGATGCTTTGAATCATACATTAGTGCTGAATTCTTGGCTGTAGTAATGTCGTAGCCTAGGAATCTGGCTTTATCTTGACTATGCGTGATTTTGGTCTTTTCTTCGGACATCTCAAGATGCAGAGTATCCTCGAGAAATACTCTGAATTTATCTTTTATTTCAGAGGCATCCTCGAATGAACCAATGACTCCTATTAAGAAATCATCCGCATATCTACAGTAGACCAGACTTTTGTAGTCTTCATTATTTGCTCGCTTACTTGGTAAGCTGTGCTTATAGCTAATGGCATCTTTTTGCAGACGCAGAGCTTCTTTTCTTTGTTGCTCATTCCAACTGTCCCAGTTTGCTCGGTTTCTTCTTCTGATGTAGTACAGCTTGCTTGCGGCTCGTGAGTATTCAAGGTTATCCTTTGATTTGCCCTTGCTAAATTCTTTCTTTAGACGTTCTGCAAACTCATCCAATTTTGACAGATAGATATTTGCTAACATAGGGCTCACGCCTGAACCTTGGGGTGTTCCTGAAAATGTACAATTGTACACCCATTGCTCCATATATCCAGCTTTCAGCATTTTCCATATGAGAGCCAAGAAGTTTTCATCCTCTATTCTCTCCCTCAGAATGTTTACTAGCACATGATGGTCGAAGCTGTCGAAGCATGCATGTATATCACCTTCTACGAACCAAGTGATTCCGGTGAACTGATTTTGTATCTGCTGTAAAGCAGAGTGACAGCTTCTGTTAGGTCTGAATCCATGGGAATAATCTGAAAAGTTAGGCTCATATATGCTCTCAAGAATCATTTTGACCACTTCTTGTACCAATTTGTCTTCTGTTGATGGTATTCCTAGCGGGCGTTTCTTTGTGCTATTTTTCTTTTCAATGTACACACGCCTTGCAGGGTTTGGCTGATAGCTGAAGTCTTTGAGACTTTCTATAAGCGCATTGATACGTTTTTCACTCATTCCGTCTAAGCTTTTTCCATCTACACCAGGTGTCATACTTCCTTGCGATTGGCTTATGTTTTTATAGGCTAAGAAGTAAAACTCTGGGTTGTATAAATTCCGATATAATCTCTTGAATTTATACTCTTTGTTTGTTGTTTTTTCTGAAAGACTTTTCAATACCTTTACTGGTTCTCTCAATGTCTCACACATCCTTCCTCGTTTTAGTATTGAACGATAAATTGCCGTCCTTCGCCATGTGGGCGTTATTATTCGCTTCCGTTTTTACGGCTATCCTTGTCAATCCAAGGTCCACGGACTACTACGACGGCTCCGTTACCATGCTGAATATTCAGAGTCATCTCTCTTGTTTTTTACACTTGAGATTTATCACCTTTCGGCATTACTCATAGCCCATGGGCATTTCAGTTTAGGTAATCCCCGTTTAGCATCATTATGATAAGTTGTACTATTGTCGGTATGGGAGTTTTCGTCATTTTCCATTACTTATGGCTAGCTTGCACCGATTATCCCACGGATTGCAGACAGCAAAATACTAATCCGCCAATGCACCACCGTAACATCTTCCCTTCGGTGTGGAGATGGTTAGCTCCAGCCTCTGACTTTCCTTCAAGCAGTGTAGCCTTCATCCTCATATAGTACCTTTCGCCTCGACACTCAGTCGCAGCCTGGAAGCTTCGCTGACTTGTGCCTTTACAAACGTGCTGTTGTCCCCTTTATGTTTCCACTCGAGGTTAGTTGTTGGCGATAAGATTGTGTTTTTCACACTTGATAATTTTTCTTATTGCTTTCTCAGAGCAAAATCATAATGACCCACGCCGCTTGGGTGTCCACCCCAAGCGCCTTACGGGCGCACGGAATCTACCATAATGATAACCGCCTCATCATCTGTCAGGTCCCGGACAATCGCCGGCATTTCTGGAAGACCGACTAATTCACAGGCCCGTTTTCTTCTGTGTCCTGCAATGATCTCATAATTCCCCTGCACCTTATCTTCCCGCACGATTGCCGGAACAAGGACGCCATACTGCCGGATACTCTTAACCGTTTCCTGCATCTTTTCATCGTCCGGCACACGGAATGGGTGGCTTTTAAAGGAATGGAGACTGGATAACGGCAGGTTCAGTACGCTCTCCCCTGCTTTTTCCGCCTGTTTCTCCCCAAACAGGTCATCATAAGATGTGAATACAATTTTATCCGCACTTCGGCTGCTCATAAGAAAGTACCTCCCTGGTCAACGCCTTGTACCCTTCCGCAACGATTCCTCTGGGTGCATGAAGGAAAATGCTCTTTCCCTCCGCACTGGTTTCAGCGGCTTTAATGGAAAGGGGAATGCAGTTCTCAAAAATATGGATTTTCTCCCCGTAGGCGCCACGGAGCTTTTCAGAAATATCCTTTGCAAAATTAGTCCTTCGGTCTACTTTCGTCAGCAGAATCCCCTCTATCTGAAGTCCCTGATTTAACTGCCGACGGACCCGGCCAATGGTTTTGATTAGCTGCTGAAGCCCTTTCACAGACAGATACGCCGCCTCCACAGGAATCAGAACGCTGTCCGCCGCCACAAGGGCGTTAATCGTCATCATCCCCAGCGAAGGCATGGTGTCAATCAATATGTAATCGTAAGACCGGCGCATTTCATTGACATACTGCCTCATGATTGTTTCCCGGCTCATTACGTTTACAAGGGTGGTTTCCAGTCCGGCCAGTTCAATATTGGCCGGAAGGAAATCCACACCCTCGTCGTGATGGTGAATCCCCTCTGACGGTTCCCACGGCTCATCGTTCACCACCTTCTCCATCAGGTTCACCAGCGTCACCTCCAGTTCATCCGGCTCCGCCACTCCCAGACACGCCGACATATTCCCCTGGGCATCGGCGTCAATTAAGAGTACCCGTTTTCCCTCTTTTGCCAATCCGATACCCAGATTCACACAAGTCGTACTTTTTCCCACACCGCCTTTTTGGCTGGCGATTGTAATTACCCTGCACATATCTTACCTCCGTTTCTTTTCTCGCATATATGCTACATCAATGCCATCTCAGGCAGCGCCGCAATATTCCGGATACCTGATTTTGACAGCCTGCCAGAAGTAAGGCGCATATCCGCAGCAGAACAAGTCTTCAACCGTATATCTCTGGCATTCCTCCAACTGTTCTTCTGAATCATCATAGTCGTAGACACTGGGAGTCCCGTTGTTATACAAGTTAAATGCCATACGAATAATTTTAGGACTTCCGAACGTCTGCCAGCCTTCGTGCAGGCACTCTGTTTTTACATATCCAGTTTTGAAATCATAAATTTGATTGATGTTTCTTCTGGTATCCTCGCTGATCCCGAGGCAGTACACCAGCGCCTCATGATACACGTCCTGATATCTGCATTTTGCCAAATACTCCTTATAAAAACTCTCGTGCTGTTCATTCTTAAAAATCACCAAATCATCCCTTTCTTTTTAATGTAGTATGCTGAATTATCTGGAACAATCATCTCAATTCAAGTAACAAAAAAGGACACCTTCACTCGAAAATGAAAATGTCCTTTTCTTGAATATGCCAGTAACCTGATTCTACTAACCCAGATACCCTATTCCATATGATTCCATATCTCTACATATCGTGATGTAAATTTGATGTATTTTTGATGTATAAACCGTTTTTTCCGGCTTTAAAAAGCCCGCAAACCCGCATAAAACCTAGCTTTTATTTTTCTAAGCTCTTCATCGTCGGGAACAGCAGCACATCCCTGATGGCCGGTGAATCCGTCAGCAGCATGACCATACGGTCAATACCGAATCCGATTCCTCCTGTCGGAGGCATGCCCACCTCCAGAGCGTTTAAGAAGTCCTCATCCGTGTGGTTGGCCTCCTCATCGCCCTGGGCCAGAAGCTCTTCCTGTGCCCTAAACCGCTCCCTCTGGTCAATGGGATCATTGATCTCAGAGTAGGCGTTGGCCATCTCCCAGCCGTTCATAAAGAACTCAAAGCGCTCCACATAATCCGGGTTCTCCGGTTTCTTTTTCGTCAGCGGGGAGATCTCGATCGGATGATCTGTCACAAACGCCGGCTGGATCAGATGCTCCTCTGCAAATTCCTCGAAGAACAGGGAGAGGATGTCGCCCTTTTTATGACGCTCCTCAAATTCGACATTATGCTCTTTTGCAAGCGCTCTCGCCTGCTCGAGCGTCTCTACTGTATTCCAGTCAACACCCGCGTATTTCTTCACGGCATCCACCATGGTGATGCGCTCGAACGGTTTGCCCAGATCCA
>OHJP01000538.1_pt1 | contig 19842 bp, 15 predicted proteins | sample 1568591 | NCBI WGS metagenome assembly OHJP01 (sample SAMEA3879567, study PRJEB24766) | human gut metagenome | biome: human-associated habitat; feature: feces | place: USA | collected 1985/1987
CAGTACGATGACAGATATCACGTTCTGAAAGCAAAAATGCCCTGCCTGGTTACTGCACTGGCAGAGTTAAACGAGCCCCGTTACATGACTCCCGGCGGAATTTTCGATGCATATGATGCAGAGATCACCGTTTGGGGCAGAAAAGACTTAAAGGATGTAGAGGATTCCAACCTTGGTCTGAAGGGATCTCCGACCCAGATCGCAAAGGCATCTGATAAGGTTCGTAAGGGCGCAGGCGAAAAGGTTGCTCTTGATCCGGCAGAGTCTGTTGACTATATTATGGACAAGTTACTGACCAAACATGTAATTTAACAAATTATAGAAAAGCGTGGTGAATGAGATGAACTTAGAAGAATATAAAGGCGTATTTGTCTTTGCGCAGCAGGTAGACAACAAGTTAAACGGTATTGCACTGGAGCTGGTGGGCAAAGGAAAAGATCTGGCAAAGGATCTTGGTACAGAAGTAACTGCAGTTTTAATCGGTAGCGACGTTATGGGTCTTACCAAAGAGCTGGCTGAGTACGGCGCAGACAGAATCATCGTTGTAGATGATCCTGAATTAAAGGAGTACAGAACCGAGCCTTATGCACATGCACTGGCTGAGGTGATCAAGAAGTACAAACCCGAAATTATGCTGGTTGGCGCAACAGCAATCGGCCGTGACTTAGGTCCCCGTGTATCCGCAAGAATCCATACCGGTCTGACCGCAGACTGCACACAGCTGGAAATCGGTGATTTCCCGATCAACCCGATCCCGGGCAGAGAACAGCTGCACAACCAGCTGCTGATGACTCGTCCTGCATTCGGCGGCAACACAATTGCTACCATCGCTTGTCCGAACTTCCGTCCTCAGATGGCGACCGTTCGTCCTGGCGTTATGCAGAAGGCTGAGCGTGTGGAAGGCGCACAGGCTGTTATCGAAGAGTTCAATCCTGGATTCGTTCCCAACAACAAATATGTTGAGATCCTGGATATCGTAAAGGCTGTATCTGACGTAGAAGATATCATGGACGCTAAGATCCTGGTATCCGGCGGCCGTGGTGTAGGCAGCGCAGAGAACTTCAAACTGCTGGATGATCTGGCAGAAGCTCTTGGCGGTACCGTAAGCTGCTCCCGTGCAGTTGTAGATGCTGGCTGGAAGTCCAAAGACCTGCAGGTTGGACAGACCGGTAAGACCGTTCGTCCTCAGATTTACTTTGCAATCGGTATCTCCGGTGCTATTCAGCATGTAGCAGGTATGGAAGAGTCTGATCTCATTGTTGCCATCAACAAGGATGAGACCGCACCTATCTTCGATGTGGCTGACTACGGTATCGTAGGCGACCTGAACAAGGTAGTTCCCGCTCTGACCGAGCAGCTGAAGGCTGCAAAGGCTGAGAAGGCAGCAAACTAATTCGTAACAACGGATTAAAAACATATAAGAACTCCGCCTGATTCCCCGGTCCGTCCGGGAGTCGGGCGGAGTTCTTTTCTGCAAAAAACTGATGCAACTTGTGCAAGTTTCTTGCCTTGTATGCTTGCGCTGAGGGAAGCAAAATAGTAAAATAAAATGATACCAAGGGTAACAAGGTGAAAAATAAATTTTTCACCTGCAAATTTGTGCCTTCGGCTCAAAGTTTGCAGGTTGTTGAAAGGCGTGAGTAGTTTTATGGCAAAACAAAAAGAAGTAAAGACCAACGCAATGCGGATCCTGGAATCTTTGAAGATTCCTTATACCCATCACACCTACGAGTGTGAGGAATTCGTGGACGGTCTTCAGATAGCTGACAAATTATCCCTGCCCTATGAACAGGTCTATAAGACGTTGGTCACCGTGAGCAACAGCAAGAATTATTTTGTATTCGTTATCCCTATTGCGGCGGAGCTGGATCTGAAAAAGGCAGCGAAATCGGTAGGGGAAAAGAGCGTGGAAATGATCCACGTAAAGGACATTAACGCCATTACCGGTTATATCCGCGGCGGCTGTACTGCCATTGGCATGAAAAAGCAGTACGTGACCAGAATCGATGAAAGCGCAAAGACACAGGAGCAGATCTATGTCAGCGGCGGCAAGATCGGATCTCAGATCCGTCTGACACCGGAGGATCTGGCCAAGGCAGCGAAAGCAGAATTTGCCGATATTATCCGGCATGAAAATTAACCGGGAAGATACCGTAAGGATCTGACAATTACGAAAACATATATAAAGGAGTATCTATGGAAAAAGAAAAAACAATTCTCGATTACGACACCGTGGCACTGGATGAAGCACAGGATGCGGTGATCATCATAGACCAGACCTTATTACCCGGCAGGATCGAACTGATCGCTTTACATACGGCACAGGAAATTTGGGATGCCATTTATCTGTTGAAAGTCAGAGGGGCTCCGGCCATCGGCGTAGCGGCGGCACTGGGTATTTATCTGCTGGCAAACCGCATCGAGACCGAAGATTTTGAAAAGTTTTATGAGAAATTTACCGAATATAAGGAATATCTGGATTCTTCCAGACCCACCGCAGTTAATCTGTCCTGGGCGCTGAAGCGCATGGATGCTGTGGCTGTAAAGGCTGGCAGAGAAGAGCACAAGACTGTCACAAAAGTGAAGGAAATCCTGCATGACGAAGCCTTGCAGATTCGGGCGGAAGATGTGGAAGTATGTCGAAAAATCGGAGAATTTGGACTGGAACTGGTAAAACCGGGAGATGGTATTCTGACCCACTGTAATGCAGGACAACTTGCAACCGTAAAATACGGTACCGCAACCGCACCGATTTATCTGGGACAGGAGAGAGGTTACAACTTCCATGTATTTGCGGATGAGACCAGACCACTTTTGCAGGGAGCCAGACTGACAGCATTTGAACTGCATTCCGCAGGCGTGGATGTGACACTGATCTGTGACAATATGTCCGCTTCTGTCATGTCCAAGGGCTGGGTGCAGGCAGTGTTCGTAGGCTGTGACAGAGTGGCAGCTAACGGAGATACTGCGAACAAGATCGGTACCAGCGTGGTGGCAGCGGTGGCAAAACAGTACGGTGTGCCGGTATACATCTGTGCACCGACTTCCACGATTGATATGGCGACTGCCACCGGTGCGGATATCTGCATCGAGCAGCGTAAGGCGGAAGAGGTTACTGAGATGTGGTACAAGGAGCGCATGGCTCCGGAGGGTGTAAAGGTCTACAATCCGGCATTCGATGTGACGGACCATGAACTGATCGCCGGGATTGTCACGGAATACGGGGTGGCGAGAGCTCCTTATACGGAGAGTTTGAAGGAGATCATGAAACGCAAGGCACAGAGAGGCTGATGGTGTAGATATGAAGCGAAATGTAAGTCTTGCGGAGATATCCGACGGCCGATTATACAAAGCAAATGATATGGTAAAAGCGGATTGCGGTGGTTGCAATGGCTGTTCCCGGTGTTGTCACGGCATGGGCAATTCCATTATCCTGGATCCCTATGATGTGTACCGGATGACTACAGGAATGGGGAAAAGCATGCAGGAGCTATTAGCGGCATCGGTGGAGCTCAATGTGGTGGACGGTGTGATCTTACCGAATCTGAAAATGCAGGGGACAGAGGAAGCATGCGCTTATCTGGATGAGGAAGGAAGATGCAGCATCCATCCGTACCGTCCCGGAATCTGCAGACTGTTTCCGCTGGGAAGATATTATGAGAATGGGGGATTTTCTTATTTTCTCCAGACCGGGGAATGTGCGAGGGAGAATCGCAGCAAGGTGAAGGTCAGCAAATGGATCGATACACCGGAACTGACCAGAAACCAGCAATTTACCTTACAATGGCATGACCTGTTACATGCCATGGAAGAAAGACTGACAGGAGAAGACGAAGGGAAACAGAGGGAAGAAAATCTCCTGCTGCTGCGTCTGTTTTATTTATTGCCGTATAAGGGGACGATAGATTTTTACACACAGTTTACAGAGAGGATGGAACATTGGAATGGACAGAACGGACAGATTTAACAGTTTAAATAAGCTCTCCATTGAGAAGCGCCTATTGAAAGTATTTCGTAAGACCACGATACTGCTGAGCATGACGGGTGTCATCGCCTGTGTGGCCATGGGAATCGTGAGTTATCAGTATTCCTACGCCTTGAAGCATTACGGTTTCGCACAGGGTGACATCGGTAAGGCGATGATCGTTATCGCGGAGATGCGGAGTGAGACCCGTGCCGCCATCGGCTATGATGACGATACACTGATCGCTACAGCAAAAAATGCCCATGACCTGACGGCGGAACAGTTGGATACCTATATCAGTGCCCTGGAAGATGACATGATCACGGATGAGGGAAGAGCTACCTACCAGCAGATCAAGGACGGCGTAGCTTCTTATCAGCAGATCGAGGCACAGATACTGGAACTGGGAACAGCTTCCGATTCTGCTAAGCGGATGCAGGCACAGCAGATGGCAGGCGAACAGATGGATCCCGTGTTCCAGCAGGTCTATGCAGATATGACGAGCCTGTTGGACAGCAGTGTAACGAACGGAAATGCCATGGAAGCCAAGCTGAATGTTTTCCGTGTGGTTATTTTTATCGTAATCCTTCTGATCATCGGAGTAGGCTTTGCGGGATCTGAAAAAGCGGGAAAAAGAATAGCCAAAGGAATCGCCGGACCGCTGAAAGCGCTGGCAGACAGACTGGATGGGTTTGCTGCAGGTGATCTATCTTCAGAGTTCCCGGAAGTAAAGACAGAGGACGAAGTGGCAGAGATGAATCGTGCCGCCATTGCAATGGCTGAAAATCTGCGAATGATCATTGAGGATATCAAGCAGGCTCTGAATGCCATGGCAAATGGTGACTGGACGGTAAAATTTCTTTACCCCGATCTTTATGCAGGGGATCTGGATGAATTGAAGGAAGCCCTGAGAGATATCAAATACAAGATGAACGAAGCATTGTACAATGTAAATTCCGTATCCGGCCAGGTATCCATGGGTGCCGGAAGTCTGGCAGATGCGGCGCAGTCTCTGGCTGAGGGGGCAACCGAACAGGCAGGAGCTGTACAGGAGCTTCAGGCGACGATTACCAATATTACCTCTATGGTAGACAATACTGCAGAGCATACCAAGAATTCCAGCAGGCAGGCACAGGAATACTCTGCTAAGGCAGATGAAGGCCGTACCGAGATGAATCATTTGATGGAGATCATGGAACAGATCAACGAGACTTCCGAGAAGATCAGCAACATCATCGGTGAGATCGAGGATATTGCCAGTCAGACCAATCTGCTGTCCTTAAATGCGTCCATTGAGGCAGCCAGAGCGGGGGAGGCCGGAAGAGGTTTTGCTGTGGTGGCAGACCAGATTGGTAAGCTGGCAGAGCAGAGTGCACAGTCCGCTGTCAATACCAGAGAGCTGATCGGCGGTACACTGGAGGAGATCCATGCCGGCAATGAAGCTGTGGATCATGCGTCCCAGACGTTGAGCGTTATCGTGGAAGGCGTCCGCAGGATCGCACAGGATTCTGAGGAACTGAACCAGATTGCAGCTGCTCAGTCAGATGCCATGAATCAGGCGGAGAGCGGTGTGAACCAGATCTCCGAGATCGTACAGTCCAACTCTGCGGCAGCAGAAGAATTATCCGCTACCAGTGAGGAACTGCTGGCTCAGTCCGAGAATATGACCAATCTGGTAAAGCAGTTCAAGCTGATCGATGAGGAGAAGATTCAGGCGAGAAAAAAGGAGGCTGACCATGCCGGTATTTGATTTCAGCAGTATCCCGGAAAATGAGAAGAAGCAGGATCCCGTATGCACCTATACCATGTTCCGTTCCAATGAGGCTGTGGCAAGTCCCGAAAAGCCGATCCTGATCCTGGACAACAGCAGCGAGCAGTGGAAGCACCATGCTATCGGTGTCTTCGGCAATCAGAACAAACGCACGAATTTCGAATTCAGGGAAGAGGGCAGCAGTGCCTATGCCGATATTTTACAGATCGATGCAAGATTCGTAAGCCTCGTCAGATGGTTAGGAGAAAATCACATCAATGTCAGGCTTTCCGGGGAAAACCGGGAAGAAGGCTATGCGGTATACAAGATCCGAGAGACTGCATTTGGCGGCGGAACCAAGCTTTCGGCAGAAGATGGATTTTTACAATTCATGATGGAAAGACTGTTCGCCAGCAGTGCTCCCGCAGAAGAGGAACAGGGGGAGGACGAAGAGGAAGACGGCGATGATATGAAGCTTACCAGCCTTCAGAGTATCTCCGATTTCATGACATGCGCCGGAAGGACTATGCCGGAAAACATCCGCCTGTGGGCCAGAAGAAATCTGGCGGTGGCCAGATCCCATGAGGTGTCTCCGGAAGAGAGAAGACATGCCCAGAGAGCGCTGTCCATCATGATGAACATTCAGTGGAAGGGCAATTACTTCGAAGCCATTGATCCGGTGGAAGCCAGACGGATCCTGGACGAGGAATTGTACGGTATGGAGAGAGTCAAGCAGCGGATCATGGAGACCATTATCCAGATTAACCGTACCCACACCTTACCGGCTTACGGACTGCTTCTGGTGGGTCCGGCCGGAACCGGTAAATCCCAGATCGCTTATGCGGTGGCGAGGATCCTGAAATTGCCCTGGACAACATTAGACATGAGTTCCATTAACGATCCGGAGCAGCTGACCGGAAGCTCCAGAATCTATGCCAATGCCAAGCCGGGCATTATCATGGAGGCTTTTTCCATGGCGGGAGAGTCTAATCTGGTATTCATCATCAATGAGTTGGACAAGGCGGCAAACGGCAAGGGTAACGGCAATCCGGCGGATGTGCTTCTGACACTGCTTGACAATCTGGGATTCACGGACAACTATATGGAATGTACCGTTCCCACCTTTGGTGTCTACCCCATCGCCACTGCCAATGACAAGGAGCAGATCAGTGCTCCGTTAATGTCCCGTTTTGCAGTGATCGACATCCCGGATTACACACCGGAGGAGAAGAAGATCATTTTCTCCAGATTTGCATTGCCGAAGGTGCTGAAAAGGATTGGACTGCAGACAGACGAATGCACACTCACCGAAGAGGGACTGGATGCGGTGGTGGAGATCTATTCCAACACCAGTGGAATCCGTGACCTTGAGCAGGCGGCGGAGCATCTGGCAGCCAATGCCCTGTATCAGATCGAAGTGGACGGGGTAAAGGAAGTTGTATTTGATGCAGAAAAAGTGAAGAAATTATTTCTATAAGTAATAGAAGCAGGTAGTCGCAGGATGCGGTTGCCTGCTTTTTGTGCAAAGTCGGGGGCTTTTGCCCCGGCATCATTATAGAAAAATGAGTAGAGGAGAGGGACATGACAAAGAAAGTATTAGTGATCACGGATGCACAGAACGAATTCATCACCGGGGCGCTGGGAAACAAGGAGTGCGAGGCGGCGGTAAAGAATATCGTTGCGACAGCAGAAAGCGGGGAATACTACAAGGTGATCTTTACAAAGGATACCCATACGGCGGATTATCTGCACACCCAGGAAGGAAAGCGTCTGCCCGTTCTGCACGGACAGGAAGGCACAGAAGGATATAAGATCCATCCGGATATCATGAAGGCGGTACAGGAGCATTATGCGCCGGAACAGATCCTTACGGTGAAAAAGCCTACTTTTGGCAGTCTGGATTTTGGGAATACGCTGAAGGCAATCTGGGAAGAGGTGACGGCAGCAGGAGAGGCAGCAGAGGGTGAATATCCCATGGAAGTGGATTTTACCGGATTCTGCACCGGAATCTGTGTGTTAAGCAATGTGGTCATGGCAAAGGCATTTGTACCGGAAGCGAGAGTGTGTGTCATTGAGAAGGCCTGTGCCTGTGTGACACCCAAGACGCACCAGACGGCCATCGCAGCTATGGGACCGATCCAGGCGGATGTGATTTAGAGAACATATCATATTTACACAGTTGTGAATCTAAGAGAGAAAGAGGATAAAATCATGCAATTACCACAGATCATCAACAGCTTACTGGAAAATGATATGTACAAGTTCTCTATGGGACAGTGTATCTACCACCAGTTCAGCGCTTATAAGACTACCTGGACCTTCAAATGCAGGAATACAGATGTATTTTTCACATCTGAAATGGTAGAAGAAATCAAGGCGCAGATCCGGGCCTATTGTGACTTACGTTTTACGGAAGAAGAACTGGCTTATCTGGAGAACGTAAAATGGATCAAGGGTTCCTATGTGGATTTTTTACGTTTGTGGCAGCCCAGATACGAGGATTTTGAGATCGGCACGGAGGCGGACTGCGGTCTGACCATCGAGACCAAGGGATCCTGGCTGAATACTTCTATGTATGAGATCCCGACGCTGGCTATTGTTAATGAAGTATTTTTCCGTATGAATTATGACTATGAGAAGCTGTATGCCTCCTTCCGGGAGCGTCTGGCAGACAAGCTACAGAAGCTGGTGGACGGAACGTATTGCCTTGGAAATTTCAGTGAATTCGGTCTGAGACGCCGTCTCTCTGCAGAGGCACAGGAAGTACAGGAGCTGGTGGGGCATAATAAGGATTATAAGGACTCCGCCTGCATTGGTACCTCCAATGTCTATCTGGCAAAGAAATGGAACGTGACACCGGTAGGCACTATGGCCCATGAATGGATCATGTGTACCGGGCAGGGCAATCACAAGCACAATCCGGCATATTCCAACTGGTATGCCCTGGATGCCTGGGTGAAAGAGTATGGCATTTTGAACGGAATTGCTTTGACGGATACGATCACCACGGATTGTTTCCTGAAAGATTTCCAGCTGACCTATTCCACTCTGTTTTCCGGCGTGCGGCATGACAGTGGGGATCCCTTTGCATGGGGGGAGAAGCTGATATCTCATTATGAATCCCTGGGAATTGATCCGAAGCGCAAGACCCTGCTGTTCAGTGACAGTCTGGACTTTGCACGGGCGGATGAACTGCGTAAGGCATTCCGGGACCGGGTGACCGTGGCTTTCGGTATCGGAACCTATATTGCCAATGATACCTGCGAGGAACCGTTGAATATTGTCATGAAGACCACTGCCTGCAACGGCATGGATGTGGCAAAGATCTCCGATACTCCCGGTAAGGAAATGTGTAAGAATGCGGATTACGTGGATTATCTCACCAGATGTATCAGATGGAGACTGGAACATGACAGATAGGAAGCAGCAGAAAATCAGAAACGGCGGGAATACAGCATGGATGAAAAAAACAGAATAGAAAACAGAATCGGTGTGCTGGATGGAATCCGTGCCATAGCCATCGGGATGGTAGTGTGGTTTCATTTCTGGCAGCAGACATGGCTGACACCGTATCTTCGGATTCCAACAGAGTACACAAAATATATTGGACTCACGGAGATCAACCTTGCTGGATGGGTCAGATATGGATTCGTTTTTGTGGATATGATGATCCTGCTCAGCGCATTCTGCAATTTTTATCCTTATGCAAGATCTATTGTTCTGGGAGAGGACTGGCCGGATACGAAGACATTTTACAGAAAGAGGGCAGCAAGAATACTGCCTTCTTACTATTTTATGTTGGCGATCGATCTGTTTTTTTATATTTTACCGGGACATAAATATCGGAATGTGGGAGCATTGTGCAAGGATATTGTGACACATGTATTTTGCGTTGCACCAAATTGGTCGGACACTTATATATCCACATCTTTTAACGGCGTGTTATGGACGGTACAGATGGAAGTGATCTATTATCTGCTGCTGCCGTGGATCGCAAGATTGTTCCGCAAGTGGGCCTTTGCCACTTATAGTGTGATGTTGATGATTTCCGTTACAAGTACTGCGGTAATTCTGAACTGTTTTGCGGGAAAAGAGAGAAATTATGGAAATAATATTCTGACGTTTATGGGAATCTATGCCAATGGCATGCTTTGCTGCATCCTGTATGTCATGTGGAAAAAATATGTGACAGAAAATAAATACTCGCGGCTGGCAGGAACAGTGATCTCTGTTTTGTGTATTTTTCTGATGAACGGGATGATTCATAAATACGACGGGGATGTGAATCTGCAGGCAGTTCAGTTGCAGAGCCGGCTGGTGCAGTCGTTTCTGTTTGCATTGTTCCTTTTCAGTACGGCCTGTGCGGGAGAATATTATCAGAAACTATATTCCAACCGGGTGGCATCACTTTTTTGCAAATTTTCCTATAATCTGTATCTCTGGCATCAGATGATCGCCGTCTGGCTGAAAGAAAAAAGAATTCCTTATTGGAGCGGGGATACGCCGCCAAATATGACAGGTGACCGTGTATGGCAGTGGAAATATCAGATACTGATTATCGTGGTGTCTGCGGCGGTGGCGGTAGCGGTTACTCTGATCGTGGAAATTCCTGCGGCCCGATATCTGCTGAAAGACAGGGACAGCCATAAGGAAGAAGGAAAACAGCATGACAGGATATGAACATATTGAGCACACGTTTGCACCGGTGTACGATGCGGATTCGCTGGTGCTGATCCTGGGAACATTGCCCTCGGTGAAATCCCGGGAGAACCATTTTTATTACGGACATAAGCAGAATCGTTTTTGGAAAGTGATGGCAGATCTGTGCGGGGAACCGGTGCCGGAGACCATAGAGGAGAAAAAGAAAATGCTACTGGCTCATCACATTGCCGTCTGGGATGTAATCCAGAGCTGCGATATTAAGGGATCCAGCGACAGCAGCATCCGCAATGTGGAGCCGACGGATATTCGAAGGATTCTGGCGGAATCACAGATCACGCGGATCTATGCCAACGGTAACAAAGCAGGAGAGCTTTATCGAAAATATCAGCTGCCCATGACCGGCATAGAAGCCACGGTGCTGCCCTCCACCAGCCCGGCCAATGCGGCATGGAGGCTGGAGAGTTTGTGCGAAGTGTGGCGGGAGACGATAGTACTTTTATAATTTTTGAAAAAACGACAAAAAATGAAAGTACTATTGACAATTCATGAGATGTTTTATATAATTTAAGAAATGATACCAAAGGTATCAAAAGCAAAAGGGGATTATCGTATAGAACAGACCGCGCATCTAATAAGGATGCGCGGTCTGTTTTTATATATGGCATATAGTAAAATATAATTTAGTAAATCATGATTGACTAAATTATAAATTAGCATTATGATAAGGATGCGGAAATGGAGGGCAAAGATGTTTATTGGAAGAGACAAAGAATTAGACGCATTAGATAGATTATATAAATCAGATAAGTTTGAATTTGTCGTAATATATGGCCGCCACCGTGTGGGAAAAACTGCTTTGATCAACCATTTTATTGATGATAAAAAGGCAATCTATTTTATGGGTGTTGAGAGCAATGAAAAGCAGAACCTGGAGAATTTTAGTAAAAGTATCATCGAGTTTAGCAGCGGAATTCAGGCAGAGACCTCCTTTTCATCTTATCAGGCTGCACTGGAGTATGTATTTAAACTGGCAGAGAAGGAACGGGTCATACTGGCTATCGATGAATATCCTTATGTAGCAAGAGCGTCCAAGAGCCTTGCGTCTACATTACAGATGCTAATTGATAAGTACAAGGATAATTCCAAATTAATGCTTATTCTGTGCGGATCTTCTATGTCATATATGGAGGATCAGGTTCTTGCGTATAAAGCACCGCTTTATGGAAGAAGAACTGCACAGATGAAGATTATGCCGTTTGACTTTGCAGAGTGCTGCACGTACTTAAACGGCTTATCAGACGAAGATAAAGCATATATAGATATTCGGGGGCATTTGCCAAGATATGAAAGGATATTACGGCTATGTTAAAAATCTTATTCATCTGCCACGGCACTCCAGTTTTATGATAATGCATACCTTCGCAGACTGGGGCAACACAGGGCAAAATATGGCGGAAAGCCTTGGAAATACTACGGTTTCGACTACTAAGGCATAGGGCAGATGAGGCAGAATAGAGGAAGAAAATGGGCATATTCCTTAGTAGTAACTGACTACAGAGCGATGGCAGATATACAAGACTTTGAATAGAGAAAGCCACAATCCGGGCTAATAGCTGCCAGATTGTGGCTTTATTGTTCTTATAATAGAGAGTCATTAATAAGAGCCATTCGTTTTGATTCTAACAATTCTATTTTTGATTTTACTTCAGTAATTTCTTTTTCAATAGTAGATATCTGGACATCTGCATTCTTTTGCTTGTTAATGTCAGGTACTTTGATTGAAATGCTTTCGATTCTATCTAATGAAGCCCTATAACTTCTCTTGAAACCTCTTTTTTCACCTTCTAATTGTAGTGCAATAGCTGCAATTCTTGGTAAAAGAATATCAGTTTTTATTCGCATAACACCACAATGGTCAGTGGGATAGAATTCATAATTCTCTTTGAATATATTTACTTGCCAGTCACCATCAATTCCCCATACAACAGAAGGTATCGAAAAATCCGTTAACAATTGTCTATCAATATATCCGAATGGTTGAAATACATTGGCACTATAGACTGGGATAGAGAATGCATCGCTTACTTCTTTATTTAAAACTCTTCTTCCTATCGATAAGTCAAATATGCTTTTGTCTGATAACTTGTAGGTTGTTGTGGTGGTCTCAAATAGTTCATTTATAATTAAATTAATATTTGCATGCTTATCCGAGACTGCCTTGCGTAGAGTGTTTATTTCATCTTCGATTTTATTACATTCTTTAACAAGATTGAGCTGAATTGGCATAGGTGGAAGAGGTATTTTTATTGTAGACATTCGTGTAGTATTTAAATTTTTGACTACACCGCCACGCGCACTATCAAAAAGTTGTTTTTGCGCAATTTCAGATGATAACACATAATAAAAATATTCAGTATCAACATCTGAAGAAATCTCTGATAATAATAACCATCCATCATGAATACAGCCATCAATTTTCAAAATATACGGACGACCAACACTCATTGAATTAGATACAATAAAATCTCCAGGTTTTACACGTCTTGATTTTTTGGCACCTTCATTTGTTATTTTTTCAGCAGTGTGTGTTATGTATTTTTCACCGACAGCAACATCACCTATTTTAATCCAATTGATACCGTTTACATCTTCTGTTAAAAACTTTTCTATCGGTCTAGGTGAGGCACCTCTTGATATTTTAGCTAATTTATCAACTGAAACAATTGGGTATTTGCTTTCTATTGGAGCGAATTTTGATTCAACGCCACTTGTATGAATAGCTTTATCAAAATCAGCACGTGAAAAATCAAGCATATCCCATAAATTATATGTACTGACGTATGGTGCTAGGTCAGAAGGGATTACCGGACTGCCTGTTGTAAAGTTTTCCCTAATAATGTGATTGATTTTATTCGGATTATTAATGTTTATAGGGTCAAACAAAGGTGTATTTATACTTTTTATTCCTTTATTTGCTACAATAAGCTCATCTTCATCAGATTCGGTACTGTTAACACCTAAATACTTAATGCCTTCACTTCCTTTGGCGCCACTCCATTCATAGCCTAAGAATGCTTTAGTAAGATTTTTATCTTCTTTTCCGGCTTTTGTTGGACTTTGAACGACAACAACAGGACAAGAATTGTTCTTGCAAAGAAGAAAATAATATAGCTTTTCTTTTTCACAGTCTTTTATAAAAATATCAATAAATGCTTTTAATTCAGCTTCTTTATCAGTATCGGTATATTTCTTTGTTATTTTTTTCTTTTTAATAGCTTTGTATTTTGCATTATCCTGAGCTTTTTTTTCGTATTCGACGAATATATCTGCGTTTGGATGGTCAGAACCCTTAAGCCAGCTAGTGTACTCGTTACAATCTATGCCACAATGTTCACAGTATTCTGAAACATAATCTGTGTCATCAAAAACAATATCTTTTGTTGAATCGCCATTGAACCATGAATTTACACGATTTAAATAATGTTCGGATATATCAGGATTGGTATTTCTCCTTTTTAGAAACAATGTAGCTGTGCTGGTTCCTGTTTTACCAAAAGTACCACTTCCTAATTCTACAATAGAAACGATTTCAAAGTACTTTAGAAGTATTTCGCGGCATGCTATGTAAATATTTCCGTTTGACAACACACTTGTTGGGAGAATTATTGCAGCAACGCCGTTACTAGCTAAAAGCTGTTTTGCTCGTTCTATAAAAAATGTTTCTATGCTATTGTTTTTTGAAATGTCTGAAACATAAGCTGAAAGTTCATAGTTCGAACGTTCATTATCGGTTAATGTTTCTAGAAATCCTTTTACACTATACGGAGGATTTGCAATCAATACTTTAAATTGTGAATCAAAAATACGAGCATTATTTGCAAGCGCATCAGCATATATGATTTGAATATCGTCTTGACCATACATAAATGCTGAAACTTTTGATACCTTAGATAAGCGGTATTCTTTTTCTATACCATATATTTCTTTATAATACTCCGATACAGGTGTTTTTTTGTATTTTTCAATGTACTCCTTGATTGCAGATGCATATTCAGTTAAAAAATGACCAGCACCACAAGCATAATCAATGGCCTTTGGTATTTCTGAATTATCACGTATTATTTCCTCGAGTGGAAGGGATGATACTAAAAATTTAACAATAGGTAGTGGAGTGAAGAATTGTCCTTCACTTTGTTTGACACCATCGTCAAGAAAACCTTCGAATAAATCGCCTAGGAATTGATTTTGCTCTTCTGTCTTCAACTTAATATCCTCAAGCATCTTAACTATTTTCTTTAAGATAACTGCATTCTGATAGAATAGTTCTTCATTATGTACATCTAGAAATGCAAAGTCACTATTGGTGTAGAACTTTAATTGCTTGAAATAATTTAGTACAGTACGTTTGGTAGCATCAGGATCATTTTTGAATAAGTGAAATGCATCGCTTACTTGTTTCTGGTCAATATATGTAACTTGTTCGCCTAAGAATTTTTCCATTCCTTCTTTATATAATTTTTGAAGTCGGTCTTGTAAACTATAATAGTCGTCATAAGCAGCACCTTTCCAATAAAATTGCAATTCAGAAGGGTTTATAGTTTCATCTACGATTTTGGCCAAAAAAAGATTTATTAATTTATCAAAAGCATTTTCGTGACTTCCAACATTATGCTGTCTTAATATGGTAGCAAATTCATGATATTTCTTTTGAATTGAGTCATTATCGACCTCTTCAAGATCATCTACAGTAAACTTATTTTTTCCAACAGTATAGGCGTCAATATCACTTTCAAAAATACCACTAGTTGCATAATCTTGTTGGTAAGTTTCTTTCCATACTTTAAAATAATCTTCCTTATCACCATTTTCCGATTGAACATCTTTAAAACTTTTTAATGATTTGTCAGTTTGCAAATACTCTTCGTTATCAACCATAGAGATAATATTTGTATATCGCTTAAGTTTATTATCGTCAGTAAAATCTGACATATATAAACAAAGAGCTTGTGCCGAACGATATGAATTATAGTATCTGAATAGTTGATCGCCGTCAGCTAATGTCTTTTTCCAGAACTTTTCAAATTCATTTTCTTTTTTACACTCAATTAGCAAGAAGGTTTTTCCGGTATTATCTTTTACCTGGATATCACAGAATCCACCGGTATCATCATGTCCTCCAGGCATAGGTTTTTCGAGCTCAATATGCTCTGGTTTGTAACCTTTATCTAGAAGACTTGTTATACATTCAAGTACGACAAAATTTTCTGGTTCGCTAAAATTACAAGTTGTTTTACGATGTATAATCATACCTTTGTCTTCTGGATATGTAATTTTTTCATTTTTAAAATCCACTGTAATACAACAGTCAAAACTAATCCATTCTTTAACATATTCCTCCTTATGAGCTTTTTTTATAAAATCTAATGCAAGGAGAACTTGTTTGAGATTTTCTTTTTTTATCATTGGAAGATACCTCCGTTTACCTATCCCATGGGGGAGTATTATCTCTGTGACTTTTCATATGAAAGACCGATGCCCCATTACACACGTTTTTTCGCGAAATTGCATAGGGGGAATTCCGGTGTCTTTTAACATATTTTATATAATATCATAGCACATAATTGCATGTATCTGGCTGACATTAGATACAATAATCTATTTGCCTTTCCGCCAAATCATATAAATTAATGTGCTTTTTTCTTGATTTTTTGAGTCTTTTCAATGGCTTTTCGCTCACGATAGGCTTTTTGCTTTCGGGCATTTCGAACCTTCTGGCATTCTTCGGCATCACAAAATTCCTGTCGGTTACTTTTTCGGATCACGAATTTACCACAGTTCCGACAACGAATCATAATGCCTTCTGGACGATTATCCGATTTGCCTTTATCTTCTGGTGCAGGGTCTTCGGAAAGCATTCTTGCAAGTGTCAGCCATGCAATATCAAACACGGAATTAATATCGGTAGAAAAATCCAATCGGTTAGTACATGAATCTACCTTTAATTTCATGGTAAATTCCGGAATGATGTCAATAAGCGCATTCCGTAATTCATCGTAATCGTCATATGGTGTAGTAGCAAATTCTCCGGCCGGAGGTTTTTCTGCCGGATGATTTTTAATGTACTCATTATCATTTTGCATTTCTTCTATGAGATTTCCTTTTGCATCCCCATAATCTAAGTCATCCGGTATTGCAACGATAGGATGCTTATATTTATCAAAGAAAGAGTAGCCCTCAAAGTATTTTCCTTCGTTGGATAAATCATATGCAGATTCGTCATCGGCAATACAGACACCTTCGAGAGCAACATAAAACATGACTGCGTTATATAATTTTCCAAGATCATCTAGGAAGGTGTTAATCTCGAATGTTCCGTCTTTTTCTACCATTTCTGCATCGAAGCTATTTATATCAAACGATTCATTCAATTCAGAATAAATGAAATCAATATTATATGGATGCATATTATTTGTACACCATTCCATGATAAGCTGTGTATATGGAATTTTATTATCAAAGCTGTTTATCTGCATTGCCAGATTGCAAAGGCTGGTAAGCAGTCCCTGTCCGGAAAGAAAATCTTCTTTAGGAAAGATGGGTTCATATCCGGGGCGGCAAAATGGTGTTGCACAATAATCATCGCTTTTATCAATATCAAGTTCATATTTCTTGAATCGGAAAGGGTGGTAAATCAGTTGCCCGATACCACCGATTTCTTTAAATCCTAATATATCTGTTGTTTTATCTGCTTCTGATGGAATCGTTTCATCATTCCAGTTTAATGGCATATCATACCTCATTCCAATCGTTAATTCGTAACCGTTAGCGTTACCGTCAGTTTTTGGACTTCGGTTACATTATAGCTTAAAATATTCATGAAAACAATAAAAAGTTACACAAAATGCTGTAACGGATTTGTACCTTGACAATTTCATCCCGTTCTCAATGAACAAGCCTTTGTTACTGCTGGGACTGGTAGCCGCCATGAGCGGTAGCAGAGAAACAATTATTGAAGAGACGGACATAACCAACTCTACGGAAGGAGCAACATCTTATATATCGGTTACAATGAATGTGTACACACATATCGGATTCGATGATGCAGAGGAAGAATTGAAACGGATGGAAGAGTTTAGGAAAGCACAGGCGGAGGTTGAGCAGAAGAAGGAGAAACCGATGTCACAGAAAATGTTTAAGGTAATTTAATATGAAAGTGGGATGACGTTCTAGCATTAGGCTGGGGCGTTTTTTTCTGTGGAAAAGAAGTGAAAATGACGATATAATATAAACAGACAAAATTTTGTGGAAAAGGTATGGTGATATATTGAATTCTATTAAGTCACAAATGGTAATTGATTATATTACAAAAGTTAATAAGGCGATTTCAAATTCGATGGTTGTTGTGGAAAAAGAAGATATCTTTGATTTATTAATTGAAATTGCAAATGTTTTTCAAAATGAAATACCAGAGATTCAATCTAGTATTTTGCTTAGAAATGGAACGGAGACACGAGATGCTAATACCGTAGTCGGCTTGTTAAAATTATATTTAGCCAATAATAATATTGAATATAAAGAAGATGATGAGGAAAATAGAGAGATAAAACGTTTTTGGGCATCATTTATTTTGTGGTTCGAGACAGAATTGATAAATCTGGATTTGTTAAAAGATAAATATTTGCGATGGGATAATTGGGATGGTGGAACATGGTATTTGGAATTAGATTATGATTATGAATTTAAGTTGTATAGAGGAATTGGTTACCCAGACTCATTAAAGAATAATATGGGCGATATGTCTGATATAAAAAATTTCATAGAAATTGCTTATAAATATTGGATAAAAAATGATGGTAAGTCGCATTATGATTTTACAGTTGAGATTAACGAGAGACTAAAAATATTTAAGCTTCCATATAGGCTTCAAAATGGTATCTTATTGAAGCAAGGATATAAGAGCACTTATGGTATTGATAAAATATTGAATTATCGTATGTTTGAAAGAAAAATTAGATTTTCTGAAGATATGATTAATAGCAATGAGCTTATGGAGAAAAAAAGTGCTTTGGATTTTTTGATTGATGCTTTACAGTACTTGATATCAACACAAGAAGGTAATAGAAATAGTCAATATTCTCAGTTAGCCTTATCTGTTAACAAAGACACGAATTCAAAAGTATATGCTGTGGTTAAAAACGAACTAAATGAGTTAATGAAACTATCAAATGAGTATTTTGATATTAGACATAATGATTATTTAAACGGTGCAAAACAGCAAAGAGAAGCATTGAATGACTCTCAATTTGTTGAATATTTGTATAATAGAGCATATGCATTATTATATTTGTTGCGGTTAAAACAATGTAATCAAGACGGTCAGGAGTGTGAGGTCATTGGTATATAATGAGTTTATAAAGTGCGAGGTTTGCGGATGTGTTACTAGAATAAGATTACAAGTCGGTTGGCTTGATGAACACCCAATTGCTGTAACCTGTGGGAAATGTGGCATATCATTAAAAGGAAAAGTAAAGATTGGACAAGAAATTCCAGAGCTTAAGTTTAAATTTGAAAATGCCGAAATGGTAAATGTTACTCCAACTACTTTGCCGGATTATGTAGTGGAATGTTCGGGAGAGTTCCCCACAATAAAGATGTGCGAAGGATGGGTGTTACAAGACAACTTTGTTACTCCATTTATTCGATATCAGCAGAAAATAACCGACTTTGATAATTATAAAGATTTTGGAAGAAGAGTGGCAACGCTTAAGCATACAATTAATATTTGGCCTCAATATAAGAGGGTATTGCAATTGTATAAGGGTGGAAACTGGGAGTATTTGACTCAAGAGATTAAGAAGATATTTCCTGAGGATTTTATTATGTGTAGAAATGAACTTGAAATTATACGTGCAGTTCGTATGATAGAAGTTCATGGATTCCTTTTACCACTTAAACCTGAAATTATAAGTTTACCTGAAATCGGTTCAAGCATTTTGAAATTAGAAAAGGAACAAATAAATTCTTTTATAGAATATCTTAATTCTCATGATGGATATGGATTAAATCAAATGCAAGAACAAATTAATGTTTTGCTGGGTGAGTTCATAGAAACGTTTCCTTATTTAGTTCCAGCTTTTTCATTACAGTTTTGTGAAGAAGAAGAAGAGAATATTGATTTTGAAACAGAAGGAACTACAACAAGTACCTATGACGATGTAAAACAGTTTTATTTAGATACATATGAAACATTGGGCAATTTGCTTATTATTCCTGCGGCGATTGATAATATAAAAAACAGAGATGATGCCAATAATTTTATTAATAATGACGCTGGAATAGTTTCATTAGATAAATTCATAACTTCATCAAAAGCACATAGATTCCGTCTGTATAATACAAATGAAATTTATATGCGTACAATAGATGTGAGGTATAATCAAAAACTTAGAAATGCAATTGGACATAA